>Ga0307468_100000158_pt1 | contig 16088 bp, 11 predicted proteins | sample atmdna_FD_203085 | JGI IMG/M metagenome (GOLD analysis project Ga0307468, IMG submission 203085) | Hardwood forest soil microbial communities from Morgan-Monroe State Forest, Indiana, United States - atmos_gases AM2C_05 | ecosystem: Environmental > Terrestrial > Soil > Temperate forest > Bulk...
CGCGCGGCGCGGCTTCATCCGCGCCGCGCGCCCCACCCGCGAGGAGCCGCGCGACCTTCTCGCGCTCTCCGGCGGGCACCCAGCGGAGGAGCGACGCGTCGGCGATCTCCTCCACGGTCAGCGTGGCGCGTTTCTCCCCGACCAGCGCCCGGAAGCGCTCGATGCCGAGGCGGTGCACCACGAATTTCACCCGCGCCTTGGTGCGCACGCGGCGGTTCCCCTGGTCGGCGAAGACCAGGAGCGCCGCCTTGATCCAGACGAGCAGATCGTCGGCCGGGATGAACTCGGCGAGCGTCTCTGCGACGAACGGCGCTGCACCCAACCCGCCCCCGACGAGCAGGCGGAAGCCGGGGCGCCCGTCGGCGTCGCGTCGCGCCACGGCGCCGATGTCGTGAATCGCGGTCGCGGCGCAGTCCTCGGGGCAGCCGGAGAAGGCGATCTTGAACTTGCGCGCCATCTGCTGGCAGAAGGCATTGCGCACCAGGAACTCGGAAGTCGCCTGCGCGAACGGGCGCACCTCGAACAGCTCGTCGGCGATCTCGCCGGAGAGCGGGCAGGCGGTGGTGTTGCGCACGTTGTTGCCGCACGCCTCGCGGGTCGAGAAGCCGGCGGCGGCGAGGCCACGCAGGAGATCCGGCACCCGCTCGAGCGGCACGAAGTGGAACTGGATGTCCTGGCGCGTCGTCAGGTGCGCCATCCCCGACGAGTAGTCGACGCCGAGCCGCGCGATTGCCTCGAGTTGCGCGCCGGTGAGCGAGCCGGCCGGGATCCTGACGCGGATCATCTGCACGCCCGGCTGGCGCTGGCCGTAGATGCCGTAGGCGAGGCGGAACTGCCGGAACCGTTCGGCGCCCATCGCGCCGCTCCGGAAGCGCGCGATCGCGGCGGCGAGGGCATCGATCTCGGAGGCGATCGCCTCCGGGATGACCGGCGCGCTCGTGACCGGCGTCATCGCTCCTCCGTCCCGGTGGAGGCGGGCGGGACTCCGGCGCCCGGCCCGCCGCCGGCCGCCGCGGCCTGCGGCGCGCCGGCCTGGAGCGCCTCGCCCGCGGCCGGTCCCAGCACCGCGGCGAGCGCCACCGTGGCGCCGACGACCACCAGCACCGGTCCGCCGCCGCGCGCGGCGCCGAGCGCCTCGAGCCGGTCGAGCGTTCCGTACGAGGCGCGCTGCGTCGGCAAGGTGCCGCTCTCGATCACCGCCGCCGGCGTCGAGGCAGGCAGGCCGGCGTCGGCCAGGGTCTCGCGCAGCCGGCCGAGATGCGCTCCGGCCATGAAGACCACCAGCGTGTCGGCGGAGCGCGCCAGCCGGCCCAGGCGGCGGCGGGCCGCCTCCCCCTCGTCGCCCTCGCCGAGATCGTGCGCGGTCACGAAAGCGGCCGATGACGACAGCCCGCGATGCGTGATCGGGATCCCGGCCGCCGACGGCACCGCGATGCCGGCGCTGACGCCGGGCACCACTTCGACGTCGACGCCGAGGCGCCGGAGGGCCAGGGCCTCTTCGCCGCCGCGCCCGAAGACGAACGGGTCGCCCCCCTTGAGACGCACGACGCGCCGGCCGGCCTGTGCCTCGCGCGCCAGCGCCGCTTCGATCTCCGCCTGCGGCACCGGGGCGGCGCCGCGCCGCTTGCCGACGTCGACGAGACGGGCGCCCGGGCGCGCATGCTCGAGCACCGCGAAGTTCACCAGCGCGTCGTAGTAGATGACGTCGGCGGCGCGCAGCCGCCGGATCGCCGTGAGCGTGAGCAGTCCCGGATCGCCCGGTCCCGCGCCGACGAGGGCGACCCGGCCACGGCGCGCGCCGCGATCGGCGCGCCCGCCGTCGACGACCGCAAGGCGCCGCGCGCTCACGGTGCGCCTCCCGCCCGGGCGCGACCGGTCGGCAGGGATCCCGCGACACCCGTCCGGCCGGTCGGCGCCGCCGACGCCGCGGCCTCGACCCGCGCTTCCCACGCCGCGGCGCGCGCCGCGAACTGGTCGGCGTCGCCCGCGAGCAGGGCGTCCACCGTCTCCGGCGACAGGAGATCGCGCAGCGCCCGCGCGCGCGCCGCCGCGTCGGACGGATGGAGCGCCCGCACCCGCAGGCGCGCGGCCGCCAGCCGCTCGACCGCCGGGGCGAAGATCTCCCCCACCAGCCGGGCGATCCGATCGCGGAGCGCGACCGCGAGCAGCGGGAAGGCTCCGTCGGTGCCGACGCTGACCGAGAGCGCGCCGCGGCGCACGGTGGCCGGCACCTGGAACGAGCAGAGGTGGGTGACGTCGACGACGTTGCAGAACAGGCCGTACTTCGCGGCCGCCTCCCACGCGGCGCGCTGCACGACGGGGTCGTCGGTCGCGGCGATGACCAGCGCGACGCCGGCGGCGTCGGTGGTTTCGAACCGGCCGGTGCGCCGCTCGATGCGCGCGCCGTAGGCGGCCTCGAGCTCGTCGAAGTCGGAGCGCCACTCCGGCGCCACGACGCGCACCCGCGCTCCCGCCGCGAGCAGGTCGACGGTCTTGCGCCGCGCGATGACGCCGCCCCCGACGACCAGGCAGAGCCGCCCGTCGAGATCGAGCGCCACCGGGTAGAGCGGCGGATGCGCGGCGAGCGCGCGGTCGGCGGCCGGGGGCTCCCCCGCGGCCGGCCAGGGGACATCTGCAGTCGTGCGATCGAACGAGCGAGCGGGCGTGCTCATGAAAAACTCCCCAAAAAGCGAAACGGCCCAGCACCGCGAGGGGTGTGGGCCGTTTCGACTGCCTTTGCGTTGTGGTTCGGCTCTAGACGAGAACCTCCAGCACTCCGCGCCGGGCAGGGATCAGGCCCTGGCCTCGACAACAGGTGCAGCAGCAGAAGAGATTCGACGTCATGGTGGCGTTTATACCGCGAAACTTGCCGGTGTCAACCTGAAATTTCGTTCGACGGGTGCCGTAGGCCCTGCAGTTGTGGCAGGATGGAAGCATCCGTACACCGCCTTCTTGAGGAGGTCGCCATGCTCCGCCGCCGCCTTCCGTTCACCCGCCGGCACGTCGCGTTTCTCTTCGTGGCACTTCTGGCATTCGCCTTCTTCGCGCCCGGGCGTGACGTCTTTGCCCAACCCGACACCGCCGCCGGGCCGGTCCCGGCCGGCCTCTGGAAACTGACGCCGGCGAGCAATTTCGTCGAAGGGTGTTTCGACCCCTGCATGTGTCCGGTGCTGTTCCACGAGGCGCTCTTCGGCACGCTCCGGATGACGCCGGCGCCGGCCGACGCCGGCTTCGCCGTCTACGACGTCACCGACCTGAACTGGCTGGTGAAGGGGTTCGAGTACTGGGTGACCGGCTCCGGCACCTACCGCATCGGCGGCCAGCCGCTGATGCACCGGCTGACTCTCGATCTGAAGGTCGGCGATCGCGTCGTCGAGCACTACGACAGCGGCCTGACCCCGGTCGGTGCGTCCACGAACGCGCCCGAGATCACCATCGGCATTTCGAAGAACAACCTGGTCTGCCACGACACCCTGTTCAGCGTCACGATGCGTCCGCTGGTCGCGCAGGAGATCGCGACCTACGGGTTGCGGCAGTCGCGGTATGAAGAAGGCTGCTTCGGCCCCTGCGATTGCGCCGTGCGCGCGTGGCCCTTCATCGGCCGCCTCGGTCTCGTGCGCCTCGATGGCAACGGCTGGGGCGTGGGCGCATCGACGCCGGCCGACTTCGGCATCGTCGATCTGCGCGGCAGCGTGCTCGACCCGGCCACGGCGACCGCGAACTCGGGCAGGCCGGTTCTCGGGGGCGGCCTCTACCATGTCGATGCGGCGACGGGGCGGCAGCAGCTCCGGCTCGACCTTCTCGAAAACGGCGCCGGGCCGACCCGGTTCGACAGCGGCGAGGTCGCCTGGGGCGGCGACTTGAAACGAATCGACGCCGACGTCGCGGCGAACGGTTTCGCCTGCAACGACCGCGTCTATGCGATCGACGCGCGCCGCAAGCCGCGTTCCGACCTGGCCACCGAGTCGATCCGGCCCGATCCCTACCACCCGGGCGCCATCCCGGTTCCCTAGCCGGCACCCGGGGAGGAGAGCCGAAGGACCGACACCCTGCGCGCACGCTCTCTCTTTATCGCCCTGGCGCTCTGCGCGCTTCTGTGGCTCGGACTGTCGGTCCGCCGGCTGGAGCCGGCCGGCGATCTCTTCGTCGTCGAGGCGCCGCTTCTCCGGCTGGCGCCGCGCCGCATCGGGCCAGGGTGGCATCTCCTGCCACGCGGCCTGGTCACGGTCGCGGCCTACCCGGCCGGCGAGCGGCGTCTCCGGGTCGACTCGACCGGGTCGCAGGCGGCGATCAGCCGCGAAGGGTCGACGCTCGATCTCGAGACGCTCCTCACCTACTCGATCGATCCGGATCGCGTGGTCGACCTGCACCGCGCCCACGGCCCGGGGTATGAGAGCGGCTGGCTGACCGAACTCGCGCGCCACGCGACGGCGGAGCGGGTCGCCGCGGTGGCGTACGAGGTGGTGCGCAACCACGACCCCGAGCTGCCGCAGGCGCTGCGCGCCGCGCTGGCGCGGGTCGCCGAGCCTGACGGGATCCGAATCGCCGGCGTGCGGGTGAGCCAGGTGGCGGGGCCGGGAGAGCGCGGCGGCGACGTGGCGCGCGCGCCGGCCGAGCCGCTGCCGCGTCGCGTCGTGCTGATCGGCGTCGACTCGTTCACCTGGCGGATCATCGACCCGCTCCTGGCGGCGGGAAAGATGCCGTCGATGCAGCGCCTGATCGCGCGCGGGGCGCGCGCCAACCTGAGAACCATCACGCCGATCCTCTCGCCGGTCATCTGGACCAGCATCGCGACCGGCATGAAGCCGTCGCGGCACGGGATCGTCGACTTCGTGGTGACCGCGCGCGACACCGGCGACCTCGTGCCGGTGACCAGCGCGATGCGGCGCGCGCCGGCGCTGTGGAACCTGATGACCCGGCAGGAGGCCGACGTCGACGTGGTCGCCTGGTGGGCCACCTGGCCGGCCGAAACGGTGCGCGGCCGCATCGTCACCGACCGGGTCGCCTTCCAGCTGTTCGAGGCGGAGGCCGCCGACTGGACGCGCGACGATCCGGAGGCGGCGCGCGGCAAGACCTGGCCCGCCGATCTCTTCGCGACGATCCGCCCGCTCATCCGCCCGCCGGCCGGCGTCGGCGACGAGGTGATCGGACCGTTCCTCGGCGGTGGGCGGGTTCCGGCGGCCCCGACCGCGAACGAGGCCGAACTCCTGAAGCAGTTCCGCACCGTGGTGGCCGCGGGCGAGACCTATCACGGCATCGCCCGCCGCCTCCTCCAGGAGAAGCGCGCGACCCCCGGACCCTACCTCGGGATGTTCTACTACGAGGGACCCGACACCACGTCGCACCTGTTCATGCGGCACCGCCCGCCGCTCCTCCCGGGCGTCGACCGCGACGAGGCGGCGCTCTTCGGCGGCGTCGTCGATCGCTACTACGAGGCGCAGGACCGGATGATCGGCGAGATCGTCGAGGACGCGGGCCCCGACGCGACCATCGTCCTGGTCTCGGACCACGGCTTCAAGTCGGACAGCAACCGCCCGATCGACAGCGACCCGCGCATCGATCGCGGTCGCGCCGCCGAGTGGCACACGCCGGTCGGCGTCTTCGTCGCCGCCGGGCCCGGCATCAAGGCGGGTGTCGACGTGGGCGCGGCCTCGGTGCTCGACATCGCGCCGACGCTGCTCGCGCTCTTCGGTCTGCCGGCGGCGCGCGACATGGACGGCCAGCCGCTCACCGAGGCGATCGATCCGGCGTTTCTCGCGCGGCACCCGGTCGCCTGGATCGATTCGTACGGCGGGCAGCGTCCGCCCGACGACGAGGCGGTGGTCGCGTCGGGCGAAGACCGCGAGGTGATCGAGCGGCTGCGATCGATCGGCTACATCGGCGAGGAGCGGCTGACCGCACAGAACAACCGGGGCCTCATCGCCATGGACGAAGGGGACGTCGACGGCGCCATCACGCAGTTCGAGGCGGCGCTCGGCCGCGGCGCCGCCGATCCCGAGGTGAAGGTCAACCTGGCGCGCGCCTGGCTCGTCAAGGGCGACGCCGCGCGCGCCCGCGCCGTCGCCGAGGAGGTCGTGCGCGCCGACCCGCACAGCAAGCAGGCGCTCTCGATCCTCGCCGGCGTCGCGATCCGCGAGGGAAAGCTCGACGAGGCCGAGGCGACCCTGAAGCGGGCGCTCGCGATCGACCCGACCTTCACCGTGGCGCTCACCAAGATGGGGGAGGTGCTGCAACGGCAGGGGCGCGACGACGAGGCGCTGCAATCGTTCGAGCGGTCGGTCGCGATCGCACCGCTCTCACCGGTCGAGTACAACGCCATCGGCAACCTGCATCGCCGGCACCAGCGCCTCGATCAGGCGATCGCGGCCTACCGCGACGCGCTGCGCGCCGACCCGCAGTACATCGGCGCCTACAACAATCTCGGGCTCTGCCTTCAGGAGCGCGGCCGGCTCGACGAGGCCGAGGCGCTCTACCAGAAAGGGCTCGCGATCCGCCCCGAGAACCCGATCCTGCGCAACTCGCTCGCGACGTTGTTCGAGGCGCGCGGCCGGCGCACCGAGGCGCTGGCCGAGGTGGAGCGGGCTCTCCAGGCCAACCCCGACTGGCCGGTCGGGGTCGGGAACCGCGCGACCCTCCTGTTCGAGCTGGGGCGCCGGGACGAGGCGCTCGCCGCCTTCACGAAGTGGGTGGGGCTCGAGCCCGACAACCTCGAGGCGCGGCTCGGCCGGGCTCTGTCGCTGCTCGCCGCGGGCAAGCCGGACGAGGCGATCGCCGAGTTCGGCGAGGTGGTCCGGCGCGACCCGCAGAACCTGCGCGCGCAGATCGGGCTCGGCGAGACCTATCTCCGCGCCGGCGATCTCGATCGCGCCGCGACCCACCTCGAGGCCGCGGTCGGAACCGGCCGCCCGGTGACCCGCGCCTGGAACTCGCTCGGGGAGGTCTACGCGCGGCGTGGCGACGCGGCGCGCGCGACCGGGGCGTGGAAGAAATCGCTCGCGATCGATCCGGCGCAGCCGGAGATCAGGAAGCGCCTGTCCGGTTCGGGCGGCTGAGCCGCCCGCGACGTCAGCCGCCGCCGAGACGTATGACGATGCCGGCGTGCGCCGAGTCGAACGACATGCTGTCGCGGTCGAACCCGTCCGCCTTGGTCGCCGGGAAATTCACCATGTCGCCGGTCGGGTCCTTGACGAGCCCGTCCCAGGTCGACCCTCCGTACCCGACGTAGAAGTCGAAGCTCTTCCACGACCAGACGGCGCGCAGGTCGTAGTCGCGTATCTCCCCGCGCACGTTGTCCTGCGACACCGTCAGGATGTCGCTGACCGGCGTCGGGCTGCCGAGGGCGTAGGCGTCCTGGGTGGTCACCGCGTCGCTCGAGCCCTGCAGGAAGGAGAACGCCAGCCGTCCCTGCAGTCCGAAGTGCTTCGAGAACCCGAAATCGAAAACCGCGCCGACCTTGAGACCGACGCCGTCCGATTCGATGTGGCGCGTCTGCACGTAGCGCGTCGGGTACCCCGGGTAGGCGTCGGCGCCGTCGAAGGCGAGGTCCTCCTCGAAGGTCACCGAGCGCAGCCCGGCGAGCCAGGTGACCGTGAAGTGATCCCCCGCCTCCATCGGCCGGCTGTACTCGAGGTCGAGCGCGTTCGCCTTGACCGACGAGTCGACGGTGTAGGTCACGGGGAAGTAGAGCGAGTACCCGAGCCCGTAGGTGCCGCCGTTGTTGTAGGCGTAGCCGCCGAAGACGGTCGGGTAGACATACTGGCCGTTCACCGACTGGGTCAGCGAGTCGTCGTTGTCGAAGGTCCAGTACGACAGCGACAGCGATCCCAGCTGTCCCCACGAGTAGCCGATGCGCGCCTCGCCCGACGGCCCGGCGTCGTTGTCCATGAAGAGGAACTGCTCCGCGTGCGTCGTCGGGTCGACCTGGGTGGCGTAGTGCTGGTCGAGCCCGGTCGGCTGGGTGAGGGCGGCGTCGAGGGCGACGAACCATCCCTTGTAGTCGATGTCGGCCGCGCTCGCGGGCGGCGCGATCGCGCCCGCGACCGCCGCCACGGCGAGGGCGACGGCGACGCGGCCGGCGCGGTTGAGTCTCGGCGACGACATCAGGCGGCTCCTTATCGATGGCCGGCCTCGCCTCCGGGGCGGGCCGCGCGGCGGGAACTCTTATACGCGAGGCGCGGAAGCAGGGTCAACAGCGAGTTGCGCGCGCTGGCGCCGCGCGCGGCGCTATGGCGACGGGCGCAGGAGCGACGCGATCCGGCGCACCCGGTCGGCCGACTCCGGCGGCATTCCCGCCGCCAGCGAGTCGAGTCGTGCGACGGCCGCCGGCGCGCCGCCGACCGCGTCGACCACCGGCCACCAGGGTCCCGCATGATCCTGGCCGGCGCTTCGGAGCGCCCGCAGATAGAGATCGAGGGCGGCCGGGTCCTCGAGCCACTCCCCCAGGCGCGCCGCGCCGGTGAGCCCTGCGAGGCCGCGGATGAGCGCGGCGCGCGCCTCGGCCGGCGGGCCGGTGACCGGCGGGGTGGCGACGGCGGCGGGCACGCCGTCCGGAGACGGCGCGGGCGCCCCCGGCAGCGCGCGCGCCAGTCGATCGAGCGCCATGAACGAGGCCGGGGTCGCCTGCGCCTGGAGCGCGCCCAGCGCCGCGCGCCGCACCGCGCGGTCGGGATCGACACCGGCGCGCTCCAGCGCCGGGATCGTCGCGGTGACCCGCATGCCGCCGAGCGCGGCGAGCGCCGCGAGGCGGCGCTCGAGGAGGGCGTGGCGAACGAGCGGGCTCATGTCGGGAGCGTCGTGGCCGGGCGTGTAGGCCGGCGGGGCCGCCTGGGCGTAGGCGATGATCGCGTCGACGCCGCGCGCGTCACCGATCTCGCCGAGCAGCGTGATCAGGTCGGCCTGCTGCGGCGGCGAGGCGCGCGAAAGCGCCTCGAGCAGCGCCGGCACCGCCGCCGGACCATAGACCCGGAGGCCGTGCAGCGCCGCCTCGCGGTCGCCGGGGACCGGCGTGACCAGGAGCTGCATCAGCGCCTCGACGCCGCGCGGCTCGCGCAGGATTCCGAGCGACTCCGCCGCCGCGGCGCGCACCCGCGCGTCGCGGTCGCCGAGCGCGGCGAGCAGCGCCTCCCCCGCCCCTTCGGCCGGCAGACGCCCGAGCCACTCCGCCGCCTTGGCGCGGCCGGCCGGCTCGGCGGCGCGCAGGTCGGCGATCAGGTATTCGCCGATCGGCTTCGTGTTGATGACGCCCCGGCGGGTCAGGACGGTCGCGTCGCGCCCCCGCACCTCGATGTCGATGTCCCGCCAGCCGCCGCGCCCGGCCTGATCGGATCGCCACATGAGGTAGTAGCGATCCTGGAGGCGACCGCTCAGGTCGCGGAAGGCCGCCTGCATCTGCGGCAGGGTGGCGACCTCGCGCACCGATCCGCCGGTTTCGCGCGCCACGTGCGCGACGGCGCGGCGCACCTTCACCGGCATGTGCGGCGTGTGCACCCAGAGCGTCTCGATCACGAGCGAGGTGCGTCGCAGGTATTCGGTGAGCCGCGGCGGGTCGATGCGGCTCAGGGTGTCGACTCCGTCGGTCACCAGGACGACCGCCTGCCGGCCGTCGCGCGTCCAGGCCATCTCGGTGCCGACCGCCGCGAGCGTGTCGTACAGGCTGGTGCCGCCGCCCCACTCGGTGAAGCGCCGCATCGATCGCGCCACCTGGGTCGCGTCGTTGGTGAAATCCTGCACCAGGCAGGCCGGACCGCTGAAGGCGACGACCCGGAGGGCGTCTTGCTTCCGGAGCGTCTTCGCCATCGCCGGCGCCGCGTCGCGGAGGACGTTCCAGTACGGCCGCAGGCTGCTGCTGACGTCGATCAGGACGACCAGGCTCAGCGGTCGATCGTCGGGGCGCGCCTCGAGGAGCGTCTGCGGCGCGCCCGCCTCCCGCACCAGGAAATCCTTGAGCCCGAGACCCCGGATCGGCCGGCCATCCCGATCGGCGACCGAGACCGAGAGCGCCACCTGGTCGGGAGGCACCGCGGTGACCACCACCGACTCGCGCACCGGCGCGCCCGGCGTCGCGCGGGTGGCCGACGCGCGCCGCCCCTCGGCGTCGTCGAGGATCGCCTGGATCACGTGCGGGCCGAACGAAGTCCCGACGTCGAAGGGGACCTTCCAGGGCGCGGCGGTGGCGGCACCCACCTTGCGGCCGTCGACCTGGAAGGTGATCGCGCGCGGCGTCGTGCCGTCGGGGCACTCGACCGTCGCCTCGATCTCGATCGGCCCGTACAGCAGCTCGTCGCCGCGCGGACGCAGGATGCCGACCTCGCAGCGCGACGGCGGCGGCGAGGGCGGCGGGAGATCGAGCGCCGGGCCCGGCGGCGCCGGGGGCGGAATCGACGCGGGCGGGTCGGCGGCGTCGAGCGCGGCGACCCCGGCGGCCGCGCGCGGCACCACGAGGCTGCCGATCGCCACGGCGAGGAAGATCGCCCGCATCCGGGGAATCCTTATCAGCGGAACAGTTGCCGCACCAGGACCACGACCGCGACACCGATCAGGACGAACTGCGCGCGCCGCAGGGTCGAGCGCGCCGAGGCGCTGCCGTCCTTCAGGAGGCGGCGCCAGAGCGCGCCGAGCGCCGCATCGGCGATGAGCCCGCCGAGCACCAGCCCCGCCAACGGCAGGACATGCCGCATCGCGGCGGCCATCTCGTGCGGCCCGCTCCCCGGCGGCCCCGCCGCCGATCCCGGGTCGGCGCGCAGCGCCTGGGTGGCGGCCAGCCAGCCGACCAGGGCGCCGCACAGGACGTTCAGCCCGACGATGCCGCCGCGCAGGCGGATCGAATGCCGGCGGCGCCGCAGCGACACGCGCAGCACCAGGAACATCAGGAAGAGAATCGCGGTGGCTTCGAAGATCGGTCGCATCCGATTCCGGTTAGGATGCGCGGGATGATAGCGCAATCGCGCCGCGGCGCGCTGTCGCCGGCCGGCGCCCCGGGCGCGGCGGCGCTGCTCCTGGCCGGCGCCGCGCTTCTCGCCGGATGCGGACGCGCGCCGCGCACGCCGCCTTCCGAGCGTCCGCTCTTCGTCTCCGACCGCGGCGGCGCCGCGCGGCTCTACGAAGCCGACGACGAAGCCGGGAGCGTCACCCTGGTCGGCTCCGGCGACGCCGGCGATGCCGGATATGTCGACAGCATGCCGGCGCGGCTTCCGGATGGCCGCATCATCTTTGTCAGCACCCGCGGCGGCGGCGCGGCGCTCTACGTCGCCGACGCCGGCAGCGCCGGCGCGCGGCCGCTGTTCGGCGGCGGCGCGGCGGTGGCGGCCGACAGCGATCCCGCGCCGTGCGGGGCCGATCGGATCCTGTTCGCGCGCGCGGCGGTGGCCGGAACGCCGCGCGATCTCTGGGTCGCGCGGCTCGACGGCTCCGACGCCCATCCGCTGACCCGCGCGCCGTCGGACGACGGCGCCCCCTGCCTCCTCCCCGATCGGCGCACGGTGATCTTCGTCTCCGATCGCGGCGGCGCGCCGCGTCTCCACCGGCTCGATCTCGACGCCGCCGATCCCGACGCGGGCGCGACCCTGCTCTCGACCGGCGAGACGTCGGCTCCCGACGCCATCGACTCCGCTCCCGCCTGTCTCGACGACGGCTCGATCCTGTTCGCGCGTTCCATGAAAGGACAGCCGCGCCAGGTGCTGGCGCTCGCGCCCGACGCCAGGCCGCCGGTCCTGAGGCAGCTCACCGAGGCGGCGGTTCTTCCGTACGGCGCAGGGGAACCGGTGCCAATCGGCGACGGAAAATTCCTGCTCACCGCCGGTCCGGGAAAAGGTCCGGCCGGCCGGCCGCGTTACGGCCTCTATCGACTGACGCGGGGTGGATACAACCTGGCGCGGATCACGCGCGACGGGGCGGGATACAACGACTACGCGCGCGGGCTGGAACTTCTGCGCTGAGCGGCCGGACCGCGCCGGTGCAACCGGCGCGGTCCGACGAATCCCTACTCGACCGCGTTGGTGACGTTCGCCGCCAGGCGAACGCGATTGGCGCGCGGTCCCTTCGGGCTGTTCTCGACCTCGAAGTCGACCGGGGTGCCCTGCTCGAGCTCGTCGAAGTTCAGATTGGCGAGACCGGAGCGGTGGAAGAAGACGTCCTTGCCGTCGTTGCCGCGGATGAATCCGAAACCGCGATCACGGACCAGTTTGGCGATCGTGCCACGAGCCATGTGAAACCCTCACGTATCTGACGGGAGCGTCATCCGCGGACCGCGGACGGCCCCGGCCCTTGCGAGCCGGCCCTCTCCGGCGACCTACCGCTCCACGACGAGGGAAAGGGGGCGACCGGGAGCGACTTTAGGCGCGCTCCGGACGAGTGTCAAGAGATCGCGCGAGGCTGCGATGTCGCTATCTTGTCGTTCTGACAATTTCGGACGCGGATTATTGGAGGAGTCTTCGCATCTCGTCGGCGGAGGTGACCGGAGCCTTGCACGCGCCCGCTTCGCAGACGTATGCGGCCGCCTTGCCGGCGACCGCCGTCTTGCCTTTGAGGAGCGGCACCGCCTCGGCTGCGCTCGCATCGGAAGCGTCGGCGACCGCGACCACCAGGTTCGGGCGCCAGCCGTCGCGCAGCGCCTCATGGAACGAGCGCAGCGCGGCGTCGTCCCGCGCGCCGCCGGCCAGCACCACCTGGCGCGGCGCGTCGAGCGTCTGATCGAGCGCGACGATCATCGCCCCGAACGCCGAGGGGAAACGCTCGAGGCGCTCGCGGTAGAGGCGGAGGATCGCCTCGGTCTCGTCGACCCAGCGCGTCTCGCCGGTGAGCGCCGCGAGCCGCGGCAGCGCCTGCGCCAGGATCGACACGCCCGAAGGCGTGGCGCCGTCGTTCTGCTCCCGGGTGCGCGCGATCAGCGTCTCGTGATCGCGCGCGGTCAGGAACCAGCCGTTCCCCTCCGGGTCGCGGAAGAGATCGAACGCCTGGCGCGCCAGCCCGGTCGCCTCGGCGATCCATGTCGGCTCGAAGGTGGCTTCGTAGAGATCGACCAGCGCCGCGATCATCGCCGCGTAGTCGGTGAGATAGGCGCGGTGCCGCGCCTCGCCGCCGAGCCAGGCGTGCAGGAGCCGGCCGTCACGGCGCATCGATCCGAGCACCATGCGCGCGGCGGCGCGCGCCGCGTCGCGGTAGCGGCCGTCGTCGAGGACGCGCGCCCCGAGCGCCAGCGCCGAGATCATCAGGCCGTTCCAGTCGGCCAGCACCTTGTCGTCGCGCCCCGGGCGCACCCGGCGCTCGCGGGCGGCGAGCAGGCGCGCCTTGGCCCCCGCCAGCCGCAGCCGGATCTCCGCCTCGTCGGTGCGCTGCGCGCGCGCCAGCGCGGCGAGCGGCTGCGGCAGGTGCAGGATGTTGGTCCCCTTCTCGAAGTTCCCCTCCGGGGTGACCCCGTAGGTGCCGGAGACGAACGCCGCTTCCTGCCGGCCGACCGCCTCGTCGATCTGCGCCGCGGTCCAGACGTAGAACTTTCCTTCCTCGCCTTCGCTGTCGGCGTCGAGCGCCGAGCAGAAACCGCCGCCCGGGACCTGCATCTCGCGGATCGCCCAGTCGAGCGTCTGCCGCGCCACGTCGCGGTAGATCGCCGCCGCCGCGGCGCCGCCGTCGGGCAGCGCGTGCGAGACCGGCAGCGCCGCCACCGCCTGCGCCCCTTCGAGGTAGGCGCGCGCCAGGAGCGCGTTGTCGTACAGCATCTTCTCGAAGTGCGGCACCAGCCACTGCGCGTCGACCGAGTAGCGGTGGAAACCGCCGCCGATCTGGTCGTTGAGACCGCCCTGCGCCATCCGATCGAGGCTGACCACCGCCATCCGCAGCGCCTCGGTGTTGCCCGACTTCCGGTGATAGCGCAGGAGGAACGCGACATCCATGCTGTGCGGGAACTTCGGCGCGCCGCCGAAGCCGCCGTGCTGGGAGTCGAACCGCCCCGCCAGCTCACCGAAGGCGCGGCTCAGGATGTTCGGCCCCGCGGCGGTCTTCCCCGCCTTCATGACCGACAGCGCCTGGATCTGCTCGGTCAGCTCGGAGCCGACCTTGGTGATCTCGTCGCGGCGCTTCTGGTACGCCTCGGAGACGCCGTGCAGGACTTCGGCGAAGCCGGGCCGTCCGTAGCGCGCCGTCGGCGGGAAGTAGGTGCCGGCGTAGAACGGCTTCAGGTCGGGACTCAGGAAGACCGAGTTGGGCCAGCCCCCCTGCCCGGTCATCAACTGGGTCGCCGCCATGTAGATCTCGTCGAGGTCGGGACGCTCCTCGCGATCGACCTTGATGCTGACGAAGCGCTCGTTCATCAGCGCGGCGATGTCGTCGTTCTCGAACGACTCGCGCTCCATGACATGACACCAGTGACAGGCCGAGTAGCCGACCGACAGGAAAATCGGCTTGTCCTCGGCCCTGGCCTTCGCCAGCGCCTCCTCGCCCCAGGGATACCAGTCGACCGGGTTGTGGGCATGCTGGCGGAGATAAGGACTGGTCTCGCGCGCGAGGCGATTGGCGGGACGATCCGTTGTCATGAAGAGCAGAGATTATCGGAGGGGGGCGGGCATGTCCAGCGCAGCGGTCATCGCGCCGTCAAGTCGATGCCGAGCCGCGACCAACGCACCTTTCCCGTCGCCGGATCCGCCGACCACTGGATGCGCAGGACTCTGCCCCGAAAATGATCGGCGGGGACCGCCCCCCATTCGCGGCTGTCGACGCTTCGGCAACGATCGTCCCCCAGCACGAAGTAGGCGCCGTCGGGCACACGAGCGGGCCCCCAGTCCAGGCAGGACATTTCTCCCATCCCCTTCGCGCGGATCGGGTACGATTTTCCCCCGAGTCTTTCCGTCCCGTTCGAACCGGGTCCTCCATCCCAAGAAAGCGCAGTCCGCTCCGTTCCATCGAGGATGAGGCGACCCTCGCGCACCTCGACGGTGTTCCCCGGCAGCCCGACGACTCGCTTGATGAACTCCTCCTGCGGATTCCCGGGCGACGCCAGGGCGACGATCTCGCCGGGCAAGGGCGGGCTCGAATCTGGTCGGTCGCGCTCGAAGATCACACTGTCGCCCTCCTGGAGGGCGGGACGCATGCCCGACGACGGCACTTGCGATAGCCGCCGCGGCACGTGCGTCTTCAGCCACTCCGGCATGAAGAGGAGAGCGGCGAGTCCTGCCAGCGCGAAAGCGATGCCGCCGAGCCAGCGTTTCACGTTGCGCGCGCCGCCGACGGAGCCGGCCTGCACGCAGAACGCCGCGTCCACCGGCACGATGAACTGAAGCGCGACCGCTACGCCCATCGATGCGAGGATCGTCCAAGGTCCCCAGGCGACGAACACCGGCAGCTCCACAGCGAGCGGCACGAAGAGCAGCCAGAACGCGGCCAGCGACGCGCATGCGCGCACCGGCCTCCCGGCGTAGTACTGGCCGAGACCGGGGCACGCCAAGCTCAGCAGAAACGCGAGGAGACGGCGCAGGGCGAGTCTCGCTTTTCCGAGTTTCCGGTCCGCGACCGCCTCCATTGGCATGCGCGGATTGTCCCAAATCCGCGGCTCGAATGCTTGTCTTGCGCTTCCTGCTTGCCCCATACTCCCGCCCCGTGACCGAGGATCGTTCCCAATCTCAGGACCTCGACCCGACACGCACCAGCGTCGACACCGGCGCCGGCGGATCGGCCTCGTCGGCGTCGGCCGCCGGCGGCGCGTCGCCGGGGCCGATCCCGGAGACCATCGGGCCGTACCGCATCGTCAGCCTCCTCGGCGAGGGCGGGATGGGGCGGGTGTACGAGGCCGAGCAGGCGTCGCCGCGGCGCCTGGTGGCGCTCAAGGTGATCCACACGGCGCGCGCGCTCAGCCAGCAGCACCTGCACATGTTCGAGCGCGAGATCGAGACCCTGGCGCGCCTGAAGCACCCGAACATCGCGGCGATCTACGAGTCGGGGCGCACCGACGACGGGCAGAACTACTTCGCGATGGAACTGGTGCGCGGTCCGCTGCTGAACCAGGCGGTCACCGGCCCGGTCGGCAGCCGCGCCGATCTGGAGCGGCGCATCGGGCTCTTCCGCGCCTGCTGCGACGCGGTGCAGTACGCGCATCAGCGCGG
>Ga0307468_100000159_pt1 | contig 16087 bp, 13 predicted proteins | sample atmdna_FD_203085 | JGI IMG/M metagenome (GOLD analysis project Ga0307468, IMG submission 203085) | Hardwood forest soil microbial communities from Morgan-Monroe State Forest, Indiana, United States - atmos_gases AM2C_05 | ecosystem: Environmental > Terrestrial > Soil > Temperate forest > Bulk...
AGCCTTGCCGGCTGGGAAAGCCACGATCCGTTTCGAGTTCCTCTACGACGGCGGTGGCGCCGGTAAGGGCGGCGTGGGTACGCTTTTTGTCAACGGGCAAAAGGTAGCTTCGGGCCGGATTGAACAAACCCAATGTTGCATGTTCTCAGCGGACGAAGGGGCTGACGTTGGGACCGACGATGGCACGGCTGTCAGTGCAGGCTATGCGGTGCCGTTCAAATTCAACGGCAAGATCAAAAAGGTGACCATCGAACTGAAACCGATGACGCCGGCGACTGCAAGCGAGGCTGACAACGCGCGGAGGAAAGCCGCTTTGAAGGTGGGGCTGTCTAACTAACGTGTCTCTGTCGCCCGCCGTCGCAAGGCGGGCGACTTACAACTGGGCATATGTTTGAATCTCTTTTCGATATTCCCCTCTGGATCGCCGGAACGCTGATCATCACAGTGCTGTGCGCATTTGCGGTGGTCGGGTTGTTGTTGGTCCGCCGCCGCGTGCTGCCCAGGCTGCGGGTTGAGAGCGGAGATTCGGAATTCACCGGCTCGATGTTGCAGTCGGTGATGGTGTTCTATGGTTTGGCCGTCGCCTTAATCGCCGTCACCGTTTTCCAAACCTATTCCGACACCTCGAAGGTCGTTTCGGGAGAAGCCACTGCGCTGAACGCGATTTACCGCGACGTCACCAGCTATCCCGAACCGATCCGCACCGAGCTACAGAGCCAACTTCGCGATTACACCAGGTACGTCATTGATGAAGCCTGGCCATTGCAGCGAAGAGGAAAAGTTCCGGGCGGCGGCATCGAGCACATGACTCGCTTTCAAGCGACCCTCGACAAATTCGAACCGGCTACCGAAGGCCAGAAACTTCTGCACGGAGAAACCCTGCGGGCTTATAACCTGCTCATTCAAGCCCGCCGTTTGCGACTGGATGCGGTCGGTACCGGATTGCCAAAGGTAATGTGGGCCGTGATCGTGGTCGGGGCATTCATCAGCCTGAGCTCTTCCTTCTTTTTCAAAGTGGAAGATGCGCGCTTGCACATCATCGAGGTTTTGCTGCTGGCGGTCTTTATCGGACTGGTCATTTTCATGATCTTGTCACTCGACCGTCCCTTCCGCGGCGACCTCGGAATCGGGGCCCAGCCGTATCAGTTGGTTTACGACCAGCTAATGAAAAGTAATCCATGAAGATTTCAAACTGTAAGGAGTTGCGATGAATCAACAAGCGAGGCTACTGAGCCAATGGCTTTGCCACTCCGGTGCGAGGCAAGTCTTTGACTTGCCGGCAGCGGAACGCTCGTCTTCTCAGGTCTATGACCTGGGAGGCGGTCTTAGACCGCTAGATCTAAAGAGGCCGTCCCGGCAAGTCAGAGACTTGCCGCGCATCGGAGTGGCAAAGCCACGGCGAGTGTCGATCTCAATGATGCTTGCCTTGTTCCTGCTGATTGCTGTTCCGTCTTTCGCAAAGACGAAGGAGCAGAAACAGGCCGAAGTTCGAAAGAATGCCCAGACGACGTTGGCCAAGCTTTACACGGCGCGGCCCTCTGCTAAGGCCGCAATCAAAGCGGCCGCCGGATATGCAGCCTTTAGCAATTTCGGCATGAAGATTTTGTTGGCGGGCGGCGGCAAGGGGCAGGGTATCGCCTTCGACAACGCCACGAAGAAGGTCACCTACATGAAGATGGTCGAGCTGCAGGCAGGTTTGGGAATGGGGATCAAGAAATTCCGCACCATCTTTGTGTTCGAGACTAAGGATGCGATGGAGCACTTCGTTAACAACGGCTGGGAGTTTGGCGGTCAAGCTACGGCGGCGGCGAAGTCAGCTAAGAAGGGCGGGTCTTACCAGGGAGCGGTGCAGGTGATGCCGGGAGTCTGGATGTATCAGCTCACGGATAAGGGACTGGCTTTGGAGCTTACCGGCAAGGGGACGAAGTACTACAAAGACGAAGACCTGAACTGAGCCTTTGACCTACGCGCACGAGTCGTAACCCTGCCGATGAACAACCTGGGAACCAGAGAAAGGTACCATATGAATAAATGCATTCGGTCCATACATCACACGATCCTGCAACGCTGGAACCGTTCGGTGGTGATTGGATCCGCCGTCGTAGTCATGGCGCTCGCTTTGGCGTGTAGTCGGGCTCCGGAGAACCAGGTAACCACCGCTAACAACGATCCGGATCAACTGCTCCGGCAGATGTCCGAAAAACTCGGCCAGACAAAAAATCTGAGCTTCAAGGTTGACCGCAAGCTGGATGCGGCTTTGGTTGAGGGACTAAATGTCGCTGAGAACGCGCAGATCGAAATCTCAGTCTCCCGGCCAGGTAAGTTTATGGCCAAGTCGGACAGCAAGGACAACGTCCGTCAAGTTTTCTTCGCCGGCCAGATTCTTTCGATCTATGACGAGACGATGAAGCTCTACGCCACCGCTCCGGTGGCCGGCACTATCGATGCGGCGGTGGCAAAGATCGACGAGAAGTATGGATTCACACCACCACTGGCGGAGTTCATTCTTAGCGATCCATACGCGGCGCTTGGTAAGCAAATCAAAAGCAAGTCTTACAAGGGCAAAGAGAGTATCGGCGGTGTCGAGTGTCATCACCTGAGCCTCGTCGGCGACGTGGCTGACTCGGAACTTTGGATCGGCGCTGCCGATCTATTGCCTCGCAAATTAATCGCGACTTTCAAAGATCGCGAAGGCAGTCCGAAGCTCCAGGCAGATTTTTCAAATTGGAATCTGACGCCAACGCTCGCCGACAAGATCTTCTCGTTCGTCGCGCCGACAGACGCCGAGAAGATCGAGATGGTGACTGAGGCACAGATGAAAGAGGCTGCAGCAAAAGACAGCGATGCCCCGGAAAGCTCCATTCCGAAAAAGCCGTAACACCGGTCGCGAACAAGAAATGAGAAAGGAACCAACCGAAATGAAAACAATCAAGAGCAGTCATCGCGAGAGGCTTCGAGCGTTCCAGCGACGAAGTAAAGCGATTGTCGGCGCCGTTATTCTTGGCGTCATGTTGGGGGCCAGCGCGCCCGTCGTCCTGGCGCAGGTTTACGGCGTTCGGCGCACGGCGGTAGTGAGGGGTCCTAATACAACTGTGGTGGCTAGTAAAACCACCGTGGTCGCCAGAGGAGGGGGATTGCCTCATGGGTACGTCGCCGCCCTGCCGGGTGGTTATCGAGCCGTCGTCGTTTCCGGCACGCGCTACTACACCGTCGGCGGCGTTTACTACCGGCCGCAAATATACGGTGGCCGCACGGTTTATGTGCGTGTCCACATCTAGTGTGATGTTTGACGCAGACTGCTTCCGACGATAAGGACTGCGGAGGCAAACAGCTTTTTCTAATTGAAAGGAAAAATGAACACAATGCCATTCATTCCGAAACTACGGATCGCGCTTAGCACGGTCCTCATCCTGACGACTGCCGGGGCGCTCAGTGTCGTGGCTCAAACTCAAACCGTTGCCGGCCGCTACCCAACCAGTACGATCTTAAGACCCGCGTCAAAAAAAGAGCCGAAAAAAGCGGAAGCTACAAAGCTCTCCACCGCGACTTCTGAAAAAACCGCGCCGAACAGCACCGCCGAGACCAGTCCAGACAACAGCAACGCGAATTCTGTTGCCATAGCTACTGCCAGTGCTAAAGCAGGAACGTCGTCGAACACGACAATCCCACAAGGCACCCAACCCGCGCCCAGTGACAAGTGGCAGTTTCAGTTTAGTCCGTACTTCTGGCTGGCCAGCCTTCACGGCACCACCGGAACCGGAAATCGGACCGCCCAGGTTGATGAGAGCTTCAGCGATATCTTTCATTCGTTGAAGTTCGCCTTCATGGGAGTGCTTGAAGCCCGCAAAGACAAGCTCATGGTGCTGACTGATCTGGAATACGTAAGCATCGGTGACGATCGAGCTACGCCTGGCCCGCTGTTCTCCGCCGTCGACACTAAAATCAAGACCTTCATTTTTGACCCCGAGGTGGGCTACCGCGTGTTTCAGGACCCGGAAAAAGGCCAGTCTGTTGACGTGTTGGGTGGCGTTCGCGTCTGGCACATAAGTACTGATCTCACTTTCAGTCCCGGAATTCTGCCAGGTACCCAGGTCCAGGCCAGCCGGACCTGGGTAGATGGCATTGTCGGACTGCGCGGCAAAGCAGCCCTGTCAAAGAAGATGTTCGTCACCGGCAAATTTGATCTCGGCGGCGGTGGCTCGAAGTTCACCTGGCAGTTATTTGGTGGCGCGGGCTACAACGTCAATCCAAAAATTGCGCTGATATTTGGCTACCGGGTTCTGGATGTGGACTACAACAAGAATAATTTTGTCTACGACATGAACCAGCGCGGTCCCATCATGGGACTGAGCTTCAAGTTTTAGCAGGTTGCCGAAAACTGGTCAGCCACAGAGACGCTGGATGGAGCAAGGACGATCAGTCACAACTTCAAATGCCAAAAGACACGTCCTTTGTTTGTCTTGGTTCTGGTCTAAGTCTCCGCGTGTCTGCTCTCATTGTGTTTCTCCTTTTCTTTGTGGCCAGCACCCAAGCTGCGAGGGCACAACAGCCGACGACGCGCAATGAGTTTTGGCCCGAGATCGATGTATACATCAATCTAAAACCGAAACTCAGGCTTTACTTACTCGGCACCGTAAGCAAATCCGTCGAGGATGGTGAGCTTCGAAACGCTCGCGGCTTCGAAGCCCAAATCGGAGCACACATCGATTACCTTCCAAACGAGCATGTCATCCTCCGCATCGGTTATCGTTTCGGGACCTCAGTGGGAGAAACAGGCGAACCTTTTAAGGAGCACAGACTATTGGCCGAGCAGACGCTGCGAAAGTTGATTCCGGGTAGTCTGATGCTGAGCGATCGCAATCGAGAAGACTTCCGTTTCGTTAACGGAGATTTCTCGTTTCGTTACCGTAATCGCGTGATGCTTGAGCGAGAGTTTCATCTCTTCAAGAGGCGCACTGTGACTCCGTATGTGTCGGGGGAAATTTTTTACGACACGCGCTACAGAACTTGGAACCGAAACCGTTTGGCGGTCGGTATGCAGACATCATTGAGACGTGGCCCGATCCGGAAGCTGATGCTGCCCCAGCGCCAGATCATTTTGGATCTCTACTACATGCGGCAAAACGACAGCCGCTCTGAAATACAGCACGTGAATGGCCTTGGTGCGGCCCTCGCATTCTACTTTTGAGAAAGCGGCGACAAGTGATGAAGCTCAGTGAGAATTTGAAGCCTGAAGTTTCAAACGAGCCGGACTTCTCTCTGGTGCTCGGGGGACCGTTATTTCAATTGTTCCGCCGGGCACATCTGTCAGGAAATGCGCTGGAGATGGTTTGGCGGCGCGTCGTGGTGATCGCGCTCGTCGCGTGGCTGCCGTTGTTGTTGTTGTCGGTGATCGGCGGGCACGCTCTGGGTGGCACGATCAAGGTTCCTTTTCTATACGACATTGAGGCTCATGTTCGTTTCCTCATCGCGCTGCCCATCTTGCTCGTTGCCGAGCTGATCGTCCAATCGCGAATCCGACCTGCGGTGAAAAACTTCTCGGAGCGGCGCATTATCATCCCCGGTGACATACCCAAATTCCACGCAGCCATCCACTCGGCTATGCGTCTGCGCAACTCAGTAGTTGTGGAAGTTGGAATCCTGATCCTGGTCTACACGGTCGGCCTATGGATATGGCGGAGCAGTATTGCAACCGGGGCAACAAGCTGGTACGCAACGACGGACGGATCGCGGATGCACCTCACCCTTGCCGGGTATTGGTATGCCTTCGTCAGTATCCCCATTTTTCAATTCATCCTAGTGCGTTGGTATTTGAGGTTCTTCATCTGGTTCCAGTTTCTTTGGCGAGTTTCAAAACTGAAGCTGCGCCTCATTCCTACCCATCCTGATCGGACCGGGGGGATCGGCTTCCTTGGCTACAGCAGTTACGCCTTTGGACCGATCCTTTTCGCCCAGGGTGCTCTGTTAGCCGGACTAATCGCCGTTCGAGTCTTATACGAGGGACAAAACCTGATGGCCTTCAAAATGGAAGCCGGCGGTTTGGTGGCCTTCTTCATGTTGTTCATTCTGAGCCCGCTTCTCGTTTTCGTCCCGCACCTTTCGCGAACGAAACAACGGGGCTTGCGGGATTACGGCCAGCTTGCTACAGACTATGTCCAGGGGTTTGAGAAGAAGTGGATACATGAAGGCCAAACCAGCGAAGACGAACTTCTGGGCAGCGGCGACATTCAGTCGTTGGCCGACTTGGGGAATAGCTTTACCGTCGTTCAGGAAATGCGCCTGGTGCCGTTCGGATTAAGGGATGCGGCAAGGCTCGCCGCCGCCACCGCAGCACCGCTAATACCATTAGGGCTTACGATCTTTTCTTTGGAAGAATTAGTGAGCCGACTGATCAAGGTTCTCTTCTGACGAAGAGTTTTGAATCCCGATTCCGAAGTTGGATGAAGCGGCTTCCCGCAAATCGTTTTCGAAGTGCTCTCGACCAAGTAGAACGGACGTTGGATTCCGCGGCCTGACTTGTTCAGCAACTCTTTGATGTTCTCACCCACGACCATCGCCAACTGTCTCGCCTGCAAGCATCTGATCGCATTGGACCGCGCGGCAGGGGCTGGCGAAATTAAGCGACCCTACTTCGCTGATCCGCTTTTGGATTTTCTGATTAGACTTGGACAGGCGCATGAGCAAGCGTACTTAACTCAGTTAACTGAACAAAAGGTCCGCCTGGATCAGGCAAGTCTTTTACCGGCGCGCACATGATCGTCGAACTCGTGAAGACCGGAAAGAAGATTGGCATTGTCGCGGTCAGTCACAAGGTCATTAGCAATTTGTTGAAATGGACTTGTAGAGTCGCGGCCGAACAAGGGCTAGAGCTGAAAATCGTGCAAAGGTGCGATAGCGATGATTGGTGCGACCACAACTTTGTAAAGATTGCCAGGAACAATGACGTGGTTGATCAAGCCCTCGCCAACCACGAAGCTCAAATCGTCGCCGGCACCGTTTGGCTTTGGGCGCGGCCGGAGTCGCAGATGCAATCGATGTATTGTTCGTCGATGAAGCGGGCCAAATGTCATTGGCAAATGTACTCGCTGCTTCACCGGCGGCCGACAGCATTGTCTTATTGGGAGATCCTCAACAACTCGATCAGCCACAACGCGGTGTTCACCCCGAAGGCGCGGAAGCGTCGGCGCTGTCTCACCTCTTAAATGGACACAAAACGATTGCGCCGGATCGAGGTCTGTTCCTGGCACAGAGCTGGCGCTTACACCCTGACATTTGCAAATTCACATCAGATGTATTTTATGAGGGTCGTCTGACATCGCGACCCGAGAACGCGAATCAACGACTGAACGTCGCTGGCCCAATCGCTGGTACCGGTCTGCGCTTTGTTCCCGTCGAACATGACGCAAACTAAAGCGGTTCGCCCGAAGAAGCGGAGAAAGTGGCCGAGTTAGTCGAGGCTTTACTTCGCGATGATGCGACGTGGATCGACAAAGCTCGCCACGATAGACGAATTACACTCAATGACATTCTGATCGTTGCTCCTTACAACGCTCAGGTGTCGCTGTTGTTGCGAATACTACCGCGAGGCAGTCGGGTCGGAACTGTCGACAAGTTTCAGGGGCAGGAGGCTCCCGTTGTGATTTATTCGATGGCGACTTCAACTCCACAAGATGCGCCACGCGGAATGGAGTTCTTGTACAGTGGCAACAGATTGAATGTCGCAACCTCGCGCGCGCAGTGTGTGACTGTGCTCGTCGCGAGTCCGGCGCTCTTTGACGTGCAGTGCAAAACCCCAAGACAAATGGAATTGGCCAACGCGTTCTGCCGATATCTGGAAATGGCTAATTTGATTCGCGTGTCTTAGTTGAGATCTATCAAGCGATCTGTAGTCAATGAAACTCGTTGGTTGCCTTTCGGGCGATCGAGATCTCTAACACCGTTGTCATAGCGGCAACCTCAGTCGGGCTATGCAGCCTCGCAGGTGAAGACGATTCTCGAGTGTTAGCGTCCCGCCATGGGCCTCGGCAATTTGCCGGGAAAGGACCAGTCCGATGCCTGAGCCGTCGGCTTTAGTGGTGAAGAATGGAACGAACAGGTTTGCGGTGTTAGCGAGTCCCGGGCCGTCGTCGCTGACACAGAGTTCCACCTGTCCGTTATTTTGTGTCCAACCCAGCTCGACGGCGCCGCCGGTCTCGAGCGAAGCATCCACTGCGTTGCGAACCAGGTTGATCAGCAACTGCTCTAATTGCACGCCGTCACCCTGAATGATCACGTCAGGACCAGAAATCACCTTCACGTGCAGGCGTGTCTCCAGACTAGCCACGCGACGCAGCAACTCGCCGAGGTCCAGCGGCTCGAACGATGGCTGTGGCAAACGCGCCAGCTTAGAATATGACTCGACAAAGCGGGCCAGTGAATCCGCGCGGGAGGAAATAACTTCGAGGCCCCGCTGCATATCGTCACCCCAATCGGCAGGCCGGGGCTGGCGAATAAGCAGGTCAGCCAGACTACCGGCTACCGATTTGATCGGCGCCAACGAGTTATTCAGCTCATGGCCCAGTACGCGCAAAAGACGCTGCCAGGCGGTTCTCTCTTCTTCGCGCAGCGTTTGACTCAGATCAGTTAAGACGAGCAACTGGTGTTGCGCGCCTCTTTCACGAAAAGTACTGCGGCGAACGTCCCAACGCCCGAACCCGCCTGGAAAAACCATTTGCATCGTGGGCGGTCCGGCCCCGTCTTCTCGATTCAAACATGCAGCCAGTCCAAGTTCGTCACTGGTGCGGCCGAGCAGCCGCCTGGCAGGTTGTGCCAGCAGTTTCTCTCCTGCCCGGTTAACCAGTCGCAAGCGTTGGCCACCGTCGAACGCGAACACTGCCACATCAATCTCACCCATAACGGTGCGCAACAGTGCGGTGGCTTCCATGGCGCCCAGGCGTTGCTCGCGCAATGTTTGCCCGAGATCATTGACCTCGAGCATAACTTCACCCAGCGCGTCGCCGGACGCTGCGCGGCGCCCGCGAATGGAATAGTCGCCTTCCCTGATGGCCGCGAGAATATTCGAAAGTGTTTGCAGCGGGCGAACAATTCGCTGTTTGAGATTGAACGCAATGCCCAGCCATAAGAGCACAAGCAGCAGATCCACCGTCCACTGCAAGCGCATCGAATAGTTGTCATACCACAAAAGAAACGCCACCAGGCAAACGGCAGGAAAACCAGCAGCAAGAGCCAGCAGCGTAATTCGTCTCTCGAATTTAACGCGTCCGCCATGCTTGAGCGCCGGGTCGAGGGCGGCAAAACTCGAGGAGCCCTTGGGCAGCTTCGCAGAGGTGCTCATGTGGTTATGATAACTCAAACAAGGCGGCGCGTACCGCAGTCCAGGCCGGCTCAAGTCGCGCAATGAGTAGGTGCCGCCTGCGTCATCATGTGGGTTTAGCGACCAGCGGGCGCGTTGAATGCTTGATCCACCTGGCAACGGATCGCACATACCGAGTAGTGAAGCAGTTTGGAAAAGTGGCACGGGCGTCCCGCCCGTGAAATCACGCGCAAGCGGCGCGTGCCACCTCAAATCCACGTACCGATTCTGTGCCCTTAAGACAACCCGTATTTCTGCAAGCGGCGGTAGAGGGCACTGCGACTGAGGCCGAGCGCTTCGGCCGCGCGATTTGCGTTTCCTTCAAAGCGGGCGAGGGCCTTCCTGATCAGCAAACGCTCAGCTTCTTCGAGACTCATCTCGTCCAGGCGAGCGGTCAACCGTGCGTCCGGCGTAGTCTGCAGCGCTAGATCAAAGGCGGTCACAAACTCGCCGGCGCTCATCAATACGGCCCGTTCGATCACATGATCCAGCTCGCGCACGTTGCCGGGCCAGGAATGTTCGCCTAACGCCTCGTATGCCTCGGGAGTGAAGCCCTTAATCGGCCGGTGATAACGTTCGCGATGCTGCCGCAGGAAATGCTCTGCCAGGAGGGGAATGTCTTCGCGCCGATCGCGTAACGGCGGCAAATGTATTTCCACGGTGTTCAGACGAAACAGCAGATCCTGACGAAATCTACCCTCGGCAACCTCTGCCTTCAGGTCGGCATTAGTCGCTGATAACACGCGCACATCCAGCTTCAAAGTTTTCGATGAGCCCACCCGCTCGAATTGACCCGTCTCCAAAACGCGCAAGAGTTTAGGCTGCAGATTAAGCGGCACGTTCGCAATCTCATCAAGAAAAAGAGCGCCACCATCGGCCAGTTCAAATCTTCCGACGCGATCGGTTCGGGCATCGGTAAAGGCGCCACGAACATGGCCGAAGAGTTCACTTTCGAAGATCCCTTCGGACAGGGCGCCGGCATTTAGAGAGATTAGTTGTTTGGTCCTTCGCGGCGACTTTGCGTGTAAGGCCCGCGTGATTACCTCTTTGCCACTGCCATTTTCACCGGTGATGAGAACGTTGGCGTCGGACGGGCCAATCCGCTCGACCAGCCTCAGGACTGCCTTCATCGCTTCGGATTCGGCCACGACTTGCGGGCGTTCGTTAGCCGGCTCGGAAACGCTATCGCGCAAGGCCCGATTTTCGGCTTCCAAACGTTGGCCGCGACGGAGCGCCTCAGCCAATTCAACCTGCGTGCGCAGTACGGTCAGCAGGCGCGCGTTGTCCCATGGCTTCTGAATAAAGTCCCGCGCCCCGCGTCGCATTGCTTCCACTGCCAGGTCGACGCTACCCCAGGCAGTCATCACAACAATCGGCGGCGCGGAATTCACCGCGTGAATTCTGGTCAGGAGATCCAGGCCCTCACTTCCGGAAGTCGTGTCCCGGGCATAGTTCAGATCGATCAAGACGACATCGAACTCCTGAGCATTCACAGCATTCAGGACGCCTGCGGGCGAGGCCGCCGTTTCGATCTCGAAACCTTCGCCCTTTAGTAAAAGGCGCAAAGCTGCGAGAACGTCAGCTTGATCGTCAGCAATAAGAATTCTGGGCATTCGTTAAGAAAGGTTCGCTTAATCAATCTCAGAGGCTTTGCACAAAAACCCTTATTTCGTGTTCTTTCATGTAGCTTAGTGTGATTTCGTGGGTCGTATGGCTGCGAATCCTAAGCACACGATCCACGAAATTACACGAAATCTCACGCACAGCCACACGAACCAATGCTGATCTTAGACGCTCTCAGTGGTCCGTTTCGAACCGCGGGTGACTTTTTGTGCAAAGTCAATCTCAGGCGAGCTTCATTTTGTCTTTGAGACTCGCCGGACGCAACTCGAACTGAAAGCCGCACGCGCGACGACTGAAGTTTGTGAGACATCAGCGGCTAAAGTGGTATCGCGGTTCTATTCGTAATGCAGGGCCACCAATGGATCGACTTTCGTTGCCCGCCGCGCGGGTAGATAACAAGCAACGAAGGCAACCACAGTCAGCACGGAGGCCACCGCCACAAACGTCAACGGATCTTTCGCCGTCACGCCAAACAACAACGAAGACATCACCCGCGTGAGTCCGATTGCCGCGGCTACGCCGAGCAACACGCCAATAATAACCAGGGCCATTCCCTGACGAACGATTAGCTTCAAAACGTCAAGGCGTCTGGCGCCGATCGCCATCCGCACACCAATCTCATGCGTACGCTGTGTGACTGAGTACGACATGACGCCGTAGATTCCGGTACAGGCAAGAATTAGCGCCACCAAAGCAAATAAACCGATTAGTCCGGTGCGGTAGCGCGGCGCGGCCGCTGCCGTCTGCAACCATTGGTCCATTGTTCTTACGGCCGCCACTGGCTGATCCGGATCAATTCCCTGCACTTCTTTCCGCGCGGCCGCGGCCAGGCCGGCAGGATCGCCTTTGGTGCGAATCACAACGTTCATCCGACCGGGTTGGTAGGTCGGCATATACATTGCGGGCAGCGGATCCGATTCCAGCCCGCGATGACGAACGTCGCCGACAATTCCGATGATCTCGAAAGCCTGGTTTCCAAGCGCCATGATCAGACGTTTGCCCAGTGGGTCTTCGTCAGGAAACGTTCGACGAGCAAGCAGGTCACTGATGATCAGTACTTTCGCGCTTTGACTAACTTCCTGATCCGTGAAATTCCTACCGCGCAGGAACGGAATTCGCATCGCCTCGAAGTAGTGCCGGTTCACCCGTCTAAAGTCGTCATCAAATGCCTGGTCAATTGAGACGGGCGGGCGGCCCTCGACGGTGTAAGGCATGTCGTTATGCTGACCATTCAACGGTAGTTCGCTAATGAAACCAACTTTCTCAACGCCCGGCAGGCCGCCAAGCCGGCTTTCCAGTTGCGAGAAAAAGTTTGTGGATTTTTCAGCCGTATCGTACTTCTGTCTCGGCAAATCGACGCTCATCGTTAACACGTTATGCGCATCGAATCCGGGACTAATGTTCTGTAATTGAATCAGACTTCTGATCAACAGACCCGCGCCAATCAAAAGCACCACGGCCAGAGCACTCTCGAACACCACCAGAACGCTGCGCGTGCGATTTCGACGTACGCCTTCAGAAGAGCTGCGACCACCTTCCTTCAGCGAATCCGTGAGGTTGACCTTAAGCGTGCGCAACGCCGGCACGAGACCAAACAACACACCGGTAGCGAGTGAGATCAGCAACGTGAAGCCAAGCACCGTCGCGTCGATCTTCACACGTGCAGTCGGCGGGATGTTGCCCTCGCTGAGCGACTCCAGTAGCTTAACGCCCCAGGCAGCCAATACGACGCCCAGAAATCCACCGACCAGAGCAAGGACGACACTCTCAGTGATCATCTGCCGGACGATTCGGAAGCGGCCCGCGCCCAAAGCCGTCCGCAGCGCAATCTCTTTTTGCCTTCCCGCTGCGCGCACAAGTAGAAGGTTCGCGACATTCGCACAGGCAATCAGCAGGACAAATCCCACGGCGCCGAACAGGATGAACAGCGTGGGGCGCGCGTTACCTACCAGCTCCTCTCGCAGAGAGACCAGGCGCAGGTTCCAGCTCTTGTTTGAATCGGGAAACTGTTCTTCAAGATGGCGAGCGATCGCATCGGTATCCGCTTGCGCTTGCGCCATCGTTACTCCGGGTTTGAGTCTGCCAATCGGCCGGAGGAAGTGCGCCTTGCGCAGTTTCATTTCCGGTCCGGCATCGAAGTTCAACGGAATCCATAGAACCGCCGCCTGAGGAAAACTGAAATCCTGCGGCATCACACCAAGCACCTGGCAGGTTTTGCCACCGAGCTTCACGGTCTTGTTAACGATGTCTCTATCGCCGGCAAAGCGCTTCTGCCACAATCCATAACTGAGCACCGCCACCTGATCATTACCGGGCTTTTCGTTTTCCAACAGGAAGGTCCGGCCCAGCGCGGGCTTTACGCCGAGCATCTGGAAATAGTTGCCAGTGACTGCGGCGGCTTGCAGACGTTCGGGTTCACCGTTGCCGGTCAGGTTCAAAGGAAGGGGCATTACAGCGGCAAGCTCTTCAAAGGTAGTGTTCCGGTCGCGATAATCGAGAAAGTCGGCAGGCGAAACGCTGGCGCGAGAACCACCGCCTTTGATGTTGCCCCAGACCCACACCAGCCGATCCGGTTCAGCGAAAGGCAGCGGCCGTAGCAGCACTGCATTCACCAAAGTGAAAATCGCGGTGTTAGCACCGATGCCCAGCGCGAGGGCAATCAGCGCGATCGCCGTGAAGCCTGGCCGCTTCGCTAAACTTCTCACGCCATACCGAACGTCTCTTAGAAGTGTTTCCATAATTCCTTTCCTTCCCTGGAATGCTCACCTCAGCGCTGCGGTCGGGCACGGCCCTCAATCCGCGCCACTTGTGTCCCCCATCGTTGGCAGACAAAAATAAGCGAACTTATTATTCGTAGCGCAAAGCTGTCAACGGATCGACTTTCGTTGCCCGCCGCGCCGGGATGTAACAGGCCAGGAACGCGACCGCGAGTAATCCAACCGAAACAACCGCAAACGTCGTCGCGTCGGTGGCTGCTACCTCGAATAACAGACTCGCCAGTAGTCGGGTCAAGGCAAACGCCCCGGCTAGTCCGATCGCCACGCCCATCAACGCCAGGATCATTCCGTTCCTTACCACCAGCTTCAGCACGTCGAGTGCCTGCGCGCCGAGCGCCATGCGGATGCCGATCTCTCGCGTGCGCTGCTCGACGGCGTACGCGATGACCCCGTAAATGCCAATCGCCGCCAGCGTCAACGCCACCAGCGCAAAGATTCCCAACAGGAACATTGTCAGGCGCGGCTGCTCGATCGATTCGCCCACCACCTGCTCCAGCGTCGCGACTTCTGTCACCGCTTGATCCCTGTCGATGTTCAGAATTTCTCGCTGAATGGCCGCAGCCAGATTGGTTGGATCGGTCGTGGTTCGGACCAGCAGACTCATGTTCAGCCTGGGCCGTTGCGGCACGGGGAAATACATCTCTTCGCGGTTCGCCGTGTCTGAAACGCTGAATTTCGTATCTTTGACGACGCCGACCACCTCGCAAAGTATGCGGTTGGTGGAATATGCAAAGCGCTTGCCGAGCGAATTCTCATTGGGCCAAAAACGGCGCGCAAAGCTTTCATTAACTACCGCGACTTTCAGAGCTTTCTCGCCGTCCTCTGAAGTGAAAACCCTTCCGGCAACGACGGGGATTTTCAACAACCGGAAATAGTCGCTGCTGATAATTTTGCCGGGGACGCGGGGGACTTTTTCCGAACCCGGATCGGGCGCGCCTTCGATGTAAACGCGAAAATGGCCGGAAGGCCCCAGCAAGGGAATGTCGGACGCAACCGCGACGTCAGCTACGCCGGGCAGCGTGCGCACATGATCGACGGTCTGCTCGTAAAACTTCGCTTGTTGATAGGGTTCAGCGTAGCGCGTCTGCGGCAGGGTGACTGACATGGTCAGCACATTGCGATAGTCCAGCCCGGGACTCGTCTGTCGTAGCCGCAAAAAACTTCGGGTCAACAAGCCGGCGCAAACCAGAACCAGGACGGCCATCGCGACCTCGCCGATAACCAGCCCGCGACGCAGGCGATTGCCCCGCGCATCACCCGCACCCGATCGTCCTCCGTCTTTGAGAGTTTCGTTGAGATCATTCTCAGAAGATTGCAGCGCCGGGACCAGACCAAAGATCAAGCCTGTCAGCACCGAGACCGCAAGCGTGAATCCGAGCACACGAAGATCTACGCCGATCTCATCCAGTCGCGGAACCACGCCTGGCCTGGCCGCCAATAGCAAACCTAATCCCAGATAAGCGATCAGCAGGCCGCAGGCGCCACCAAACAAAGACAACAACAGGCTCTCGGTGAGCACCTGTCTGATCAGCTGCCACCTGGTCGCACCTAAGGCTGTGCGCACGGCGAATTCGCGACGACGAGCGGCGGCGCGGGCAAGGAGCAGGTTGGTGACATTCGCGCAGGCAATCAGCAGCACGACGCCTACGATCGCGAAGGTAACCAGCAGGGATTTGCGAATCTCGCCGACCACTGCCGACTGTAGCGGCATCAGACTCGAGTTTCCCGCTATGTCACTGTTGAGCGGGTTGTTCTGCCGGTAGCGTTCGCTCAGTGTTTCCAACTCTGACTGCGCCCGCGCGAAACTAATTCCTGGCTTTAGCCGAGCCACGACACTCAAATATGTAGCGCCCAGCTTGATACTGTCAGGCGCCAGATAGCTCGGCTCAAAAGCTCTGGGTACCCACACTTCCTGCTTCTCGTCGAGAAACTTAAAGCCAGCGGGCAAAACGCCGACGACCTGGACAGTTTGCCCATCCAGTTCCACGGTGCGGTTCAAAATGTTCGTATCCGTATCAAAAAGCCGGCGCCAAAGGCCGTAACTAAGGATCGCCACCCGGGCGCCGCCAGGCCGATCCTCCTCGGGAAGAAAACTGCGACCGAGGTAAGGCTTCACGGCCAAGAGGTGAAACAAATCGCCGGACACTCTGGCTCCGCGGATCTGTTCCGGAGCATCGCGCCCGGTCAGATTAAAGCTGTCGTCGGCAACGGCCGCGATACTTTCAAAGGCCTGACTCTGATCCCTGATGTCGTTGAACTTGGGGATTGAGTAGCTGGTACTCGGCGTCGTTCGCTGCGGATCGAGCCTCGTGAGCAGGGCCAACCGTTCAGCACC
>Ga0307468_100000161_pt1 | contig 16080 bp, 7 predicted proteins | sample atmdna_FD_203085 | JGI IMG/M metagenome (GOLD analysis project Ga0307468, IMG submission 203085) | Hardwood forest soil microbial communities from Morgan-Monroe State Forest, Indiana, United States - atmos_gases AM2C_05 | ecosystem: Environmental > Terrestrial > Soil > Temperate forest > Bulk...
CCACCAGGCACGGGCGGCGGCCACCACCTCGTTCCCCGGCCGCTCGGCGACCACGAACTCGGCCGGGTTCGACCCCTGCGGATAGCTGTCGTCGTAGACGTCGAAGCCGCGGTCGAGCCCGAAGCGCGAGTCGAGCGGATAGGCGGCGACGAAGGCGCCGGTACGGTAGCCGGCCGCCTTGAGCCAGGTGGCGAGCGTCGGCACCGTCGGCGGCAGCACGAAGCCGCTGTTGTCGCGGATGCCGTGCTGGTATGGGTAGCGGCCGGTGAGGAGGTTGGCGTGCGACGGCAGCGTCACCACGTTGTGGGCGTGCGCGTCGGTATAGACCCGGCCGGCGTGCGCCAGGCGGTCGAGCACGGGCGTCGAGGCTTTGGCGTTGCCGGCGAATCCGGGGGCGTCGGCGCGCAGCGTGTCGATGGTGATCAGGACGACGTCGGCGCCCTCGGCCACCGGCGAGGCGGCCGGCAGAGGGGGGCCGCTGTCCTCCGGGGCCGCCGGCAGGGCGGGGGCGGCGCCGCCTTCCGGACCGCTGTCCCGGCCGCAGGCGGCGAGGACGGCGAGGAGGGCGAGCGCCGGCAGCAGGGGGCGCCGCATGGGTCGGTCTCGGAGGCCGCGCCTACAGCGACTTCAGGTACTCGCGCACATCCGCGGCCTGCGGATGGTTGGGATCGATCTCGAGCACCTTCTGGAAGTCGGCCTTGGCCTCGGCGGCCTTGCCCTGGTTGAGGTAGACCAGGCCGCGGTAGTAATAGGCGTCGGCGTTGCTGGGGTTCTCCTTCACCACGCGGTCGAACTGCGCCAGCGCCTCGTCGAGCTTGCGCTCGTTGTAGTACTTGATGCCGACGTTGAGCAGCGTGTCGGCGTCGACCGTCTGGCCTTGGGGGAGGCGCGCCATGTAGGCCTGGGCCTCCTTCTCCTTGCCCTGTGCGACCAGCAGGTTGATGACCAGCTTCAAGGTCTCGACGTCGTCGGGCTTGACCTGCAGCGCCTGCTCCAGCGCCGCGATCGCCTTGTCGGGCTGCTTGTCCTCGTACCAGGTCCTGGCGATGGCGCGCAGGATCGCCGGATGGATCTCGGCGTCGACCAGGGACAGGGCCGATTCGTACTGGGCGCGCGCCTCGGCGTAGCGGCCGGCCTCGAGCAGGGTGTTGCCCTGGTCGAGGGCCTGCTTGGCCTGGCTGCCCTTGTCATCCTGGACCACCTCTTGTTGCTGCTGTTGCGTCAGCGGCTTGAGGTCGACGCGGATCGGCTGGGCGGGCGGGCCGGACTCGGCGGCCTTGACGATGCCTTCCGAGGGTTGGAAGCCCTCCTTCTCGATCAGTATGCCCCAGGAGCCGCCGGCGAGGCCGAGGATCGACCACCGGCCCTTGGAGTCGGTCATGACCGGCTCCGGCCCGTCCTTGGAGGGGTCGACTCCGTCGCTGCCGATGCGGAACGTGACCTTGGCGCCCTGGACAGGTTTACCGTCCTGGTCCATGACCTGACCTTGGAGACGCCCCCGGCCCTTCCAGGACTGGGCTAGCAGAGGAGTCGCGAGGAGCAGCAGCACGAGAGCCGCGAATGTCGTCTTGCGCAAGGGTTGAGAGAGCATGTGGGCTCCTTTTTCCAGGAGGCGGGCGTCCGCCTCGTTGAGACAAACGGAGGCCTTGCGGGCCTGTTGCCGGCCGAGCGGCAGAGTCTACAACAAAAAAAACCGCCGGGGGTTTCCCCCCGGCGGCCGTTGCAGCGGATGCTGCGGTCTCGGCTTAGCGCAGGCTCAGCCGGGCGCCGATCCGGAAGATCCGCGGGCTGGTGACTTCCAGCACGTGGTCGCCGGTCGTGCTCGCACCGCCGGAGCGGTTCGAGGTGCAAGCCGTGCCTGACGCGTTGAACGAGTTGCAGGCGTGCAGACGGCCCTGGCGCTGCTGAATATAGGCTTCGTTGAAGACGTTGAACACGTCCACGCCGAGGGTCAGACCGACGTCGCTGAACGTGAACTCCTTCTCGACCCGCAGGTCGAGCATGTGGATGTCTTCATAGCGCTCTTCGCCGATGTCCTCGATGACCACGGGCGTGCCGAGCGGGCTGGGCTGGATGGTCGCGCGGTTGAACCGCTCGAAGTAGATGATCGGGTAGCCCTCACGGCCCCAGAGGTTGCCGGCGATGTTGAAGCCCCACGGGCTGTCCGGCGCGACCTGGTACATCGCGTTCATGCTGTACGACCAGTTGGAGTTGATGAACACGTTGCCCTTGGCGCCCGAGCCCGTGCCGGAGCCCTGGACGACCTCGGCGCCGTCCGGAATGGCGGCGGAGCTCAGGTTCGGCAGGGTGACGGTCGGGTCTTCGTTCTCGCTGTCGGGGCTGTTCCAGGTCCAGTCCTGCCACGACAGGTTGCCACGCAACATCCAGCGGTTGGCCAGACGCTTGTTGAGGACCAGCGAGATGCCCGTGTACTCCTGCTCACGGTCGCTGTTCTCGAGGAAGGTGCCGTTACGGGTGGAGACACCCGGACGGAGCTCGTAGTAGGTGACGTTGTAGACCTCGCCGTTGGGCAGATGGCCCTGGCGGGTGACCGGGACGTAGTCGCTCCGGCGGTGAGTCCGGCCGACGCTGTCGAGGTTGCCCGTGGCGAAGGCGTCGCCGTCGAAGACGAGACGCTCGGCGTCGAGGACGCCGGTGTAGAGGCGGTACGTCAGGTTGAGGCCGATCACGAACTCGGGCAGCAGGGCGTGCTCGGCGCTGAGCAGCAGCTCATCGGTGATCGGAGCTTCGAGGTCCGGATCGATGGCGCTGGAGGTCAGCAGGCCACGGTTGCGCGGGTCGTAGTTGCCGCTGACCGCGCCGTTCGGCACGAAGTCGCTGGGGCGGAAGGAGCTGCCGGTGTTGTAGAAGTAGCCGTAGACGTAGCTGCCGGGGTACAGCGGGTTGGCCCAGGTCACCGTGCTGGAGCCGAGCTGGTCGGCGAAGCGCGAGTAGCTGGCCCGCAGCAGGGTCTTCTTCTCCGCGCCGACCGCATAGGTCAGGCCGAGGCGCGGGGTGATGTTCTCCCAGGTAAAGCCGGCGTCGCCGCCGTTGTACTGGACCGAGGGGAGCAGGCCGGGGAAGAACGGGTTCTCCTGCACCGTGCGGGACAGGTTCTCGCCTTCCTGCTTGTCGTAGCGGAGGCCGGCGTTCAGCGTCAGGTTGCCGATCGACAGCGTGTCCTGCACGTAGGCGCTGGTGTAGTTGGTCTCGGACGCCGGGAAGCCGTCACGGGCCAGGATGGCGTACTGGACGTCCGGATAGCCGATGTAGAGCGAGTAGCCGGCGCCGGGCCAGCGGGTGAGCGAGTCGACCTCGGCCACGCGCAGACCGGCTCCGTACTTGAGCTCGTGGCTCAGGCTGCTGGTGTTGAAGAAGCTGGAGGCGTCCAGCTTGTACTGGTCCTGCGGACGGCCCGTCTGGTACAGGTAGAAGGTGTTGTGCCAGATGGAGCCGGGGCCGCGCCAGGCGGGCAGGGTGTCGTTGCTCGTACCGCCCTGCGGCACCAGCTGGAAGCCGCCGTTGACCAGCGAGTACAGACCCGTCAGGTAGAAGCTCGAGCTGAAGATGTGGGTGTCCTCGATCTTGGCCGCGGTCGGGTTGTCGCCGAACTTCGACTGGTTCCAGGTGGTCTCCTGGGGCCGGGTCGGGCTGGCGTTACGGCCGTTCTTCACCTTGTCGCTCTGCAGACCGAAAGCGGTCGCCGAGTTGCTCGGCGTGATCTGCGCGTTGAGCTTCAGGTTCGCCGTCTCCAGCTCGGTGAAGTCCTGGACGTCGGCGATGGTCAGCAGGTCGATCTGGTTCAGCGCGTAGGAGCCCCAGACCCACAGCCGGTCGCGGACGATCGGGCCGCCGAGCTCGAGGCCATAGTCCTCGACCGAGACGATCCGGTTGCCGGTGCGGAAGACCGGCTGGGAGTTATTGACGCCCGTGTCGGTCGGGCTGTTGGTGCCGGCCGGACGCGAGTTGTTCCAGGTGCCGGCCTCGCCGAGCTGGTTCTCGTCGAAGTCGAGGTCCGACTGCCAGTCGTTGTCGGCCAGGATGTAGCGGCCCGAGCCGCGCCACTCGTTGGTGCCGCGCTTGGTCACCATGTTGAGGACGACGCCGCCGGTGGCGATCGTCGTGTCGCTGCCGCCGGTCGTGACCTGCATCTCTTCGAACGCGTCGAAGTCGAAGTAGGCCGGCGACGAGCCGAGAGCGCCCATGTCGGTGATGGTCATGCCGTCGATCGACCACACCGCCTGGTCGCCGCCCGAGCCGGGGCCGACGTACTGCGACTGCTGGCCGCTCTCGTTGCCGCCGACGTTGATGCGGTCGGTGAGCACGCCCGGGGTCGTCTGCAGCACGGCCCAGGGGTCACGGGCGGTCGGGATCTTCTCGAGCTCGGTCTGGCTGACCGTGGCGCCCGTGGAGATGCGGCGCTGGTCGAGCAGCGGGCTCTCGGTCGTGACCGTGATCACGTCCTTGATCGCCGACTGCATCGTCACCTCGATCTCCGTCGTACGGGCGATGTTGATCGAGACGTTAGTGTTCTCGACGGGCGAGAAGCCCTCGAGCTCGGCCCGCAGGCTGTAGGTGCCCGGGCCCAGGCTGAGGAAACGGAAACGGCCCTGTCCGTCCGTGACCTGGATTTGCGGGACGGAACCGCCCGTGAGCGTCACATTGACGCCCGGCAGCGCCGAGCCCTGCTCGTCCACTACGGTACCCAACAGGTTGCCGGTCTGGATCTGCGCCCACGAGGCGCCGCTCCCGACGAGGAGCAGCACCGCGGCCACCGCCACGATCCGCCCCCAAAGGTTGGTGCTCTTCATACCAGTGAACCTCCCTTGAGTGGTTTGGTGAGCCTGAAAACGCGAGAATCGCGCAGGCTCGTGAGAGCAACGTGAATCGTCGCGGACATTACAGGTGCCGAAACAACACCTCCTTTCGAGCTGGAGATCGGATCAAGCGAATGAGACACTCTAGCTAACATTGGTAACCAGGGTCAAGCAAGGGGGGTGCCACTGGGAATAAATCCGGAAGGCCAGTGTAACCCCCAAAAAATAGAAGTACTTGAAGACAGGAAAGGCGAGCCGCGGAGGTTGAGGGAAGGGCCGAATCCAGCGTCTTGAACGCCGGCTCCAAAAGGTTGGACGCGAGACCTCCTGGTAGGCAGGCGTCCCGTCCGCTTTTCCTAATACAAGTCAAGATGAAAAGAGCGGGCGGGACGCCCGCCTACCCGGAGGTCTGGTATATTGGTGAGTCCCGATGTCTAGAAGGTCGCGCCTCCTGCTCCTCTGCCTGCTCGCGGCAGGCTGCTCTCCCTACAAGCCGTTCGACTCGGCAGCCTACGTCCGCCAGAAGGGAGCGCTGGCCGGCGTCGCGGTGCCGTTCGAGATCAACGACGAGGTGCGCGCCGCCTACGACGAGAGCGCGCGGCGGGTCTCGGGCCAGCGCAAAAAGGTGGCGCAGGTGGTCGACTTCATCTTCGACCGCCTCGATCTGACCTACTCCCTGGCGCCCACCCACGACGCCATCGGCACCTTCCGCGAGCGGCGCGGCAACTGCCTCTCCTTCGTCAACCTGTTCGTCGGGCTGGCGCGCGAGCAGGGGCTCGCCCCCTTCTATGTCGAGGTCACCGACTACCAGACATGGAACCAGCGCGAGGGCATGGTGGTCAGCCAGGGGCACATCGTCGCCGGCATGTATCTCGAGGGCGAGCTCGCCACCTACGACTTCCTGCCCTACCGGCCCAAGGCGTACAAGGACTTCAAGCCGATCGACGACCTGACGGCGACGGCCCACTACTACAACAACCTGGCCGCCGAGGCGCTGATGGACGGCGACCTCGCGGCCGCCGGCAGGAACGTCCAGATCGCCACCACGGTGGCGCCGGGCTTCGTCAAGGCGATCAACAATCTGGGCGTCTACCAGGCGCGCTCGGGCCACCCCGAGCAGGCGCTCGCCACCTACCAGCGGGGGCTCGCGCTGGAGCCGGACAACCCGACGCTGCTCACCAACCTGAGCCGCGTCTACCAGCGGCTGGGGCGGGACCAGGAGGCGGCCGACCTGTTCGCGCGGCTGGAGTCGACGCAGAACACCAACCCCTTCTTTTTCGTCTACCAGGGCGAGATGGCGTTGAGCCACGGCGACACCGCCAAGGCGCTCGAATACATGGCGCGGGCGTTGCGCCAGGACACCGAGCTGCCCGAGATCCATCTCGGACTGGTCAAGGTCTACCTGGCGATGGGCGACCTGGAGCGCGCCCGCCATCACCTGGAGCGCGCCCTGAAGCTCGACGCCACCAACACCGAGGCCCTCCGCTACGCCCGCCTCCTGGCGGCGCAGTAAGGCTGTAGTACCATGGGCAGACGCACAAGGAGGGCCCTGATGTCTTCGCTGGAAGTCTTCCACCTCCGCTCCCTCCGGTTCTCCCTGCTGGCCGCTTTGACCGCGCTCCCGCTGGCCGCCGGTACCGCTCAGGCGGCCCAGGCGGCGCCGCCGCGCGACCCTTCTTTCGACGACACGGCCCACGTCATCGACGTCGAGGTCCCGGTCAACGTGGTCGGCCGCGACGGCAAGCCGGTGCGCGGCCTGACCGCCGCCGATTTCGAGGTCTACGACGAAGGCACGAAGCAGCCGGTCACCGGGTTCGACGTGGTCGACCTCGAGACCCTGCACCAGGGCGAGGGCCAGGAGGAGGCCGCCGCCTTCCGGCAGCGGGTCGACCAGCTCGACTCCTCCGCCCGGCGCCACTTCCTGCTGCTCTTCGACCTGTCGTTCTCCAAACCGACCTCGGTGGTCAAGGCGCGGCTGGCGGCGCGCGACTTCGTGCTCAAGAACCTGCACCCGACCGACCTCGCGGCGGTCGCCACCATCTCGCTGGAGTACGGCCCGCGGCTGGTCGTCACCTTCACCCCGGACCGCGCGCAGCTGGCGCGGGCCATCGACACGCTCGGGTCGCACGCCTCCGCGGCCGGCCTCGACAGAGACCCGCTGCGCTTCCTGGTGGAGGACCCCGCCTTGGCGCAGGCCACGTCGAGCGGCGCCTCCCAGGGCCAGCTCCCCGACCTGCGCGGGGACGCCGACGGCGCCCTCCTCGACCACCTGCGGTCGATCGCCGCCGGGGCGGAGAAGAGCCAGCGCGCCTTCGAGGTGAGCCGCATCTCGTCCATGACCCGGGCGCTGGCCGACATGGCGAAGAAGCTCGACAGCGTGCAGGGGCGCAAGCACGTCATCTACTTCTCCGAGGGCTTCGACAGCCGGCTGATGCTCGGGCGCGGCGAGTTGGACTCCGCGGAGGCCCAGCAGGAGAGCGCCGACGCGATCGGCGGGCGCATCTATTTCGTCGACAGCGACAAGCGCTTCGGCGACACCGGTCTGCAGACCAGCGTCAACAAGATGCTGGAGGAGTTCCGGCGCGCCGACTGCGTCATCCAGGCGGTCGACATCGCCGGCCTGCGGGCGACCGGCAGCGACGCCGACAACGCCCCCCGCCGCTCCGGCGAGGAGGCGCTGTTCTACATGGCCAACGAGACCGGCGGCCAGCTCTTCGAGGACGCCAACGACCTGGGCCGCCAGCTCTCCCGCGTGCTCGACCGCACCAACGTCACCTATCTGCTGACCTTCGAGCGCGCGGACCTGAAGCTCGACGGCGCCTACCACCGGCTGCGCGTCAAAGCCAACCTCCCCTCCGGGGCGCGGCTGTCGCACCGCGCCGGCTACTATGCGCCGCGCCCCTTCAAGGACCTCGACCCGTTCGAGAAGAGCCTGCTCGCCTCGGACGGCATCGCCAGCGCCGCGCCGCGCCGCGACCTGCCGATCCACGTCCTGGCCGCGGTGTTCCGCGCCAACGAGCGGCAGGCCTACGTGCCGGTGATCCTGGAGATCCCCGGCGCGCCGCTGCTCGCCGGCGTCCGGGGGGACAAGCTGAGCCTGGAGATCTACGCCTATGTCAGCGACGAGAAGGGGGCGATGCGCGACTTCTTCACCCAGACCGTCGGTCTGGAGATCGGCAAGGGGCGCGAGTCGCTGGCCGCCGGCGGCATCAAGTACTACGGCCATCTCGACCTTCCGCCCGGCCGGTACCGCATCCGCGTCCTGGTGCGCAACAGCGACACCGGGCGGACCGGCGTCGAGTCGGTGCCGGTCGAGGTGCCGGCCTGGGGGCGGTCGCAGCCGGCGCTCCTCCCCCCTCTCTTCTTCGAGACCCCCGGGCGCTGGCTGCTGGTGCGCGAGCGTCCCGAGCGGCAGCAGAGCACTGTCGTCTATCCCTTTACAATCAACGGAGAGCCGTACGTACCCGCCGCCCGGCCGAGCCTGCGTGCCAGCGAAGACGCCCGGCTCTGTCTGGTCGCCTACAACCTGGGGAGCGGCGATCTCCAGGTCGTAGGCCAGGTCACGGCGGCGGATGGCCGGGTGCTCGCAGGCGGGCACCTGGCGGTCCTCGAGCGCACCGCCACCGGCATCCCCGGCGTCGACAAGCTGCTCGCGACCTTCCGGCCCACCGGCCTCGCGGCGGGGGACTACGTCCTCCGGGTCGGCGTCACCGACCCGTCCACGGGGCGCAAGGAGATCAACGCCATTTCCTTCCAGGTCATCGACAGAGAGGGATCATGAGACACAACTCGCTGCAGCAACAGCTCTTCCGGTTGGCGACGGCCGCCGCGCTTCTGGTACTCCTGCCGGGCGGCGCGCCGGCCCAGGCACAGACGACGGCGTTCGGCGAGACCGCCGACGTCGTGGTGGTCGAGATACCGGTCCAGGTGGTGCGCGACGGCCAGCCGGTGCGCGGCCTGACCGCCGCCGACTTCGAGGTCTATGAAGGGCGCAAGAAGCAGGAGATCACCGGGTTCGAGATGCTCGACCTCACCGCCCCGGCCGCGGGCGGCGCCGCCGGCAAGGCGACCGACGTCGTGCCGGCGGCGGCGCGCCGGCACTTCCTGCTGATGTTCGACCTGTCCAACTCCGAGCCCCGGGCCATGGTCAAGGCGCGCGACGCCGCGAAAGGCATCCTCGGCCAGCTCCATCCGACCGACCTCGTGGCGGTCGCCACCTACAGCAGCAAAGGCCCGCAGCTCTCCCTCGGCTTCACGCCCGACCGCCGGCAGGTGGAGCTCGCCGTCGACACCCTCGGCCTGCCCGAGCTGATGGGCCGCTCGGCCGACCCGTTGAAGCTGATGGCGACCGATTACCAGGCCCTCATGGCGCAGCACGGCGCCATCGGCGGCGCCGACAAGCGCGACATGAACAGCGAGGCGATCAACGAATACCTGCAGAACCTGGCCAGCCAGGAGAAGCGGGCCGACCTCGACGCGCGGCGCAACCAGGTGGCGGCCTTCACCCGCTCCATCGCCGACCTCGCCAAGCTGATGGGCAGCGTCACCGGCCGCAAGTACGTCGTCTACCTCTCCGAAGGGTTCGACAGCTCGATCCTCACCGGCAGCTCGGGACAGTCGGCGATGGACGAGCTCACCTCCAACTCACCCGGGAACCCGGAGGAGGGAGCGCTCTCCACGACGACCTCCGAGGAGCGCTTCGGCGACACGCGGGCGGTCAACGCCCTCGAGAAGATGCTCGAGGAGCTGCGCCGCGCCGACTGCGTAGTGCAGTCGGTGGACATCGGCGGGCTGCGCGCCGGTTCCGACCTCGGCTACGAGCGTAAAGGCGGGACGGAGACCCTGCTCACCATGGCCAAGGACACCGGCGGCGACCTCTTCCAGAACTTCAACAACCTGGGCGAGGCCATGGACCAGATGCTGGCGCGCACCGGCGTCACCTACGTCCTCTCGTTCCAGCCGGACAAGCTCAAGCGCGACGGCGTGTACCACAAGCTGCGGATCGAGCTCAAGAACCAGCCGCGCGGCACGCGGCTGCTGCACCGGCCGGGCTATTACGCTCCCAAGCCGTTCGCGGAGCAGAACCCGTTCGAGCGCCTCCTTCAGGCCGCCAACCAGGTGGCCAGCGGCGAGGACGCCGGGACGCTGCCGACCGCGGTGATCGCCGCCCCCTTCCACGTCGGCGGCGACAAGGCCTATGTGCCGGTGGTGGTCGAAGTTCCCGGTCCGGCGCTGCTCGCCGGCGCTCCCAAGGGCGCGCCGCTGCCGGCCGAGGTCTACGTCTACGCCCTCGACGGCACCGGCGCGGTCCACGACTTCCTCACCCAGACGGTCGGCCTCGACCTCGCCAAGGTGGAGGGGGCGCTGCGCCAGGGCGGCTTCAAGTTCTTCGGCCACCTGGACCTGCAGCCGGGCGAGTACTCGGTGCGCGTGCTGGTGCGCAACGGCGCCACCGGCGCTTCGGGGCTGCGCATCGTGCCGGTGACCGTGCCCGCCTTCGGCCAGGCCAAGCCGGTGCTGCTGCCGCCGTTCTTCCCGGAAGCGCCGGGCAAGTGGCTGATGGTGCGCGAGGCGCCGCGCGGCGACAAGCCGCGGGACGTGCCCTATCCCTTCATGCAGAAGCAGCAGCCGTACATTCCGGCCTCGCTGCCGATCCTCACCCCGGGCCAGGAGACCCCGCTCGCCCTGATCGGCTACCACCTGGACGGAGACCTCCAGGCGGCGGCGCGGATCACCTCCAAGGACGGCAAGGAGGCCGGCAACGGCGAGATCCGTCTGCTGGAGCGCGAGGCCGGCACTCCGGTCCGGGTGGCCGCGGTCTTCCGGCCGCCGAACCTGGCGCCGGGGGAGTACTGGCTCACCGTCCGGCTGACCGGCGCCGCGGGTACGGTCGAGACCGCCGCGTCCCCCTTCAAGGTCGGCGGCGGCGCGGCGCGCGGTACGGCGAAGTAGGAGAAGAGCATGAGACGGATTCCTCTGCCGCAACCGCTCCGGCGGTTTGGGATGATCGCCGTACTTCTCTTCTCGTGTCTGGGCAGCGGCGCGCCGGCCGCCGCCCAGCCCCAGCTCTACGGCGGCACCACCGACGTCGTAGTGGTCGAAGTGCCGGTCCAGGTGGTGCGTGACGGCCAGCCGGTGCGCGGTCTGGCCGCCGACGACTTCGAGATCTACGAGGGGCGCAAGAAACAGAAGATCACCGGCTTCGAGGTCATGGACCTCGCCGCTCCGGTCCCGGCGGGGATGACGGTGGCGGTCGTTCCCGCCGCGGCGCGCCGGCACTTCCTGCTGCTCTTCGACCTCTCCTTCTCCGAGCCCAAGGCGATCCTCAAGGCCCGCGCGGCGGCCACGACGGTCCTCGATCAGCTCCACCCGACGGATCTCGTGGCGGTCTCCACGTATAGCGCCTCGCACGGGCCGCAGCTCATCCTCGGCTTCACGTCCGACCGGGGGCAGGTGGAGGCCGCCCTGGAAAACCTGGGCATGCCGGAGCTGATCAACCGGTCGGGCGATCCGCTGCAGCTGTACGTGACCGCGTTCCGGGACGAGCTGTCGCAGCAGGGAGGGCGCCAAGCTTCCCTGGGCAAGGAGAAAGACGAGAAGATCAAGGCCTGGCTCGAGGATATGGAGCATTTGAACCGGCCCGGCGAGCTGGCCACGCGGCGCAACGAGGTGTCCGCCTTCACCGACTCCTTCGCCGACCTCGCCAAGATGATGAGCAGCGTCTCCGGCCGCAAGCACGTCGTCTACCTCTCCGAAGGGTTCGACAGCTCGATCCTGATCGGGACCACGGACGTGGGGGAGATCGACCGGATGCAGAAGGAAGTGACAGAACCCATCAACAAGAAGATCAACTCCGAGCTGCGTTTCGGCGACTCCCAGGCAATCGGCGATTTTGAAAAGATGCTCGAGCAGTTCCGGCGTGCCGACTGCGTGGTGCAGTCGGTGGACATCGGCGGTCTGCGTGCCGGCTCCGACCTCGGCTTCGAGCGCCGGGGAGGCACGGACACTCTGCTCGCGATGGCCCGGGATACCGGCGGCGACCTCTACCAGAACTTCAACGACCTGGGCGAGGCGATGCGCCAGATGCTGGAGCGCACCGGCGTTACCTATATTCTCTCCTTCCAGCCGGAGGAGGTCCGGAGGGACGGTGCGTACCATGACCTGCGGGTCGAGCTCAAAAACCGGTCACGAGGTACGCGTCTGGCGCACCGGTCGGGCTACTACGCGCCGAAGCCCTACTCGCAGATGGCCCCGGCCGAGAGGCAGCTCCAGGCAGCCGGCCAGGTGATGAGCGGCGGCGATCCCGGTTTGCTGCCGACCTCGGTGTTGGTTGCGCCTTTCCCGGGCGGTGACAGGGCCAACGTCCCGGTAGTGGTCGAGGTCGACGGGCGGGCGCTGCTTTCGGGGATCACCCCCGGCACATCGCTGCTGGCCGAGGTCTATGTCTATGCCCTGGACGTCATGGGCACGGTCCACGACTTCACCGCCCAGACGGTCGGCCTGGACCTCGCCAAGCTGGAGATGGCGCTGCTGCAGGGCGGCTTCAGGTTTGTCGGCCACCTGGATCTGCAACCGGGCGAGTACTCGGTGCGGGTGCTGGTAAGGAACGGCGTCACCGGCGCCTCGGGGCTGCGCATCGTGCCTCTGACCGTGCCGGCCGCCGCCGTACAACCGGCGCTCCTGGCACCGTTCTTCCCCCAGCCCCTGGCGACCTGGCCGACGGTCCGCGAGGCGCCGCGCGCCGGCAAGGCGCAGGCGGCCTACCCGTTCCGGATGAAAGAGGAGCCCTACGTCCCCGCGCCCCGGCCGGTCCTCGTCCCGGGCCAGGAGACCCGGATCGCGCTGATCGGCTGGCACCTGGAAGGGGATCTCCGGGCCACGGCGCGGATCACCGCCGCGGACGGGAGGGAGGTCGGGGCGGGGGAGGTCCGGCTGCTGGAACGCGAGAGCGGCGAAACCGAGCGCTTGGCTGCGACCTTCCGGCCGCCGTCCCTGCCGCCTGGGGAGTACCGGCTCGCCATACGCCTGACCGGCGCCGGGGGTAGCGTGGAGAGCCCGGCAGCGCCGTTCGTAATCGGCGAGTAGGATGCCCGCCTACGCCCAGGTCCACCTCAAGCCCGAACGGGACAAACCGGTCCGCGACGGCCACCCCTGGATCTTCTCGGGGGCGGTCGCGCGGACCGAAGGTCCGGCCGACGCCCCGCTGGCGCGGGTGCTGGACGCCCGCGGCCGGCCGCTCGGCGTCGGCTTCTACAACCCCCGCTCGCAGATCCGCGTGCGCATGCTGGGGGCCGGGGCCGAGAGCGCGGACCGCGGCTTCTTCGCCGCGCGCCTGGCCGAGGCGGCCGCGTTGCGCGAGGCGGTCCTGCCGCCCGAGACCACCGGCTACCGGCTGGTCAACGCCGAAGGCGACGGCGTGCCCGGCTGGACCGTCGACCGCTTCGGCGGCGTGCTGGTCAGCCAGGTGACGGCGAGCGGCCTCGAGGCGGTGCGAGAGGAGGCCTATGCCGCGCTCGCCGCGGCGTTCCCCGGCCATGCCATCGTGCAGGCCAACGACGTGCCGGCCCGCTGCACCGAAGGGCTGTCGGACGAGGGGGAGGAGGTGATGGCCGGCGCGCCGCCGGCCGAGGCGCTGTTCGCCGAGGCGGGGCTGACCTTCACCGCCGAGCTGACCGGAGGGCAGAAGACCGGTTTCTACTGCGACCAGCGCGAGAACCGGCGCCTCGCCGGCCGGCTCGCCGCCGGCCGCACGGTGCTCGACCTCTTCGCCCACTCCGCCGCCTTCGGCGTCCACGCCCTGCGCGGCGGCGCCGCGCGCGTCACCCATGTCGAGTCGTCGGCGCGGTTGATCGAGCGCGGGCGCCGGCACCACGAGCTCAACGGCTTCGACCCCGACGCTTCCGAGTGGGTGAAGGGCAACGTCTTCGCCGACCTGCGGCAGCGCACGGAGCGCTACGGCCTGGTGGTCTGCGATCCGCCGCCGCTGGTGCGCAAGCGCCCCGACCTGGACGCCGCGGCGCGCGCCTACAAGGACCTGAACCGCGTGGCCTTCGCCCGCGTCGCCCCGGGCGGCTTCCTGCTGACCTTCACCTGCAGCGGCGCGGTGGACGCCCGCCTCTTCCGCCAGATCCTCTTTGCCGCGGCGGTCGAGGCCGGTGTGCGGGCCTCGCTGCTCGCGCCGCTCGGCGCCGCCCCCGACCATCCGGTGGCGATCACCCACCCGCAAGGCGAGTACCTCAAAGGCTGGCTCGTCGCGGTGCGCTGACGCTCCGGGCCTCTCCTCCGTATACAAGGGTAGGGAAAGAAAAAGGGCCGCCGGTTGCCCGGCGGCCCTTGGGGAAACGGAGTGGAAGGACGACTAGAAGTCGACCGCGACGGTGAACAGGAACTCGCGCGGCGCCTGGTAGTCGAGCTCGTTGCGGATGCGGCCGAAGCCGGTGCAGCTCTCCGACGGATCGTCGTTCAGGCCGCAGTTGCCGACCGTCCGGAAGCCGACGACTTCGCCGTTGGCATTCAGGAAGGGGGCGACGGAGGTCTGGTGACGGACGACGGCGTTCTCGTCGGTCAGGTTGGTGACCGCGAGCTTCAGGAAGACGTTGAGGTCTTTCCAGACCGGCAGCTCGTAACGGGTCGACAGGTCGACGGCCCAGAAGCCGTCGAACCGGCGGGCGTTACGCTCGTGACGGTCGATCTCGCCGTTGCGGCCGAAGTAGTAGGTGTAGGTGTTGCCGTCGTCCCCGATGTAGTCGGGGTCGTCCTGCATCGGCACCGTGGACGTGAGGCTGTAGGGAAGGCCCGAGCGATAGCGGAAGATCGAGCCCAGGGAGAAGGCGCCGAACCGGTTCAGGTCCCAGGTGTAGGAACCCATGGCGATCAGGCGGTGACGGATGTCGTCGTCGGTGTAGCCGAAGGGCACGGCCGCCGCCTGGTCGACGGAACGGACGAAGTCGCCCTGGATCGAGCCGGAGGCGGGGGTGTTCTGACCCTCACCTTCGTAGTTGCCCTCGGTCTTGGCGTACGTGTAGTTGCCCGAGATCAGCCACCGCGAGGACGGACGGTAGTCCCACAGCGCGGTGATGGCCTCGTACTCACGGGAAGCCGCGTCGTTGTTCGCCCACACGATCGAGTCGAGGGTGGTCTCCTGACCTTCCGTATCGACTACGGTCGTGAAGTCGCTGCAGTTGTCGACGTCCAGACCGAAGTCGCTGCACACCCCGCCGCGGAAGTCGTCGAGCAGGTTCTTGTACTCGCGGTTGATGTACGACAGGACGACCGAGCCGGTGTTGCGCGCCAGCGCGTGCCGGATCGAGAGGTTGTAGTCGTCCGCGTAGGGGGCCTCGACGTCATTGGCGACGAACGTCGTGGGCTGGGTCGGATCGAGGTACTCGAGGATGATGGACCAGTTGGCGTCGTTGCGGAGCGCCGTCTGGAGCTGAGCCGCGGTACCGTTGAGGATGTCCGGCCCGGTGTAGAGCGTGGTGATGCGGGGAGCGCTGCCGACGCCGGTGACGGCGTTGCCAACGTTGTCGTTGAAACGGCTGATGTAGCGGCCGTACGTGCCCTGCACCTGCCAGCTCGGGTTGATGTTGTAGGTGATACCGACGCGCGGCGAGAAGCCGTCGAAGTCGATGTTGAAGCTCGGCAGCGGGCCCGAGCCGTCGTACTGGTCGTACCGCAGGCCGAGGTCGAACCGGAAGTCTCCGAGGGTGATGCCGTCCTGCACGAAGAGGGCGGTGTTCTTGAGCTCCTGCTCACCACCCAGCGGCAGGGCTTCCCACCGCAGGGCCTCGAAGCTGTACAGGTTGAACCGCGGGTCGCCGTTGACCTGGCCGGCATAGAAGTCGTCCTGCGAGTTGATGCCGAGGAGGTTCAGGCCGGTCGAGGACTGCCGGTTCTCGCCGCCCGTGATGGAGTTGACATACTGGATGCCGGCCTCCAGGGTGTGCGAGCCGAAGCTCTCGGTGCCGAGGGAGTGGGTGACGTTCAGTGCCGCAGTCTCGTTGTCGCGGACGCTGGCGTCGTTGAAGTCCCACCAGTGGTTGTTGTAAACGATGACGTTGTTGGCGTCGAGGAGCGGGTCGCCCAGAGAGGGGTCGCCGCCGGCGAGGATCTCGACCTTCTTCTGGGTCGCCTGCACCTCCAGGAAGGTGTTGGCGCTGAGCACGCCCTGGTAGGCAAACGTGAAAGTCTCACGCGGATCGGACCGCTTGCCGAGGGCCCGGTCGTCGCCGGCGCCGAGGCCGTCATACGGATCGGTCTCGGC
>Ga0307468_100000162_pt1 | contig 15963 bp, 13 predicted proteins | sample atmdna_FD_203085 | JGI IMG/M metagenome (GOLD analysis project Ga0307468, IMG submission 203085) | Hardwood forest soil microbial communities from Morgan-Monroe State Forest, Indiana, United States - atmos_gases AM2C_05 | ecosystem: Environmental > Terrestrial > Soil > Temperate forest > Bulk...
CCGTTGTCGGCGCACTCCAAATTTCAAGCTCGCGGCGTCCACCAGGACTTTTTCAGCAGCCTGCTAGGTTACCGGCCGAAACGGATTTATAGTTGTTGACGCTCCATCAAAACCGAATCGAAAGGCGACGATCATGCTGCGCAGATTAACCGCTACCTCTTCTTCGTGGTCTCTGAATTTGCAGTGCGGTGGCAAGCGCAGCGCGACACCGCTTTATTTATTTAGAGCGCCATCGGCGATGTCATAATCGGACCGCGTGAGATTTCCTCAGGTGACCAAAGCACCGTCGCCGCTGCGCTCTGCCGGCGCACTCCATATTTTGTTGAGCTGATAATCGCGATAAGCAACTATGAAGCGTTCACCGCTACTCGTCATCTTCATCACTGTCTTTATCGATCTGGTCGGATTCGGGATCGTGATTCCGGTGCTGCCCTACTATGCAGAGGGCACGAGCTTTGGGGCGACGCCACGCGAAGTAGGGCTGCTTTTCGCATCCTATTCGGTGATGCAACTCCTCTTCGCGCCCGTGTTGGGAAGATTGTCAGACAAGTACGGCCGCCGGCCAATTTTGCTTATCAGCCTGCTGGGAACCTGTGTTGGGTTTCTGATTCTGGGATTCGCTACTACGCTGTGGATGCTGTTCCTGGGTCGCGTTATCGATGGAATTTCCGGCGGCAATATCTCGACTGCGCAAGCCTACATCGCTGATGTCACCACTAAAGAAAATCGCGCGAAGGGCATGGGCTTGATTGGGGCGGCGTTTGGTTTGGGTTTTGTGTTAGGGCCGGCCATCGGCGGCATCATGACCCGTTGGGGCATCAACGTTCCGTTTCTGTTCGCCGGCGGACTCGCCTTTGCCAACGCCATCCTGCTTTATTTCACTTTGCCGGAAACGGTGACTGCGGATCATCCGGCCCGGATCTCGGCAGCGGCCGGTCGCGGCTGGAAGCAACTGCGGGAGGCGCTGGGAAAACAGCAACTCGCCTTCGTGCTGACGATCTATTTCCTTTCGATCGTAGCCTTCTCAATCATGACCGCGTCGTTTTCATTGTTCATGATGTTTCGTCTGGGTTACGACCCCTGGCACGCGGGGTGGATTTTCGCTTTTGTCGGCGTGGTCTCGGCGATAATTCAAGGCGGTCTCATCGGCAAATTGGTGAAGCGTTTTGGCGAGCCGGCACTGGTCGTTGCCGGAGGGTTGTTGTTTTCGGTGAGCTTGTTTGCCAGTCCGTATGTCACGCCGGCGATGGGCTTGTTCGGCATTCTTTCCGTCGGCGCCTTGTCCTCGATCGGCAACGCGCTCACGGCGCCCACACTGAGTAGCCTGGCGTCGAAGAGTGCCTCCGCCGCAGAGCAAGGAACCGTGCTCGGCGTCATGCAATCAGTGGCCAGCGTGGCGCGGGCCGTCGGTCCATCGATTGCAGCCGTGCTGATCTACAGCGCAGTTGCTCACTATGGCTTTGATCATCAACTACAGAACATGAGCGACGCATCGATCCAGAGGACCTTTTGGACGGCCGCCGGAATCCAGTTCACGGCGTTTCTGCTCACGGTATATTTCGCGCGCGCGTACCGAGGCAAATACTCCACGGGCGAAATTGTGGAAGCTGCGTAAGGATTTCACGAAATGAGAGTTCTTGTGCAAAGCTGGCGATCGAGTGATCACGTCTTTCTGGGATCGCAGGTGCTATTGCCGAATTCGAGCTTGAGCCCTTGGGGACAGGAATTCTCTCAACTCGTCGCTGGTCGGTAAAGCGGAACGTCCACCGAGGCTGCGACATTTCAGCGCCGCCACGGCGTTACCGAGCCTCATGCACGTCTCGAGGTCCTCTTCGCCCAACATTCCGTAAATGAACCCGGCATGAAATGCATCTCCGGCGCCCGTGGTGTCGCGACAGCCACCGGGCACTTCACAAGCGGCGGACTCGATGAATTGTCCTTCGCAGTAAATGACGGCTCCGCGCGCGCCAAGCGTCGCTCCGACAATCGCGCAACCATAGCGCGCCTTCATTTCTATGAGTGAAGCGCGTTCGTCGCTGATTCCGGTAAGGCGATGCGGAAACTCTGCCGAGGAAATCAGCACGTCAATGAAAGGCAACAACTCCGGCAGGCCTTCATAAATATTATCGATGTCCGCCGTAACGATTGCGCCTGCGGCACGAGCCGCTCGCGCCATCGCCACGCAAGCGGGCGGATCGTGAGCGTCGACGTGCAGCACGCGCCCGCGGGCGGCCAGTTCAACCGGCGCCTCATCCGGCCGATAAGAGAGCCGCTCGTCACGATCCCAGATGATTGTGCGCTCGCCGGACCGCGCGTCGATGATGATAAAAGCGATCTGATTGTTGGCGCCGTCAATCGTTTCCGCGAAATCCAGATTCACGCCTTCGTATTCAATGGCCAGCAACCCGAAACGTCCGTCCTCGTCGGAACCGAAACGGCCCGCATAGGCTGTCTTAAAACCAAGGCGCTGCAACGCCACCATCGCACTCGCCGTCTGCCCACCCGCTGATTTCTCGTACTCAGTGAATCTGACTTTGGTGTCAAAGGCCGGGTATTCAGGCACGACGATCAAGTGATCGACAGCGTTCAGGCCAAACCCGACCGCGTCAAAGTCTTTTTGTTCTGAAATTTGAAAAGGAATTCTCACGTGGGTTTTCTGGCTCTGTTGCCGATCAGCTATGATAATGGAAACCGAAGGTTGGAATTGGGGAAAAGGGTACGATTTGAAGGATCAGAGAGATGCTATTCAATGAGCCCGCATTAGCGGGCGGCATACTGGTAGCCCCGGGCGTGAGCCCGGGGTACGAGACGCTCCAAAGGTTCGTGAGCCCCGTAGGGGCGACAGGGATTTCTGTCGCCCTCTTTGAGGGCTCGCGATCCTCGCTGGAGCGGATCCCCGGGCTTACGCCCGGGGCTAAACTCTGCCGCAATCTTCGATAGCTCATCGAGGGTTTTTTCCAAGAAGCATGACTTTCAAGAAACCTTCTCCGTTTCTCTGCGACTAATTTAATACCCGTGACTCTCGACGAAAAACTCAAAGAAATTCCGCGCTCACCCGGCGTCTATCTGCACAAGGACGCCGCCGGAGAGATTCTTTACATCGGCAAGGCCAAGAACCTGCGCAACCGCGTGCGTTCATATTTCCAGGCCGGCCGGTCGGGCGACTTTAGTTACGGCATCAAGACCGGCGAGCTGGTCAAACAGATCGCCGACGTTGAGGTCATCGTCACCGACAACGAAGTCGAAGCTTTCATCCTCGAAGCCTCGCTGGTCAAAAAGCATCAGCCATACTTCAATTACAAACTAAAGGACGACAAGTCTTATCCGCATCTGAAACTCACCGTTAACGAGCCGTTTCCCAAATGCGTAATCACGCGCCGCATTCAAAACGACGGCGCCCTATACTTTGGCCCGTTTCTGCCGGCATCGATGGCCCGCCGGACGATCGATCTGATAAATCGCACCTTTCAATTGCGCACCTGCGACATCGAAATCGATGGCAAGGCGCCGCGCCCGTGCCTGGAGTATCACATCAAACGCTGTCTCGGGCCCTGCGTCAAGGGCCTGTGCACGCCGGAAGAATATCAGGAAGCCGTGCGCGACGTGCGCATGTTGCTGGAAGGTCGTAATACTGAGTTGTCCGGGATTCTGGAAGAACGCATGCTGCGGGCTTCGGACGATATGCGTTACGAACTGGCGGCGAAATACCGCGATCTGCGCAAGACCGTCATCAAGCTTTCCGAGCAGCAGAAGATGGCGACCACGTCTGAGAGTGACCTGGACATCTTTGGCTACTATCGCGAAGGTAAGCGTCTCGCCTTGCAGCTATTCACCATGCGCGAGGGCGACATCGTAGGCCGGCGCGAATTCTTCTGGGAGGATCTGGCCGCGGAGGATTTCAATCCGGCAGAATTCTTAAGTGAAGTGCTGGGGCAGTACTACAGCGGCGTCTCGGCCGTGGAACCTCACGCGCGAGATGCGCGTGCCACTCAATTTGTGCCGCGCGAGATCCACGTCCCGATTGAATTCGACGATCGAGAGCTGTTGGAGACGGCCTTGACCGAGCGCCGCGGCCGCCGGGTTCATATTCTCGCGCCGCAGCGCGGTGAAAAGCGCGACATGATCGATCTGGTTGAGAAGAACGCCAAGCTGGCCTTTGAACAGCGCTTTCGCGTGCTGAAGCCGGACATGAAGCGCGTACTGGAAGAAATGCAGGAGACCCTGGAGTTGCCGCGCTTTCCGGCGCGAATCGAATCATTTGATATCTCGCACATACAGGGCGCGGAAAATGTCGCCGGCATGGTCGTCTGTGAGAACGGCCGTATGAACCGTGGCGAGTATCGCAAGTTCAAGATTCGCGGCGTCGAAGGCTCGAACGATTTTGCTTCCATGCATGAAGCAGTCCTGCGGCGCTATCGGCGCGTGCGCGACGAAGAAAAAGCTTTGCCGGATCTGATTTTGATTGACGGCGGTAAAGGGCAGCTCAGCGCGGCTGCTGAGGCGATGCATGAACTCGATCTCGAAGCCGTGCCAATGATCGGCGTGGTGAAACCGCCGTTGCGGCACAACGAGGTGGCCTACCTTTTAGTCAAAGGCCGTGAAGACGAACCTGTCTCTCTTGATCCGCATTCGCAAATCCTGCGTTTGATCCAGATGATTCGCGACGAGACGCATCGTTACGCCGTCACTTATCATCGCAAGCGCCGTGAGCTGCGCGATTTCACTTCCGAGTTGTCGGCGATCCCCGGAGTGGGCGACAAACGAAAGACGCGCTTGCTGCGACAGTTTGGCTCAATTCATAAAATCTCTCTGGCGACAGTTGATGAGCTGGCTCCGTTTGTAGGAAGAAAGACGGCCACAGAGATCGCGGACCACTTCGCGCGCCAGAGGGCGCTGGCTGAAGGCGCGAACGCGGCGTGAACGCAGATCGCGAGACTTAAACTCGGTTCCTGGTTATGCTTCGTACTTGTGCTTCGTGAGATTTCGTGTAATTTCGTGGATCGTATGACTGGTATTCGCGGCCACACGATCCACGAAATCACACTAAGCTGTATGAAGGAACACGAAATAAGAGTTTTTGTGCAAAGCCATGACGTGTGAGTCTTGTTGCCTGACTCCGCCTTCCCCGAGTATCCTTTACCCATGGCCACAATCGTCGAAGTGGAGAAGCTTGCACTCGATCTGCCTGAACGGCAGCGGGCCGCCCTGGCCGCGAATCTCCTCGAATCTCTGCCGGCAATTCTGTCGGACAAAGATGAAGGTATTGCGGAAGCGCTGCGACGCGACACCGACCTTGATGCTAATCCTGATCGGGCGATTTCTCTTGAGCAGTTGGATTCCAAAATCCAGAGTCGTCGTGGCTGATGCAACTTGAATTTCATCGTCAGGTCGCCTCTGACATCTCGCAAATCATGGATTACTACGAAGAGGTCGCCGGAGCGCGACTCGCGGAAGACTTCTATGCGGAGTTGAGATCGTTTTTTACGAAAGCCGCGGAGTCTCCTGGGGCGTATGGCATTCGAGAGCGCGACATCCGGCGCGTGAATCTTGAGAAATTTCCGTTTCATTTTCTGTTTCGCATCGTCGAAAATCGGGTTCGCGTTTTAGTTGTTCGTCACCACCGAAGGCGTCCTGCGCTTGGACTTCACCGGCGTTAGACGGAGGCCCGTTTAGGAAGTGGACTGCTGGAGCGAGGGCCCGGATATGCTAACCTAGCCCTCCCTCACGGTCGGGCTTCTGACAAAATGCTATGCTGATTCGGGTGCCGAAAAGATATCGCAATGGGTTTGTTGGGTCCGCTCTGGCTGCGGCATTGATGTTCTCATTTTCCAATCCGGCTGCCAGCCAATCGCAGAAACAACCCGAACCACAAGTTGAGGAAGTTACGCTGAGCGGTTTTCTGACCGACGGAGGAGTCGTCAATCTGATCGAAGGTGACGCAGCTTACTTTCCCTCCGGCGGTGGGGCCAGCGCGCTCAAACCTCAACAGCATCTGTCTAACCAGGACTCAATTCAAACCGGTCAGAACGGACGGGCCGAGATCCTGCTCAACCCAGGTTATTATCTCCGCCTTGCTGCCAATTCTTACGTTACCTTTCTGGATCTGTCTCCTAACAATCTGAAGCTGAAGATTTCGAAGGGTTCCGCGATTTTCGAGGTCTTAGTGATTAAGGATCCGGTCATGTTTTTCGGTAATCCCGCCCTGTATGGGTACGCACCGCTTGACGACCCGCTGACCATCAGCACACCGGCCGGTGAATTTGTAACGGTCAAGGGTGGTATTTACCGGTTTGACGTCAGCGCAACCCAAACTGATTTGAAAGTCACGAAAGGGCTCTCAGTGGTGGCAGGTGCGCGCGTCGAAAGCGGGATGAAGGCTACACTCACAAACGGGGCGGCGAGCGTCACAAAACTCAATAAGGACTCCGGCGATGTGTTTGACAACTGGAGCGGTGAGCGGGCCGGGCTATTAGTCCAATCCAACAAGTCACTGCGGAAAACAGACTGGCACCGGCAACTGCGCAGCAATCGCAGTAGTTATCTCAACATTAAGGATAACGAACGGCACGAGCGCCGCAATGAACGGTACGTAGTCTCAGCCATGGGGGGATTTGTAAACTTCCTGGAAGCCGGCGTTACCTATAAGCGCGGCGAGGCGGAGTGGACAGAGCTTAGTGAGGGTGTCGGCCTGGAATACGGCGACCGGGTAAAGACCGGCCCCGACAGTCGCGCTGAAATACTCGTCTATCCGAACTGTTATCTGCGTCTGGCGGGAAATACTGAGATCGTCTATGCCCGGAGATCGGACGGGAACGCCGCCATCGAGTTGGTGCGCGGTTCGGCAATTATTTTCACCCGGGTCGAGAGCAAAGACCTGACCCCAGTTTCATTTGTCGCACCGCATGGTGAGTGCGAGATATTGAGAACGGGTGTCTATCGCTTGAACAACATCGCAAACGGTCAGGCCGAAATACTCGTCTATGAAGGCCGGGCCAGAATTGCCGGGCGCGAAATAAAGGATGGCCAGAAGGCAGTATTTACAGAAGAGGGGCCGGCGATCGGGCCGATGCAGAAAAAGGCCCTGGATAGTTTCGATGTGTGGAGCAGAGAGAGGAGCCCGGCGTTGTCTCTCTCGAGGAGAGTTCAGCTCAAAGGAATGTGGTACCTCGACCAGGCGTTCGGTGCGTACACCTTCGTTCCCGGCGCGTTGGATCTTCACTCTCCATACGGCGGCCGGTATTCAGTCGGGTTCCTGGGACGATGGCATTAGGCGTTGCACCAAAACTCTTATTTCGTGTTCTTTCTCGTAGTTTAGTGTGATTCGTGGATCGCATGATTACGGAAGCCCAGGCGCACGATCCACGAAATTACAAAGCAACACGAATCAATGCTGATCTTAGGACAGCGTTGGTGTTGCTTCGTGAGATTTCGTGTAATTTCGTGGATCGGGTGCCTGGGATTCGCAGCCATACGATCCACGAAATCACACTAAGCTAAAAGAAGAAAAACGCCAAATTAGGAACCAACCGTTAAGACGCAATCGGAGTCTTAACGGTGCTCGAGCGTGAAAAAGGGCCCCTCGATGTAAGCCCTGCAAGAAGCTGCGAGCTAATCGTTCACTGATATTACTCACCATTCCCCGTTGGAGGAGCGGACATGAAATACTGGCAGATTCTGCTGGCGTTTATCGCAGTTCTCATTTTCTCTGCGCCGAATGCGCAGGCGTGCACTTGCGCCTTCGGCGACGGCGCACCGTGCCAGGAATACTGGCGCGTGGATGCCGTGTTCTCCGGCACGGTGGTCAGCAGCGGGAAGATTTCGGTGGACTACGGCTCATTCAAGTCAGACATGCGATCGCTGCACATGACAGTCGAGCAACCTATTCGCGGCATCCAAACGGCGGAACTGGACCTGATTACCGGATGGGGCGGCGGGGATTGCGGCTACGAATTTGAAGTGGGCAAGCGATACCTCGTTTACGCGTACCGCGAGGAGAAAAGCAACCGCCTTTCGACCAGCATTTGTACGCGCACGCGGCCGATGGTGGAGGCGGACGAGGATCTGGCCTTTATCCGGGCCCTGCCAACCTCTGGTATGGAGGGCTTGATATTCGGCCAGGTCGGAAGACGAAATCACCATTGGAAAGAGGGAGAGCAATGGTACAAGCCCGTCCCGGATGCCGAGCTGACGATTGAAAGCGAGACCACTCAATATCAGGCACAGTCGGATGCGAAAGGAAACTTTCGGGTTGAGAAAGTCCTGCCGGGGAAATACCTGGTCAAACTCAAGCTCCCGCCGGGTCTGATTAGAAACGCTTTGCAAAAGGACGAAGGCGCCACCATCGTCGAAAATGAAATAGAGGTCGCCGCGCATGGCTGTGCAGAAACAGACTTTTATCTGGAATCCGATACCCGCGTCAGCGGGCGCGTCCTGGATGCCGAAGGGAATCCTGTCCCGAAGCTTCCCTTGAACATGAGAGGCGCGTCAGCCGATAAGGAAAACATTAATACCTTTTTGTACGCGACCACGGACGCAGACGGCCATTTCGAGTTCAAGATTGTTCCACCGGGCGATTATCTGCTCGGGTTTCGCATCATGAATTCATCACAGGCCGATAATACGCCGTATCCCCGCACCTTCTTTCCCGGCGTGACCTCAAGAGCACTCGCCACCGCGGTCAGCGTTAAGGAAGGTGAATCATTACAAAAACTGGTTCTGCAAATGCCGCCGCCGCTGACGCCCCGTACTGTCGAAGGAATTGTCGTATGGTCGGATGGCCGGCCGGCGACAGGCGCCAGCGTTTATCTCAACCTGATCGAAGAAGGCGAGATGACCGGATTCTCATCCGCGCAAGTGGACGAACACGGCCGGTTTACTTTAAAGCTCTACGAAGGGATGCAGTACAAAGTGAGTGCATCAATACAAACTTCCGCCCGCAAGAACGTGCAAAGCGACTGGATTGAGTTGCCAATAAACTCCTCTAAGGAACCGATCAAGCTGGTTCTTCCTGTCCCACCTCGTTAGCCCGAGCATAGTGGAAATGATGATAGACACGGCTTTGTGCAAATCCTTATTCGTGTTCTTTGGTGTAGCTTAGTGTAATTTCGTGGATCGTATGACAGCGAATCCTAAGCACACGATACACGAAATCTCACGAAGCCGGACGAACCAATGCTGATCTTTGGCCCTCAGCATTCGAACCGGCCGTTGACTTTTCGGGCGAAGCCATAGAAGTTTTCAAAGGCTGGCTACAAAACCATGTCTGAAGCTGAGGATGGGTTGACGAAAGTATTCTGGCTCGGTGGCTCGCCATGCTCAGGCAAAACTTCACTGAGCGAGATTCTTGCCGGCCGCTTTGATCTAGACATCTATCATGTTGATGAGGCTTTTGAAACTCATCGGCAACGACTTAATCCGGCGCAACAACCAGCTCTATCGAAATGGCTGGCGTCTTCCTGGAACGATCGTTGGATGAAACCGGTGGACAACCTCGTCGGTGATGCAATCGCCTGCTACCGCGAACACTTTGCTTTGATCGCCGATGATATCGCGGCGAGGCCAAGTGGTAAGCCTCTATTGGTCGAGGGCACTGCACTGTTACCAAGGGAAGTTGCCGGCAGATTGAGGCGAAGCAATCAGGCCATCTGGATCATTCCGACGGCCAGTTTTCAGACGGAACACTACTCGAAACGTGAATGGGCAAGCACAATTGTCGGACAGTGCGACAATCCTGAGGTAGCATTCCATAACTGGATGGAGCGAGACCGTCGCTTTGCGGAATGGATTGAAGCAGAAACAAGCACCCTGGGCCTTCAGTTGTTGAAGATTGATGGAAACCGCACGATAGCCGAAAGTGCGGAAGAAGTTGCCCGGTGCTTTGAGTTGGTTATTGATTAGTGCATGAAGGTCCGCATTCATGGCGGCGCGGGATTGCTTTGCACAAAACTCACCGGTCGGTTCTAAGCGGACCACAGAGAACGCCTGAGTTCGGCATTGGTTCGTGATGCTTGGTAGGATTTCGTAATTTCGCGGATCGTGTGCTGAGGATTCGCAGCCATACGATCCACGAAATCACACTAAGCTACATGAAAGAACACGAAATAAAATTTTTGGTGCAAAGCCGCTCGGATGAACATGGAACAGCCGGAAGTTTTCAATGGGGTGTTGTTCGCTTTCCTCGAAGCTCTCGTCAAAGCGGGGGCAAGCCCGCCTTCCTGACCTGAGAGATTGCCAAGAGTAATGGTTTTCTTTAGCCTTGAAAGGCTTTCAATCTTGAGAATTTTCGAACTGAAAAGATTGAAAGGCTTTCAACCTTGAGAATCGCGAACGTGAAAGCAGCTCGGGGTCAGGAAGGGGGCTCGCCCCCGCTAAAACAAATCAAATGAATCAATTTCAAAAGTTTACTATCGAAGAACGCGTACTGTGGGGTGACGTTGACGCCGCGCGTATCATCTTCTACGGCTCGTACATCCGCTTTTTTGAAATCGCTGAGACTGAACTCTTTCGCTCGGTAGGCATGCCTTACGGCAAAGTCTTTGACGAATTGGACATCTGGTTGCCGCGCGTGCACCTGGAGTGCGATTTCCGGCGCGCCGCGCAATTGGACGACCTGCTCGAAGTCAGTGTTCATGTCGGAAAGATTGGCCGCACCTCAATGCGTCTCAATTTTGAAGTGCGTCGCAAGGGCAATGACGGCAGCATCGAAGAAGAATTGATCGCGACTGCGCACTTTGTACTGGTCGCCACTACTCGCGCCGGTTTAAAGCCGGTGGCGATCCCCGAGGAATTGCGCCGGGCTTTTGCCGCTTATACGGAAATAACATGACAGGATTTACAGAATTAACAAGCTACTCAAGGCAATCATGTTCATCCTGTCTAAGTTGATTGCTTGCCAACGCCGCGTGGTAATCCTTCGATCAGATGATCCATTCCCAACCACAGCGCCCAGCTATGATGATAAAAGGCGAGTGGAAAGGTCACACCGACGACGAACAGAATTGTCAGCATCGTCTGTTCGTTTGAGATCAGGAAGAGACTAATAAAATAAGTGATCAGGATCGTGGCTTCGGTGGCCAGGACATTGGCCATGATCGCTCCTACAAAGAAGCCTTCTTCGCGTTTGAAGATCGCCTGGCAGGCTGAGCAGCGCTCCTTAATGTGAAATGGCCGCGCGACCACCGATTCCCGGCCGCAGACCGGGCACTGCAACTTGAGACACCGCCCCAGGGTGAGCAGAATCGTCCGCGGATCTCTTTTCATCGGCCGCTCTTTTCAATTCTTTGACAGTATTAACAGGCTGCCTGCGCATCTTGTCAATCATGTAAATCCTGACACTAGTCAGCTTTTACCACTCACTCACCCAGCGCCGCGTATTTGAACAGGCGAAAGCGATAACGCGATTGATCCCGCATGTTCTTCGCGATTACGCCATGGAGATCTTCCTTCCAGGTTGTGTACTGATCGATAAAGCGATCCGCGCCGGCTTTATCTCCCGCGTATTGCACCTCGAGCACCCTCTGCAGCAACTTGCCCACCACTGAGTGATATTTGTCGTAATGAATACGAAGCTTACCATTTTCAAAAGTTAACAACCCATTCTCCAGGAAAAAATTCCACTGCATCAACTGCATGGTGTTGTAGGGCTGATCGCGGCGTGGCTTGTTGTTCTGCAACACTCGCAGAATGCCGCCGGCGTAAACCGATCGCAGTTGCTCGTCAGTATAGTAGTGCTGCTTGTGCAGCGCTTCGGCCACGAACAGCGAAACCAGGTCCGCCTTCATTTCTTCCATGGCGTTGGAATCGTCCTGTAGGGCCTCGTCAAGATCGCGGTTGTCTTTCGTTCGATCGACCCCGAGGTAATGCCCTACTTCGTGCCAAAGAGTACGGTAAAAATTCCCATCGGAAGTCAGCTCTTTCGCCTGGGCTTCGCCGACAGCCGCGGCGAACGCCCGCGAAGTGCCTTCAAAGATGTTTGGCTCGCGCATGATGTTGGCGCGCAGCAGAATGGTGCGGCCATAACGCCGGGCAAGATAACTTTCGTTCGGCAGAATTGTGGCCGTGTTGGCTCCACGTGCCTGGCCAAAATCCGCCACCACGTCATAGACGCCGACAGGAATGTCTTCGCGGATCTTCTTGTGATGATCGTAGGGCAGCGAGTCTTCGAGAGCCTGCAGCCCTTTCATAGCCTGTCGCAGTGCGGTGGTCTCTTGCTGGCGCGTGGACAGGAGACTGAACGCGAAGAACGTCTTTACTCCGTAAAGCTCGTCGTCATAGGTTTCATATGATCCGATTTGGGCGTTGAGGTTTTTGAAATGGCCCGTGACCCAGGCGGCGTCACCAGATTCGTAATCATCAGTGAGTAAATCGCGCGCTCGATTGCGCAGAAAACGCGCGAATTCTTCATCGTCGTTTTGTAGCGCAGCGGCGGCTTCACTCAGCAGGCCGTGGGCCTTTATCAATTGGTCCGCATACGCGACCGAGTAAGGCACGGCATAGAAACCCTGAGGACCTTGCGCCCTTGCCCCTTTGCGAGAGTGTTCAAGCAACTCTTGCTTCAGACCCGGATGCAGCGTATCCAACACCGGATATTTGCGCAGCATGGCCAGGTCCGCATCGGCATTCAACGAGTTCGCCAGTCTGACCACGGAACGGAGATCCAGGATCTCGTTACGCTTTTCGGGATGCGCTGTGAGAAAGGCCTCAATCTCTCCTTTCTTCACGCCCCACGGATACATGTTCTTGCCCGGCACCACGGGTTCGACCGGTAAAAAGGCCTCGCGTTTATTTTCCAGCGTGGTGGCGATTGGTCCCTGGAAGAGTCGATAAAGCGTCAGCAGATGCAGATCGATCGGCGCGGGCGAAACAAAAGTGTGATGGAGATTTTGCAGATTTCGATAAGCGGAGAGGGCTTGCTTGTGTCGCTGATCTTCGTAAATGCTCTGAAAAATCTTGCCTACTTCCAGCAGCTTGGCGACCGCCTTGCGCTCGCCTTCAGTTAGCTGCGACAGGTCCGGCGCCAGGCGGATCGTCTGTGTCTTGTCGATGATCGGCTGGCTTTTTTCCAGCGGCCAGTAACCAGCAGGCAGTTTCATTGGTCGTCGTATTTGCGCCGACGCCAAAACAAAACTAAAGAGAATGAGGGCAAGTGCGACAGCCTTAATGAACATATTTATCCAGCCTCCCTGAACAGATCGCGAACCCGCTTAACCGAAGCGCACGGTGGATGACAGAGTATAGCCCGCAGGTCTAGCGAAGCCGAAACCCGAGGGGTTATGTAGTGATGAGGCCTTGCCCAATCGGAAACTGGTCGCGTCCGCCTGAGCGGACGAGATGAGAATAGCCCAGCACTTTAGGGTGCGTGTCAAAACTCGAGCTCCCAGCGCCAAGAGCGCGAAATGCAAAAGCCCAGGGCAACGCCCTGGGTCAGCGCAGGTATGAATTGTTGAGCGCTGAAAGCGCGCAATTGCGAGTCGGCGAGTGAAACGGTGGAAATTAAGACGGGCGTTCAAATCAATTTCGCGCTTTCAGCGCTCGGAGACTTGCCCGGCTTCTACCTGGGCCGATGGCCCAGGCTATTGCATTTCGCACCTTTGGCGCTGCAAGGCTGAGTCTTGAGGCTGGGCTACTTTCACGTTGTCCGCTTCGCGGACGAAATTTTGGCATCCTTTCGTCAAGCCTAAACAACTATCCACTAAATCACACCAAACAACACGAAGATTCTTGTCGGTGTAATTTCGTGTTACTTCTTGGATCGTTTTTCGAAGGGGCACCCCATCACTTCTGTCCGACATTTCTGGCGGACACTGGTCGTGAGGATCACGCGCAGGATTCTCATCGCTCAATTACCCAACGAATCTGCCATCGCTAATTCGGCACTACGATTGCTAATGATCCGTTTGATGTCGGAAACCATCTCGGGTTCACGTTCAGGCTCTGTCGCCCGGCAAATTCTCGCTGCGCGTTCTCTGCGTCTCAGCGTTGATTCGTATGACGGCGATATATTTACCGCAGAGGGGCAAAGAACCCCGACATGGCGCAGCGAGGCGGGATCTCTCATCACCGGACTCAAACGTCGCTGGGCGCGTGAGCGACGCCGGCGAAAGGTCGGTCGCGCCTACGACATGGCGTTGGAGATTGCCCGAGTAATACCTGAAGGGTCCGAAGTGCTTGATGTCGGTTGTGGCAGCGGGCTCATTGCGCATCACCTGAGCGCAATTCTGGGCGCCGGCGTGATCGGAATTGACTTGGGAAGCACGGTCGACGCGCCGATCGATTCTCGACGCTACGACGGTCTCCGGTTCCCAGTGACGAATGATTCATTCGACGCCGTGACTCTCTGCTACGTCATGCATCATGCGCAAGATGCTAAGTTGATGTTGAGTGAACTTCGTCGCGTCCTGCGCGACGGTGGTTTGGCGGTTGTCTACGAAGACATCCCGCGGACCTGGTGGGACAAAGGCGTGTGTTGGATTCACAATCGCAGGTGGCGTGGACGCACCGGCCCCTGCACCTTCCGAATGGAATCCGAATGGCGAAAACTATTTGAGTCCTGCGGGTTCGAGATCGTTTCGGAGCGGCCACTCTCTCGCTGGCGCAATTTCACGCATCCGGTGCGGCGGAGGTTATTTCTGTTGAAGTATGGACTTAGATCTGGAAAGCCATCTTAGTCCCGTAGGACGAAATGTTTATAGACTAAGCTGACCTTAAAGCGGCACTCCGGTTCGTCTCAAAAAATCCTGAAAGCGCAGATCTCGGCGCACCTCGTTCAGACGCGGATCGAAGCGGAGGAAAATTGGAGAGAGCGAGCGCTCGCTAAAGGCCTTCTCGAGAAACCTCAGCGCTTCGTCCTTCTTACCCAAGCCCGTGTAAATAACCGCTTTCTGGTAGGGTGAAACATAAATCTGTTTTGAGAGTTCATCCAGCTTTCGAATCGTCTGTTCCGCTTCGTTCAATCTTCCCGAGATCGCGTAAACGTGCCCGAGCGCTCCGACGCCATCCACCCCGCGGGAAAGAGTTATCGCCTTTTGAAACTCCGCTATAGCTTCGGGTGTCCGCCCCTGCTCTTCATAGGCGAGCCCCAGCCATTCATGCAGCAGCGGATAGTTTGGGTTCGTTTCCAATTTCCGGTTGAGGAGATCAACCGCCTTATCATACTGGCCGGTAAGATACATTTGCTGAGCCAAACCGCTGCCGGGCGCGAAGGGCAAAAACCCTTCGAACTTCTTTTGTTCGGCTTCGGCCTCAGCCACACGGTTCGTCGCCAGCAGATAGAGCCCATACCAGGCATGCACCAGCGTCGGATCGAGTTCTCGCGCCCGCGCATACTCTTTGCTGGCGCGAGCAAAGTCCCAATCGTATTGATAAGAAATCCGGCCGAGCATTGAATGCGCATACGCTACGGTTTCATCCAGTTCCAGGGCTTTCATCACCGCCGTTCTGCTGTGCGGAAGAAACTCAGCTGGAGCGACGCCGTGACGGCCCAGCCTCATATAACAGTCGCTTAGTCCGGCATATGCCATGGCGTACTTTGGATCCAGAGCGATGGCCTGCTGAAAATGTTCGATACCTCGTTCAGTGTCTTCCTTAGTCGCCTTGTTCATGAAGTAGTGCGCCTTGAGAAAAGTCTCGTAAGCCTGCTGATTGTCGGTATAGCGCTTATGAACCCGCTGGATCTCTTCATGATCGAGCGTCACCATCAGGTTACCGAGGACCTTGCCGCACAACGCGTCTTCTAATTGAAAGATGTCGTCAAACTTTTCATCGTAGGTCTCAGCCAGCAGCAAGAATCCATCTCGCACGCGGAGCAATTGTGTGGTCATATGCTGGTGAGGTCTATCAATCTCTCCATAGAGCACGTAATCCACCTTCATCAGGTTGCCGGTGGCTCTCGGGTCCTGATGCATGTTTGCATAGTGCAGCGCCGTGGTCATGGGACTTACCGAAAGTCGAGTGCTGTTGCTTAGC
>Ga0307468_100000163_pt1 | contig 15830 bp, 13 predicted proteins | sample atmdna_FD_203085 | JGI IMG/M metagenome (GOLD analysis project Ga0307468, IMG submission 203085) | Hardwood forest soil microbial communities from Morgan-Monroe State Forest, Indiana, United States - atmos_gases AM2C_05 | ecosystem: Environmental > Terrestrial > Soil > Temperate forest > Bulk...
GACGATCCGCGCGGGGTCGCTGCTGGCGCCGTTGAACCACTGGATCGCCCCGGCGACGTTGGTGAGCGCGACTCCGTTCTGCGTGTTGGCGTCGAGCTGGGTCCGGTAGCGGACGATCAGCCGCTCGCCCGGACCGACCCGCGCCTGGGCGGTCTGCATCACGAGATCGAGGCGGCAGGCGGGCGGGCCGGTGAAGTTGAAGGTGTAGTCGGTGCCCTGGACGAGCGGGCCCTTGCCCGCGACCGGCGTGACCCCGTCGGCCGCGAACACCCGGGCGCTCTGGATCTGCGGCACGGCGTCGCACATGCCGCCCGTGGGCCCGTCCGGGAAGAGATCGCGCAGGGAGACATCCCAGGCGTCGATCGACCCGGTGTTCCGCACGTCCAGCGCGAAGTCGCCGAACTGACCCAGGTTCATCGTCGCCGGGCCGGTCTTGTCCATGGTGAGGACCGGGGCGGAGATCGTCAGAGGCGGCGAGATGCCGTTCTCGCCGGGGAGCGGCTCGTAGAACGTGCCGTCGATGAGCCGTCCGAAGTTCCACCGGGCGGTGTTGATGAACTGCGTCCCCGGTGCGTTCACCGGCGTGTTGTTCAGGACGACTTGAAGGTTGATGACGAACTGCCGGCCGGCCGCGACGATCGGGATGTTGTCGAAGGTCAGCACGTTGCCGACGTTCGTGAAGGTGTGCGGCACCGGCTGGCCGTCGTCGAGCCAGGTGATGGTGTGGCCCAGGTAGGTGAGATCCACGCCCGTGGCGTTGAGATCGTCGGTGATCCTGATGCTGTGCAGGTCGTTGACCGATCCCTGGAAGTTGATGACCGTGCCGGTGGCCGGGTCGAACAGGACCGGGATGGTCAACGACCAGGTGAACGGGACGCCGATGGTGACGAAAGGCGGGCCGGGCGGATTCGCCTTCTGGATCTTCTCGACCGGGATCAGGATGTTCTGGCAGCTCGGCCGGAGCGAGCTCGTGGAGCCGTTGGTGAACCAGAGCTTGTGATCGTGGACGGCGTTGCACGACATGTTGCCGGTGAACACCACGTTGTCGAAGATGATCAGCAACCCCCTCAGCGGGCCGAGGAAGCTGAAGTTGCTGGTCATCGGATTGGCGGCGGTGTAGTTCCGGATGATGCAGTTGCCGTCGAGGTTGATCTGGGAGGGCGGGACGGGGTAGTTGACGAAGCCGTCGATGATGCCGCCGGCGTCGCCGACGCAGTCGATCGCCAGCGCCTCGGAGGTGGTGCCGATGGTCACGGCGGCGAGCGACAGCAGCAGGAAGAGAGCCTTCCTGCCGAACGCCCGCGTGTCGAAGACTTCCCGGAACTTCATGGACGCCCTCAGTTCCACTCACCACACTGGAGGGACCGCGGACGTCCACGTGATGGACGTGATTCCGGCAGTCCCGCCGTCGTGAGGCCCTCCCCAGGGCCCGTTAGACCGGTGACTTTGCGCCGCCACCTTTCGGTGGCTTTGCCTTTCTCAAAATCGCGTCAAGCCATGTCGCTGCTTCTCGAGTCCTCCTGAAGCCGCCTTCCGCCGAACCCTCCCGCCCGCGTCACGACGCCGGCAGGAAGTCGATCGGATAGGAAATCGTCAGAGCCTGCACGCCCTCTTTCGCGCCGAAGTTGATCGTCAGGACGATGTTCACGACCTGGGTCCCGAGATCCGGCGCGTTCATGTCGGACGACTGCAGCTTGCACATCGACACGCTGCCGTCCGGCTCGATGGTCAGGCGCAGCACCATCTGCCCCTTCAACGTCGGGTCCTTGCGCAGCTCGCGGTTGTACATCCGGTAGAACTGCGCCTTGTAGCGATCGAAGACGATCTGGATCTCCTCGTCGGTGCGGGCGGGGCCCGGGCCGCCGTGCGACAGCGGCCGATCGCCGCCGCCGATGCCGGCAATCGAACTGGTCGCTCGGTCGATCCCGACTCCGTCGATCCCGTTGCCGCCACCGCCGCCGGCCCCGCCGCCACCGCCCCCCACCTTGCGGGTCAGCGCCACGGCATCGAGGCCGCGGCTCGAACCCGGCGAGTTGCTGGTCAGGATCGAAGGCGACGACGACTGGTTCGAGTTTTCGGCCGTGGTGTAACGCGCGTCCTTTCCGAGACGCGGCGCGGTCCGGTCCGACGCGAGGCTGGCCAGCTTGTCCTTGAAGGCCAGGATGCCCGCCTTCCCCGCCTTCGGCTCGGGCGGCGCTTCCGCGACGGTCGTCTGCGGATCGCCGGGCGCGGCCGGCTTCGGCTCCGGCGCGACGATGGGCGACGGCTCCTGCAGCTGCACCGGCTTCGGCTTGCGGGCGCTGAGGCCCTTGGCTGGCGGCAGCGGCGCGGGCGGCGGGGTCACCGCGACCGGAGGCGGCTTGCGGAAGACCACGTCCACCTCCTGGGGTCGCACGCGCCCCTGCACCTCCGCCGGCGCGAGCAGCACGAGGGCCAGCACGGCGAGATGGATCCCCACGCTCGTCAGCATGCTGCTGCCGCCGGTGGGCTTCCCCGGTTTCGTCGTCATGCCTGTCCTGGACTGCGGCGTTGTGGCCACGTCAGCACCTCAATCGGCCGTTATCACTTCGATCGTCACGTCGTCGAGATTCGCCTTCGCCAGGTCGACGATGCGCAGGACACCCTCGTAGTTCAGGCCATCTTCGGCGGCGAGGAACAGCACCCGCTTCCCCACCGGCCGGTCGCCCAGCAGTTTTGCGACGCTCGCGGGCAGGTTGGCCGCGGTGACCACCTGATCGTCGAGCTGCACGCGACACTCGGCGGGAAGCCCGTTGTCGCCCGGAGGACCGACGAGACGGCAGCCGGCGGCCGTGATCTTCAGGATCACCTGGGTCTCCTCGACCAGCGGGGTCGCGGCCTCGGCGGACGCCGTCGGCGTGTCGACGTCGTGACCCAGCATGGCGAAGGGCACGACGACCATGAAGATGATCAGGAGCACCAGCACCACGTCGACCAGCGGCGTGACGTTGATCTCGGTCGTGATGCCGTTGGTGTTTCCGGTCATCGCCATGACGTCACTCCCCCTGGGCCTTGTCGCCGGCCTTCTCGGCGATCAGCCCGGCGCCGTGATAGCCGGCATCCTCGATCGCGAGCATGGCGCGGCGGACGTCCCCGAACTGCAGGCGCGCGTCGCCCCGGATCACGACCTTCGGGTCGGGCTCCGGACCGGCCGCGGCGCGCAGGCTCTCCTGGAACTGCTCGGGCGGAACGGCGCGATCGTCGATCCACAGGTCACCGCGATCGTTGATGGTCACGACGATGCGGTCCCTGCCTTCGTCCTGCTCGCGCGGCCTCTCGGTCTTCGGCAGATCGACCTGGGGCCCGGGCCCGCGCTGCATGGCCGGCGCCACCACCATGAAGATGATCAAGAGCACCAGCACGACGTCGACGAGAGGCGTGACGTTGATGGTGGAGTTGATCTTCCCCGGTTCACCGAGCTGCATTGATTTGCCTCAGCGCCTTGACCTCGGGCTTGACGTCCGGAACCTTGAACAGGCTGTTCACGAGCTGGGACGAGGCCCGGTTCATCTCGACGTGGAACTGCTCGAGCCGGCCGGTGAACTGGTTGAACGCGACGACCGCCGGGATCGCGACGAAGATGCCCAGCGCGGTCGCGACCAGCGCCTCGGCGATGCCGCCCGAGACCGCCGCCATCCCGCCCGAACCCGACGCCGCGATGCCGTGGAACGCGTTGATGATCCCGACGACGGTGCCGAACAGTCCGATGAACGGCGCCGTCGAGCCGATGGTGGCCAGGAGCCCCAGGCCCTTCTTCAGCCAGATCATCGTCTCGGCCTTGGAGTCCTCGAGCGCGCTCTGGACGAGCTCGAGCGAGGCCATCGGGTTGCCACCGGCCTGGCGCGCCCCTTCGAACTCGGCGAGCCCCGCCGCGACCACCTGCGCCACGTGCGAGGCCCGGTGCCGGGGCGCCGCGTCGAGGACCGGCTGGGCTTCGCCGTCGTGGAGGAACTGCGTGAAGACCTTCCTGAACGACTGCGACTGCTGTGCGGCGATGCGGAATCGGCGGAACTTGTCGACGATCATCCCCACCGAGTAGACCGAGAGCAGGATGAGGCACAGCATCACCGCCCCGCCGAACGCGCCAACGTTTCCGAGAAGCTCTGTGAGACTCATCACTTCCTCCCCTGCGCCGCAGCCGCGGGTTCTGCGCCGACGTGGCGCGTGGTTTCGGACCGGATATCGAAGTAGCTCAACGCCCGCATGAAGACCTCTTTGTCGATCGGAAGCCTCGAATCATCGAGCACCGTCGAGATGCCCATGGAATCGCCGACTTCCGAGCTCTTCCAGGGAACGATGACCAGCGCCTTGGGCGCTTCCTGGTTGCCGAGAATCGACATGCCGAGATCGGGCGCGTCCTTCTTCGGAGCCGGCGCCTCCTTCGGCGCCGGGGTCTCCTTGGGCGCCGGAGTCTCCTCCGCGCCCCGGGGCTTCTCGGCCCTGGGCGGCTCCGCCTTCGGCGGGTCGGCCTTGGGCGGGTCGGCCGCCAGCACCGCGCCCGTCGCCAGAAGCAGCACGCACAGCGAGCTTCGGGTCTTCATGGCTTCTTCTCCTGTTGGGCTTTGCGATTGCGCAGGTCGGCGATCCATTTGCCGACCTGGGGGTCGTTCCAGACGATGCGGCTGTAGGCTTCGTAGTGATCGAGCGCGCAGGTGATGTCCTTGGTGTACAGGTCGCAGAGAATCGCCAGGTTCCGGTGCGCGTCCTCGAAGCCCGGGAACTGCGCCAGGGCCGATTCATAGCTGGCGCGCGCCTCGGCGTACTTCCCCAGGCGCCGCTCGACGAGGCCCAGCTCGTTCAGCGCGACCGGGTGCTTCGGGCTCAGTTCGATCGCCTTCTTCAGGCTCGCCTCGGCTTTCTCCAGGTCGTCGGTGCGCGCGTACGCGATGCCGAGGTCGATCTGCGCCGCCGTCAGGTCGGGGGCGCGCTCGGTGACCTTGACGAGGAGGGCGATCCCGTCGGCGTATTTCTCCTGCTTCAGCAGCCGCACCGCCGCCTCGAAGTCGGAGCGCACCTCCGACGGGGCGTGCACCGGCTGGGTGATCGTGAAGCCCCCGGGGACCTGCTCGATCCTCGCCGGCTCGACGACCGGACGCGTTTCCACCGGCTCCGTGACCGTGGACCGGGGCTTGGAACCCGACGTGGCGCAGCCGACGAGAAGGGCCGGCGCGAGGAGAAGCATCAGGGCGGCGCGACGCATCAGCGTCCTCCCCCCTTCGCCTTGGCGGGCGGCTTGGCCGGGGCGGGCGACGGCTCGGCGGCCGGCGGAGCGTCGTCGTCCTTCGGCGCGGCCGCGGCCGGCGTGGCGCCGGGGTCCGACGGCGCCCCCGCGGCGGGCGGCTGACCGGCGGCCGGCGCCTGACCCGGGATCGCCGGCGGAGTCACGACCGGAGGCGGCGCGGGCGCGCGGTAGACGTAGCTCTCGATCGACTCGAGGAAGTCGCTGTTCGCCTCGGGCTTGGCGTACCGCCCCGGCACCAGGTCGGCGAGCCGCGCGAGACTCTTCTCGGTCCACGCGTTGACCGCGCCGGCCTGCATCATCTCCACGTTCTTCTCGTGCACCTTGATCGCCTTCTCCTCGAGGGGGAAGGCCTGCTCCTCGAGAAGCTCCTCGTACTCCTGCATGTCGGCGCCCTTCAGGTCGGTCGGGCGCTCCGAATCATGGAGCGCGTGGCTGAACTCGAAGTAGGTCTCGGCCATGTAGTAGGTGGCGGCGGCGGTCACGTCGGAGATCTCGTAGGCGACCAGCCCGTCCATGGCGTCGATCGCGTTGTCCATCCGCTGCTTCTTCTCCTGCAGGCTCTTCTCGAACGGCTGCCGCAGCTTCACCTCGACGAAGTCGGCGAAGGTGCCTTCCGCGAGGACCAGCGCGGAGCGCCCGGCGATCGTCCGGGTCCGGGCGGTGCGCTCCTGCCCGGCGCCGGCGTCCACCTTGACGATCGCCGCCAGCTCCTGCCGGTAGAGCGTGTCGTCCTTCGCCGCCTTGTGGATGTCGGCCATCTTCAGGCGGACCTCGAGAGCCGGCTCGACCGGGTGGGGAAAGTCCTTGACGAAGCGCGCGTAGGAGACGAGGGCGCGATCCGGCTCCTTCGACTGCGCGTGCAGATCGCCCGCGAGGAGGAGCGCCTCCTTCCGCTGCGCCGGATCCCCGCTCTCGGAGGCGAGGTTGTCGTACTCGCCGGCGGCGCGCGACAGCTGGCCGTTCTCGTGGTACGCGAGCGCGATCTGCCGCGAGGCCTCGAGGTGCAGCTCGTGCTTCGGGTAGGCGCTGCGGAACGCTTCGAGCGTCTCCGCGGCCTTCGGCCAGTCCTTCAGCCGCACGAACGCGGCCCCGGCCTCGTACTCCGCCGTCGGGCGGATCGCCGAGGTCGGCGCGGCGCTCTTGATCCTCAGGAAGTGGTCGGCCGCCGCGCGGTAGTCTTCCTTGGCGTTGGCCTGCTCGCCCTGCTTGTAGATCGAGGCGGCCAGGTTGTCGACCAGCCCGGCCCGCGTCGTGTCGTCCTCCGGCGTGGCCTTGAGCACCTCGGTGTAGCCGCGCTCGGCCTCCGGATACGCGGCCAGCTCGAACGAACCGTGCGCGACCACCAGCCACGCGGTGCGACGGATGGCCGGGTCCGCCGCCGGGTAGTTGTCGATCACCCGGCGGGCGGTCGCGACCGCGGGCGGGTAGTTCTTCATCTCGTACAGGTCGTCGGCGGCGGCCCCCAGGACCGGCGCGGCCTTGTCGTGCTGCGGGAAGGCGTCGGCGAACCGCAGCGAGGTGGCGATGGTCTCCCGCTTCACCGCCTCGTCCGGCTTCTCGCCCGCCGCCTTGATCGCCTCGCGATAAGAGAAGACCGCGGCATACCCGGCGGCGGCCGACTGCGCGTGCGGCGGATAGTCGTAGGCGGTGCGCTCGTACTGCTTCGCCGCGTCGGTGAAATCCTTGTTCTCGAGGAGCAGGTCCGCCAGCCGGTAGTTCATCGGCGGCGTCTCGGCGTCGGTCGGGAAGGACTCGAGGTAGTCGCCGTACCAGCGGCGGGCCTCGCGGTAGTCCTCGGCCTTCTCGTCGTCCTTCTTCGCGCCCTGGTACTGGGCGTGGTAGTGGTTCGCCAGATCCTTCAGGTTCGACTTGAGGAACGCGAGGACCTCCGGCGACTCCTCGGGCTTGTAGTGCCGCCAGTACTCCGCCTTCAGGCCGTAGGTGGTCGCGAAATCCCGCTTCGACTCCAGGACGAGCTTGGGGAAGCCGCCCTTCGTGAAGGTGTCGATGACCCGCATGCTGAAGGCCGGCGCCTTGCGGTGGAACGGGTAGAGCGCGACGAAGGCCTTGAACGTCTTCGCCGCGTCGTCGTAGCGCAGCTTGTCGAGGTAGTGCTCGCCGAGGTTGCTGTAGATCCGGTCCTCGTACTGCCGGGTCCCGAAGCCCTTGAAGTACTGCTGGACGGCGTCGGCGCCCCCGAGGTTGCTGAAGCCGAGGCTGATGACCCGGAAGGTGTCGGCGACGCGGCGGTCGTCGTCCTCGTCGTGCTTCTGATCGAAGTCGTAGCCGATCGACACCTTGTAGTCGAGGAGGGTCATGTACTTCTGCAGGGCCTCGTCGTAGAGGTCCTGCTTGTAGAAGGTCCACCCGAGCTTGTAGAGCGCGAGCTCGTAGTACGAGGTGGCGGCGCCCATGCCGACGATCGCCGTGTAGGCGTTCTCGGCATCGCGGAATTTCCGGCGCGTGAAGTAGTACTCGCCGCGGCGGAACTGCACCTCGTCGAGGTGCGGCGAGTTGGGGTTCGCGCTGATCAGGCGCTCCATGGTCGCGATCGCCTCGTCGGTGCGACCGAGCTCGTCGTAGGCGCGCGCCATCTGGTAGAGGACCTGGTCGCTGTGCTCGTAGTTCTTGTATTCGCTCAGGAGCTTCTCGTAGAGCGCGATCGCCTCGAGCGGGCCGGCCGGATCCCCGTTCGGGCCGTCCGCGATCGCCGGCGCGTCGGCGGCTCCACCCGCGGCCGGGAGCGCGCTCTCGGTGGTCGTGCGACGCTCGAAGTCCTTGTCCGATTCGCGCTTCTCCGCGCCGGGGGTCTCCGCCGCCAGCGGACCCGAAATCGGCTGCAGCGCGGCCGGGGCCTGCCCGGGCTCCGGCGCGGCCATCTCGCGCGGCTTGCCGTCCCCCCCGTGGATGCCGAACCGCTTCTCGAGCTGCAGGTCGGCGAGACGCCGCATCGCTTCCGGGGTCATCTCGGTCTGCGGCGTCTCCTGCAGGAACTTCCGATAGCTCTCCATCGCCTGGTCGAGGCCCTGCGCGACGGTGACCTCCTGCAGGTCGGGCGGGATGCGGTGCAGGTCCGCCAGGGTCTGCTTCGGCTGCGGCGTGGCGCAGCCGACCACGAGCGCCGGCGCCAGGACGAGATACATCGCGCGGCGACGCATCAGTGCTTCTCCGCGTCGGCCTGGGCGCGGGCGGCGCGGTCGTACGAGTCGGCGACCGCGTAGCGCGCCTGGGTCTGCTGCGCCGCCAGGCGATCGCGGCGCGCCACGAGCTGGTCGATGGCGACGGTCTCGATCAGGTGGCCCTGCTGGGCGATCAGGCTTTCGACCCGCTGCAGCGACTCGCGGACGTCGGTGCGGAGGTGCCCGATCGGAGTGTCGTACCCGACGTAGCTGTGGGTCGCCGCCTGCCGCGTCCGGACGAACGCCTCGTACTGCCGGTTGAGGGCGGCGACGTCGGCGTTCAGCTCCTTCAGGTGCGCGTAGGCGTCGGTCAGCCGCTGGTCGTACTCGGTCTCGAGGCGCCACGTGAGCACGCCGCGCAGGCGCGCCACGCGCTCCCGGAGGGCGAGGGAATCCGGACGGGTGGAGCCGCCGAGCTGCTTCTCGATCTGCGCGAGCCGGTCGCCCGCGATCCGCTCCTCGGCGTTGGCGAGAAGCTCCGGCCGCGGCGCGGTCAGCATCGCGTGCAGGCGCTCGCCGAGGCTCTTCTGCTGCTCGAGGCGGAGGCGCATGCGCGAATCGAGCTCCCGGAAGCGGGCGTCGACCTCCGGCAGGAGCGGCGTGTAGTTGTCGCCGCGCAGCCGGATGATGTCGTCGAACGCGTCGAGGCTGGTGTTCCAGCCCGCGAGCCGCTCCTTGAGATCTTCGAGGTCGAGGTAGTTGTGCAGCGCGGTCTGGAAGTCGTGCGACGCCATCAGCTCCATCAGGTAGTAGGTCTCCGGCGCGCCGGGCAGGGTGCGCAGGCGGATGACCCAGGTGTCGTCCTGGCGGCTCTCCTCGCGCACCAGCGCCTTGAGGAACCGCCCTTCCCGGATGCTGCCGATCGAGGCGTCGACCGTCTCGACCTGGTGGCTGAACTGCTCGAGCGCGTGCCCGTACAGGATCGCGGCGCGGCCGTGCAGGTTCAGGCTGGCGTAGGCGTGCGGCAGGGCCAGGAGGGCCTCCTGGACCGCGCCGTCGGTCGGCTCCCGATCCGCGAGAATGCTCCACGGAACCAGCGCGCGGTCGAAGTTCTTCGACGTGGCCTCGGCCCATCCGGCGCGCAGCAGCGCCTGGTTCGAGAACGGTCCTTCGAGGCGGACGCGATCGAGCGCCTGCTTGGCGCGATCGAACTCGGCCGCCTCGAACAGGATGGAGCCCAGGACCAGGTTGGCCTTGTCCCGGACCGCGAGATCGGCGGGGTCGCCGAGCGTCAGCTGCCCGGCGCGTTCGAGCTGCTCGATCGCATCCTTCTGCCGGCCGTCCTGGAGCAGGGCGATGCCGAGGTTGTAAGCGGCGAACCCGGTCAGGTCCCCGCCGGCCTTGAGATCCTTGAGCACCTTGACGGCGTCGCCCGGACGGCCCTGGGCCATGTCGAGGTTCGCGCGCAGGTACTCGATGTCGTCACGCACGGCGTAGGGAATCGTCCCCTCGATGCGCCCGAGCGCGTTCTCCGCGTCGTCGAACTGCCCTTTCTGGAAATGGATCCGGGCGAGGCGATAGGCGGCTTCGTTGCGCACCGCCGGGTCGACCGCCCCCTCGAGCACCGCCTTGATGGCGCGCCCCGCGCGGTGGTGCATGCGGTAATCGAGCTCGAAGTCGCCGACCGAGAACTCCGCATCGTTGATGTAGTAGTGCAGGGTGTCGAGCCGCGGCTCGTCCAGGCCGCGGTACTGGGCAATCTCGGTGTCGAGACGCTGGAGCGCGTCGAAATACTGCCCCTGGTAGGCGTGATACAGCGCCTCGGCGAAATAGAGGTCCTTCGGCGCGGCGCTCGCGGCCGGCGGGGCGCCGACGGACGGACGGACCGCGAGCCCCAGGAGGAGCCCCAGTCCGACGAGTCCGAACGACGCCCTGCGCATCGATCACCAGTCCCCGAGGGCGATCGGGGGATTGCCTGAACCCTGTCCCCCGAACGTCAGTCCCACCATCTTGGGCTTCACGTCCTTGCGGAACGCGAAGTGCTCCGTGCGGCTGAAATCCGCGCCGCTCTCGCGCTTGCCTTCGACCGTCACCTCGATCTGGTGATCCCCGGTCGCGACGTTGCCGACGTAGATCCGCTGCACGCCCCCCTTGCGGAGCGCCTCGAGCTCCTTGGCGCTGTAGACGTACTGGGCCGCCGGCTGTCCGTCGATCAGGAGCCGCACGGCGTCGAGGCGCATCGTGTCGCCCTTGGCCAGCGCGACGAAGACCGCCACCTGGGTCCCCGAGGGATAGAGCAGCTTCTCTTCGAGCTGGTTCAACTCCGCCGCGATCCGGAGGACGTCGGACTTGACCTCCTGGATCTGCTCGTCGAGGCCGCGCATCTGCTGCTTGTCGTTCTGCGGCTTGTCGGCCGGCGGCTTGTCGCTGCTCCCCGCCCAGCCGTTGGGAACGGCGAGGCTGAGGAGCAGGGCCGCCATGAAGGCGCGCGCGGTATCCGGACTGCGTCGAGCCATGGCGTTCCTCCCCGTGCAATACGCCACCGGGTCGCCCAAGAGGGGCGCCCCGCGTCGTGTCTGCTATGAAACTGGTCACGCATCTCTTGATGCGCAAGGGAATCACCAAAAGGTTGTTGTGCCTCAATGGTTTTGCCTCGGAGGTGCACAGTCCCGGCGCGGAACCGTCAAACCGATGTCGCGGACGGGTTCCGACGGTGCGTCCGGCGACAATCCGGCGTAGCATGGGGTGCGTTGCGGGGGACGATTTCCGGATGAGCGACTGGTCCAGGGACGACACCAACCCGCTTCCCATCGCCGGGGCGATCCCCGCCCGCCCCCGTCCCGAGCCCGCGCCGCCGACGACCGCGGTCCGGATCGAGGTCGCCGGACTCTCCGACAAGGGGAAGATCCGCGAGGAGAACCAGGATCACTTTCTCGTCGTGCGCGCCGGGCGCTACGCCGAGACGATCGCGACCAGCCTGCCTCCGGGCGAGATCTCGGAGCGTTCCGAGGATCGCGGGCTTCTCATGATGGTGGCCGACGGCATGGGGGGGCACGCGGCCGGCGAGGTGGCGAGCCGCACCGTGCTGGTCACCCTGACGCATCTCATCCTCAACCACCCCGAGTGGGCGCTGAAGGTCGACGAGAAGAGCGCCGCCGACATCAAAGACAGAGCGGTCGCCCGCTACCAGGCGCTCGACGCCGCCCTCGCCGAGCGGATGCAGGCGGACCCGTCCCTGAAGGGCATGGGGACCACCCTGACCGTCGCCTACAGCCTCGGGCTCGATCTCTTCATCGCGCATGCCGGCGACTCCCGGGCCTACCTCCTGCACCAGGGGACCCTCCGGCAGCTCACCCGCGATCACACTTACGTGCAACGGCTGGTGGACGCGGGGATGATGAGTCGCGAGGCCGCCGCCGCGCACCAGCTGCGCAACGCCCTCACCAACGTCCTGGGCGGCGGAAACCGCTCGGTCGAGGTGGATCTCCAGCAGCTGCGGATCGCGGCGGGCGATCAGCTGCTCCTGTGCAGCGACGGTCTCACCGGCACGATGACCGACGAGGAGATCGCCGGCATCCTGGGAGACTCCGCCGCGGCCGGCACCTCGTGCCGCCGGCTGGTCGACCGCGCGCTCGAGCGCGGCGCCCCGGATAACGTCACCGTGATCGTGGCGCGCTACGAGCTCTGCTGAGATCCTTCGCCGGTCGCCCCTCCCTGCCGATCGGCGCGACAGGCGGCGCCCGGATCGCCGGTAGAATGCAGCTGCCTGCGGCGCGAGGTCCCGGCCCGGACAACCCGGCGCCCGGACCCGGCCGATTCACCACGGAGACCTTCCCCATGTCGATGCGCCGGATCGTGGCAGCCCCTCTCGTCCCGCTCGCCCTCGTCGCGGCCCTGCTCCTGCCTGCCGTGTGCTTCGCGCATGACGGCGCGGCGCCCGCCGGCGCCCCGGACGTCAGGGGCGATCTCCTGACCTGGATCCAGAGGGGCGAGTCGGAGCTGGCCCAGCTCGCCGACGCCATGCCGGAGAGCACTTACGCCTGGCGGCCCGGCGAAGGAGTGCGCAGCGTCGGGGAGGTCTTCATGCACGTCGCCGCCGCGAACTACGGCGTCCCGACCTTCATCGGCGTGCCGGCTCCGGCCGGGTTCAAGTTCGAGACCTACGAGCAGTCGCTGACGAAGAAGGCCGACATCGTCAAGGCGCTGCACGACTCGTTCGCCCACATGGAAGCGGCGCTCAAGGCGACTTCCGACGCCGACCTGAACAAGCCCGCCGAGTTCTTCGGGATGAAGACCACGGTGCGCGGGGCGTACTTCCTGCTCCTCTCGCACGTGCACGAGCACCTCGGCCAGTCGATCGCCTACGCGCGCATGAACAAGGTGGTTCCGCCCTGGACCGCGAAGGAGCAGGCCGCGGCGGCGCAGAAGAAGCCGTAGCGACGAGGGAGGCCCATGGCGACGCGAGATTCCCTGCAGCAGCCGACCTGGACCGCGGTCGACGACTACCTGACCGATCTGCTCCTGGGACCCGACCCCGCCCTCGCGGCGGCCCGGGCCGCCAGCGCGGCGGCCGGCCTTCCGGACATCGCCGTGTCGCCCCCGCAGGGAAAGATGCTGTTCCTCCTGGCGCGCCTGCAGGGTGCGCGCGCCATTCTCGAGATCGGCACCCTCGGAGGCTACAGCGCCATCTGGCTGGCGCGCGCCCTGCCGCCCGGCGGCCGGCTGATCACGCTGGAGGCCGACCCGAGACACGCCGAGGTGGCGCGCGCCAACATCGCGCGCGCCGGTCTCGCCGGCGCCGTGGACGTCCGGTGCGGCCGGGCGCTCGACACCCTGCCGTCGGTGGCGAAGGAACGCGGGGCGGAGGGGTTCGACCTGATCTTCATCGACGCCGACAAGACCGGCTATCCCGACTACTGGGACTGGGCGCTCCGCCTGTCGCATCGCGGCACGCTGATCGTCGCCGACAACGTGGTGCGCGACGGCGCGGTCGCCGACCCCGCCAGCGCCGACGCCAGCGTCCTGGCGGTGCGCCGCTACCACGAGCTCGTGGCCGCCGAGCCGCGGGTCACCGCGACGACGATCCAGACGGTCGGCATCAAGGGTTACGACGGGCTGTCGTTCGCGCTGGTGGTGCAGGACCCGGCGCGCTGAGGATCGAGGTCGAGGCCGCACGGGAAATCCTGCGCGGACGGCACACCCGCCTCGGACTCGTCGCGCGGTTGACGGAATGACGACTTTCGGGCTTAAGATGCGATTCGCATCGCCTGCCTCGCGATGACGCTCGCCGAAAGAATCGCGCGGACGGTCGCCTGGATGAGGGACACCCACAAGATCTCCCGCTGATCCGATGCCGAAACGGATCCTCTTCGTTCATCCCTGCGCCGGCATGGGCGGGGCCCCTTTGAGTCTGCTCTACCTCATCGAGCAGCTCGATCCGCTGCGCTACACCCCCGAGGTTCTTTTCATCGGCACGGGCGGCCCCGAGGTCGATCTGTACCGGCTACGCGGCATTCCGCTGCGGATGCGGGATGACATCGTCTCGTTTCCGCACGCGCGCGCCGCCTACCTGTCGGTGCTCAGCCTCCGACCGTGGCAGGCGCTGGCGCGCCCGTTCCAGATTCTGCCTTCGGCGCGGCGGATGCGCGACGAGATGCGCGCGCGTCCGGCCGACCTCGTGCACATCAACACGTCGGTCCTGATTCCCGCGGGACTGGGTGCCGCGGCGGCCGGCATCCCGGTCGTCTGGCAGGTCCGGGAAACGCTGGCGCCCGGGACGTTCGGCCTGCGGCGGTGGTTCGTCAGGACCTGCATCCACCGGTCGGCCCGGGCGGTCATCGCCATCTCCCGACACGACGCGGAGCCGCTCATCCAGGGACCTCAGTTGAGGGTCATCTACAACTTCGTGAACTTCGACGCGTTCGATCGCCGCCTGGACGGGCCGGCGTGCCGGGCCGCGCTCGGAGTGCCGCCCGGAAGACCGGTCGTCCTGATGCTCGGCGGCCTGGTCGCGAGCAAAGGGGCGGATGTCTTCGTGGAGTCGGCGCGCCTCGTGCGGGAGCGGTTCCCGGATGTCCTGTTCCTCCTCGCCGGCTACGGACCGGGTGATGAATCGCCCTCCCGCATCAAGCGCTTTCTCCGCCGCTGCCTTGAGGGCTCGGGGCTCCTCCCCAGCATGGAGAGGCGGGTGCTGGGTCTCGTTCGCAAGCACCGGCTCGAGGAGACGATTCGATTCATCGGGATGCGCTCGGACGTTCCCCAGCTGCTGGCCGCAAGCACGCTGCTCGTCTGGCCGGCCACCCTGCCGCACTTCGCCCGACCGATCATCGAGGCCGGCGCGATGGCGCGACCGGTCGTCGCCTCCGATTTCCCTTCCACCCGCGAAACCGTCGTCCCCGGCGAAACCGGCCTGCTCGCCCGGCCGGGCGACCCGGCCGACTTCGCGGCGGCGATCATGAAGCTGCTCGCCAGTCCCGAGCTCGCCGCGCGCATGGGAGAAGCCGGTCACCGGCTGGCGCTCGAGCGCTACCAGGCACGCGCCGGGGCCGCCAGGGTGATGGCGGTGTACGACGAGGTGCTGGGCGTGTCGCCGCCGGAACCGCAGGCGGGGGGCTGAACCGCACCCACCGCGGTCGGCATCGCGACCACGCGACTCGCTCGAAAGCCGCGCGGGACGGGTGGTTCGAGGTGGTATAGTTCAACCCGCCGGTGCGCAGTCCGAGGCGAAGATGGAATCTGCAGGCGCCGTTCCCCGAACGAGCGTCCCGGTCAGTCTCGGGAGCCCGCGCTTCAGGACCGTCGAGGTCGACGGCTTCCGGGTGACCGACGCCTGGTTCCCGCCCCACTTGCGGCTTCCGCCGCACGCCCACGATCGCGCCTCCTTCGCCGTCATGCTGGAGGGGTCGTTCGACCTCGCGTTGACCGGCCGGACGCACGCCTGCCCGCCGTCCACGGTGTTCACCGAGCCGATCGGCGAGCGGCATGGCAACCGCGTCGACCGCGCCGGCGCGCGCGTCCTCGTGGTGCAGCCCGATCCGGCGCGTCTCGACATCGTCCGGCCCTGCGGCGCGGTCCTGGATCGGACCGGCCACTTCCGCGACGCCGGGATCGCCCGGCTGGCGTGGCGGCTCGTGCACGAGCTCCGGTCACCCGACACCATCGCGCCGCTGGCGATCGAGGCGACCGTGCTGGCGATGCTGGCGACCGCCGCCCGCCTGGGCGGCGGTAGGGCGAGGTCGCGCCGCGCGCCGGCCTGGCTCCCGCGGGTTCGCGACCTGCTGCAGGCGCGTTTCCTCGAGACGCCGAGCACGGCCGACCTCGCGCGCGAGGTCGGCATCCACCCGGTGCACCTGGCGCGCGTCTTCCGTGCCCATGAGCGGACGACGATCGGGGCCTACGTGCGCGGGTTGAGGCTCGACTGGGCCGCCCGACGCCTGACCGGATCCCGGGAT
>Ga0307468_100000165_pt1 | contig 15781 bp, 3 predicted proteins | sample atmdna_FD_203085 | JGI IMG/M metagenome (GOLD analysis project Ga0307468, IMG submission 203085) | Hardwood forest soil microbial communities from Morgan-Monroe State Forest, Indiana, United States - atmos_gases AM2C_05 | ecosystem: Environmental > Terrestrial > Soil > Temperate forest > Bulk...
CGCCGCCGGGGACGCGGACGACGTCTACGCCACCTATGGCGTGCACAACGATTCCCACTCCAAGGAGTGCGCCGATCCGAGGACCTGCACCTACGAACGGGCACCCGGGATGCCGAGCGATCCCGAGTACCCGGAGTACTGGACCTCGCACTGGAAGATGTACCGGGTGTTCAACCGCTTCCAGATGTACCCGCCGCCTTACGACGGCAAGCCGCCGGCCGAGCTGGTCGAAGGGCAGGACTACGAGACCTCGGAGGGCGTGACCTACTACGACTCCACCTGGGGCGGCGGCGAGGGCGCGATGGAGGAGCACTACGTAAAGCGGTGCCTGCCGATCTTCCCGATCCCGAACAACTACACCTGCTCGTTCATCTCGCTCGGCAAGACGGCCTATTTCGTCACCTACCCCGAAGACCGGCCCGCCGGCATGCCGCCGGTCTGCCTGTTCTCGCCGGACAATCACCCGCCGCGGCGCGACTTCATCACGCACCTGCCCTACAGCCTCGGCGACTCCTCGCGTTTGAACGGCACGGTGCAGGGCTACTCTTTCTGGGTCAACCACGTGACCGGCAGGCCGATGCAGACCGGGGTGTTTCCCGACCAGACCGACAACGGCGGGATCATGTTCGGCTACGCGTTCGAGAGCACGCCGCGGCCCGACAGCGCCCAGCCGTCGGCGCCGCCCTACCGGCACCCGCAGTCCTTCTATTTCTCGGGCTATCCCTACGCGCCGGCCAACGCGCCGATCGTGAGCCAGAACTACACCGACTTCGCCATGGTGCGGCCGGACCCCGCCAAGACCTGGGATCAGGTGAAAGGGCTCGACCCGAAGACGCTGCCGCCTTGCCAGCTGTTCGATCCGCCTTCGCCGCCCGAGGGGATGGTCGGAGCCACGGCCAGGCCCAAGGCGAAGGCGCCGACCTGGGGGAGCATCGGCCGCCGCCAGAATCAATAGGACGTTTCGGGAGCCGTCTGCCCTCTGCAGAACTTGCGACAGTAAAGTAGAATCTGGTACACTCTCGCGTCTTAAAGGAGTCGCACCCGATGGGTGGATGAGCTATGGCAGTTAGGGCTTCGTAGGACCTCGAATCATCCGTCGGCAAAGGCGTGCGAGCCTGGCCGTGCTCTTCTGGGGATAGGGCGAGAGGGGCAGCGGTGGAGCTCCTGACCACCGCGTTCCCACGCTCCGAATTAGCGGAGACGTCGATGCGAAGAGGCATGGCGAAGGAAATAGGGCGATCCGTTTCACTGGCTGTCCGTCGTTTGAGCCAGAGTCCCAGCCTGACGTTGGCAGTGGTGTTCACCCTGGCTCTCGGTTTCGGCGCGAACATCACGATCTTCAGTCTCGTGGACGCGGTGCTGTTCCGGCCTCTGCCCCTGCCGGACGCCGACCGGCTCGTCCGCATCATTCCGCGGGACCCGAAGATACCCGAGCTGAACGTCTCTTCCTATCCGGTCTACAACGACTATCGCGAGCAGGCGCATTCGTTTTCCGCGCTGGCGGCCTTTTCGGACGTCCGGTACGTGAACGTCGCGCGCGGCGGCGAGAGACCCGAGCGCCTGGAGGCCATGCTGGTCACGGGTAGCTTCTTCAGCGTGCTCGAGGCCCGGCCTCTGGTGGGCGCGCTGCTGTCGCCGGCCGACGATGCCGCCGGGGCGCCGGCCGGCGCGGTGCTGAGCGAGTCCCTCTGGCGGCGGAGCTTCGGCGCCGATCCCCGGATCGTGGGTGGGACCGTCCTGATCAATCAGCACCCGTTCGCGGTGCTCGGCGTCGTCCCGGACAGCTTTGTGGGGCCGGTGCTCGAGGCGCGCCCCGACCTCTGGGTGCCGGTCTCCAAGGTGGACGAGACCGCGCCGACCCTCACCGTGTTCAAGCCCCTGGAGCGCCGCGGCTTTCCCTGGCTCTATCTGGTGGCGCGTCTGCGGCCGGAGGTGACGGTCGCGCAAGCCGGCGCGGAGATCGAGACCATCGGCCGCCGGCGGGCGGCGCAGCAGGCCGAAGAGCAGAAAGACCCTGTCGCGCAGGTGGTGCCCGCGTCGGCCGCCGCCTTCGATCCCGACCGGCGTGACGCGCTCACCCGTATGTCGTGGATCCTGCTGGGAGTGGTGACGGCGGTCCTGCTGATCGCCTGCGCGGTGGTCTCAGGGCTGCTGCTGGTGCGTCTGGAGCGGCGTCAGAAGGAGACCGCGATGCAAGTCGCGCTGGGGATCTCCCGCCGCCGGCTGTGCGCCGAGCTGCTGGTGGAGAGCCTGCTGCTCTCGGCGCTCGGCGCGGTCGCCGGTCTCGGTCTGTCGAGCGTCGGACGACGGCTGCTGTTGACGCAGATCCCGGCCGACATGCCGGTGGCGATCAAGGCCGCCTCGTCCCTCGCCGATCTGCGGGTGCTGGCGTTCACCGCCGTCGCCTGCGTGATGGTCGGTCTGGTCTTCGGGCTCGCCCCGGCGTTGCGCGCCATGCGTACTGCGCCGGGGGCGGTCCTCAAAGGGCCAGGCGCGGGGGCGAGCCGGTGGGGACTGGCCTTGCGCAATGCCTTCGTCGTCGTCCAGGTCGCCCTCTCGACCGTGCTGCTCATCGCCGCCGGCCTGCTGCTGCGCACGCTCGGCAAGGCGAGCGCCATCGAGCCGGGCTTCAATCCGGACGGCGCGGTGACGGCGTCGTTCGATCTCGCGCAGCAGGGCTATGACGAGGCCGCCGGCGCGCGCTTCGCCCAGCAGCTCTTCGACCGGCTCCAGCAGAGCCCCGGCTTCCATTCGGTGGCGCTCGCCCAGAGCGTGCCGGTGGGCCCGCTGGCGATGGGGCTGAGCTTTCAGGTGGCCGGCTATTCGCCGCCGGACGGGCAGCCGCTCGTCGCGGACATCGACGCGGTGACGCCGGGCTATTTCAAGACGCTGGGCATCCCCTTGCTCCGGGGGCGTGACTTCACCTCCCAGGACACCGCCGCGTCGCAGCCGGTCGTGATCATCAGCGACACCATGGCCCGGCGCTTCTGGCCGGGGAAGGACCCGCTCGGCGAGCGCCTCGGCGATGTGGCGCCGGATGGGGCCCTGATCGTCGGCGTGGTCGCCGACGTCAAGGCCAAGAGCCTGCGTGAGCCCCCGGGACTGATGTTCTACCTGCCGATCGCGCAATTCTACTCGCCGCGCCTGTCGGTGGTCGTCCGCGCGCCGGGCGATCTCCGACTCATCCAGCGGCAACTGGCCGACGTGGTGGCGAGCCTCGACCGGAATCTGCCGCTCTACAATCTCCAGACCTTGTCCCAACGCCTCTCCAAGGCTCTGGCGCGGGAGCGCACGGTCGCGGGCCTGTTCTCTGCCTTCGGTCTGCTCGCTCTGGTGCTGGCTGTCGGCGGACTGTACAGCGTCATTTCTCACGCTACGGAGCTGCGCACACGCGAGTTCGGAATCCGCATGGCGATGGGCTCGGATGCCGGAGGGGTCCGACGTCTGGTGCTGCGGCAGGGTCTGGTGATCGCGCTGGCAGGTCTATTCCTCGGTCTGCTCGCGGCGCTCGGCCTGACCTCGTGGCTGTCGAGCCTGTTGTTGGAGGTCAACGCGACCGACCCCGCTACCTTCGCCGCCATTCCCGTGTTGCTGATTTTGGCGGCTCTGCTCGCCTGCCTAGTGCCCGCCTTCCGTGCGACCCGAGTCGACCCCATGCTGGCATTGCGCCGGGAGTAGGGGCCCGCGATGGCTGAAGAGGCATCGAGCAGACCCGAGCCGATCCTGATCCTCGGGATGGAACGGAGTGGCACCTTGCTGGTGGCTGAGATGGTCTACCGGTGAGGAGCTTTCGCGGCGCTGATGAGAGGGTCGGGCGGATGCTGGAGGCCGTGGACGCAGCGCGGGAAGATGAGGCCGGCTTCAGCCGCAGAGCACCCGTGACTCGGAGCTGCCCCGCAGCTCCCTGGATTTGCGGAGGTCTCGCGTGATGTTGATCCTCTTGAGCCAGCGGTCACGGCCATCGTGGCGCGCCTTGAACGGCTTGCGGCCGTGGACCACCCGATAGTTGTCGATAATTAATAGATCTCCCGGGCCGATGACGACGGTCTCTATCCGCGAGTCGATCTGGGCGATCAGGGCGTCCAAGGCCTCCTGGGCCTCCGGATCGTCAGGGCACCGATCCATGAAATAGGGGTCGAGGCGGAGATATGGGCGCTCCTTGCTGCCATAGAGCACCGGGATCCGGGGCGGCACTGAATTCATCCGGGAGATCTGGGAGTAGGATTGACTGAGCTCTTCGTTCGGGACCGGTCCGGCGCTGTTCTTCTGCAGGTGCGACTCGTCGGGCCGGATGGTGTAGCGCGGCTCGAAGAGGAGGTCGCGGTGCCGCGGAGTGAGCAGCGATACGTCACAGCTCCCCCAAGTCGTCACCACACCGTCTGGATTGCGCAGACAGAGCAAGCCGAGGTAGTCGCCGCGGCAGGAGTGGAAAGCGTCCTCGTTATGCCAGGCCAACAGCTCTTCGCAACCGGTGCCGAGCTGTTCCTTCTCGTGGCCGGCAATGGGAAAAATTTCGTGGATGATGTAGCCCGCCTGCTGGGTCGCCCAACCGATCACCTCGCCCAGAAGAGAGCCCGCGAGGATCAGGAAAACTTCTTCGGTCTCGGTGCGAGTCGGTCGCTTACGGTCCTTCCAATGCTTCGGCGTATCGCCGATCCGGTCGTTGTCGACCGTTAACCCCGAGATCACACAGATTCCGGGCTCGGGCTCCTGCAGCCGAAAATCGTTGAGAAAGTATCGCAAGCGGCGGGGGAGGTCGTGTGCCAGTACCGCCGCTTCGGCGAGCAGGCCTGGACTCTCGGAAGAACCGAAACGTTCGACAATTTCCCTCGTAAGGCGTTGGATTTCACCGACTTCCGATTCTGTGAGCATCAACCGATTCATGCAGCTCCTTGCCTAGCAAAAAAACCACTGCTGATCATCAAAGACCGCCGTAGGCGAAAACAGACCCGACAACGGGCTTTTCCAGGTAGAGAGAGAGACGCCTGAGTCCCTCGGACAGATGGTGCGTCGCACCGCCAAAACCGAGCCGCACGTGCTCTGGATGACCGAAAGACTTCCCTGGAACGAGAAGCACTTTCTGTTCCTCGGCCAGCCGCCGGCAGAAGGGCTCGGTGTCTGCGAAGGGCAGGCGCGGAAACGCCGTGACCCCTCCCTGGGGAGGTACCCAGGAGACGGCGCCGCCCTGGGCCTCGACCCAAGCGGACACGACCGAGAGATTGTGCCTGGCCTGGGCGAGACGGCGGTGGACGAGCAGATCCGCAGAACGGATGACCCGCTCGGCGATCCATTCGACGAGTGGGGAGAGGTGGAGCGTCACATAATCGCGGACCTGAATCATCCGCTCCAGGATCACCGGGTCCGCGAGACACCACCCGACGCGGAGCCCCGGGAGGCCGTACGCCTTCGACAGCGTGCCCATGGTGACGCTCCGCTCGTACTCGAGCAGCCGGAGCTGTGATACCGGCGGCGTCTCATAGGTCAGTTCCGAGAACGCGCAATCCCAGATCAGGTAGGCGCCTACCTCGGAAACTGCCTCGATCAGCGCGGTTTCCTCTTCCAGTGTCAGCGCGGCTCCCGTCGGGTTGTGCGGGAAATTGACCACCACCATCCGCGTCCTGGCGCTGAGCAGGGAGCGAAGCTCGTCAAGATCCGGGCGGTACCCGCGATCGAAGCGCAGCGGCCAGGAGCGCAGGCGACAGCCGATCGATTGGGGGACGGCAGCAAGTTGGGGATAGATCGGCTCCGAGGCCACGATCTCATCGCCGGGCGAGAGCAGCGCGTGAGAGAGCAGGAAGTTCGCTTCGGTCGAGCCGTGCGTCGCCAGGGTGCGTGCGACGTCACCGGCGAGGAACCACTCCGCGAGCGCCTCTCGCAAGCCGGTCCCGCCGAAGCTCATGCTGTCCTGAAGGATGAGAGGACGTAACTCGTCCAACGAGAAATCGAGAAGCCGGCAGAGGTCGTCCAGCGAAAAGTTCTCGACTCCGCTGCTACCGATGTCGATCTCCGAGCTGAAATAGAACTCCCGCATCCAGCTCTCGAGGTGAGCTAGCGGCAACTTGGATGGGCCCCGACGTTCCGGTCCGACCTTCTCTTCAAAGTACAAACTGCGCCCTCCGAGTGCCGCTCGCGCGAGCATCGTCTCTCTCGGTCTTGCGGTCCGTACTATACTGCGCTCCGCAAGAGAAAGGCAATAGCTTAAAGTCTATATATAAGAGTTGCGCCAGTAAAAGTTATCGTAGTATGCTTCACTTCTACATTGGAGTCGTGCCCGATGGGCCGATCAGTGAGAGCCGTAGGGAAGTTGGAATAGGCCCGTCGGCAAAGGCGTTCGAGCCTAGCCGTGCTCTTCTGGAGGGAGAGCGAGAGAGGGCGGAGGAATTTCTTACCTCCGCGACCCACGCTCTTGAGTCAGTGGAGATGTCGATGCGAAGAGACATGGCGAAGGATGTAGGAAGGTCCGTCTCACTGCCTGTCCGCTGCTTGAGCCAGAGTCCCAGTCACTCCGATGCCGGCACTGCGTCGGGAGTAGAAGCGTGATCGAGTGGGGTTGCTGGCCTTCGCTCAAAGACGTCCTCCGCACCAGAGCCCGCGAGGGGGCGGAGCGTCGCGTCTTCACCTTCCTGCGCGACGGCGAAGAGGCCGCGGAAGCCCTCACCTACGCCGAGCTGGACCTGCGGGCGCGCGCGATCGCCGCCCGCCTCCAGGCGGTCGCCGCTCCCGGCGAACGGGCTCTGCTGCTGTACCCGCCAGGGCTGGACTTCGTCGCCGCCTTCTGCGGCTGTCTCTATAGCGGCACCCTCGCCGTCCCGAGCCCGCCGCCGCGCCCGAACCGTCCCGACTCGCGGCTCCAATCGATCGTCGCCGACTCGGCGCCGCGGATCGTGCTCACGACCCACGCCTTGCTCGCCCGGGCCGAGCGCATCCGCGAGCAGGTCCCGGCCTTGCGCGACGCGCTCTGGATCGCCTCCGACGAGTTGGACGACCGGGAGGGGGACGCCTGGCGCGAGCCCGCGCTGGGATGGGAGACGCCGGCCTTCCTGCAGTACACCTCGGGATCGACCAGCACGCCCAAAGGGGTGCTGGTCAGCCACGGCAACCTGCTCCACAACCAGGAGTCGATCCGCCGCGCCTTCGGTCAGGACGAGAGCTCGGTAGTTATCGGGTGGCTGCCGCTCTACCACGACATGGGGCTGATCGGTAACGTCCTCCAGCCTCTGTATGCCGGCGCCTCATGCGTCCTGATGTCCCCGCAGGCATTCCTGCAGCGGCCGATGCGCTGGCTCGCGGCGATCTCGCGGTACTGCGGGACCACCAGCGGCGGGCCGAACTTCGCCTACAACCTGTGCGTGCGCAGCCTCGGCGAGAGTGATCGCGCCGGCCTGGACCTGAGCCGCTGGAGGGTGGCGTTCAACGGCGCCGAGCCGGTGCGCGCCGAGACGCTGGAGCGGTTCGCCGCGGCCTTCGCGCCGGCCGGTTTTCGGGCTGCCGCTTTCTACCCCTGTTACGGCCTGGCAGAGGCGACCCTGTTCGTTGCCGGCGCGGTGCCGGACCGGGCGCCTGCGGTGCGCGCCTTCGACACGGGGGCCCTGGAACGGGACCTCGCCGTGCCGGCAGCGGTGACATCGGGAAACGTCCCGGTACGGCGGCTCGTGGGCTGCGGCGCCCCGTGGCTCGGCCAGCAAGTCGCCATTGTCCGTCCTGAGACCGGCGCCAGGTGCGCCGAGGGGGAGGTGGGGGAGATCTGGGTCGCCGGTCCAAGCGTCAGCTCGGGCTACTGGAACCGGGCCGGAGAGACCTCCGAGACGTTCGGCGCGCGGCTCGCCGGCGAAGGTCCCTGGCTGCGCACCGGCGATCTCGGCTTCCTCGACGGCGGCGAGCTGTTCGTCTCCGGGCGGCTCAAGGACCTGGTCGTCCTCCGCGGCCGCAACCACTACCCCCAGGACATCGAGCGCACCGCCGAGCTCAGCCATCCCGGGTTGCGGGCCGGCGGCGCCGCGGCCTTCTCGGTCGACGTCGGCGGCGAGGAGCAGCTGATTGTCGTGCAGGAGGTCGAGCGGCACCGCGGCCCGGAGACTGAAGCTGTGAGCGAGGCCATCCGGCGGGCGGTCGCCGAGGAGCATGAGATCCAGGTCTACGAGGTGGTGCTGCTCCGGCCGGGGAGCCTGCCGAAGACCTCGAGCGGCAAGGTCCGGCGCCAGGCCTGCCGCGCCGGTTATCTCGCGGGGACCCTGGCGATAGTGGGGAGGAGCGCGCTCGACGGCTCGCCGGCGGGGGAGGCCTGCGCGTCTCTCTGGACGCGCGAGGAGCTGCTCGCCCTACCGGCGGCGGAGCGGCGCGCGGCCGTCCTGTCTTTCCTCGATGAGCGCGCCGCCGCCCTCCTCGGCCGGCGGCCGGAGCCCGGGCAGCCGCTAACCGGCCTGGGGCTCGATTCGCTCCGCGCTGTCGAGTTCAAGAGCGCGATCGAGAGCGCGCTCGCGACGCCGGTGCCGCTCGCCGAGCTGCTCGAAGGGTGCGGCACGGGGGCGCTGGCCGACCGGATCGCGGCCGCGCTGGCAGGCGCTCCCGCGGCGGAGGAGGAGCTCGCCGCCACGCGTCCGCCCTTGCCGGCGGTGCCGGACGCCGGCGATCACCCGCTCGATCATCCGCTCTCCAGGGGCCAGCGCTCCCTCTGGCTCCTGGACCGGTTGGCGCCGCAGGAGGCCGTCTACAACATCGCGGTCGCGGCGCGGGTGGAGACCGATCTCCATGCCGAAGCGCTGCTCGCCGCCCTGCTGCGCCTCGCGGAGCGCCACGACGCCTTGCGCGCCACCTTTCACGAGATGGACGGGGAGGTGGTGCAGAGGATCTGGGAACGCCCCGACGTGGACTTCCAGGTGCTGGACGCCGCCGGCTGGAGCGACCGGTCGCTCGCGGAGCGGCTCGGCGACGAGGCCTGGCGACCGTTCGACCTGGCGGCCGGGCCGCTGCTCCGCCTGCGGCTCTTCACCCGGCCTGTCGCTTCCCCCGTGCTGCTGTTGGGCGTCCACCACATCGTGGCGGACTTCGCATCGCTCGCCGTGATGAGCCGCGAGCTGGGGGCGCTCTACCGGCAGGAGACGGGGGGCCCGGCGGCCGCGCTCCCGCCGCTCGCACTGCGCTACGCCGACTTCGTGCGCTGGCAGGAGGAGAGGCTGGCCGGTCCCAGGGGCCGGATCCTCTGGGACTACTGGCGCGACCGTCTGGCGGGGCCCCCGCCCGACCTGGACCTGCCGACCGATCGGCTCCGACCGCCCGTCCAGACCTACCGCGGCGATGCCCGGGCGCTGGGGCTGCCGCGCGCGTTGGCCGAGGGCGCCCGCTCCCTGGCACGCGCCCAAGGAGCCACGCTCTTCGCTACGCTGCTCGCCCTCTGGCAGGCGCAGCTCGGCCGCTATGCGGGGCAGGAGGACTTCGCGGTCGGCTCTCCCATGGCGGGCCGCGGCGCGCCGGAGCTCCAGGGGCTCGTCGGCTACTTCGTCAACCCGGTGGCGCTGCGGGCCGACCTCGCCGGAGAGCCGGCCGTCGCGGAGCTCGTCGCCCGGGCCGGCCGGACGGCGGTCGAGGCCCTGGAGCACTCTGACTGGCCGTTCGCGCTGCTCGTCGAGCGTCTGCGGCCGGTGCGCGATCCGGCCCGTCCGCCGCTCTTCCAGGTGATGCTCGTGATGCAGGGAGCGCTGCCGGGAGACGATCCGGGTCTGCCCGCCTTCGCGCTCGGCGAGGCGGGAGCGCGCCTCAAGCTGGGCGGCGTGGCGCTCGAATCGGTGCGGATCGAGGAGCAGCGGGCCCAGGTCGACCTGCTGCTGCGGGTGGCGGAGACGGACGAGGGACTGGGGCTGAGCCTCGAATTCAACACCGACCTGTTCGACGGCCCGACCGCCGGCCGCATGCTGGGGCATTTCCGCAACCTTCTGGAGGGGGCGGTTGCCGCTTCCGCCGGGCTCCTCTCGGAGCTGCCGCTGCTCTCCGCCGCGGAGCGCTCGCAGGCGATCCACGAGTGGAACGACACCGGCCGCGGCACGGTCGACGTCTGTCTGCACGAGCTGTTCGAGGCCCAGGTCCGGCGCACCCCCGAGGCCGAAGCGCTCGTTGCGGGCGAGGAGCGGCTGACCTACGGCGAGCTCAATGCCCGGGCCAACCGGCTGGCGCGGCACCTGCGGCGCCTGCAGGTGGGGCCGGAGACCCGGGTCGGCGTCGGGCTCGAACGGTCCGTCGACCTGGTGATGGCCCTGCTCGCGGTGCTCAAGGCGGGAGGGGCCTACGTGCCGCTCGACCCCTCCTATCCCGCGGAGCGGCTGGCCTTCCTGGCCGCGGACTCCGGGGCGCGCCTGCTGATCACCCGCGGTTCCCTGCCGTTGGAGGCGGGGGAGCTCGCGGCCTCCGGCCTGCCGGTGCTCGATCTCGATCGCGAGACCTTCGCAGCTCAAAGCGCGGACGATCTCGACCCCTGGGCGGGGCCGGACAACCTGGCCTATCTGATCTACACCTCGGGATCGACCGGCCGGCCGAAGGCGGTGGCGATCGAGCATCGCAGCCCGGTGGCCCTGCTGCTCTGGGGGCGCGAGGTCTTCGCGCCGTGGGAGCTCGCGGGAGTCCTCGCCTCGACGTCGATCAGCTTCGACCTCTCGGTCTTCGAGCTGTTCGCGCCGCTCTCCTGGGGGGGACGGGTGATCCTCGCCCGCGACGCCCTGGCGCTGCCGGCGCTCCCGGCCCGGGACGAGGTGACGCTGGTCAATACGGTCCCCTCGGCCATGGCCGAGCTGCTGCGCGGGTGGGCGCTCCCGCCGTCGTTCACGGTCAATCTGGCGGGCGAGCCGATCCCCGCCGCGCTGGTTGCGGAGCTGGGCCGGCACCCCGCGATCCGGCGGGTCTTCAACCTGTACGGCCCGTCCGAGGACACCACCTACTCGACCTGGGCGCGGCTGGCGCGGGAGGAGCCGGATGGCGCGCCGATCGGCCGGCCGGTCGCGGGCACGCGCGCCTACGTCGTGGACCGCGGCGGCGAGCTGCTGCCGGGCGGGGTGCCGGGGGAGCTCTGTCTGGGAGGGGCGGGCCTGGCGCGCGGCTATCTCGGCCGCCCCGAGCTGACCGCTGAGCGCTTCGTGCCGGACCCATTTTCCGGCTCGTGGGGCGCCCGGCTCTATCGCACGGGGGACCTCGTGCGCCGCCGTGCGGACGGCGTCCTTGAGTTCCTCGGTCGGCTCGATCACCAGGTCAAGGTGCGCGGCTTCCGCATCGAGCCAGGGGAGATCGAGGCGGCGCTCGCCTCCCATCAGGCGGTGCGCGAGGTGGTGGTGGTGGCGCAGGAGGATGAGGCCGGCGGCCGGCGGCTGGTCGCCTATCTGGCACTGGCGCCAGGGGCCCGGGTCGCGCCGGGGGAACTGCGCGACGCCCTGCGGCAGCGGCTGCCCGAGCCCATGGTGCCGGCGGCCTTCGTCACCCTGGAGTCGCTGCCGCGGAACGCCAACGGCAAGCTCGACCGCCGGGCGCTGCCGCGGCCGGAAGGGATCCAGGTCGCGACAGAGCGCTCCTATACCGCGCCGCGCAATCCGGTGGAGGAGGCGCTGGCCGGCATCTGGGCCGACATCCTCGGCAGCGGGCGGCGGATCGGCGCGGACGACGACTTCTTCGAGTTGGGCGGGCACTCGCTGCTCGCCACGCGGGTGATCTCGCTGGTGCGGGAGGCGTTCGGCGTCGAGCTGCCGGTGCGCGCCCTGTTCGAGGCGACGACGCTCGCGGCGCTCGCCGCGAGGATCGAGCTCGCCGCCACCGGCGCCGCGCCGGCCCCGATCCCGCGGGCGTCGCGGCCTCCGGGCGGGCTCCCCCTGTCGTTCGCCCAGCAGCGCCTCTGGTTCCTCGACCGCCTGGCACCGGACAACCCGTTCTACAACATCTTCACCACGGTCCGGCTGACGGGGCCCCTCGACGTCGTCGCCCTGGAACAGGCCTTCGCCGGTCTGGTGCGGCGTCACGAGAGCCTGCGCATCACCTTCTGCGCCGAAGCGGGGCGGCCGGTGCAGGTGATCGGCGACGGCTCCTTCCTGACCCTGCCGCGGATCGACCTCGGTTCTCTCGCTGGCTCTCTCGCCGGGGCGGTCCGGCAGACCGAGGCGAGGCGGCTCGCGCACGAGGAGAGCCAGCGCCCGTTCGATCTCGCCGCCGGCCCTCTTCTGCGCGTCCGCCTGCTTCGCCTGGGCGATGCCGAGCACACCCTCCTAGTCAACGTCCATCACATCGTCGCGGACGGCTGGTCGATGGGGGTCCTGCGCCGCGAGATCATGGCGCTCTACGAGGCCGCGGTCGCCGGGAGGCCGGCGTCCGCCGCGTTGCCGGAGCTGCCGGTGCAGTACGCCGACTTCGCCATCTGGCAGCGGGACTGGCTGCGCGGCGAGGTGTTCCTGCGCCAGCTCGACTACTGGAAGGGGCAGCTCGCCGGCATGCCCGGCAGCCTCCCCCTGCCGTACGACCATCCCCGGCCGCTCGTCGAAACCTTCCGCGGCCGGAGGCAGACGTTCCGGCTGCCGGCCGAGCTCCTGCGCGGTCTCACGGCGCTGACCCGCCGGCGGGGGGCCACCCCTTCGATGACCCTCCTCGCCGGCTTCCAGGCCCTGCTGGGCCGCATCGCCGGCACCGAGGACCTGGCGGTGGGGGTCGCCATTGCCAACCGCACCCGGCGCGAGATCGAGGGCTTGATCGGCTTCTTCGTCAACACCCTGGTGTTGCGGGCCCGGCTCGGCGGCGAGGGCGGGTTCACCGGCCTGATCGATCAGGTGCGGGAGGCGTCGCTCAGCGCCTACGCCCACCAGGACCTGCCGTTCGAGCGCCTGGTCGAGGAGCTCCAGCCGGAGCGCGACGCGAGCCGCAATCCGCTGATCCAGGTCGTGTTCGGTTACCAGAACTTCCCGCGCTCGGAGGCGGAGGTCCGCGGCCTGACCCTGGTGCCGGAGCAGGAGGAGGTGGGGGACCGCGGGACCGCCAAGTTCGACCTGACCCTCTTCCTCCTCGAGCGGGACGACGAGTTGGCCGGAGCCCTCGAGTACAACAGCGACCTGTTCGACGCCGCGACCGTACGCCGTCTGGCGGGCCGGTTCGAGGCTCTGCTCGAGGCCGCGCTCGCCGCTCCGCAGCGCCCCCTCGCGCTCCTACCCCTCCTGGCCGCGGCCGAAGAGCAGCAGCTCGTGGTGGAGTGGAACGCGACAGCGGCCTCCTACCCGGCCGGCGCGGGTCTGCCCGAGCTGTTCGCGGTTCAGGCGCGGCAGCGGCCGGACTCCCTGGCCGTGCTCTATGGCGATCGCGGCTTGAGCTTCGCCGAGCTGGATCGTCTCTCTGACCGGCTGGCCCGTCGTCTGGGCGCGTCGGGTGTCGGGCTCGAGAGCCGCGTGGGGCTCTGCCTGGAGCGCTCCCCCGAGCTGATCGTCGGCATGCTGGGAATCCTCAAGGCCGGAGGCGCGTACGTGCCTCTCGATCTGGACTACCCGGCGGAGCGGCTGGCCCTCCTGATCGAGGATGCCGGCGTCGTTGCTCTGGTGACGACGGAGAGGGCGGCGGCCGGGATCCCCGCGCGCGGCCTGCCGGTCCTCCGGCTCGACGGCGTCGAGGAGGGGAGGGAAGGGGAAGGGAAAAGGAAAGGCTCCTGCCGTCCCGTGGCGCCGGCCGGCACGGACCTCGCCTACGTCATCTATACCTCCGGCTCCACCGGCCGCCCCAAGGGCGTCGAGGTGACGCACCGGGCGGTTTCCCGCCTGGTGCTGAACACCGACTACGTGCGCCTCGGTCCCGCCGACCGGGTAGCCCAGGCCGCCACGGCCTCGTTCGACGCCGCCACCTACGAGATCTGGGGGCCGTTGCTCCACGGCGGCTGCGTGGTGGGGATCGCCAAGGAGACGCTCCTCGATCCGGGGGCCCTCGCCGACGCCCTGCGGCGCTATGGAGTCACCTCCCTCTTCGTCACCACCGCCCTGTTCCATCAGGTGGCGCGGGAGAGCCCGGCGGCCTTCGCGAGGCTCGATTCGCTCCTCTTCGGCGGCGAGGCAATCGATCCCCGCCGGGTGCGGGAGGTCCTGGCCGGGAGACCGCCGCGCCGTCTGCTCCACGTCTATGGCCCGACCGAGAGCACGACCTTCGCCACCTGGCAGCGGGTGACCGAGGTGCCGGAAGGGGCGACCACGGTCCCCATCGGCCGGCCGATCGCCAACACGCGGCTCCACGTGCTCGATCCGCTCCACCATCCGGTTCCCCTGGGCGTCGCCGGCGAGCTGTGCCTGGCGGGCGACGGCCTGGCCCGCGGCTATACGGCGCGGCCCGCTCTCACCGCCGCGAAGTGGATCCCCGATTCGTTCGGCGACAGGGGCGACCGGCTCTACCGCACCGGCGACCTGGTGCGCCTGCGGCCGGATGGCGCGGTCGAGTTCATGGGCCGGATCGACGCCCAGGTCAAGGTGCGCGGCTTCCGCATCGAGCCGGGGGAGATCGAAGCCTGCCTGGCCGAGCACCCGGCGGTGCGGGAGGCCGTGGTCGTGGCGCGCGAAGAGGCGCCTGGGGAGCGGCGTCTGGTCGCCTACGTGGTGGGGGACGCCGGGTATGCGCCGGCCAACGATCCGGCGGAGCGGCCCGGGTATATCGCCCAATGGGAGTCGCTGTTCGACGACATCTACCGGCGCGAGGCGAGCGAGCCCGATCCCACCTTCAACATCGTCGGCTGGGACAGCACCTATACGGGCCAGCCGCTGCCGCGCGAGGAGATGGTGGAGTGGCTCGACGACACGGTGGCGCGCATCCGGTCGCTCGCGCCGCGCCGGGTGCTTGAGTTCGGCTGCGGTACGGGCATGCTCCTCTTCCGGCTCGCGCGTCCTGCCGAGCTCTACGTGGGCACCGACATCTCCCGCCACGTGCTCGACGAGGTCGAGGCCCATCTCGCCACCTGGCCCGAGCGCCCGCCGGTCGAGCTGCTGCAGCGGCGGGCTGACGAGCTCGCGGGCTTCGCGTCCGGCTCCTTCGACACGGTGATCCTGAACTCGGTGGTGCAGTACTTCCCGAGCGCCGACTACCTGGCGGAGGTGATTGCGGGAGCGGTGGCGCTGGTACGGCCCGGGGGCGCGATCTTCATTGGCGACTTGCGGAGCCTCCCCCTGCTCGACGCGTTCCACACCTCGGTGGAGCTGGAGCGGGCGGAGGCCGACCTGCCGTTGGCACGCCTGCGCCAGCGGGTCCAGGTGCGGCACCTGCACGAGAACGAGCTGGTCGTCGCCCCCGAGCTTTTCGCCGCCCTGGCGGAGACCCTGCCGGGAGTCAGGCGCGTGGAGATCCACCCCAAGCGAGGGCGGGCGCACAACGAGCTGACCGGGTTCCGTTACCAGACCGTGCTGCGGGTGGGGGAGAGCGGCGGGGCCCCGGTCGAGATCCCCTGGCTCGACTGGCGCCGGGAGGGGCTCACCCCGGGCGCCCTGCGGCGGCTCCTGGAAGAGCGGACGCCGGAGGTCCTGGGGCTCGCCAACATCCCCAACGCCCGGGTGGTCGCGGCCGCCGCCGCGACCCGCCTGCTCGCCGGCGGGCCCGAGGAGGGCGGGGTGGAGACCGCCGGCGAGCTGCGCCGGCGCGCGGCGGAAGCCGCGGCCAGGGCCGTCGATCCCCAGGACCTCTGGGAGCTCCCCCGCCACCTGCCCTACGAGGTCGAGCTCGGCTGGGCCTCGCCGGGGGGAGACGGCCGCTTCGAAGCGGTGCTGCGGCGGGCCGACCGCGGTCCCGCGGCGCCGGGCTCGCCTCT
>Ga0307468_100000166_pt1 | contig 15734 bp, 5 predicted proteins | sample atmdna_FD_203085 | JGI IMG/M metagenome (GOLD analysis project Ga0307468, IMG submission 203085) | Hardwood forest soil microbial communities from Morgan-Monroe State Forest, Indiana, United States - atmos_gases AM2C_05 | ecosystem: Environmental > Terrestrial > Soil > Temperate forest > Bulk...
CTCGACCGCGCGCTCCTCGGCCGGCCCATCGGCAACGCCACCCTCGCAGTGCGCGACCTCTATGGCAACCTCGCGCCGATCGGCGCTCCGGGCGAGATCGTCCAGGGCGGCGCCGGCGTGGCGCGCGGCTATCTCGGCCGCGAGGAGCTGACACGCGAGCGCTTTTTCGAGCAGGACGGCGGGCGTTTCTACCAGACCGGCGACCTGGGGCGGTGGCTGCCGGACGGCAACCTGGAGTTCTTCGGCCGCCTCGACCAGCAGGTCAAGGTCCGCGGCTTCCGCGTCGAGCCGGGAGACGTCGAAGCGGCGCTGCGCACGCACCCCGGGGTGCGCGAGGCGGCGGTCGTGGCCCGCGAAGATACGCTCGTCGCCTATGCGGTCTGCGACCTGACGCACCCTTCGCTCGCGGAGACCGATACGGAGGCGCTCGAAAACGAGCAGGTCGAGCGCTGGCGGACGCTTTACGACACCGACGTCTACGGCCAGGAGCATCGCGACGACCCGACGTTCGACACCAGCGGCTGGAACAGCTCCTATACCGGCGAGCCGATCCCCGCCGAAGAGATGCGCGAGTGGGCCGACGGCACGGTCTCCCGCGTCCTCTCCCGGCTGGAAGAAGGAGCCCGGGTGCTGGAGATCGGCTGCGGCACCGGTCTTCTGCTCTTCCGCATCGCGCCGCATTGCCGGGAGTACGTGGCGACCGACTTCTCCGCGGCGGCGCTCGCCGCCGCCCGCGAGGGGCTGGAACGCCAGCCTGTCCCCGGCGTCCAGATGCGGCAGGCCACGGCGGACGACTTCACGGGGATCGAGCCCGGCTCGTTCGACGCCGTGGTGATCAACTCGGTCGTCCAGTATTTCCCCGACGCCGAGTACCTGGCCTGGGTGCTCGCCGGCGCCGTCGAGGCGGTCCGGCCCGGTGGCTTCGTCTTCGTCGGCGATGTACGGAGCCTGCCGCTGCTCGACGCCTTCCACGTCTCGGTCGAGTTGGAGAAGGCTCCACCCTCGCGAGAGCAGCTCGCCCGTCGGACGGCGGCGCGCCGCGAGGAAGACCCCGAGCTGGTGATCGATCCGAAGCTGTTCACCTCCCTGCCGGGCCGGTGGCCCCGGGTCTCCGGCATCGAGGTCCAGCTCCGGCGCGGCCGTCTCTGGAACGAGCTGGTCCGCTTCCGCTACGACGCCGTCCTCACGGTCGAAGACCCGCGGCGGACGCTGGAATGGCCCTCCTGGGAACCTCTCTCGCCCGGCGCCCTGCGCGAGAAGCTGCTCGCCGAAGCCCCGGAGCGGGCGGCGGTGCGGCGCGTCCCCAACGCCCGCGTCGCGGCGGACCTTGCGGTCTGGGAGTTGCTCCAGGACGACGAGGGACCGGAGACCGTGGAGGAGATCCGGCGCGAGGCCTTGACCGGCGGGAGCGATCCCGAGGACTTCTGGGCGCTCGCCAGCGAGCTGCCCTACGACGTCGCGGTGATCTTTTCAGCCGCGGGGCCGGGGTTCTTCGACGTCCTGCTCCAGCGCCGGGAGGAGGGGAGGCCCGCAGCCTTCGATCTCCCGGTCGCCGCCTCTGAGCCTTGGGAGCGGCTGACCAACCATCCCCTGCGGCGCGGGCAGGTCCGCCAGGCCGCGCCGCGCCTGCGCGCGTACCTGGAAGAGCGACTGCCGGACTACATGGTCCCGTCGGCGGTCGTGCTGCTCGATCGTCTGCCGCTCAACGTGCGCGGCAAGCTGGACCGTAAGGCGCTCCCGGCTCCCGACCGGTTGCGGCCCGATCTCGGCGAGGTCGTGACGCCGCGCACTCCGACCGAGGAGATCCTGGCGGGGCTCTTCGCCGAGCTCCTCGGGATCGACCGGGTCGGCGTCCGCGACGGCTTCTTCGCGCTGGGCGGGCACTCCTTGCTCGCCACACAGCTCGTGTCGCAGATCCGGCAGACGTTCGGCGTCGAGATCCCGCTGCGCAGCGTCTTCGAGACTCCCACCGTCGCCGGCCTCGCCCCGCAGATCGAATCGGCTCGGCAGGCGCCGGCGGCGCCGCCGATTGTCCACGAGGTCCGGCCGCCGGGCGCCGTCGTGCCGCTCTCCTTCGCCCAGCGCCGGCTCTGGCTCCTCGAACGCCTGGCGCCGGGCAGCTCGGTCTACAACGTCGCCTCCGCCGTGCGCTTCACTGGGCCTCTCGACGAGCGGGCGCTCGCCGCCGCCTTCAACGAGATCGTGCGCCGCCACGAGGTGCTGCGCACTACCTTCCAGGAGGAGGACGGCGAGCCCGTCCAGGTGGCAGCGCCGTCTCTGGCCGTCCCCATGCCGGTGGCGGACCTCACGGCGCTGCCGCGCGGCCGGCGGGACGCGGAGGCGGAGCGGCTCGCCTTCGCCGAAGCCCGGCGGCCGTTCGACCTCGCCCGCGGGCCGCTCGTCCGCCTCACCCTGCTCTGGCTCGGTCCCCGCGAGCGGGTGCTCCTGACCTCGCTCCACCACATCGTCTCCGACGCCTGGTCGGTCGGGATCTTCTACCGCGGCCTGATGGAGCTGTACGGCTCCTTCGCGGCGGGGCAGCCCGCGACGCTGCCGGAGCTCGCCGTGCAATACGCCGACTACGCGGTCTGGCAGCGGCGCTGGTTTCAGGGCGAGACGCGCCAGCGCGAGCTGGCCTGGTGGGCGCGCCAGCTCGCCGACCTCCCGGCCCTGCGCCTGCCGGGCGACCGGCCGCGGCCGGCGCGGCAGACGTTCCGCGGCGTGGCCCTGACGGCGATCCTCCCTGTGAGCTCCCTGGGCGCGCTCGCCCGGAACTGGGGCGCCACGCCCTTCATGCTTCTGCTCGCCGCCTTCCAGACCCTGCTGCACCGCCATACGGGCCAGGAGGAGATCGTCGTCGGCTCGCCGGTGGCCAACCGCGAGCGCGCCGAGATCGAGGGGCTGATCGGGTTCTTCGTCAACACGCTCGTGCTGCGCGCCAACCTCGAAGGCAACCCGGCCTTTCCGGAGCTGGTGAGCCGCGTCCGCGAGCTGACGCTCGACGCCTGGGCCCACCAGTCGCTGCCGTTCGAGATGCTGGTCGAGGCGCTGGAGCCCGAGCGCGACTTGAGCCGCCAACCGCTGTTCCAGGTGATGTTCCAGCTCCAGAATGTGGCCCTGCCGCGTTTCGAGATCGCCGGCGTCGCCATCGAGCCGCTCGACGTCGAGCCCGGCACGGCGCATTTCGATCTCGGCGTGGACCTGATGGAGATGGCGGACGGGCTCCTGGTCTCGGTCCGCTACGCTGCCGACCTGTTCGACGCCACCACCATCCGCCGCCTGCTGGCGCACTTCGAGACCCTCCTCCGCGGCATCGCGGCCGATCCCGGGACGCGGCTCGGCGACCTGCCGCTCCTCTCCGAAGCCGAGCGGCACCAGGTCGGGACGGAGTGGAGCGACACCGCCGTCGAGACGGACCGGACCCCGGTACATCGCCGGATCGCGGCGCGGGCCGCCCTGCAACCCGACGCGCCCGCGGTCACTTTCGGAGGGATCACGCTGACCTACGGCGAGCTCGACCGGCGGGCGGATCGTCTCGCCGCGGGGCTGCGCGCCCTGGGCGTCCGGCGCGGCTCGCCGGTGGGGCTCCGCGCCGAGAGATCGCTCGATCTGCCCGCCGCCATCCTCGCCATCTGGAAGACGGGCGGCGTCTTCCTGCCGCTCGATCCCGGTCTGCCCGAGGCGCGCCTCGCCGCGATGGTGGAGGACGCAGGCGCCCTGGTCTGGACCGGCGAGGTGGAGGCGGTGGAGGAGGGTGAATCAGAAGACGTCGGGCCGGACGACCTCGCCTATCTGATCTACACCTCTGGGACGTCGGGCCGCCCCAAGGCGGTCGCGGTCGAGCACGGGAGCCTGTCGAACTTCGTCGACGTCAGCCTGCGCTCCTGGGGCTGGGACGAAGCCGACCGCATGGCCTCCCTGGCCTCCTTCTCCTTCGACATCTTCCTCTTCGAGCTGCTCGTCCCGCTCGCGGCGGGCGGTGCCGTCACGCTCTTTCCGCTCCGCCCGCTCGACGTGTCCCGTGTGGCGCGCGAGCTGCCGGGCCTGACCCGTTTCCACGCCGTGCCGGCGCTGATGCGCCAGATCGTTCAGGGTATTCAGAACGGGCATTCCATCTCGGGCCTGCGGACGGTCTTCACGGGCGGCGACCGGGTGCCGGACGACCTGCCGGCCGCGTTGCGGGAGACCTTCCCAGGCGCGGAGGCCGTGGTCCTCTACGGTCCGACCGAAGGGACGGTCTTCTGCTCCAGCTTCCGCTTGCCCCCCGGGTCCGACCGCGTCCTGCTCGGCCGGCCGGCCGGCAACGCGATCCTGTCCGTGCGCGACCCCTACGGCAACCTCGCGCCGGCCGGTGCCTCCGGCGAAGTCGTCCTGGGCGGCCCCGGCGTGGCGCGCGGCTATCTAGGACGCGAGGAGCTGACCCGCGAGCGTTTCTTCGCGCAGGACGGCGGGCGCTTCTACCGCACCGGCGACCTCGGGAGATGGCTGGCGGACGGCAACCTGGAGTTCCTCGGACGCATCGACCAGCAGGTCAAGGTCCGCGGCTTCCGCGTCGAGCCGGGAGAGGTCGAGGCGGCGCTACGCACGCACCCGGCGGTGCGCGAGGCGGCGGTCGTAGCCCGTGAGGACACGCCCGGCGATCTGCGCCTCGTCGCCTATGTAACGGGCGAGCTCGGAGAGCTCTCCCTGGAAGAGGTCGCTCCCCGCCTGCGCGCGTACCTCGCGGAACGGCTGCCGGACTATATGGTCCCGGCGGCGGTCGTGCCGCTCGACCGGCTGCCGCTCACCCCGCACGGCAAGGTGGACCGCCGGTCGCTCCCCGCCCCCGAGCGGGTGCGGTGGGACGAGGAGAGGGTGGCGCCGCGGACTCCGACCGAGGAGATCCTGGCCGGTCTCTTCGCCGAGGCCCTCGGGCTCGACCGGGTCGGCGTCCGCGACAGCTTCTTCGCCCTGGGCGGCCACTCCCTGCTCGCCACCCAGCTCGTCTCCAGGATCCGGCAGGCGTTCGGCGTCGAGATCGAGCTGCGCGCCTTCTTCGAGTCGCCGACCGTCGAGGGTCTGGCGGCGCGGATCGCGGCGCCGGAGCGCGACAGCCTGGGCGTGCCGCCGCTCCTACCGCGGGTGTGGAGAGGCCCCGAGCGCCCCCTCTCCTTCTCGCAGCGGCGGCTCTGGTTCCTCGATCGTCTGGAGCCCGGGAATACGACCTACAACATGTTGACCGCGCTGCGCATCCGCGGCCCGCTCTCGCTCGGCGTCCTCGCCGCCTGCCTGGACGAGATCGCCCGCCGCCACGAGGTGCTGCGGGCCCGCATCGTCGCGGTCGAAGGGCAGCCGGTCCAACTCGTCGAGCCGGCGGCCGCGCCCGGAAGCCGTCCCCTGCCGCTGGTGGACCTCTCCGCTCTGCCTGCCCGGCGGCGCGAGCCCGAGACCCAACGGCTCGCCGCGGCCGAGACCCGGCGGCCTTTCGACCTCGCCCGCGGGCCGCTCCTGCGCGCCACCGCTCTGCGCCTCAATGATCGCGGGCACCGGGACCACGCGCTCTTCCTGACCCTCCATCACATCGTCTCGGACGGCTGGTCCGAGGCTGTGCTGGTGCGCGAGGTGGCGACGCTCTACCCGGCCTTTGCCGCCGGCCTCCCCTCGCCGCTGGCGGCGCTGCCGTTGAGCTATGCCGACTTCGCCTTCTGGCAGCGCGAGTGGCTCCAGGGAGAGATGCTCGCGGCCCAGGTCGCCTATTGGCGCGAAGCGCTGGCCGGAGCGCCGGGGAGGCTGGAGCTGTCGACCGACTTCCCGCGGCCGCCGGTGCCTTCCGGCCGCGGGCATCTCCACGTCCTGGAGGTCCCCGAGGCCACGGCGGACGCCGTGCGCGCCCTCTGCCGCCGCGCCCGTACCACCCCGTTCATGCTCCTGTTCGCCGCCTTCGGGACCCTGCTAGGACGGCTCGCGGCTCAGGACGACGTCCTGGTCGGCACGCCCATCGCCAACCGTACCCGCACCGAGACCGAAGGGCTGATCGGCTTCTTCGTCAACACCCTGGTGCTGCGGGCCGACCTGCGCGGGGAGCCGACAGGACGCGAGCTGCTGGCCCGGGTGCGCGAGGCGGCGCTGGGGGCCTATGCCCATCAGGACCTGCCCTTCGAGCGGCTGGTGGAGGAGCTGCGGCCCGACCGCGAGCTGGCGCGCCAGCCGCTCTTCCAGGCGATGTTCGTCCTCCAGAACGCGCCGCGCTCTGACTTCGACGTCCAGGGGATCTCCTTACAGCCGATCGGCGTCGATCCCGGAGCCTCGAAGTTCGACCTCACCATGGCGCTCAACGAGACCGGTGGCGGCTATCTCGGCACGATCGAGTACAGCATCGACTTGTTCGCGCCGTCGACCATGGTCAGCCTGGCGGAGCGCTACAACCGGCTTCTCGCGGCTTTCGCGGCCGATCCCGCGGCGCCCGTCCACGCCCTGCCGCTGCTCCATGAAGGCGAGCGGCACCAGCTCCTGCGGGAGTGGAACGACACCGGCGCGCTCCCGGCCGGGGCCTGTCTGCACGAGATGTTCGAGGCGCAGGTGGACCGCACCCCGGATGAGGTCGCGCTGGTCGCCGGGGTCGCCGGGGAAGACTCCTTGACCTACCGCGAGCTCGACCGCCTGGCCAATCTCGTCGCCCACCGCCTGCGCCGGCTCGGCGTGGGGCCGGACGTGACCGTCGGCCTCAGCGCCGGGCGCACGGCCCGCATGGTGGCCGGCCTCCTCGGCATCCTCAAGGCGGGAAGCGCCTACGTCCCCCTGGACCCCGGCTACCCGCGCGAGCGGCTGGACTTCCTCGTCGCCGACGCCGGCATCCGCACACTGGTGACCGGGAAGGACCTGGAGGGGATCGATGCGGAGGCCGGAGATCCTGGAAGGATCGCGGAGGCCGCCGGACCGGACAACCTCGCCTACGTGATCTACACCTCGGGGTCGACCGGCGTCCCCAAGGGGGTGGCGGTGCGCCACGCCGGCGTGACCACGCTGCTCGCCCACATGAGTCGGGCCATCCCCGCCGAGGCGCTCGCCGGCTTCCTGGCCACGACGTCGATCAGCTTCGACGTCTCGGTCTTCGAGCTGTTCGTGCCGCTGATCGCCGGCGGCACGGTGATCCTCGCCGAGAATGCCCTGGCCGTCCTACCTACATCCCGGCCCATCACCCTGTTCAGCACCGTGCCCTCGGCCATGGCCGAGCTGCTGCGGGCGGGCGCCATCCCGCCGTCGGTCACCACGGTCGACCTGGGCGGCGAAGCGGTCCCGGAAGAGATGGTCCGCCAGCTCCTCGACCGGCCGGGGATCGAGCGGGTCTACAACCTCTACGGCCCCACGGAGGATACGGTCTGCTCGACCTTCGCCCGGCTCGACCGCGGCGGGGATGGGCGCGTGACCATCGGCCGCCCGATCCGGGGGGGCCGCGCCTATGTGCTCGACGCGCGCCTCCAGCCGGTGCCGGCCGGTACGCGCGGTGAGCTGCATGTTGGCGGCGCCGGCGTGTCGCGCGGTTATCTCCACCGGCCCGCCCTCACGGCCGAGCGCTTCCTGCCCGATCCCTTCGGCGAGGAGCCCGGAGGCCGCCTCTACCGCACCGGCGACCTCGTCCGTCTCCTCCCCGACGGCCGGCTGGACTTCCTCGGCCGGCTCGACCATCAGGTCAAGGTGCGCGGCTTCCGGATCGAGCTGGGCGAGATCGAGGCGTCGCTCACGCGTCATCCCGCCGTCCGCGAGGCCGCGGTGCTGGCCCGCCGCACGCCTGCGGGTCCGGCGCTGGTGGCCTATGTCGTCGCCGAAGGAACGCCGTCCGCAGGAGAGCTGCGCGCCTTCCTGCGCGAGCGCCTGCCCGAGCCGTTCGTCCCCGCAGCGTTCGTCCTGCTGCCGTCGCTGCCTCTCAACCCCAACGGCAAGGTGGACCGCGATGCCCTGGCGCGGATCGAGCCCGCCGCCTCGGTGGGGCCCAAAGAGAAAGAGAAGGAGGCGCCGCGCACCCCGGTCGAGGAGCTGCTGGCGGCGATCTGGTCCGAGGTACTGGGGGTGCCGCGGATCGGGCGGGACGACGACTTCTTCGCGCTCTCCGGCCACTCCCTGCTCGCCGCCCAGGTCGCCTACCGGATCGAGAGCACGTTCGGGGTGTCGCTCCCCCTGCGCCGGCTCTTCGAGCGGGCCACCCTGGCCGAGCTGGCGCTGGAGATCGAGGCCGCCTCGCGCCCCGGCACAAAAGGCGAGCTGGAGCCGATCGTGCCCGTGCCGCGCGACCGGCCGCTCCCCGTCAGCTTCTACCAGGAGTGGGTGTGGTGGGTGCAGGGCGGGCCGGTGAGCGCCATCTACAACATGCCGTCCGCCTGGCGTCTGCGCGGCCGGATCGACCTTGCCGCCCTGGGCCGGGCCTTCGCCGCGCTGCTCGCCCGGCACGAGGTCCTGCGTTCGCGCCTGTTGGAAGTCGACGGCGTGATCCTCCAGGAGCCGGTCGCGGTGGAGGTCTCCCTCCCCGTCGTCGACCTGGAGGCGCTCCCCGCCGAGGCCGCGGAACGCGAGACCCTGCGGCTCGCCCGCGTGGAGGCGGAGCGTCCCTTCGACCTCACGCGTCCTCCTCTCTCGCGCGCCCTGGCGCTCCGCCTGACGGACGAGAACCACGCCCTGTTCGTCACCATCCACCACTCGGCGGCGGACGGCTGGTCGCTCGGCATCCTCCAGCGCGAGCTCGCGGCCCTCTACGCGGCGGCGACCGGCCGGCCGGTTCCCTTGCCGGACCTGCCGGTGCAGTACGCCGACTTCGCCCGCTGGCAGCGCGAGAGGCTCGACGGCGAGCCCCTCGCGGCGCAGCTCGCCTATTGGCGACGCCGCCTCGCCGGCCTGCCGCCGCCGCTCGACCTGTCCGCCGGCCGGCCGCGGCCGGAGCGGCTCGGCGCCGGAGCCGTCGCCGCGGACTGGATGCTGCCGCCCGCGCTGACCGCCGCCCTGCGGAAGCTCGGACAGGACACCGGCTGCACCCTCTCGATGGTGTTGACCGCCGGGCTCGCCGCGCTCCTCCGAGCCGCGACCGGACAGGAGGACTTCACCCTCGCCTCGATCTTCTCGGGGCGCACCCGCCCGGAGCTCCAGGGCCTGATCGGCATCTTCATGAACACCGTCGTCCTGCGCGCCAACCTCTCGGGAGGCCCCACCTTCCGCGAGCTGCTGCCGCGGATCCGTGAGACCGTCCTCGAGGCCTATGCGCACCAGGACGTCTCGTTCCCACAGCTCTTCGCCGAGCTGTTCCCCGGAGAGCGGCTGGACCGCACCCGGCTCGCCCGCGTCGTCATCAACATGATGAGCTTCGAGCCCAGCGCCGAGCGTTCGGAGCCCGCCGGGCCCGCGGATGTCGAGAGCTTCGAGGACCTCGACGCCCAGCCCCACGCCCTCTACGACCTCGCTCTCATGTGCCAGGAGCACGGCGAGGCCGTGTACTGCCAGCTCGTCGGCGCGGCCGAGCTGTTCGACGCCGAGCGTCTGGAAGCCTTCGGGCGCCACCTCACCGACCTGCTCACCCGGGCCGCCGCCGATCCGGACTTCCGTCCCGGCGCGGCCTTTGGAGATCGATAGACGTGGAAACCATCCACCGCTTCCGCAACAACCAGAAGGCCATCCCGCTCGGTAACCGCGGCTGGGACGAGGCCCATGAGAACCATCTGATCGACATCCGCTCGCGGCCCGCCGGCCGCGACCGCCTCCTCGACCTCGACACCGGCAAGGAGTTCGTCAACCTCTGCTCCTGCGCCTACCTGGGGCTGCAGTCCCACCCGGCGGTGGTCGAAGGCGCGATCGAGGCGCTGCGCCGGGAGGGCTACATCAACCTGTCGATGTCGCGCCTGCGCATCCGCATGGCGATCCTCGACGAGCTAGAGGCGGAGCTGGGGGACCTCTACCGGGTCCGCGCAGTCACCTGTGCGTCGGCCGCGGCCGCGCACTCGGGCGTGCTGCCGCTGATCGCCTCGGGCCACCTCTCAGACGGCCAGCCGCGCGTCATGGTTTTCGACCGGTTCTGCCACTTCTCGATGAACCATATGAAGCCGGTCTGCGCCGACGAGACGCTGGTCCTGACCTCGCCGCACAACGACCTCGACTACCTGGAGGACGTCTGCCGCAAGCACCCGCGCGTCGCCTACATCGCCGACGGCGCCTACTCGATGGGCGGGCGCGCGCCGGTGCGCGAGCTGCTCGCATTGCAGGACCGTTACGGCCTTTTCCTTTTCTTCGACGACTCCCACTCGCTGGCCGTCTACGGCGGGCGCGGCGAAGGCTACGTGCGTGCGCAGATGGACGAGGTGAGCTCGTTGACCGTCATCGTGGCGTCGCTCAACAAGGGATTCGGTGCGAGCGGCGGCGTGATCATGCTGGGCTCGAAAGAGCACGAGCCGATCCTCACCCGTTTCGGCGGCCCGCTCGCCTGGTCGCAGGGCGAGAACGTCCCGGCGATCGGCGCGGCGCTCGCCTCGGCGCGCATCCACCGCTCGCCCGAGCTCGGCGAGCTGCAGCGCCGGCTGCGGGACAACCTGGCCCTCTTCGACTCCAGGGTGGAGGCGGAGGGGCAGGAGGACGGTCTGCCGATCCGCCTGGTCCGAATGGGGGAGGAGGAGCGGACCGTGGCGTGTTCCCGGGAGCTCCTGGAGCGCGGCTTCTACAGCTCGGCCGTCTTTTTCCCGGTGGTCGAGAAGGGCAAGGCGGGGTTGCGCGTCATGCTGCGCGCCGACAACCGGCCGGAGGACATCGTGGAGTTCAGCAACGCCGTCCGCGAAGTGACGGCGGAGGTGGCGGTCTGACATGCGCGACCGGACGATTCTCTGCCGCAGCCTGTTGATGACCTGCGCCCTGCACACGCGGCGCTACGACGGGGCGCGCGAGTGCGGCGCCGACATCGGCACCATCGACCTCGAAGACGGCGTGCCGCCGGCCCGCAAGGAGGCGGCGCGCTGGCTGGCGATGCCGGTCCTGGCGACCGAGACGCGCGAGGGGTTCAGCCGCGCCGTGCGGATCAACAGCATCCGCACCGAGGACGGCCTGCGCGACCTGCTGGCGATCCTCGAGAGCGGCGCCCGGCCGGACATCCTCTTCCTGCCCAAGGTCGAGTCCCCGGAAGAGCTGGTAATCGTCGACCAGGTGCTGGCCGGCCGGCTGCCGTCGATGGCGCTCCTCGCCACACTCGAGACCGCCGCCGGCCTGACCGCGGTCGACGCCATCGCCGCCGCGCCGGTGCCCCGGCTCTGGGGCTTGATCTTCGGCGCCGCCGACTTCTCGGCCGACCTGGGAGCGACGCTCGCCTGGGAGCCGCTGCTCCCCGCCCGTTCGCGCATCCAACTCGCCGCGGCTCGCTCCGGCCTCAAGGCGATCGACGCCCCCTGCTTCGAGGTCCACGACCGCGCCGCCCTGGCTGTGGAGATCGACCGCTCCCGCCGCATGGGCTTCGCCGGCAAAGCCGCCATTCACCCGCAGCAGGTGGAGGCGATCAACCGCGGCTTCACCCCGGGAGACGCCGAAGTCGTCCGCGCCCGCGAGATCCTCGCCGCGAGCGAGCGCAGCCACGGCGAGATCTGTGTCGTGCGAGGAGAGATGATCGGTCCGCCGGGGGTACGAGCTGCGCGCCGGCTGCTCGGCGAGGCGGAGGCGATTGCCAAGCGGGAGGAGGTGCTGGCGCGGCGGGAGGGGTGAGGCGGCAAGGAAGTTGCTTGTTCCTGGAATCAATGCCCATCCGGGGCCGTTTCCTGGAAAAGGAAGAGGAGGACTTGCCATGGCATGCCATACCCCAGAATGTAGCGGCGAGCACGACGCCAGGACCATCAGCCATTCGGTGATCTACCAGGAGAGGACGATCGTCCTGCGGCAGGTGCCGGCGAGCGTCTGCCCCGAGTGCGGCGACGCGGTGCTCGCCGAAGAGACCACGATCGTCATCGCGGACCTGCTGCGCCGCAACGCCCGCTCCAAGAAGACGGTCTTCGTCTACGAGGCATAAGGCCCTCCTGGTAGCGCCCTCAAACCCCCCGGCCGGGAAGACCCGGGGGGCGCCTCTTACTCCAAGAGCTGTAAGATCCCCCCGGGATGAAGCGGGTGTGCGGCAGCGGTGTCATCTACCTTCCAAAGGAGACTCTATGAGCCAGTATCAGATCGCCCTGGTGATCGGCAGCCTTCGCCGTGATTCGTTCAACCGCCATCTGGCCAAAGCCGTCGTGGCGCTTGCCCCCCCGGAGTTTTCGTTCAAGGAGATACGGATCGACGACCTGCCGCTCTACAATCAGGACGACGACGCGAGCCCGGCCGAGCAGGTCAAGCGGCTCAAGGGAGAGATCACCGCTTCCCAGGGCGTCCTCTTCGTCACTCCCGAATACAACCGTTCGATCCCGGGCGTGTTGAAAAACGCGATCGATCACGCCTCGCGCCCCTATGGCCAGAGCGTCTGGGCAGGCAAGCCCGCCGGCGTGATGGGCGCGTCGGTCGGCGCCCCCGGGACCTCCATGGCGCAGCAACACCTGCGCAACATCCTGGCCTACCTGGACATGCCGACGCTCGGCCAGCCGGAAGTCTTCATCCATGTGAAGGAAGGGCTGCTCGACGAGGCTGGCAATCTCGCCAACGCCGGCATCAAGACATTTCTGCAAAACTGGATGAATCGGTACGTGGACTGGGTGAAAACGCACGCCGGTTGATGGGCGTCCGAGCGGACGCGGAGGGGTCCGCCAGGCTCGCTCAGAGCGCGATCGGAGCGGCGAGGATCTCGTCGGGGATCGCGAAGGCGTCGACCAGGCTGCGGGCCATGGGGCGCAGCTCCAGGCAGAGGACGTCGACCTGCTTGCGGACCGCGCGCGCCTTCGCGACCTCGAAGACGCCGTGCTCGAGCAGCCATCCGGCGCCGGCTTCGAGGCGGGCGAGCGCGTCCAGAGCGAGCACGGGACGCAGGACCGCGGCATGCTCGGCTGGCGCGGCGGCGACGGCCGCGGCGGCGCGCTCGACCAGGGTCCGCTCGACGTGGGCGCGGGCGGCGGCCAGGAGGTGCGTCTGGCATTCGAGCATCGCCTGGTTGGGCTCGAGACCGGCGCCGAGGCGCTTCCGGAGGCGGCGGGAGACGGTTTCGATCAGGTGCTCCTCGCGCCAGCGCAGCGCCGCGAGGTGGAACTCGGGGTCGCGCAGGTGCCCGGGGTCGGTCGACCGCGTGACGATCGGGTTGAGCTCGCGGACCGCCGTGCCGGCGCGCGCCGCCACGAAACGGACCAGGTCGACGAAGTCCATGTCGCCGAACTGCTTGCGGTAGGCGGAGAGGAGCCCCTTGGCCACGAGTTGGAGGAGGACGGTGTTGTCTCCCTCGAACGTGGTGAAGACGTCGCTGTCCGACCGCAGCGCGCCGAAGCGGTTGACGGCGAGATATCCCTGCCCGCCGCAGGCCTCGCGGCAGGCCTGGATGGTGTCCACCGCGTGCCAGGAGGCGAGAGCCTTGAGTCCGGCGGCCAAGCCCTCGATGGTCCGGCGCTCCTCGTCTCCCGCCTGTCCCGAGACCACCCCGACGTAGCGGTCCGCCAGGTCGCGCAGGGCGAAGTGGAAGGCGTACGTCGCGGCGAGGCGGGGCAGCAGCCGCCGCTGGTGCGCCGGATAGTCCAGGAGCAGCGTCTCGGGCTCTCCCGGCGCGCCGAACTGGCGCCGGCGCTCGGCGTAGCGGACGGCGGTACACAGCGCCGACTTGGCGGCCGATAGAGAGGCCAGGGCGACGCTCACCCGCCCCCCGACCAGGGTCCCCAGCATGGTGAAGAAGCGCTTGCCGGGACTGGCGATCGGGCTGGAGTAGGAGCCGTCCGCCGCCACCGTTGCGAAACGGTCGAGGAGGGCCTCCCGCGGCACGCGTACATGGTCGAAGCCGATCCGGCCGTTGTCCACGCCATTCAACCCGAGCTTCTCGCCGCAATCCTCTATATAGATGCCCGGCAGGACCTTCCCGCCGGCGTCGCGGAGCGGTACCACGAAAGCGTGCACGCCGTGGCGCGCGCCGCCGGTCTCCAACTGCGCGAAGACGACGGCGAGCCGGGCATCGCGGGCGGCGCCGCCGATGTAGTCCTTGCGCGCCGCCGCGTGCGGGGTATGGATCTCGAACACACCGCCGCCGGGGTCATAGCGGGCGGTCGTCTCCAGGTCGGCGACGTTGGAGCCGTGCCCGGTCTCGGTCATGGCAAAGCCCCCAGGGAGATCGAGCCGCGCCGCCGCCGGCAGGTAGGCGGCGTGATGGCGCGTGGTCCCGAGCTGGTGGATGCCGCCGGCGAAGAGTCCGAACTGGACCCCGAATTTGACGAGCAGGGAGAGGTCGTGGTGGGCGAGCGTCTCGAACGCGGCGAGGAAGGCGGCCGGATCGCCGCCGCCGCCGTGCTCGCGGGGCAGGCCCAGCGGTCCGATCCCCTCCGCGGCCAGCCGGCGGCACCAGGCGAGCACCTGGGCGCGGTAGGCCTCGCGGCCGAGCTCGGAACGGTACGCGAATTCCGGGGCGCTCAGCAGCCGGCGGACCCGCTCGCGGACGCCGCGCTGCTCGCCGTCGAGGAAGCCTGTGAGGCCGGCGACGTCGAAGGGCGCAGCCGCGGGCGCCGTCTCCGGCGGTTTGCGGACCGCGCCGGTGAGCTTTCGCGCCGCCTGGGTGCCGTCGACGCCGAGCGCGGCTTCGAGCAAATCCAAGGCCTCGCGCTCGGCGGGTGGGATCGTCGTGCCGCGCCGCCCGGCCAGCTCCGCCCCGAGCGCGGCGAGCGACCGCCGTTCGCCGTCCGGCAGCTCCTGGCTGGCGCGTTGCAGGCTCGTCAACAGGTCGGCCAACTCGGCGGCCGATGGCGCCGCCGCCGGGTCGAGCCAGGCGCAGAGGAGGGCGCGGATGGGTGAGAGGAGATCGTCGCCGGCCTCCACCCGGGCGCGGACGTCCGCGATCTCGGCCGGCTCGAGGTCGCCGTCGGCCCAGGCGACATAGACGAGCGGCAGGTACGCTGCGAGGTGCGGCTCGGCAAGCGCGGCCCGGCGAGCCTCGGAAGCTGTCACGGCAATCGATTAAAACACCCTCGGTGAGACAGGACAAGCGCTCCGGGGGAGCGTTCCGGAGCCCGTGCTATCCTGTCGTCCAGGAGAAGGACCAGGGATCTCCCATCTCTCTTGTCCTTACCGGCTATGCGGAATAAGATCCTCGCAAGGAACGACAGGGAGCACGCCATGAGCCAGCCAGCCGTCGCGCTCGCGCCTCTGCCCTTCGAGCTCGTCCTGGACGACGGAGAGCCCTTGGAAAGCGAGTGGCACATTCTGCAGATTTTCCTCCTGTGGGAGTTGCTCCGCCAGGCGATGGCGGAGCAGGGCAGGGCCGACTTCTACGTCGGCGGCAACATGTTCGTGTATTACTCCATTCCGCAGGCGTGGGAGGTTGCCGAGGAAGAGATGAAAGGCCTGGAGAAGCGGGCCTTCCGCGGTCCGGACGTCTTCTGGGTGGGCGGCGTCGCCGACCCGGAGCGCAACCGCACGGGGTGGATCGCGTGGGAGGAGGGCGGGCGCCTGCCGGACCTCATCATCGAGCTGCTGTCTCCCTCCACGTCGAAGAAGGACCGCACCGAGAAGAGAGACCTCTACTCCCGTGTCTTCGGCACGGCGGAGTACTTCATGGGCGACCCGGACCGGTGCGGGCTGGAGGGGCTGCGTCTGTCGGGGCGGTCCTACCAGCCGATCTCTCCCGATGAGAAGGGACG
>Ga0307468_100000168_pt1 | contig 15555 bp, 18 predicted proteins | sample atmdna_FD_203085 | JGI IMG/M metagenome (GOLD analysis project Ga0307468, IMG submission 203085) | Hardwood forest soil microbial communities from Morgan-Monroe State Forest, Indiana, United States - atmos_gases AM2C_05 | ecosystem: Environmental > Terrestrial > Soil > Temperate forest > Bulk...
TCTTCCATCGCCTTATGTCTTGTTAAACCTTGGACCCCCCTGGTTTGTCCGCTTCAAGGCTGTAAGAAAGGCTGCCATCCTGTCGTCACGGGCGCGACAAGCTAGCAGCTTGTCGTACTGATTCAAGGGCGCGACGCCTGTGCCACCTTCGCGTAAACTGTGAGCATCGATGCCCACGCGCTGGACCCACATCACGATCAATTGCAGCGACATTGACGCTTCAGTTGAGTTCTACACTTCACTCTGCGGTCTTTCGATCGTTCGTGATCGACGGCTCGAGGGGCGGCATAACGTCTGGCTCGGCCCGGAAACTGCGTCCGGGGAAGACCCCATCTTCGTTCTGGTGATTGTTCAGGATGAAGTAAAGGCGCGCCTCGATCATTTCGGATTTCAATGCGACTCGCGCGCGGAAGTTGATCGGATAGCTGAGTTGGCTCGGCAACAGAACATTCTCGTCGAGCCGCCGATCGATGTGGGCGGCGTCGTGGGTTACTTTACCATGGTGCGCGATCCTGACGGACATCTTGTGGAATTTACTTTCGGGCAACCGCTGAAGGGTTTGTAGAGACTCATCACCATGGAAATTGTCCCTCAGGTTATTGTCATCGCCGGACCAAATGGAGCCGGAAAAACGACGCTGGCGCCATTTCTCTTGCGAGATAGTTTGGGAGTTCTTGAATACGTGAATGCTGATCCAATTGCGCAGGGACTCTCTGGTTTTGATCCCGGCAGCGTCGCAATGAAAGCAGGACGAGTAATGTTGAGTCGGTTGCATGATCTCGCCGCAGAGCGGAAGACCTTCGCCTTCGAGAGTACACTGGCGGCGAAACACTATGTCGGATGGATTAGAAAGTTACGCAACCAAGGCTATGCATTTCAATTAATGTTTCTCTGGTTGCGAAGCGCCGACCTCGCGGTGCAACGAGTTCGAGAACGAGTCCAGGCGGGAGGGCACCACGTACCCGAACAGGTCATTCGAAGACGGTACGCCGCAGGCGTGAGAAACTTCTCAAAACTCTATCAGCCATTGGCGAACACATGGGCCGTATACGATAATTCGCATTTGCCTCGTCCGATGATGATCGCCCAGGGTGGTCAGGGCGAAGACGAGGGCATTATTTGCGATGACCTCTGGAAGAGCTTTCGAGAGATGTCCAAATGAGCGCTGAGATCAAACTGACCAAACGACTTTTCATTGACCACGGAAAGGATATCGAGAAGGTCCTGCAGTGCGCGGTCAATCATGCCCTGCTGATACACAAGCGCCTCGGTAATCCAATCGCCACCTGGAAAGACGGTAAGGTTGTTATCATCCCGCCAGAAGAGATAGAAATTCCACCGGATGTCTCCGAAACAAAAGGATAATCCCGAGGCGAGCCATCGCGCCGGTTATGTCGCCCTCATCGGCCGTCCCAACGCGGGCAAGTCGACGCTGCTGAACCGTGTGGTGGGCGAAAAGATCGCTGCCGTCTCAAACAAACCGCAAACAACTCGCTTCAGGATTCTCGGGATCGTCACTCGTCCCGACGGACAGATCGTGCTGGTAGATACCCCCGGCGTGCACAAGCCGGGCTATGAACTCAATCGCCGCATGATGAGTGCAGTTCACGACGCGCTGCTTAGTGTCGATGTCGTCTGCCTGATTCGCGACGCGTCCGCACCCACCGGTAATGGCGATCGTTTTGTGCTCGATCTCGTCAAACAGTCCGACAAGCCGGCGCTGCTCCTGCTTAATAAGACCGACAAGCTGAAAGACAAATCAAAATTGCTGCCGTTGATCGAATGGTATCAAAGCGAGCATCAGTGGCAGGCGACCATCCCCATCTCAGCCTTGAAGGGCGATCAGATCGAGCAATTACTTTCCGAAATCATCGGGCAACTGCCCGAAAGCGAGCCTCTTTTTGCGGAAGATGAGTTGACCGATCAGCCCGTGCGCGCAATGGCTTCGGAAATTGTTCGCGAGAAGATCCTGGAAACAACCGGCGAAGAGATTCCTTATGTCACGGCGGTGATTACCGAGAAATGGGAAGAGGTGCGTCAGGATTTCGTCCGCATCTACTGCGCCATCTTTGTCGAGCGAGAGTCGCAAAAGAAAATCATCATCGGCCGCGGCGCCCAGCGGCTGAAGCAAATCGGAATCAGCGCGCGACAAGACATCGAAAAGCTGCTCGGCCATCGTTGCCATCTCGAATTGTTCGTCAAGGTCGAAGCGGACTGGCGCGAACGCGGACACGTCCTCGACGATCTGGGGATCAATCAGTGACCCGCGGCCCATGGCAGGCGGTCGAAGTAATTTGTCTTCGCGACGCCGTCGAAGCGATCGAATACGGCTTGATGGAAGCCGGCGCTCTGGGAACAGAGACAAGGGAAACCACTGTGGATTCGCAGCTCGGCGGCACGGTCGTCCCGCCCGTGAATCACGCGCTAGATGCGCGTGCCACATTCAAACTGACCCAAACGCAGATAGTCGGTTATTACCACGGTCCGATTGAAGAACTCGAGATTCGATCGGCGCTACTCGACGCCCTGCGCATTTACAATCTTGCGCCTTCGTCCTTAATCGATCTTAGAGTTACCGGCGTTCCGGATCGCGACTGGTTGGCAGAATGGAAGAAAGAGTGGCGCCCGGTCGAAGTCGGCTGTTTCATTGTGGCGCCGCCATGGAGTGAACTCCGGCCTGCCTCGGATCGCATCATAATTCGCATTGAGCCCGGCATGGCCTTTGGCACCGGAACGCATGAAACCACGCGCCTTTGTTTGAAAATGATTGAGAAGTATTTCCGCGGCGGCACCTTTCTGGATGTCGGCACGGGCACTGGCATTCTGGCTATCGCGGCGGCGAAAATGTTTCCAACGGCCCGCGTAGAAGCGGTCGACACCGATGCCGACGCGGTGCAGATCGCGCGCGAGAACGCCAGGCTGAATACCACCGGCGACCAAATCGCCTTTCGAATCGGCGCCATTCAAGAACAGACTGCATCTGCGAATCTGGTATGCGCAAATCTAACCGCGCCAGTAATTGTTGAGCTGCTACCTTTGCTCCTTGGTGTTACTTGCGGACGACTGGTCTTGTCGGGAATTCTCGATTCGCAGGTGGGACTGGTTGAGTCAAGACTACGGGAACTCGGCGCCGGCATTCTGGAATCGGAACAAGATGGCGAGTGGTGCGCCCTGGTAATTTGAGGCCCTGTCAGAAGCCCGACCGTGAGGGAGGGCTAGTTTCGGTAATGGCCCGACCGTGAGGGAGGGCAACGTTCGGTAATTCCCGACCGTGAGGGGAGGACTGGTTTCGGTAGTTGCCCGACCGTTAGCGAGGGGCTACTTTCGGTAATTCCCGACCGTGAGGGAGGGCAACGTTCGGTAATTCCCGACCGTGAGGGAGGGCCAGTTTCGGTAATGGCCCTCCCTGACGGTCGGGCTTCTGACACTGAACACAACCATGACTCGACGAAGATTCTACGCGCCGCCGCCGTCCTTCGGACCGGACGAAAAATCCGCGAACCTCGGCTTGGCAGAAACGCGACACCTGCGTGATGTCCTGCGTCTGCATCCCGGCGACGAGATTTATGTGTTCAATGGCGCTGGCCGTGAGTTTCATTGCGCCGTCGAGATCATCGCCAAAGATTCCACCGAACTGAAGGTGATCTCGGAAGTCGAGCCGACTCGTCCCGAATCGCCGCTGAACCTGACGCTGGCGATTGCCCTTCTCAAGGGCGAAAAGTTCGATCTGGTAATTCAGAAAGCCACCGAGTTGGGCATTAAGCGAGTGATGCCGTTGGACACCGAGCGCGCTGACGTGCGTCTCAGAAGCAACGAGGACGCTCAGAGGCGCGTTGCTCGCTGCCGACGAATTGCTTTGGAAGCGGCCAAACAGACGGGCCGGGCGTTGCTGCCCGAGATCACCGCGCCCCTCTCTTTCAAATCGCTACTGATATCCGCCGCTGACGACGAGGAACTCTCAACGAATGTTACTCGGCTGATGTTTGCCGAGCGCGGCGGCAGGTCGTTGGCTGACGCGACGGATAACTTTGCGGGACGGCAGGCCATTATCGCCTTGGTGGGCCCGGAGGGTGGCTGGACCGACGCAGAGCTTAAGCTCGCCCATGATGCCGGTTGGGAAATCGTGACCCTGGGTGGCCGCACTTTGCGCGCGGAGACGGCTGCGATCGTAATCGTCGCGCTGTTGCAGCATCGCTTTGGCGATTTTGTTTGAATACGGGTAAAGCAGGAAAGTTACCAGGGAACCAGAATCGAGTAATCATCGTTTACTTTCCCAGAGACTTTTCCTATGTCATCAGATCAGCAAGCTATGGTGGACCGAGCGCGGCGAGATTTGGCGCGGCGACTCGGGACAAGCCCGACCGAAATCACTGAAAATTCGGTCGACCAGACTGATTTTCCCGATGCCTCTTTGGGCGCGCCGCTTGAGGATGAGATGAGCGCGCAAGTGATTACGCCCGGCTGGCGAATCCGCCTGGTCGCGAACGGCCAGACTTATGAGTACCGCGCCACTCAGAAGCAGATGCGACTGGTGAATTTCAACGGAGAGAATTTCCGAATTTGAACTCAGTACTTTGAGCTTTGTTCTTTGATGCCTTATTCAAGCGACGCAAAACAAAAGCGAAGTACCAAGCACAAAGTACGAAGCACCCTCTTGATTTTATGAAAAGCAATAGATTTTGGATCCATCTGACAATCGCGCTGGTGCTCGTCCTGGTCGCCGCGTTCGCGGGCGCGGTGCGCAAGTGGCAGAAAAACCGGCGGATGGCGACCGTGCCTTATTCGTCTTCCCAGAACCGTGATGAAAGGGCGGATGAAACCGATCAGCAGAACATCGCGAAAACTGAAATCCTGGTTCGCTTTCGCGCCGGTGTCACTCAAAACACGATCGAGAGCATTGCTCAGCGTCTGAACGATCAGGTGGAAGACCAAATCGAGTCGGTCAGCGGCCTTGAAGTAATCGAAGACGAAGACGGCAAAGACGCCGAGTCGGTGGTCGCGCAGTATCGGGCCCTGCCGGAAGTCGAATACGCTGAACTCAATACCGAAATCAAACTTGATCATGAAGATGGGCATAAGCACATCCATGCTGACGACGAATTGTTCTCTCGGCAGTGGGGGCTTTTCAACAACGGACAGAATGGCGGAGCGGCGGGTGCGGACATCAGCGCGATGCGCGCGTGGGCTTTAACCACCGGCAGCGATCAAGTCGTGGTCGCGGTGCTCGACAGCGGCGTTGATTATTCGCATCCTGATCTGGCAAACAATATCTGGGCGCGGCCGCCAATCATCATGGCTTATCGCGACGACGATCTAACGCCTGAAGGTCCGGTCGACGATGTGCACGGCTTTAACGTCGTCGAAGACAATGGCGATCCGATGGACGACAACGGACACGGCACGCATTGCGCCGGCATCATTGGCGCCGAAGGCGGCAATGGTATCGGGATCGCGGGCATTAACTGGAGCGTAAAAATCATGCCGCTCAAGTTCATGGACGCCGAAGGGATTGGCACTACGAAGGATGCCATCGAAGCGATTAACTACGTGATCGATCGCAAACGCGCCGGTGTTAACGTGCGCATCATTTCGGCGAGTTGGGGCTCGACCGCCAGGTCGCGCGCCCTGGAAGACGTCATTCGCAAGGCCGGCGAAGAAGGCATTCTGTTCGTGGCCGCCGCCGGTAACGCGAGATCAGACAACGATCAGAATCCGCATTATCCGTCCAGCTACAATCTCGGCAATGTCATAAGTGTGGCCGCTCTGAATCGCAACGACGCGTTGGCTTCCTTTTCGAACTATGGCGCGAAATCGGTCCATATCGCGGCGCCGGGCGCGGAAATCCTCAGCACCTACCTCAAGAACGGCTTTGAAGAAAAGAGCGGAACTTCGATGGCGACGCCGGTCGTGGCCGGTGTAGCCGCGCTGGTCATCGCTAAAAATCCTAATATCTCAGTCGCCGATCTGCGCGCGCTGTTGTTGAAGTCCGTCGATTCGGTTCCGGCTTTGAAGGGAAAGGTCTCCAGCGGGGGAAGGATTAATGCGGCAAAAGCCGTGGGAGCGGAATAACAGAAGAGATTAAGCGTGAACCTGAATTGTTGAATATAGGAACTCTGGCGCAAAGTCGGCACCGTTCGGCCATGCTATGGTGTGCCAATCGGGGTGTAGGATGAATGACTTGAAATACTCTTTGTTTCGAAGCGGCTCAAAGATTTCCCCGTAGAGCTCATCTATCAGATCAACTTCCCCTTCCGACCCATCGGCGAAGCGTAGCCAGACGACATAGTCCCTGACGTATTTTGCCTCAACAACTCTAATCATTGTTACTATTCCAGGGGAGTTATACTCTTGAGCGGCTTTCGCTCACGAGCCAAATCCCAATCCTCAAGCAACTCATCTTTGTGCAGCGAATGCCATTCCAGCACCAGACGCAACGCCCTTCCCGGAAACTTTCCTGTCACAACCCCATCTCGAATCGAGACTTGGATGTCATGCTCTCCGTAGGTCGCATGAAAATGCGGCGGACCATGATCTCTGTAGAACATTGTAATGATGATCCCTAAAAATCTACTAATCTCTGGCATGGCCACATTCTACATGAACCCGCAAGGACAAGTGCGTGTAACGTTTTTTGCAACCTCATATGCCAATCCTCAGCCGGACTCTTGGGGACCGTCTGATGGAGAGTTTCTGGGACAGTAAGATTGCGACTGCCGTCATTGTGACAATGTCCCTTTACTGTTTTAGGCAGAGCCAAACGCCGTGGCCCGCCTTGCGCACACGCCTCACCCTGTGTGATTATTGGTTCATGAATGCCATCACTAACAAACCCAATATTGCGAGGAGCCGATAAAGAGTGAAAGCGGAGTTAGCGCAGTTAATCGCTTTGCAGAACGCTGATACTAATATAAGAAGACTACAGGCCGAGATAGAAAGCATCCCTGAGAGGCGCGCCGAGATCGAAAGTGAGTTCGATCAGCGCGCCTTTGAAATTCGGGCCCTGGAAGAGCGCCGCGACAATGCTCGTCACGAACGCACCCGCCTGGAAGCCGAGACCTTCGAACAGAAACAACGAGCCGAACGCGCGGAACGAAATTTGATGTCCGCCAAGAAAACGGATGAGTACACGGCCGCGATTCGCGAGGCCGACGCCGCCCGCAAACAAATCTCTGCGTTCGAGACGCAGATCCTCGAACAGATGGAAATTTTCGAGCAGGCTGAAAAAGAATTAGGCGAACGCGCGCCCGAGGTTGAGAAGCTGGGCACGGACATGGCGGAGCGTTTCAAAGGTTTCGACGAACAGGCCCGCGTCCAGCAACAGGAACTCGACTCAGCCCGCACGGAACGTGAACGGCTGATGGATGAGCTGCCCAAAGCCACCAGCGCCATGTATAAACGAATTGCCTCGCGCATTCGCGATGGAGTGGCCCTAGCTGAGGCGCGCAACGGCGCCTGCACGGCGTGCTACATGGCTTTGCGTCCGCAGATCATGTCTGAGGTACGGCGTGGCGCCGAAATAATTACCTGCGACAACTGCAATCGAATTCTTTACTATGTGCCCGCAAACGCTGCCCAGCCCGCGGGAGTTTAATCAGAGGAAACCGCATCTCTGATGCTCCGTCAGGAGCAAAATGTTTATGGAAACTACGGCTTAAGATAATTTAAGCTCCGAAGGAGCGTAATGTTGGCCCAGGATGCTCTGGGACATTACGCTCCTTCGGAGCTTGTGATTGTTCTTGAGATCGGTTCTCTAAACATTTCGTGCCTAACGGCACGAATCGCTTGACCGATCGACCATTGCAGTTATGACTTTTTCACCAACGTTACTCGCACCGGCTGGTTCAAATCCGCGGCCGGCACTTCCAGTTCCTTCGTCTTGAACCCTTTGGCTTTGATCTTCAGTTTCAGTGTGCCCATATGAAGCGGCGGCAGCGCAGCAAGGCCACGTTCGTCCGTATTGTCCCAACTTTCACAGAAGAATCCGTCACTGCGGGTTGATTCTAGTTTGACGTAGGCGTTTCTGATAGGATTGCCGCTCTCGTCAAAAACACGAACATCAGCCCGGCCGATGCCGTTTTCGACTTTGGGCGCGACTCCGCGGCTGGGTGGATCGGTTTGGTTTTGCGCTGGCTCCTGGGAAAGGGCGACAGCGAATGTCGCCGCGATAATCAGCAGTATTGAGAGAACTTTTGACATACTTTTGAACTCCTGAATTGAAATAGTGACTGCTGAATCCGTTCTGCGAATGTCGAGGGTAAAGATTCAGCTTGGTAAATCGATGGGCAAGACCGTTTAGGTTATCAAAGGGTCGCAGGGGGAAGGTCCCACGTCCAACTGACTAGGGCGGATTATACGCTATTCGCTCGCCAATTTGGAAGGTTTTTGTAGTGCAAGTTGTTGACTCGCGAATCGTCGGCGACCCCTAAGGGCGGACGCAAGTTGCCAACTTGCGCTAACACACAAACCTGATCCTGGAGGAAAATTTCTATGCTCATTCAACTTTTAGTGCTGCTTTTGATTGCCGGCATCTGCGGCGCGTTGGGCCAGGCCATCGGCGGCTATTCGCGTGGCGGCTGTCTGGTGTCAATTGCGCTCGGCTTTATCGGAGCGCTGCTGGGTAGCTGGCTGGCGGGCGTACTTCACTTGCCGGAACTTCTGGCGATTCCGGTCGGCGGCACAAATTTTCCCGTGATTTGGTCGATTATCGGAGCCGCGTTGTTCGTGGCCTTAATCGGCTTGATTAGCCGCCGGCGGGTGTGACTTTTTTCGTTGTCGGTTCAGCATCTTCCGGGCGCAGTTCGCGATGGTGATCAAACCACCAGGCCCAGGGAATCAGCAATAGCGTGGCTAGCGTCCCGGCGGCGATCGCGTTGACGCTGGTGGGTGGCGGCGGGCCAAATGCCGCGACGCTATAGGCTGCCAGTAACAAGACTACGAACGGCCAGAACGCAAAACTGCCTACCTTGTCTTTCGCCCGTGTCTGCCGGACGTAGATAAAGAGACCGACCGCGAACATCGCTACCTCCACGACGATCGTTTGCCAGCGACGATTCCAAAGTCCCAATCCATACAGGCGACTGCCTCCGGCATAGAGCGGCAGGTCAGGCCGGTGAACTATATAGTCCAGCAGCCAGTGACTCACAACTCCGAACCACACCACGATTGCTCCCGCTAAGTAACGCGCCAGGCCAAAATAGATGGAGGCAAACAAAGTCGCCCAGGCGACGGCCGCGACCAGTCCGTGAGAAATCGGATATGAAATGAAGACAAACCGCAGAAAAGGATTGTTGTTCGGTTCGACGGCCACCTGCTCCCAGCGCAACATCAGAAAGATCGGCCAGAGCAGATCGAGCAGGATGGGCGCGGCCATTAACACCCCGAGCGAAGCGCTTGGAGCGATCTTTTTAGCCGCCAGGCCAACTGCATAGTGTCCCAGGAACATTCTTTGTTGCGGGACATGCTATCACCTCTTCGTTAATAGTTTGAAAAAAAGTGCTCATGTCGCTAAAGTAATCGCAACAGAGCAATTAATTTTTGGTTTTGACTGAGGGCGTTTAAAGGCGGGACGGGTGCTACCGCGAGTCCCGCCCGCTGGTGACGATAGGCGGACACGTCCGCCTCTTAAACGGCGCAAGCTTTCTCGGCGGCGATGCCACAGATCTTCCGTCATAGCACGAACTATCTGGCGCGGGCCACGATTTACGGCGCGGTTTTTATTCTATTCGCCGCACTCTGGGTAACCGCAGAGATTACTCGGTCGGGCTGGAACACCGGCCAGTGGATAGAAACTCAACAACCAATACAATTCAGCCACAAGCACCACGTCGGCGATGACGGCATCGATTGCCGTTATTGCCACACGTCGGTGGAAGTTGCGGCGTCCGCCGGGATGCCTTCGACTGCGGTCTGCATGAATTGCCACAAACAGATATGGGCGGACAGTCCCTATCTGGAACCGGTGCGGGCCAGTTTCAAAAGTGGCAAGCCTTTGGAATGGGTCCGCGTGCATGACCTGCCGGACTTTTCGTATTTCAATCACTCGATTCATGTGAAAAAAGGCGTCGGTTGCTCGACCTGTCACGGCCGCATCGATCAGATGCCGGTCGTGTCTCAGGCGTCCTCGTTGCAGATGGAGTGGTGTCTCGAGTGTCACCGGCGTCCGGAAGTTTTTGTGCGAGATCCTAAACAGATATTCAACATGGAATGGCGACCGAGGAATAGTACGAAGGGCGAGATCAGTGAAGGCCGCGATTTGGTCAAGCAGCTCCGGATTCAGGAGCCGGCAGTTTTGACCAGTTGTTCGACCTGTCATCGATAAAGTAGCACAGACTTTAGTCTGTGGAATTTGTAGGCCTAATCGCAGACCCAAGTCCGCGCTACGAGAGAGATTAATGGATAACGACCGTCACATAAATTTCAGGCTGCTGCGCGATCGAATACTTGGCGCTGGGAGCGCGGACCTCTCGTCCGCGCCATCAGGCAAAAAATACTGGCGCAGCCTTGAAGAGCTCGCTGACTCGCCTGTCTTCGAAGAATTCGTCCAGCGCGAATTCCCGCAGGCGGCGGAGGAGTGGAACGATCCGGTTGAGCGACGCACGTTTCTAAAGTTGATGGGCGCGTCGCTGGCGCTTGCCGGCTTGAGCGGCTGTGTGATTCAACCGCCCGAAAAGATCGTCCCTTACGCTCGCCAACCGGAAGAAGAGGTTCCCGGCCGTGGTCTCTACTTCGCGACTGCATTCTCTTTAAGCGGGATAGCAACGCCTTTGCTGGCGCGCAGCAATGAGGGCCGGCCAACCAAGCTCGAAGGGAATCCCGATCATCCGAACAACCGCAACAGCGATCCAAACGATAAAGGTTCCAGCGCCACGGACATCTTTTCGCAGGCGTCGATCCTGACGCTCTACGATCCCGATCGTTCCCAGACACCGCTCTATCGCGGCGACACCCGGCCCTGGTCACAGTTCGTCGGCGAGATTCGCGGTGCTCTCGAGAAAGAGGGCGACGGACTGAGAGCAAAGAAAGGGGCGGGCCTGCGCTTTCTGACGGAGACGATCACCTCGCCGGCGTTGGCCGCGCAATTGAAGCAGGTCCTGACTGACTTTCCCGAAGCAAAGTGGCATCAGTACGAGCCCGCCAACCGTGACAACGCGCGCGCCGGCGCGATGATGGCGTTCGGCCAGCCGGTCAATACGATTTACGACTTCAGCAAAGCCGACCGGATTCTATCGCTTGGTTCAGATTTTCTGTCGGCGATGCCCGGGATGCTTCGTTACGCGCGCGATTACGCCGCCAAGCGGCGCATCAACGGCGACAAGCACGAGATGAATCGGCTGTACGTGATCGAAAATACGCCGACGATTACCGGGGCGAATGCGGATCATCGATTTTCCGTGAAGCCTACCGAGATGTTGACCCTTGCCAACCGTCTTGCGGGCGGCAAAGTATTCGATAATTCGCCCAATCCGCTGGCTTCTTTAGTGGCAGCGTGGGGCGCCGTCGCGCGCGACTTGGAACGCGTGAAAGGCACGTCGTTAGTCATAGCTGGTGATGAGCAACCTCCGAGCGTCCATGCGTTGGCACACGCGATGAACGCATCTCTCGGCAACGTCGGCAAGACCGTCTTCTACACCGATCCGATTGAAGCCAACTCAGTAGATCAAGCCCAATCATTGCAAGACCTGGTAAACGACATTGATGGCGGCAAGGTCGAGATGCTGATCATCATCGGCGGCAATCCGACTTACAACACGCCCGCCGATCTCAAGCTGGATTTCGATCGGCTTAACAAAGTTAAGCTGCGCGCGCATCTCAACCTCTACAACAACGAAACCTCTGAGATTTGTCACTGGCACATTCCGGCTACCCATTACCTGGAATCCTGGGGCGACGCGCGCACGTACGACGGCACCGTCACTATCGTGCAGCCATTGATCGCGCCGCTCTATGAAGGCAAAACCGCGCATGAGCTGCTCGCGCTGTTCAGCGACAACTATGATCGCAAGCCGTACGACATTGTTAAGGATTATTGGCGAAGTGCGGGGGCCGGGGGTCAGGGGTCGGGGGCCGGGGCGAAAGCTTCTCCTATTCCCGTCGGTTCGCCGGTCGGCAACGCCGGTCAGGGAGTCAGTACCGGGAGCGGTAGCGACCGGGTCGCAGCCGCCAACTCCTCTGCAACTGATTTCGAGTCATGGTGGCGAAAGTGTCTGCACGATGGTTTCATCCCCAACTCTTCATTGCCGATAAAGACTGTTTCGCTTAAATCCGATTGGGCTTCGGCCTTGAATTCAGCCGGCCCCCAGCCCCCGGCCGCCGGCTCCTACGAAGTCCTCTTCCGCACCGACCCTTCAATCTACGACGGCCGCTTCGCCAACAACGGCTGGTTGCAGGAGCTGCCCAAACCTCTGACAAAAATTACCTGGGACAATGTCGCGCTGGTCAGCGCCAACACGGCCCGGAAGCTGGGCGTGCCGCCACCGGATTACGAGCAGGGTAAGAAAGGCCGAGAGGCTTTTGTCGATCAGATCGAGTTGAAACTCGACGGCCGCGCCATCACTAAGGCTGTGCCCGTTTGGATCATGCCCGGCCAACCTGATGATGTGATCACGATCCATCTCGGCTATGGCCGCCCGAGAGCGGGTTCAGTCGGCAGCAGCACCATCACCTGGCCGGATGAGCGTCTGCCTCAGGGCGGCTTCAATGCTTACGAGATTCGCACGTCCCAGGCGCCTTGGTTCGCCACGGGCGCCCAAGCGACGAAGGTCGCCGGCCAGTTTCAGCTGGCAACCACCCAGACCCATTTTCTAATGCAGGGGCGCAAATTGCTGCGCGAGAGTTCGCTCGAAGAATATTTAAAAGACAAAGAGGATCTGCGCGAGGAATCCGAGAAAGAAAAGAAGGAGCTCCACGAACTCTCGCTCTATCCTGAGTTCGATTACAAGAACCAGGGCAACGGTTACGCCTGGGGCATGTCGATCGACTTGAACAGTTGCGTTGGCTGCAACGCCTGCGTGGTCGCCTGCCAATCGGAAAACAATATTCCCATCGTCGGCAAAGAACAGGTGGTGCGCAGCCGCGAGATGCACTGGATTCGCATCGATGCCTACTTCAAAGGTGAAGACCCGAACGAACCTGACGGAGGGCCGTTCTTTCAACCAGTTCCCTGCATGCACTGCGAGAACGCGCCGTGCGAACCTGTCTGTCCGGTGCATGCGACAGTGCACAGCGCCGAAGGCCTCAACGACATGGTTTATAACCGCTGTGTCGGCACCAAGTACTGTTCGAATAACTGCCCATACAAAGTGCGCCGCTTTAATTTCTTCCTTTATCAGGATTGGGAAACACCGACTTATCAATTGATGCGCAACCCGGATGTGTCGGTGCGCAGCCGCGGCGTGATGGAGAAATGCACGTACTGCGTACAGCGAATTCAGGCGGCCAAAATTCATTCTGAGATCGAAGGCCGGCCGGTGCACGATGGCGAGATCGTTACCGCCTGCCAGTCCGTATGTCCGACCGAAGCGATAGTGTTCGGCAACCTAAACGATCCGAACAGCAAGGTTTCGAAGTTGAAAGCGCTGGAAAGAGATTATTCATTGCTGGGCGAACTGAATACCCGGCCGCGCACGACGTATTTGTCGGCCCTGAGGAATCCGAATCCGGAAATTAGATCTAAATAGGTCCAATAGGTCATATAGGTCCTATTCAAGGTAATGGACGAAGAACGCGACGAGCGCCACATTTCAATTCACGCGACGCATGCGGTCGTGGGATCAGAGCTGACCTTTGGCTCGGTCACCGACAAGATCAGCGCGATCGTGTTGAAGCGCAAGACGCCGATTGGCTGGTTCATCGGCTTTGCGATCTCGTTTGTGCTCTTCCAATTGATGCTGCTGGCAATCACGCAGCTGCTGTTCAAGGGGATCGGATTGTGGGGCGTCAACATTCCCGTCGGCTGGGGCCTGGATATTCTGAACTTTGTCTGGTGGATCGGCATTGGCCACGCGGGCACGCTGATTTCAGCGATTCTGCTCTTGCTAAGACAGAAGTGGCGCACTTCGATCAACCGCTTTGCCGAAGCGATGACGCTGTTCGCAGTGGCCCAGGCCGGTGTTTTTCCGTTAATGCACCTCGGGCGGCCGTGGTTGGGCTATTGGCTGTTTCCCTATCCGAACACGATGGGGATCTGGCCACAGTTCCGGAGCCCCTTGATGTGGGACGTGTTCGCGGTCTCGACCTACGCGACCGTGTCGGCGATGTTTTGGTTCGTGGGTTTGATTCCGGATTTTGCGACGCTGCGCGATCGCGCGAACAGCAAACCGTTCCGGATGATTTACGGTCTGCTGGCAATGGGTTGGCGGGGCTCGGCGCGACACTGGCATCGTTACGAGATGGCCTATCTGCTGCTGGCCGGACTGGCGACGCCGCTGGTGCTTTCGGTCCACACGATCGTCAGTTTCGACTTTGCCGTCGGCATCATTCCCGGCTGGCACGCGACGATTTTTCCACCCTACTTTGTGGCCGGCGCAATCTATGCGGGCTTCGCGATGGTTTTGCTGCTGACAATTCCCTTGCGCAAGGTCTATGGCCTGCAAAGCTTCATCACCATGCGGCATATGCACAACATGGCAAAGGTGATGCTGGCGACAGGGTTGATTGTTGCATACGGTTATTTGATGGAAGCGTTCTTTGGCTGGTACAGCGGCAACCAGTACGAAAAGTTCATGATCTGGAATCGCATGCACGGGCCCTATGCGCCTTACTACTGGGCGCTGATCTTTTGCAACGGACTGACGCCGCAGTTGCTTTGGTTCAAAAAGATTAGGGCCAATCTGCTGTGGCTGTGGCTGATCGCTTTTGTTGTCAGCATCGGTATGTGGCTCGAGCGATTCGTAATAGTGGTGACCAGTCTGCATCGCGACTTTCTGCCGTCGTCCTGGGGTTTCTACCGGCCGACGCAGTGGGATTGGTCGATGTTCATCGGCACGATCGGATTCTTCCTGGCGCTGCTGTTTCTGTTCATTCGCTTTCTGCCGATGATCTCGATTTTCGAGATGCGAACGATTCTGCCCGAGGCTGAGGTTGAAGAAGGATAGGTCGAATAGGTCCTATAAGTCCGACATGGTTAAGACAAAGTCATCAAGACTCTACGGCGTAATGGCCCAGTTCGACAGCCCGAGCGCGCTGGTCGCGGCGGCCCGCGAGACGTACGCGGCCGGCTATCGAAGGATCAATGGCTACTCGCCGTTTCCGATCGAAGAACTATCTGAAGCCATCGGGTTCACCCGCACGAGCCTGCCGCTGATTGTTCTCATCGGCGGCATCCTCGGCGGACTGGGTGGGTTCTTCATGCAGTACTGGATGGAAGTAATCGACTATCCGATCAATGTTGGGGGCAAGCCCTTTAACAGTTGGCCGGCATTCATTCCGATTACGTTTGAATGCACGATCCTGGCGGCGGCCTTCGCGGCGGTGCTGGGCATGCTGGCCCTTAACAAACTACCGCAGCCGTATCATCCGGTTTTCAACGCGCCAAACTTTGCGCTGGCACCGCGCGAT
>Ga0307468_100000170_pt1 | contig 15448 bp, 15 predicted proteins | sample atmdna_FD_203085 | JGI IMG/M metagenome (GOLD analysis project Ga0307468, IMG submission 203085) | Hardwood forest soil microbial communities from Morgan-Monroe State Forest, Indiana, United States - atmos_gases AM2C_05 | ecosystem: Environmental > Terrestrial > Soil > Temperate forest > Bulk...
TAATGAGGAGGTGATTGCCGAGTACCTCACTGTGGCGCTGGAAGACGATGACCCTGATGTTTTCCTGATGGCGGTCGGAAACGTCGCAAAAGCCCGCGGAATGACACAGATCGCGCAGGCCACAGGCCTTGGTCGTGAAAGCCTGTACAAGGCGTTGTCGCCCGGTGCGAGGCCCAAGTATGACACTGTTCTGAAGATCCTTCGGAGCCTGGGAGTCCGGCTCGCTGTGAGCGCGTAGACAGGCCATGGCCGAGTTTCCCAGGAGCCCGGAGGAAGTCTCTGCGGCGATCGCAAGAGCGCCAGAGCGGGTCGAAGATCCCAACTCCTCCTATGACCCCAATGATCCCGTGGCGGTGGAAGAATTCTGGAAGGGCGCTACCGTGCATCGTCCCGGCCAGCGAGGGCCAGGAAGAAAGCCCGGTCCTACGCCAGCTCGGCCCTAACGCCGGTTGGCTTGTCTTCATGCGGATGGCCATCTCCGTCTTGGTGAGTTTGCAGCGCCTCATCTCTTGGGAAATCTGGATGGCCGGGATTGAGATTCCGAGACCGAGGACTTCTGAACCGACGACCTGCGCCGAAATCCCGAAGGCCGGGACCGGGAGGCGGATGGGCGGGACCGAATTTCCGAGACCGAGGATCTGGGTGCGGAAGGCCGAGGACGAAATTCCGAGGCCGGGGATTTCGGTGCCCATAGCCGGGACCGAAGTCCCCCAGGCAGGGGATCTCGGTGCAGATGGAGGGGACCAAAGTCCCGAGGCCCGGAATCTCGATGCGGATGACTAGGATCGAAGTCCCCGAGCCGGGGATCTCGATGCAGGTGGGCCGGGAACGAGTCCCGAGGTCCGGAATCTCGGTGCGGATGGACGGGATCAAAGTCCCAAGGCTCGGGATCTCGGTGCGAAAGGCCCGGACCGAGATTCCGGCGGCCGGGAAGACGGGGCGGATGGCCCGCCCCGAGTTGCGGCCGGACTTTATTGCGGTTCCGGCAGCGAGTACTCGAAGACGTACGAGTGCTTGCCGCCGGCGATCTGGATGTCCATCTTGCCCGTGAGCCCCGCCAGCTGATCGGTGCCCGAGTCCGGCACCACGGTGATCGTCAGCTGCGGAGTACCCCTGTTCATGATGCCACTGTGCTGGAGCACGAAGGTGCCGCGGCGGCCTCCCAATGTGCCGCTGACCTGCTCGATGGCGACGTAGCCCGCCGAGCCCTCGACGGCGGTGGTCGCGGCCAGCATCTGGCCCTTGCTGACCGCTTCGAGGTCGCCGTGGAACTGCTTGTCGAGCAGCATCCTCCCCGGGACCGGGCCCGCGGCCTTGTCGTCCTGCGGGGTGAGCTTGACTTCAAACGGTCCGGTCGCACGTCGGGTCATGGTCGTCGTCAACTTCAGCTCCTTGGGAAAGTTTGGCGGCGGAGCCTGGGAGGACGCGGCCGGGACGAGGCCCAGGGACAGGCAAAGGCCCGCCGCGGCCAGGGCTCCAAGACGAGATGGTGTGTTCATCGCGCCGGCGCCATCCGGTCCTTGCCGAACTTCTCGCCGAAAAAGTCGCCGGTGTTCCAGCGCGGCGCCTGCTCCTCTTCCGCGATCTGCCAGCCGATCAGGACGTTCAGGCGCGCGAACCGCGCGCCTGAGTCGAAGTCGATCGGCTGGCTCATGTCGTCCTGCGGCGCGTGATAGTTGTTGCGGCGCCATTCCACGTGACTCTTGGCGCCGTCGATCTTGGGATCGCCGGACTTCATCCCGGCGGTCACGAAAAGGGCGGGGACGCCGCGGCGCACGAAGGGGAACTGGTCGCTGCGGATGAAGACCGTCTCCTCCGGCGCCGGGTCCGGCGACACCTCGAACCCGACCTGCTTTGCCGCCTCCTCCACCACCCGGCCGAGGCTGGAATGCTCCGCCCCATAGGCCACGACGTCGCGGACCGGATAGATCATCACGAACATGTCGAGGTTGACGTCGGCGACGATCTTCTTCAGCGGCACGGTCGGATGCTGGGCGAAGTAGTCGGCGCCGCGCAACCCTTTCTCTTCGGCGGTCACGGCCACGAACAGCAGCGAGCGCCGGGGACGCCGCGGCAGGCTGGAGAGGGCCTTGGCGGCCTCGATCATGGCCGCGATCCCGGAGGCATTGTCGAGCGCTCCGTTGTTGATCTTGTCGCCCTTGACCGGCTCGCCAATCCCCAAGTGGTCGAGGTGGGCGGTATAGAGCACGAACTCGTCGCGCAGCTTCGGATCGGCGCCGCGCAGCACGGCCGCGACGTTGGGACTGTCGACCCGGGTGTGCTGGGCGACGCTCTTCAAGGTCACCCGGACCGGCAGGTCGAAGCTCTGTGGGCGCCCCTCCTTGGCGCCGGCGAACACCTGCTCCAGAGCCTTCGGTGAGTCCGTGAACAGGGCTTCCGCACCGCTTTTGGAGAGCGTGGCGACGCCGCGGAGCTGCGCGAAGGCCTCGTCCGGGACGCCCTTGTCGTTCACCCAGCGCATGCCACCCAGCTTGACGTTCTGCACCATCTTCCACCAGGGGAAGCGCGCTTCGTCCTGCGGCGTGGAGAAGCCGACGATGCCGATCGCGCCACGCGCGACGGCGTTCTCCCCTTTGATGCGTTGGGACGAGTAATAGGCCCGCTGGTTGTGCGGGAACGCTTCCGGCGCGCCGGAGAGCATCGCAACGATTTTGCCTTTGACGTCGACGCCGGCGTAGTCGTCATAGCCGAGCTCCGGCGCCGTGACGCCGAAACCGACGAACACCACCGGCGCCGTCACCTCCGACCGGTCGGGGACCAGGGACTCGGCCCGCACCACGTAGTGCTCACCGAACTTCAGCGTCGTCGTCTTCTTCCCGGGCAGTTCCAGAGTGAGAGAGCACTCGGGCTCTACCGCCAGCGACTTGCGCAAGGGGACGGGCTGGAAATAGGTGCCGTTCACCCCCGCCGGCTCGAGACCGGCCGCTTCGAATTGCGAAGCCACGTACTCGGCCGCGATGTCGTAGCCGCGCGTCCCCGCGCCCCGCCCCTCCAGGAGGTCGTCGGCCAGGAAACGCATGTGGCCCCGGATCGCCTCGGGCCGGATACCCGCCAGGGCCTTGTCGAGGTCCGGGGACGGAGCGGGCTGCGCGAACGCGCAGCGGGACAGCAGCAGAAGCGAGACGGCGATCCACCCGAGTCGCGGCATACGGTGCATGTGGGTCTCCTTTTCTCTACAGCTCATGACCCTGGGACGATACACCAGCCGTCCCGTTCACCGCACCCGTTGGAACCGAACCCTTACGCCTCAGAACGCCTGCACCTCCCGCCCGCCGCAATACCTCCCCGCCGGATTGATGTAGGTCTTCGCCTTGCCGGTCCGGATGTCGGTCACCTTGATCGTGTACTCCAGGTTCGACAGCGAGCCGTAGAAGACGTCGATGCGGCCGTCCTGGTTGAGGATCTTGACCGCCAGCTCGAGGTTGTTGCGGTTGCCGAAGTAGAACGCGCCGGTGGCCTGGGAGAGCGGCGCGGAGCCGGCCTGGGTCCTCCGGCCGTTGCCGGGATTGCGCCACTCGGCGGTGACCTCGAAGCGCCCATTCTGCAGGCAGACTTTGTTCCGCCCCGGCCGGCAGGAAGGCGCCGCGGCCTTGGAATCGGCCGGCAGTTCGTCGGCGCTCACGAAGGCGTTGGCGTCGGAGCCGCCGCAATTCCCCAGCGTGTTGCCGTAGACCTCGTAGACCCCGGTCCGCGTATCGGTGAGGATCAGGTCGAACGCCATACCGGAGAGCTGGCTGTAGTACACCTTGGTCGAGCCCGCGGATTCGAGCACCTTGACCATCAGCTCGACGCTGGACGGGTCGTTGAAGGTGAAGAAGCCCGAGGTGTCCGTGCTCCGCACCGCGCGTCCGATGCTGTTCGCGTCGTCCTGGGGGTTGTACCAGTCCACCTGCACCTTGTAGCGGTTGCGGCCCAGGCAGAGGGTGTTGAGGCCCGGACGGCAGGTGGTTTCGCTGCCCGGCGCGGTGAACCGCGTCCGCGTCTGGTTGATCACCTGGTGGTTGTCGCGCTCTCCGGCCAGACCGGTCGGCTGGCCGTTGAAGTTGATGCCGGGGTTGGAGAAGTACTCCACCCGCGGACAGCCGAGCCGGCACTCGTTGGGGTACGACATGACCGTGCGGAAGCTGCCGTCGACGAAGTGGCCGTAGGCATAAGGGAAGAGGGCGCTCTGGAGGGGCGAGCCCCACTCCGGGTCGTGCTCGCAGCCCAAGTTGTGTCCGACTTCGTGCGCCATCAGCATGTTGGAGCCCATGCAGCTCCGCCGCAGCAGCGAGGCCCCCTCGGCGGGGGTGTTGCGGTCGAGGAACGTGTCCTGGCGGAGGATCTGCGCGGCGACGCCGCAGGCGCCCGGGAAATTCTCGATGATCAGGGACGCCACCGGCGCCTGGTGCTCGCGGCGCAGGTCGCGCACGTAGCGGTCCAGCCGCACCCATTCGAGGGCCTGGCCGATGCTCGCGAAGGTGCGCGGCGCCTCCTCCACGTGGGCGAGCTCGAGACGGACGTCGACCTGGCTGTTGGCATAGGCGCTGTTGGCCAGGTCCACCTCGTGCTGGATCAGCTGCTCCATGGTCTCGCGCCCGCCGGCGCCGTCGCGGGCCGCGCCGTCGTAGAGCACGACGATCGGCAGGCGGGTGATCGGCTCGTCGCTCTCGGTGGTCTCAACGGTCTCCTCGGGAGCGAGCGGCGCCGGGAAGAGCTTGTGCGAGCCCGCGTCGCCAGACCCTTCGCAGGGATCGAGCAGGCTCTCGTCGATCTCCACGAGGCGGTGCCCACCGTCCACCGGCACGATCTGGTAGGAGGTGCCCGGGACCACGATGCGGCCCATCAAGCGGCCGTCCCGGACCGTCAGCGTGACGTTGCCGTCCGTCCCGCCCGCGGCGTCGAGCACCCGCCCCCGCCAGGCGAAGTCCCCCGTCCGCCGCAGCTCCATGTCGAGCCGCTTGACGTCGATCTGCCGGCCGTCGAGGAGCGGGATGACGACCTCGCGGGCTTCCAGCGCCTCGAAGCGGACGTCCACCGCCCGCTCCGACACCGCGGCTTCCACGCCGGCCGACTTCAAGGGCGCCACATCCAGGATGCGGAACAGCTCGGGGGGTGAGGGGGCCGCAAAAGCCGGCAGGGAGACTAGGATCAGGACCAGGGAAAGGGGGCCGATCGGACGCAAGAAAGGCCGCATGATCACTCCTTTGTTGTTGGGATCATGCTAGCAGGTCCGGGAGGGGACGAGCCCCTCCCCTACATCACCCGAGTCAGGCAGGAAATCTGATTACAGGTCACAGTAGCCCGTGCTGCAGTAATCCGTGTAGTAGGGAGTGGGATCGCAGAAATACGTCCGGCAGGCCTGGGGGGAGATGACGTCCTGGCAGTCCGGCTGCGTACGCGCCGCGTCTCTGTAGTAACTGCGGATCTTCATCTGGTTGAACGCGCAGTTCGGCGATACAGGGCCCGCCTCGCCCGGGGAGGCCGGAACGATCAGGGCGACACCCGCCAGAATCACGGCAAAGGCCAGGCGCTTCCAGGTGCTCGGACGCAGAACGTTTCGCATCTCTTCTCCTCCTCTGGAAAAGAGTCCCAGGACCGGCTCCGCCCCACGCGAACGCCCTCGGGACTCATAAAGATATGATGATAAGCGAAGATATAATCATGCCGGCAGGTCCAGCCGCATTTCGAGCTGGCTCAGGAAGTGCCGCTCCCAGCCGAGCCGGGCGAAGAGCTCGGACGCCAGGTCCTCCGGCAGGACCGGCGAGACCACCCAGGCGCGGCGCGGGAGGGTCGAAGTCAGCGCCCGCACCAGGCGCGATCCCCACCCCTGCCGGCGGTGCTCCCGGGGGACGACCAGGGCCGTCAAGGGGATCGGATCGGCGTCGGGGTTGCCGACCAGGGCATACGCCTGCTCGCCGAGACGCCAGGCGCGGGCGGGTGAGGCGGCGGCCGCGAGGGTCTCGGGGCTGATCATCCACGGCAGGTCCGGCTCCCCTTCCCGGGCCGCGACGCGGGCGAAGTCCAGCGGATCGATCTCGGTGAGGACATCCGGGGACGCCGGTCCGGCGTCGGTCGGCCGGCGGTAGCCGATGAGCCGGCGCAGTGTGCGGAAGCCCAGCCCGGCGTAGAGGCGGAAGGCGCGTTCGTTCTCCTCGATCACCTCCAGCAGCATGGCGCGCTCGCCGCGCTCGCGGGCCTCGCGGATCGCCTCCTCCATCACCCATTTTCCCAGCCCCTGGCCGCGCGACTCGGGGACGAGCCCCATGGCCGAGATCCGGCTGGTCCAGCCGCGCCGCGAGACGAGCAGCACGCCGGCCACCTCGCCATCGCGGAGATAGACCTTGCTGGCGAAGGGGTCGAGGTGCTCGCCGCGAAAACGGCGCTCGAACGCCTGCGGCGTGAACTGGAGAGGGACGAAGTAGCCCTCGAAAGACCGCGTGATGGCCGCGGCGGCTTCGGCGGACGTGCAGTCGGCCACGCACCGCACGGTCAGCGTGCTCGGATCCAGGTTGGACATGGCGGCATCTTACTGCCGCGGGATCGCCTCTGGAATGACTGCCCCTGCCGCAGCGGTTTCAAGATCTCAAGCGGCCTCCTCGGGCCGCTTCTTCGCTTGGGGATAGAAACCGTCATGAGCCCGCAGCCTTTGGCTCTTCGCTCCTGGTTCCGCATCGTCCCGGCCGCGCTGGCGCTGTTCGCCTTGCTGGCCGGTGCCTTTCCCGCCGAGGCCCGCGCCAAGCGGCCGGCGGCCCCCTCGATCCTCGACGACGCGGCGTTCCGCACCGAGGTCCAGGGGGGGCTCGACCATCTCTACGCCATGGACTTCGCCGCCGCCCAGACGGCTTTTTCCCATATCGAAGCCCGCTACCCCGGCCATCCCGTAGGCCCCTTCCTGCGCGCGCTCGTCCCCTGGTGGACGCTGCTGCTCGACCCGGAAGACCCGCGGCACGACAAGGAATTCCTGGCCGCGATGGACGAGGTGATCCGCCGTTCCGAGGCCCGGCTGCGGCGCAACCCGGACGACATGGACGGCCTGTTCTTCCGCACCGGCGCCTCGGCCTTCCGCGCCCGGCTGCACGCCTTCCGACGCGACTGGTTCAAGGCGGGCAAGGACGGCCAGAGCGCGCTGCGCAACCTGCGCAAGCTGCAGCGGCGGGACCCGCAGAACGTCGACCTGCTGTTCGGGGTCGGCCTCTTCGACTACCTGGTCGACGTGGTGCCGCGGCAGCACAAGTTCCTGCGGCCGGTGGCGATCCTCTTCCCCAAGGGGGACCGGAAGCGCGGTCTCGAGGAGCTGCACCGCGCGGCGCGCGAGGGGCAGTTCGTCCACACCGAGGCGCACTACGCCCTCTTCCAGGTCTACATGACGTTCGAGCGGGACGCCGGCAAGGCGCTGACCGAGGTCTCCTGGCTGCGCAAGCACCACCCGGAGAACACCCTCTTCAAGATGGCCGAGGGGCGGGTCTACGCGCGCCAGAACCGCTGGGCCGAGGCCTCCCTGGTCTTCCAGGAGGTGGCCGAGCGGCAGGTGGCGGGCGAGCCGGGCTACAGCGGCGCGCTCGCCCAGGAGGCGCTCTACTGGCTGGCGCGCGGCGAGATGGAGAGCGGCCGTTACGAAGGCGCCCTCCAGTACCTCGACCGTCTCGACTACCTGGCGGCCGAGCGCGAGTGGGACCCGTACTACCGGGCCGCAGGCCGCCTGCGCCGGGGCATGACCTACGATGTCCTGGGCCGCCGCGACGAGGCCGTGCGCTGCTACCGCGAGGTGCTCGCCATCAAGGGCACCGGCGACGTCCACGACCGCGCCCAGGAGTTCCTCTCCAGGCCGTACGGGCGGGTGTCGTAAGAGCTGTCCCGTTTCAGGGACCCCAAACCCCGCCACAGCCCGCTCCGTCCCGATTTTGAACAAGGGCCGGCGGGAAAACCCCCGGTAAAGCAAGGGTTTTCCCGCTGGCACCCCCCTTGCCTTATCCCTCCTCCGCAACCGGTTGCTCGTCGGGTCTCGAAACGTTCAAAACCGCCTCCCCCTCGAAAAAGGAGAGATGAGATGAGCACCACCACCCAGAGCACCGCATTGACCCTGGAGTCCCTGGAGACCGCCGCGACGGCCGCGGAGCTCGTAGCGCCGCCGTTCACGAGCTGGAGCAAATTCGCCAGCCCGCCCTCGGCAGGTTTCTGGACCGCGGTCGGCCACGACGTGCCGAACGGCGGTATCGTCATGCAGTTGGGGGCGCAGCGCCATCCGCCTACGGCTCCGCTGACCTCCGGCAAGCTCCTCGCCGGCTACCTGCGGTCGATGAGGCTCAAGCCCGGCTACCACACCTTCACCGTGCGCTCCGAAGTCCTTTCGGTGTCACGCGGACTGCGCGGCGGTGGACAGCTCCAGACCCAGATCTTCCTCGATATCCTGGGGCCGAACGCTCCCAGGGCGCAGTACCAGGAGGTCTTCGGAGGAGGGGTCTGCTACCTGAGCCTCTCGGTGCTCGTCTTCCTGGAGGCCACCTACACGGTGATCGTCGGCGGCCGTATCGACTCCTTGTACCAGGGGAGCGAGGACCCGTATGCGGAGATCATCGTGCGCAGGAACGAGGTGATCCACCATCGTCCGGCCTGGGTCCAGTCCACCTCGACCGCGGCCCTGGCGGCGTCGGAGGAGAGCTTCGAGCCCTTCGACGACAAGGGCCTGCGGATCGATGAGATCACGCCCAAAGAGCTCATTCACGAGCCGGGAGCCTTCCCGCTCCGGTTCGACGCCTGAGACATCCCGGGGTGCCCGGTCAGAGGTCCGGGCATCCCTCCTTTCAGACAGGAGCGAAGAGGCGCCCGTCGTCGACGCAGATCCAGTCGTTCCGCATCCCGGCGGACCGCCGGGCCAGCGTGCCGGTAACCTGCACCGGCGTCTCGGCGCGGACCGCCAACAGAGTCTGCAACTCGGAGGGGACCAGAGCGACGAACAGTCTCAGGCGGGCGGCCCCGACGTCGATCCGTACACGGGCGTGGAGGAACGAGCCGTGGCTGCGGCAGTCCTCGAGCCAGCCGGTCCAGGAGACCCGCCGGTCGAGGTAGTACCTCTCCCACAGCGCCTGCTTCTCCGGCTCCGTGCGGGCCGGGTCCAGGAAGTCGGAGCTGTAATCTTCCGGCGTCAATACGTCCATGGCTGCGGACAGTGCGGGCAATGCGGACATTCCTCTCCTCTATCGGGCCTACCCACCGGAGAGTGTCGAAAACGGGGCGGACATTTCATCCCGGCCTTCGACGGATCGGGGGCCTCACCTCTCTATACGAGGAACGACGCTCAAAGTGTTTCATTACGGGGAAAGTCTCCTGAGAGGGGGAGCCGAGAGCTCTTCTCTCTCGCACGATTCCGGATTAAACTGTCTTACCTCATTCTTACCGTGAGGCTATCCCATGAAAACCACGAAATCTGCTGAGTTCACCGTCCGGCTCTCGACCAAAGGGCAAATCGTCGTGCCCAAGGAGATTCGCCAGCGCCATGGCTGGTCGGCTGGTGCCGAACTGGTATTTCAAGACCTGGGAGACCGGGTGGTCCTCCGAGAGACTCAGGAGCTTCCGGAGACACGCTTGGAGGATTTGATCGGCTGCGCTGGATACCGCGGTCCCGCCAAGACGCTGGAAGAAATGGAAGAGGGGATTGCGGCAGGAGCCCGGCGGTCCAGATGATCTCATTGGATACCAATGTGATCGTCCGTGTTGTCACTGCGGACGATCCCCAACAGCTTGCAGTGGCGGTCGAGACCTTGAAATCTGACCGCCTGTGGCTCTGCAAGACCGTCTTGCTTGAATGCGAGTGGGTTCTGCGTTACACCTACAAGCTCTCCCGCGAATCGGTCCTCGCCTCTTTCCAGCGTCTTTTGGGCTACCCCAACCTTCAAGTGGAAGACCGGGGCGCTGTTCTCCAAGCTCTTGTCCTTTATCGAGAGGGCCTTGATTTCGCCGATGCTGTCCACCTCGCGTCCAGCCTGCCTGCTGAACGCTTTGTGACCTTCGACCGAGGTCTCGCGACGGTTGCCGACAGGGCGAACCCTGTAAGCCTTCCTGCAGTCGAGCTTCTCTCAGTTTCAAGGAGATGAAGGTGGCGATTTGCACTCCTTGAGTGTCCGGCCCACTGTATGACCGGCATCCGCCACCTCCACCCCGTCCCTCCTGAGTCCGCCACCGGTCTCGTCGCGCAGGTCTACGCGCAGGCGCGGCGGGACTTCGGACTGCTGCCGCCGATCCCGCTCCACTCGCCGGACCCGCCCCTTCTCGCCGGGATGTGGGCCGTGCTGCGCGAGACGCTGGTCGCCGGCCAGATTCCGCGGCCGATCAAGGAGGCGGCCGCGGCGGCAATCTCGCGCCTGAATCGTTGCCCCTACTGTGTCGACGCCCATTCGCTGATGCTGGTGGCGGCGGGCCAGCGTACCGCGGCGCGGGAGATCGTCGCCGGCCGCGAGAGCTCGGTGCAGGATGAGGACTTACGTCGCGCTGTGGCCTGGGCGGCGGCGAGCCGCTCTCCAGGAGCGCCGGAGCTGGCGAACCGGCCTTTTCCCGAGCATGCCGCCGAGCTGGTCGGCACCGCGGCGGCGTTCCACTACATCAACCGCATGGCCCACGTTTTCCTTCCGGACTCGCCGTTCCCTCTGCCGCCGGGCACCGGTTGGGCCAAGGGCCTGGTGATGCGGCTCGTCGCCGGCCGCTTTGCCCCCGGGCTCACCCGCGGGTATACCTCCGGCGACGCGCTCTCCCTGCTGCCCGAAGTCGAGCTTCCCGCCGGACTCCCCTGGGCGCGGTCGAACCCCGCCGTCGCCGGCGCCTACGCCCGCTTCGCCTCGGCGGTGGACAGCCTCGCCCGAGAGGCGCTGTCGACTCAGGTACGCGACCTTGTCGTCGCGCGCGTGGACTCCTGGAACGGTGCCGATCCGGGGCTCGGCCGCGGCTGGCTCGAAGAGGCGGTCGCGGCGCTCCCGGAGGAGGACAAGCCGGCGGGCCGGCTCACCCTGCTCACCGCGCTCGCCTCCTACCAGGTAGACGACGGGATCGTCGCCGCGTTCCGCGTCCGCCACTCCGAAGACCGGCACCTGCTCGGCGCGGTCTCCTGGGCCAGCTTCATCGCCGCGCGGCGCGTGGCAAGTTGGTTGTCGTAGCGTCTCAGATGGGGCGCGCCAGCAGGGTTAGCGCGAGGGCGATGGCGCCGGGAAAGGCCTGGACCCAGAGGATCTTGCGGCTTGCGGTGGCGGCGCCGAATACGCCGGCGACGATCACGCAGACCAGGAAGAACACCCGGATCGAGAAGCCCGCGTCGCCGAGGCTCAAACCCCACAGGAGTCCGGCCGCCAGGAAGCCGTTGTAGAGTCCCTGGTTGGCGGCGAGCGCCGCCGCCGCTTCCGCGAAATCGGGTTTGAGGCCGAAGACCTTCCGGCCGAGAGGCTTCTTCCAGAGGAACATCTCCAGGACGAGGATATAGAGGTGGATCAAGGCCACCACGATCACGGCGATGTTTGCGGCGATTCCCATCGGATTCCCTCCCCCGAGCCTGATCCGGCGTTCTGACGCCGCATTCTATGGCAAGGGACTGCTGCGTCGACCTCTCCACCCGACCGGCCGCTCCACCTCCGCCAACACTTCCGACAGCTTCTCCCCGCCCTTGGCCGCGAAGTCCAGCGTCGTCGTGGGGAACGGGATCGTGATGCCTGCGGCGTCGAAGGCCTTCTTGATCCGGATGATGGCCTCGCTGCGGGCGGCGAGGTAGTCGGTCTGCTTGGCGAAAGGGACCCAGAAGCGGAGAGTGAAGTCGATCGAGCTGTCGGCGAACTCCTCGTAGAAGAGCTCCACCTCGCGCTCCTTGTCGCGGGTCGAGACCCCTTCGACCGCCCGGATCGCCACCTGCCGGGCCTTCTCCAGGTCGTCGCCGTAGGAGACCCCGAGCGTGAGGTCGATCCGCCGACGGCCGATGGCGGTGTAATTGAGGATCGGGTTCTCGAAGATCTGCTTGTTGGGGATCAGCGCGAGCTGTCCCTGCTGCGTCCACACCTCGGTCCAGCGCAGCCGGATGTGCTGCACGGTGCCGAAGTAGTCGTTGGTCTTGATCAGGTGGCCGTGGCGGAACGGGTGACGGACCGAGAGGTAGATCCCGGCCAGCAGGTTGGCCACGATGTCCTGGAAGGCGAACCCCAGGGCCAGGCCGATGATGCCGGCGCCGGCGAGCAGCGACGCCACCGTCTTCTGGAGCCCCAGGATGCCCAGGGAGATGAAGACCCCGGACGCCAGCACCGCGACGTAGACCGTCTGGGCAACCAGCTTGTTGACCTCGAGGCTGTGGGAGACGCGGGCGAGGAAACGGCGCAACAGGCTTCGCACCAGCCTGGCGAGCAGCCAGAAGCCGACCAGTACCAGGACCGCGACCGCGAGGTTGGGCAGCAGCAGGACGAAGTCCCGGCCCCAACCCGTCACCTTCCGTACCAGCAGATCCCAAGCGTTTGCGACGTTCACACGTCCTCCACTCCGGCCCCTATGCGAATTTCTTGCCGGCTGCCCCTTGGCGGTCCGTGAGGTCTCCTCCGTATATAAGAGTGGGACCGGTTCCGATCGATTGCTAAATTGGGGGACTCAACATGCACGCTTTCATCGCGCGCCCCGCCACCGCGCTCCTGCTCCTGTGCGGCCTCGCCTTACCCGCTTGGGCGGGGATCGGCGAATGGACCCGGATCGGCCCCGCCACCCGCGAGGTCTGTACCCTGGCCGCCGCGCCGTCGCGGCCGTCCACGGTCTACGCCGGCATGTTCGCCGGCGACCTCTTCCAGAGCCTCGACGGCGGCCGGACCTGGACGCTGGTCCACGACGGCTCCCGCCGCGACAGTCGTTTCCTGGACGTCTGCGTGCTCGCCGTCGACCCCACGGCGCCGGAGACGGTCTACGCCGGCAGCACGATCCTGGACCTCGACCTGAACCCGCGGAACCCGGCCGTCCTCTACGCCTTCCTTCACGATCTCAGGATCTTCAAGACCAGGAATGGCGGCGGCAACTGGAGCCTGCTCCCGAGAGGCCGCGGACTCTCCTTCGGCGTGAGCGGGCTGGGAGGGCAGCTCGCGAATCCCACCTGCGCCTGCGCGGTCTGGAAAAGCGCCGACCCGGTGAACCCGTCGACGCTGTACGCTATCCCCGGCCATCGCCTGCACCGGAGCGACGACGGCGGGACCACCTGGGTGAAGACCTCTGACCAGAAGATCTTGGAGCAGGACTTGGCGATCGATCCCTTGAACCCTGCGATCGTCTACGCCGGCGCTGCGGGAGGCGTCGCCCGCAGCGCCGACCGCGGCCAGACCTGGGAGGTCCGGGGACAAGGGCTGCCGGCGGCATCCTTCGTGCGGCAGGTGGAGGTCGATCCGACCCGGACGACGACCCTCTACGCCGCGGTCAGCGACTTCCAGCTGTGGCCCGCAAACAGCGTCTACAAGAGCACCGATTCCGGACAGACCTGGGTACGGCTCAGCCAGGAGCTGCGTGAAGAGATGCAAATCTTCGACCTGGTGCTCGATCCCCTGGACCCGTCCATTCTCTATATCGCCACCCTCGACTACGGCGTCCTGAAGCTCACCCAGGAGGCGCCATGAGAGCCCTGCGACTCACTGCCTTCGCCCTGCTGCTGGCCGCTACCGCGGCACCGCTCGCGGCCGGTGTCGACGAATGGACCCGGATCGGCAGGAGCGCCAGGATCGTGAACCTGGAGATCGCCCCTGGAGCTCCCGCGATCCTCTTCGCCGTCGCTCCCGACATCGGGCTCTTCCGGCGGAGCCAGGGCCAGGGCTCGCGCCCGGCCTTCCGCCGCCCGCCCCTGGATTACCTACCCGGCGGCCTGGCGATCGATCCGGTGGACCCCGCGAACGTGTACGTGGGCCTGAGCGAGAAGATCGCCCGCAGCACCGACTCCGGCTCGACCTGGACCATCCACTCCGGACTGACCTGCATCCTGGTGCAGTGGATCGAGGTCGACCCGCGCCAGCCCTCGACGCTCTACGCCGGAGGCTCGCTCTCGCCGTCCTGCGGTTTCCCACCCAGCCTCTGCCTCGCCTGGAAAAGCACGGACAGCGGCCTCGCCTGGTCCTGCCTGCGGGAGGGGCTGCGACAAGTAGGACCAGGGATTGCGGTGTCGTACCCGCGGGTGAGCGCCTTCGCCGTCGTCCCGCAGGACTCTTCGCTCTACGCCGTCGTCGACAGCGCCCTATACCGCAGCACCGACGGCGGCGTCACCTGGTCCGAGGTCAGCCGGGTGACCACCACGGTCTTCGACTTCGAGATCGACCCTGGGAATCCGTCCATCCTCTACGTCGGAGGGGGCACCGGCATCCTCCGCAGCACCAACGGCGGCCGGACCTGGAAGCTCCTGAGACAGGGTTTCCCACGCCGGTGGGACCCCGCGGTCTCCGCCCTGGCGATCGATCCGGCCCGGACGACGACCCTCTACGCCGCTACATTGCGAGGGGAGGTCTACAAGAGCGAGGACTCCGGAGAGACCTGGGTCTGGGTCAGGGCAAGACCGGGCACCCACACGACCGCGTTCGACGTCGAGGTCGATCCTTTCGACCTATCCACTCTCTACGTCGGCACGGAACGGGGCGTCATGGCTCTGACGCAGAGCGACCGGCGCTGAGGACTGACACCATGCAGATGCCAAAAATGTCTCTCGCCTGCTGGCTAGGCCTGCTCTGCGGCCTCGCCACTCCTCTTTCCGCCGGCATCAACGAATGGACCTCGATCGGACCCAGCCTCGGCACGGTCTGTACCCTGGTCGCCATGCCAGCCCACCCGTTCATCGTCTACGCCGGCGTCGAAGGCGGCGGCGTCTACCGCAGCCTCGACAGCGGCCGCACCTGGCAGTGGCGGAGCCCGGAGGAGCTCGGCGACGCGTCTCTGTGCCTGCTGGGCGTCGACGCCTCGGACGCGGACACCGTGTACGGGTCCAACAACGGCCGGCTCCGCAAGAGCACCGACGGCGGCGTCCACTGGACCCTGGTCAACATCCACCCCGAAGACACCACGATCGTCGCGCTGGCCGTCCATCCCACCCACGCCGGGAGGCTCTACGTCTCCGGGTGGACCGGCGTCTGGCGCAGCGACAACGGCGGCCTCACCTGGAGTCTGTTGCCGGGCTCGCCGCCCGTCGCCTTCGCCCTCACCCTCGTCCCCGGCCAGACCGACACCCTGTACGCCGGCACCGCGGCCGCCGGGGTCTTCCGCAGCACCGACGGCGGCCTCACCTGGGCCGCCGTCAACCGCGGCCTCGACCCGCGCGATGGTGTGGCGGATATCGTGTTCGACCCGCGCCGCCCGCAGACGCTCTACCTGAGCACGGGCCAAGGCCCGCCGTTCAAGAGCACCGACGGCGGCAACCGGTGGCGGCGCATCGACCGCGGCTTCAACACCTCCGCCGGCAGGCTGTCCGTCGATC
>Ga0307468_100000171_pt1 | contig 15424 bp, 19 predicted proteins | sample atmdna_FD_203085 | JGI IMG/M metagenome (GOLD analysis project Ga0307468, IMG submission 203085) | Hardwood forest soil microbial communities from Morgan-Monroe State Forest, Indiana, United States - atmos_gases AM2C_05 | ecosystem: Environmental > Terrestrial > Soil > Temperate forest > Bulk...
AACTCGGGAGTCGAGTTGACGAAGCCAGCGATCCGGACGCAGCGCACGACGCGGTCGAGGTCGCCTTCGAGCGCCGCCTGGAGATGGGCGATCAGGTTCAGCGCGCACAGCCGGGCCGCCTGCTGTCCCTCCTCGATACCGAGCTCGCGGCCCAGTTTGCCGATGAAACGGCGCTCGCCATTCCACTGCGACAGCTGACCGGTAAGGAACAGGAGATTGCCGGTGCGGACGTAGGGCACGTAGTTGGCCCCCGGCGTGCTCGGGATGGGCAGGTCGAGGCCGAGCTCCCGCAACCGATCATCGACTTGTGTAGGCATCTGTTCTTCTCCCTATACTAGGACCATGAACGAGCCCATGCTCGCTCTCGCCTTGACAGTCTACGGCGCCGTGCTGGTGGCCGAACTGGTCGGCGACAAGCTGCTGTACACGGTGGCAGCGCTCTCCAGCCGCTACGCCCTGCCGGGCGTCAGCGCGGGGCTGGCGCTCGCGTGCGGCGGCAAGATGTTGGGCGCGGTGGCGCTCGGCCGCGTCATCTCCGCGCTTCCCGAGCGCATCGTCTCGGCGGTGACCGCGGCGACGTTCGTGATCACCGCGGTGGCCCTCTGGCGCCGCCGTCCAGAAGCCGCGGCAACAGACGAGACGGAAGGCCAGGCCCCGCGCGCGCGGAGCGGCGCGCTCGTCGCCTTCGCCAGCGTCTTCTTCACCGAATGGGGGGACCTCGGCCAGATCACCGCGGCGTCGATGGCGGCGCGCTCGGGCGCGCCCGCGGTGGTGTGGGCCGCCGGCACCGCGGCGATGCTCACCAAGAGCGCGCTCGCGCTGACGATCGGACTCGGCCTGCGCCGCTTCCTCCCCAGCCGCGTGATGCGCTACACCGCGGTGACGATGTGCCTGGTCATGGCGGTCGTCGCCATCGCGCGGCCCGAGCCGTAGAGCTCGCACTCCTCTCTCAACGCCCGCCCGGCCGGGGCAGCAACAACCAGGCCCTCTTCCGGTACTCGGCGAACTCCGGGTACCGGGAGATCGACCGGTCCTTGCTGAACATGTTCCGGAAGAAGAACACCCACCAGCCGGCCAGCACGACCCACGGCAGCCAGTGCCTCGCCAGCAGCGCGAAGCCGGTGTAGATCATCATCTCTCCCAGGTAGTTCGGATTGCGTGTCCGCGCGAACAGCCCCTCGACGATCAATCCCTTCCGGACGCTCAGGGTGTAATGCTTCTGCGCGTCGCTGACGAAATGGAAGAACACACCGAAGACGGTGAGGCTGATCGCGAGCCCGAGCATCCACGGCGGGACGACTACATGGCGGGAGGTGATGAGGTAAGCGGCCACGTAGTAGCTGACAAGCGGCAGGAAGACAAAGAACACGCCCACGAAGAACGGGACCTCCTCCTCGAACCGCCGGTCGTGAAAGTTCGCCTCTTTGATCAGCCACAAAACGGAGTAGGTGCCGTGCAGGGCGAGATAGGTGAACGCCACCGGCCCCCACTCGTCGTAATAGGCCATCAGGCCCAGGATGACCGGAATGACCAGGGTCTTGTGTGCGTTGATGAAATTCCGGACTTTCCATGTCATGCGCGGGTCCTTTCCAATCTGAAAGCTTCGGCGATCCGCCGGGCGGCCGCAGCGGGCTCCAGCTCCGTGTTGTCCAGTTTGAGATAGCGGTCCGGATAGAAAAAGTCGCCGCTGGAGTTGAGGCGGTATCTCTCATCGATCTCCAGAAGGCGGCGGCGCGAGATCTCGAGATCGCGCATCGCCGGCTTCTGAGCCAGCCGGAGCTCCGTCTCTTGGATTTGGCATGAACGGCGTTCGGCCGTACGAGGTCCGCGGAGCCGACGATCGAGACCTGCCGCACGTGCGGCAGGGTGGCCACGTACCGGACTGTCAGCTCACGACCTCGAACGCACCCTCGATCGGGAACCACTCCTTCGCGCCCGACGCGAAACCCACGATGCTGTGGTCGCGGAAGTTGAGGACCACGGTGAGCGTATAGCCGGACTCGGGAGCCAGATACGACACGACGCAGACCTCGTCGGTGATCCGGATCGCGGCGTACTTCGCGGCAGGCGCCGCCTTCTTCTCGCCCCCCTCACCCGATGCCGCGCCCTCCTGGGACGCGTCGACGCCCCGCCATTCGACGGTGCCGTCCTCGTGAAACACGTGCTCATGCGTCGAGCCCTGGGTCGGGCCCTCCGTCCACGTCCAGCGCATGGTCTTCCCGCGAACCTCGTCAGCCAGGTGTTTGTCGCTCATGGAGGGCATTCTACCCGACCGCCGGGCGTCCGAGGTCACCCCCGGACGCCCGGCTCCGTTTCCGCTCAGGCCTGGGAGTTGCCACCCCCACAGTTGACCATCCACGGCGTGCCGAAGCGATCGACCAGCATGCCGAAGCCTTCGGCCCAGAAGGTCTTCTCGAACGGCATGACCACCGTCCCGCCTTCCGCCAGCGCGTTGAAGACGCGGCCCCCTTCCTCCGCGGTGTCGTAGTGGAGCGACACATGCAGGCCCTGGGGCTTCTGGTACATCTCGGGCGGGCTGTCGGAGCCCATCAGGCTCTGGCCGCCGACCGTCATGCTGACATGCATGACCCTGTCGAGCATTTCAGGCGGCGTCTCTCCCGCCATGGGCGACTCCCCCATAGTCATCATCATTTCGATCTTGCCGCCCAGCACCTGCTCGTAGAACCGGAACGCCTCCGCACATTGACCGTTGAAGTTGAGATACGGATTGATCTGCATGGGCACCTCCTTGAAGTGGGGTTGACTACCTCTTCGCCATCTGCTCGTGAAGCTTTGCGTGGTGCTCGACCGCTTCGCTGTCTCCGAAGTCCGATAGCTCGTACAGCTGGCGGAGCTCCAGCTCGACCTCGCCGTGGCCGTCGATCTGAGGCCAGCGCTTGACCCATTCGAGGGCCTCTTCCTTGGACTTCACGTCGATCATCGAGACGCCGGCGATGAGCTCCTTGGTCTCGGTGAAGGGCCCGTCGGTGATGGTCGGCTTCCCTCCCGAGAACTTGATCCGGGCGCCCTTCGAGGTCGGCTGAAGCCCCTCGCCGGCGCGCATGATACCGGCCTTCACCATCTCCTCCACGTACTTCCCCATCGCGGCAATCAGCTCCTCGCTGGGCATGACGCCCGCCTCGGTTTCTTTGTCGGCCTTGCGCAGAATCATGAACCGCATCGTCTTCCTCCTTGGGGTTGTTCTACCCTCACGTCGAACGAGGGGCGGCGGAATCGACACGAGCGGGCCGGCGTCCTGAGGCGCGCGCCTACATCTTCCTACGCGACTTTATCGCAGGATGGCGGAATCCGCGCGTTACGACACGGTGGCAGGGCTCGGCGCCGGGAGCCGAGCGGTTATCCGGTCGTCTTTGCCTGCCTCCGGAACACGGCCCGGAGGTCCAGGGTCGCGTCGCCGCGGCGGACGCTGAAAGTGGCGGCGTCGCCCCAGCGCTTGCCGGCCATGGCGCGGTTGAAGGACTCCTTGTCGGCGAGAGGCGTGCCGTCCATGGCGAGGAGGAGGTCCCCGACCTGGAAGCCGGCCTGGGCCGCCGCCGAATCCTCGGCGACGAAAACCACCTTTCGGCCCGCCTCCCCTTCGCCCGAGGCCATGGAGAGGCCGAGGCTCGGGTAGAGAGGGGCGGCCTGGGGAGGCAGCCCCCAGACGAAGTCGGCGTAGGAGGCCTGGACGGCGGCCACCGGATCGCCGTCCTCGTCGCGGACCGGCACCGGGACGACGGTGGCGACCTTCCCCTGGAGAGCGGGGTCCTGCGCCAGCGCCTGCCTCTGGATACCGAGACCGTAGACGACGTGGCCGGTGCCGGCGAGGACCACCATCACCGCTCCGGGGCCGCCGTGCCGTTCGAGAGCCCGCAGGGCGTTGTGGGCCATGGCGGCGTCCCAGGTCGCCTGGGCGGCGAACATCCCCTCGAGCTGCTCCGCGCTCATACCGCCGTGGAGCGGGTCGTCGGCACCGAAGTAGGCACGGAACAGAGCGCGGTGCTCGTCGCTGGCGGTGTCCACCTGCCGCGGCAAGTGGGCCGCCTCTTCCGCCGTCAGGCTCTCGAATCCCTTCTGCCGCACCGCCGTGACCACGGCGCGGGGAGCGTTGGCGGCGAACATCGGGATGCCGTGCTCGCGGGCGAAGAGGAAGATGTCGCGGTAATAGTCCCAGTGGTAGCCCCAGTTCGTGTACCAGCGGGAGAGCTGGACGAACCCCTCCTCGGTGAGGAAGCCCCGGGTCCATTGATCGAGGAACGGCTGCTCCGGATACGGGTACATCTCCAGGCCGATGAGCACCTGCCGGCCCGCCTTGCGGAGCTCCTGGATTACCCGGAGCTGCGCCTTGTGGAAGTCGATGTCCGCATGGCTCTCCCCCACCAGCACGAGCCGGGCTCCTGCCAGGCGTGCCGTCATCTCTGCCGGGGTGAGGAGGTCGCCCGTCCGGCTGTCGGTGACCGCGTCGAGCACCACCGGCGCCTCCCGCCCCTTGCGCGCGGGATCGCCGATCGCCAAGTGGAGGGTCTTGTCCGCGGCGGAGCCAGGGACAGTTAGGGAAAGGGCGAGGAGGGCGGACGCGGCGATCCGGGTCTTCATGAGCCGCCTATGCTAGCGCGACGGCCCGCCTCCTCGCAGGCCGTCGCGTTGGAGCGCTACAGCCTCACTCCTCGATCATGCAAATCTGCGCGTGCATGCAGCCAGGCGGTATGGTCCACGAGCAGTGCTGCTTGCCGGTGGAATCGGTGTGGCAGACATACTCGGAGCAGCAACTCCCAGGCAGGTTCAGGGCCTTGTCCGGCGACAAGCCCGGCAGGAAGTTCGAGGGGCCGGGAAGCCGGGTGTCAGGGGCCAGATCGCCATTGGTGTCCACGACCACAGCGTCAAGGCCCTTCGCTCCATCGGTGAGGCTCCACGGAATGGAGGTCGCCGGGAAAGTGAAGCTTCCGTTGAGCTCGAGCTTCCGCGCGCTCTTGCCTCGGGCCGGCTTCACCGGGATGAAAGTCAGACGCACATCGGCCGCGAGAGGCGCGGCGAAAGTGCCGCCGCTCTCCTGCGTCCGGTGGATGCGCATCGTCGTCACGCGCTGCTCGCCGCCGAGAGAGACGTAGGCGTGGAAGGAGCCGCAAGAGGTCTTGACCGGGGCGATGCTCACCAGCGACAGGGCCCGGAACTGGATGCGCGTCACGGCAAGGCCCTTGGCGTCGAAGACCGCATCGTCGAGCCGCTCGACCACCGTGTCGGCTGCGCCCAACTGTCCCAGGACCCCGGTCGAGAGAGGCAGTCCCTTGAAGGCGACCCGGCCGGTAAAAGGCTTGGAGCCCTTGCAGAAGAAACCGGCGGGAATGGGGCTGAGGGCGAAGTCGTAGACGGTCCTGCCGTCAGCCGGGGTGCTGAAGGTGTCGATGCCGCGCTCGATTACGGGAGCGGCGGCCAGAGGGGAAAGACCGAGCAGGAACGAGCACACTAGCGCTGCCAGAACGGTTCTGCTTCTCACGCTTCCTCCTTGTCCCAAAGGACGGCAAGATACCGCGAGCACCCCGCACCGGCGATGCGGCGGCGAATTGAAAGAGCTGTTCGCCATCAAATACGCCTTCCGATTCTACCTGAAAACTCCGCGATGCCTGGGGAACTGCACACGATAGGTCGGAGACTCCCAATCCAGCCCCTCGACCTCGCCGTCCTTGCCGGTCACCACCTTCACCTTCCCGAAATCCTGGGGAGAGTAGAAGGTGTCTTCGGACACGGCGACGAGCGGCCAGTTTCCGAGGGAGGCGAGCGTGCCGTCCGCCCCGTCGAAGCGCAGGTCCTCCGGCGAGCCGTTCACCTCGTAGGTCCCTTCGAAACGAGCCCGCGAGGCGGGCGGGACCGCGACCGGCTCGACCTTCGGCACCTGGGGCGGCGGGACCGTCTCGCCGGCAACGATCTTGGGAATGTCACGGCGCATCAGGTCCGCGGCTCCGGTAAAGCGGTTCGCGGTGAAGATCACCGCCAGCTTCGATCCCGCGTGATAGTCGGCGAAAGCGCGATAGGCGTCGGTGATGCCGTTCCAGTCGAGGCCGTTCTCGTCCACCAGACTGCGGCGGGCGCTTTCGCCGTAAGCACCGCTCACCAACGCCTGCTGGATGGCCAGGAGGTCGCGCGGCGTGGAGAAGATCGAGCCCGCTCCAACGAGATAGGAGTAGTCCCGCAGCGGGGCCTGGACCGGACCATGCGGACCCCAGGCATAACCCTGCGCCCGGTTGGGGATCAGGCGGCGCGCGCCGGGATGGACCGACTGCACCGCTCCGGCCGGGGCGAACACGAATTCCTCCAGAAGCTCCTCGAAGGACCGGCCCGCGGCCAGCTCGAGCACGCGCGCCAGCACCGAGTAGCCGGCCGAGCTGTAGAGGCTCTGGCTGCCGGGCTCGAAGAGGATCTCCTTCTTCTTCGCGAATTCCACCATGTCGGCCGCGGAATGGGCCACGATCTCATCCGCGTCCGACGTCACCCGGTGAGGAATCCCCGCCCGGTGGCGGAAGAGGTGCTCCACCGTGATGTCCTGGGCCCGGGGAAAATCCGGAAACCATTTCGCCAGCGGGTCGCCGAGAGCCAGCTTCTTCTGCTCCATCAGGCGGATCGCGACGATCTGGGTCATCGGCTTGCTGATCGAAGCGACACAGAACCGCGTCGCGGGCGTGCTGGGCACACCCAGCTCGTAGTTAGCCATCCCGAACGACCTTTCGTAGACGACCACGCTGTCGCGGGCCACCAGCAACGAGCCCGAGATCAACCCCGCCGCCTCGAAAGGCCGCACATAGGCGTCGATGCGCCGGGCCAGCTCCGCAGCCGGCAGAACGGCCTCCGGAGCGGCCGGCTCCGGCGTCTGGGCCGTGGCTGTTGCCGCGGCCAGCAGCGCCAACATCCACACGATGCAGCAGGATCTCATTGTCATGGGCCGGTCCCCCTGGTTCTCTGAAACGTCCGGGGACGCGGAAAGTTCCGCTTCGGCGGCGGGGATGCCCATAGAGGGACGCGATTCATCGCGCCCCTCTTCTCATCCAGCTAGAGGCAGAACTTCGGGACGTTGGGGTAGAGGTACTGGCAGGTGTATGGGGGGCAGCATACCGAGCCCGGCGGGACATACCGGGGATCGCAGGTGTTGCCATGGGTGATGCAGGTCTTGTTGGCAGGCCTTACGCGGTTTTCTCGGCCGGCGACCGGCTTTCCCGCGCCCGTAGCCATGGCGGGAACCACGAACCCTGCGAAGACGACCACGAGAACAGCGAGCTTTCGCTTCATGGCAACTCCTTTCCTTGGCCTCTCAGGGAGACCTGAAAGCGGATACGTAACGTAGATGGTAGCTCAGATCCGGCGCGATCGATCGGTCAATCCGGGATCTCTGCCTCGACGAGTTGCGTAAGCAGCCTGAGTGACTCTTGCCAGCCGAGATAGCAGGCCTCGGGCGGGATGGCCTCGGGTATGCCTTCCTGCACGATGTTCAGCTCGGTCCCGACGGAGACCTGTTTCAAGGTAACTGTCGTCTGCATCTCTCCGGGCAGGCCCGGGTCATCGAACTTGTCCGTGTGCAGGATGCGTTCGTTGGGCACCAGCTCGAGATATTCCCCACCAAAAGAGTGGCTGTGGCCTGTAGAAAAGTTCGTGAATGACATCTTATAGGTGCCACCAACCGTGGCATCAAGATGATGAACCTTACCGGTGAAGCCGTTCGGCGGCAGCCATTTGACCATTGCGTCGGCATCGAGAAACGCTCGATAGATTCTTTCGGGTGTCGCACGAAGTACACGATGCAGCCGGACTGTGTTTGTGGTCATGGTCCTTGGTCCTTTCGATGGAGTGCGGGGTAGCCGTCAGCATCTTCCTCCGCGATTTCTTCCGGGATAGCATAAGCTTGGCGGTACAGCAGGGCAACCTTCCTCCGGGCGAGATTTGCCTCCTCCCGCCGACCGTCGTAGAGTGCGGCGGCTTGAAGGAGGCCTTGACCATGAGTGTCGCGAATGTCCCCCCGACCGAAACCATCCGCCTGACCCAACTCGCGAAGCGGGCGGGGTGTGCGGCCAAGCAGCCGCCGGGCTATCTTCTGCCCCTGCTCGAATCCTTGCCGCCCATCCTCGATCCCAACGTGCTCGTGGGCACGCGGACTGCCGACGACGCGGCCGTCTACCAGCTGAACGACGAGCTGGCGCTGGTCATGACGACGGACTTCTTCACGCCGATCGTCGATGCGCCCTATGACTTCGGGGCTGTGGCGGCCGCCAATGCCATGAGCGATGTCTACGCCATGGGTGGCCGGCCGCTCGCCGCCTTGAGCATCGTCGGCTTCCCGGATGCCTTGCTCCCCGTCAGTGTGCTGGGGGATATCCTGCGCGGCGCCGCCGACAAGGCGGCCGAGGCGGGAATCGCCATCGTCGGCGGCCATACCATCAAATCCGAGGAGCCGATCTTCGGCCTGGCCGTCACCGGCACCGTCCATCCGGATCGGGTACTGACCAATGCCGGCGCCAAGGTCGGCGACGTCCTGATCCTGACCAAGCCGATCGGTCTGGGGATCATCACCACCGCGGCCAAGAACGGTGAGGACCGGCTGAGCGCGATCGGCGAGGCGCTGGCAATCATGACGACGCTCAACCGGGCGGCTTCCGAGGTCTTCACCCGCCATGAGGTGCACGCCCTGACCGATGTGACCGGCTTCGGGCTCCTCGGCCACCTCCGGAACATGACCGCGGCAAGCGGGGTGACCGCTCGCATCTGGGCGGACGCCGTCCCGGTCCTGCCGGCGGCGCGCGCTTACGTCGAGTCCGGCATCGCTCCCGGCGGGACGCACGCCAACTGGCGCTTCCTGGCGGACTGGGTGACGTTCGACCCGTCGCTTTCCAAGGAGCGGCAACTGATGCTGTGCGATGCGCAGACCTCCGGCGGATTGCTCGCGGCGGTGCCGGAGGCCCTGGCCGGCGCGGTGATCGCAGACCTCCGCGCGGCGGGTACTCCGGCGGCGGCCGTGGTGGGACGGATCGAGGCGGAGGGAAGCGGCAAGATGTTCGTCTCGCCGGGAGACGGGACGTAGCCCAGGCTCGGCCGCAGGTTCCCGGGAGAGCCCCGGAGATGGCCCGGCTCGCCGAAACTATGCAGCAGGTACATAATGTTGCTGCTACATAGTTTGAGCCCTGAGCGCGACATGAATCTCCCCCACGGACAATGACCCGTTGTCCCGGGATCTGAGGCTTACAGGAACGGCCTGAGCCAGCGCGCGAGGCGGTCTCCCGCCTTTTCCAGAAGGGGACGGTCGCGCCAGTTGTTCGCCTTGATCTCCCAGGAGTCTTCCAGGTCGTTGCGGAAGCCTTCCGCCATGGTCTCGGCGGTGGCGCGGTCCAGAATCACCAGGTTGCATTCGGAATTGAAGAGGAAAGAGCGGACATCGAGGTTGGTGGAGCCGACCACGGCGACCTGGTCATCCACCACCATGCTCTTGGCGTGCAGGACGTTGGCCTCGTACTCGAAGATGCGGACGCCGCGCGCGAGCAGGTCGGCGTAGTGGCCGTGCGCGGAGCGGCGGACCAGCGGCGAGTCGGTCTTGCCGGACAGCAGCAGACGGACGTCGATGCCGCGCCGGGCCGCGTCCCCCAGGACCTGGATGGCGATGGAGCCGGGGGCGAAGTAGGCGTTGGTGATCCAGACGTAGCGCCGCGCCGCGCCGACGATCGCGGCGAGCACGGCGGCGACCTCGCGCCACCCTCGCGCCGGATGGGATTCGAGGACCAGGATGCGCGCCTCCGGGGCCTCCGCGACCTCGGCCGGGATCGGCTCCATGTGGACTGGCGAGCCGCCGGCGCTGCCCCACTCCTCGCAGAAGACCGCCACCATGCCCCAGGCGGCCGGACCCGTGACCCGGACGTGGGTGTCCCGCCAGCCTTTCTTCTCCGGGTCCGGCGAGCCGTACTCCTCGCCGATGTTCATGCCGCCGGTGAAGCCGACCCGGCGGTCGATCGCCAGGATCTTGCGGTGGTCGCGGAACGGCAGCAGCCACGAGCGGCGGTTCGTCGGGTTGTAGAGCCGCAGCTCGATCCCCCGCGACTCCATCTCGCGCCAGAAGTCGGACCCGGTCTTGTGCGAGCCGAGGGCGTCGGCCAGGACGCGGACGGTGACGCCGCGGGCCGCGGCGGCGGCCAGCGCCTCCAGAAACTGCCGTCCGGTCTTGTCGTCGCGGAAGACGAAGAACTCCAGCAGGACCTCCCGCTCGGCGGCGGCGATCGCCTCGCACATGACCGGAAAGGCGTCCTCGCCCCGGAAGTAGACCTCCACCTCGTTGCCGCCGAGGACCGGCGCGTTGTCGTCGATCCGTTTCAGCAGAGGCTCGAACCCGGGGTCCAGGACGCCCCGGGCCAGGGTCCCGGCGAGCAGTCCGACATGGCCGGCGCGCAGCTCCTTGGGCAGTTTGCGACCGGAGGAGGGCCGGAGGTCGGGGCGGATCTGGCCGGAGGGAGGGCGGTCGCTCATGGGTGGCAGTATGTCAGAGCGCTCGCGAGCTACGGTACCCTTGGCGACCATGCGAATCCTGATCCCCACCTACCCCAAGGACATCCACGCGATCGAGATCGCCATGGCCCTCGCCGACCAGGGGCATGAGGCCGTGCTGTGGTCCGGCAGCGACTTCCCCACTCTGCAGAGCGCGTCGATCGACATCCTGGGCGGCGAGATGCGCTGGGAGATCGCCGGGCCCGAGCTCGACGGCGGCCGCCCTCCTTTCGATACGGTCTGGCTGCGGCGTCCCACTCCCGCGGTCCTTCCCGACAGCCTCCACCCCGGCGACCGGCCGGTGGCGCAGCGCGAGTGCCAGGAATTCCTGAGCAGCCTCTACTTCCTGACCGCCCCCGACGCCTTCTGGGTGAACCCGCTGGCGAGCCGGCCGCGCTCCGAACTCAAGGCGGTGCAGCTCCACGAGGCCGCGCGCGCCGGCCTGACCATACCGCCCACCCTGGTGAGCAACGATCCGGCCCGGATCCGCCGCTTCCTCGGCGAGCACCGCGAAACCATCTACAAACCGTTCCACCCCGCCCAGTGGGACAGCGAGGACCGGGTGGCGATCCTCTGGACGAACGACATCACGGCCGAGGACCTCCCCAGCGACGACACCTTGCGGCTCACGCCCGGCATTTTCCAGGTGAAGGTCCCCAAGGCGCACGAGCTGCGGGTGACGATCATGGGCCAGCACGTGGTGACTGCGCGGCTGCGGTCCCAGGAGATCGAAGGCGCCCGCCTCGACTGGCGCGCCGCCGGGCCGCAAGTCCGCGTCGAGCCGGACCGTCTGCCCGAGGAGGTCGAGGCGGCCTGCCTGCGGCTGATGCGGAGCCTCGGCATCCTCTTCGGCGCGTTCGACTTCATCGTGACGCCGGAGGGCGAGCACGTCTTCCTGGAGGTCAACCCCGCGGGCCAGTTCCTCTGGGTGGAAGAGGCGAACCCGGAGCTGCCGCTGCTCGCCCCGTTCGTCGACTTCCTGCTCTCGCGGCGCCCCGACTTCCGCTGGCAGCCACGCGCCGAAGCCATCCGTCACACCGACTATGTCCAGCCCGCGTCGGACCGCATCCGCACCATGGGCTCGACGCACGTGGACCCGAAGGACGTCTTCCTCAGCAGCGACTCCGAGGAGGAGGAAGAGACAGGACCTTCCAGCGAGGCTTAGCTATAATCCGATCCATCGATCAGGCGCGGTCCAGCTCCGCTTCCTCGGAGAAAGGAACCGTCGTCTCAGGAGGAAGGCATGAAGAAGAACGCACAGGAGCGGATTCTCGGACGGAAGCTCGCCCGGGAGCTGACACGGGAAGAGCTCGAGAAGACCCATGTCGGCGGCGGCTTCTCGACCTGGACGCTGACCGATCCGGCGGACGGCCCGTACAAGGACAACCCCCACCACTAGTAGACCTTGGCCTAGCGCTGCTTCTACACGCCCCGGCCGCCCGGCGGTCGGGGTGTTACAGAAGCCCGAGCTCCCCCAGCGCCCGCTCCAGCTCCGCCGCTCCTGTGAAGAGGAGCGTCTGAAAGTCGAGTTTGCGCGCCGGGGCGAGGTTCTGCTCGCGGTCGTCGATGAACAGCACATTCCGAGGATCGGCGTCGGCGATACCCAGGGCACGCTCGAAGATCTGGTGGTAGGGCTTGCGCACGCCGAGCCAGCAGGAGGAGAGGAAGGCGGCGAAGATCTCGCGCAGCCCGAAGCGCTCGATGCGGTGGCGGTTGAGCTCCGCTGATTCGTTGTTGAGCGTCATCAGCCGGACGCGTCCACTCCCGGCGAGCCGGCGCATGACGGCGATGGAGTCGGAGAAGGGCTCGCTCTGATCGAGCATGAACCTGGTGATCTCCTCCGCGGTGAAAGTGCGGGGGCAGTAGAACACCGCGCTCTCCAGGTATTCGTCGAGAGTGATCCGGCCGCTCTCCCACTCCGCCACCAACTCGCCGTGGCGGCGCTCGAACTCGCCGTCCAACCCGAACCGTTCGGCGGCCCGGGCGCGCTGCTCGCGGTCCCAGCCGTTCGTGCCCAGCACGCCGCCGATGTCGCAGAAGACGTGCGTCAGCTCCATGTTCGCCTCCGTTGAGACCTCTGGGTCAGCTGTCACACGGCGGGCAACTCGACATCTCCTCCGTCCGGCAGGTGTCGTTGATCGAGCCGCCGTCGATCGGAGTGGCACCGCCCTGCGCCTGCTCCATCTGCGCCTCTTCGAGCCTGCGCAGCGTCTCCCTGTTGAGGGCCAGCTTGCGGATCTGTCTCTTCTTCTTCATAGCGTCTCCTTTGAGATGAGCTAAGGATACGGCCTCGCCTCTGTCTGGGGAAGGTCGGGGGCGCTATGCTTCCCCGCGAGGAGGAAGAGACGATGAAGGTTTATTTTTCCATGCGGAGGCTCGCTCTACTTACCACGGCCGTTCTCCTGGCCGGCCTCGCCGTCCGGCCCGGGGCGGCACGCACCGAAAAGCCCGTGCTCCATGCCCGTCACTGGCTGGCCGTCACCGGCAAGCCGCTGGCGGCCACCGCCGGCGCGATGATGTTCCAGAAGGGCGGCAATGCCGTGGACGCGGCTAACGCCATGCTGGCCGCCACCTGCACCATGTGGGACACCCTGGGGTGGGGCGGCGAGACCCAGGTCCTGATCTGGAACCCCAAGACGCGCAAGGTCATCGCCATCAACGCGCTGGGCGTCGCGCCGACCGGCGCCACGCCCGACTTCTACCACGGCAAGACCATGGCCTATCCGCCCGAGTTCGGCCCGCTCGCGGCGGTGACGCCGGGCACCCCCGGCGGCCTCATGGTCATGCAGGCGGAGTACGGCAAGCTCAGCCTCGCCGACGTGCTCGGGCCGGCCCTCCAGATGGCCGAGGGCTACCCCATCGAGGCGCAGCTCGCCAACCTCCTGGAGCGCGAGAAGAAGCGTCTCCAGGAGTGGCCCTACTCGCGCACCACCTTCTTTCCCCACCTGGGGCAGGAGCGGGAGGCGCCGCGCCCCGGCGAGGTGTTCCGCCAACCCGACCTCGCCGCCACGCTGCGCAAGCTGATCGAGGCCGAGCGCCAGGCCCTCGCCCAGGGCAAGGACCGCAAGCAGGCCATCCAGGCCGCCTACGACCGCTTCTACAAGGGGGACATCGCCGAGGAGATCGCCCGCGGCACCCAGGAGGGCGGCGGGCTGATCACCAAGGAAGACCTGGCCAACTGGCAGGTGCGGATCGAGGAGCCGGTCAAGACCACCTATAAGGGGGTCGACGTCTACAAGCTGGACACCTGGACGCAGGGGCCGGCCATGCTCCAGGCGCTGAACATCCTCGAGCCCATGGACCTGCGCGGCATGGGGCTGAACAGCGCGCGCTACATCCACAACCTCTACCAGGCCATGAACCTGGCCTTCTCCGACCGCGACTTCTACTACGGCGACCCCTACTTCCCGCCCGAGGAGCCGGTCCAGGGGCTGCTCTCCAAGGCCTACGCCGAGACGCGGCGGCGCGAGATCAATCCGGACCGCAACAACCCCGCGGTCAAACCGGGCGATCCCTACCTCTTCCAGGGCAACAAGAAGAGGAACCCTTATCTCCCATTGCTGGAGAAGTGGGGGACGGACGCGGAGAGCAAGCAGTGGACGCAGCCGATCAACGCCCGCCTGCAGCGGCCCGACGGCATGAGCTTCGACGAGGGCTTCCGCGCCGGCACCACCTCGGTGATCGCGGCGGACGAAGAGGGCTGGGTGGTCTCCATGACCCCGAGCGGCGGCTGGACCCCGGCCTACATCGCCGGACGCACCGGCATCGGCCTGTCGCAGCGCATGCAGAGCTTCGTCCTCGACGAAGGGCAGAACCCGTTCAACGTGCTGGTCCCCGGCAAGCGGCCGCGCGTGACCCTCACGCCCAGCCTGGCGGTCAAGGACGGCAAACCCTATCTGGCCTTCGCGGTCCAGGGGGGAGACACCCAGGACCAGAACCTCCTCCAGTTCTTCCTCAACGTCGTCGAGTTCGGGATGAATGTCCAGGAGGCGGCCGAGGGGCCGAACATCACGAGCTACCAGATGCGCAGCTCCTTCGGCGGGCACGAGTCCCAGGCCGGGCGGCTGACGGTGCACGCGAGCACGCCGCCCTGGGTGCGGGAAGAGTTGCAGAGGATGGGCTACAAGGTCGAGGTCGAAGAGAGGACGTCCGGCCCCATCAACGCCATCCAGCTCGACCACGAGCACGGCACGATGTGGGGCGGCTCCAGCAACTACGGCGAGGACTACGGCATCGGCTGGTAGGAGGGGCGGGAAGGGATCAGGGGTTCTCCTCCTGGTCCTTCTTCTCCAGCTCCGCGTCCTTGGCGCGGATCATCTCCTCCAACTCGGCGCTGTGCGCTTCCGCCTGCTCGGCGCCGATCATCGCGCCTTTCTGCATCAGGACCGGCATCTGCTGGAGGGCCTTCTTCCCGATCGGCGTCTTGTAGAAAGTGATCAGCTCACGCAGCTCGGGCTCGGTGAAGGTCTCCATGTACAGATCGATCATCTTGGGACCGATGGCTTCCCAGCTCATCACCTTCTCCGCCCACTTCACCATCACGTCCTTGTAGCGCTCGATCATCGGGTTCTGCTGGACCTGGGCGTCGACCATGGCGGCCACACTGGCGCTCACGGTCTTTTCAAGGTCCATCATGGTGAGCAGCTCCGCGGCCGCCGTCCGATGGCTGGACTCGGCCTCGGCGGCCCATGCCGTCCAGGGCGACAGGCACGCCAGCGCCAGACCGACGATCATCGCTCTCTTCATGGGGTTGTCTCCTTTTTGGGCAACCTACCACGAGGACCCTGCGGGCGCCATCCCCGCACGGTCCTCGTCGGCGGACCCCTTGAGCGCGAGGTAGAACGCCAAGACGATCGTCGCCGCCCCACCGAGCCACAGGAGCCCGGAGATCTCCGCCGTCGCGCCCAGCAACCCC
>Ga0307468_100000173_pt1 | contig 15365 bp, 11 predicted proteins | sample atmdna_FD_203085 | JGI IMG/M metagenome (GOLD analysis project Ga0307468, IMG submission 203085) | Hardwood forest soil microbial communities from Morgan-Monroe State Forest, Indiana, United States - atmos_gases AM2C_05 | ecosystem: Environmental > Terrestrial > Soil > Temperate forest > Bulk...
CCGCGCAACCCGAAATCGCGACCACAAGCGGCGGCTTGGGAGACGTCTCAAAACTACGGGACGGCGGACTTTTAGTCCGCCGGTTTTTGCGCGAGGCGGCGGACTATAAGTCCGCCGTCCAGGTTCGTCGCGCAACCGCGTGACCGCGCAACTCCGCAACCCGAACTCGCGACCCAAGCGGCGGCATGGCCGCCGCACTCCAAACAATGTAGGGCCGCAGGCCTCCCCTACTTGCCCGAAAGGGTCATTCCGAGGCAATCTTCACGCAGTCCAACCCGGGAGACAATGTCGAAAACTTCGCATCGCAGGCGATTCGTGGTCCTCGCGCTCGCGCTGGTCGCGGCGTCGCTGCATGCGGAAACGCGGTACGAGCGCGGATTTCCGCTCGTCACGCTCTTTCGTCCCGAGGTGCACAAAGGCGGTCCGCAAAACTTCTCGGTCGCGCAAGATCCGCGCGGCATCCTCTACTTCGGCAACCTCGGCGGCGTCCTCGCCTACGACGGCGCGTGGTGGAACGTCGTCACGCTGCCGGATGAATCGGTCGGCTTCGGCGTCGCGACGAATGCGCGCGGACAGGTCGTCGTCGGCTCGGTCGAAGACTTCGGACAGTTGACGCCCGACGCGCGCGGCGAGATGGAGTATCACTCGCTCGCGCAACTCCTCCCCGCTTCTGCGCGCGAGCACATCGGCGACGTGCGCAGCGTGTGCGCGACCGGCGACGGATTCGTGATCGCGTCGGAGCAGCTTGTATTGCATTGGGATGGCGCGAAAACGATTCGCGTGCTGCGCGACGATCACGAGAATCCCGGCAAGCACTTCTGCTTCAACGCCGACCGAAAAACGTACGTCAGCGCGCCCGCGGGTTTGATCGAGATCGGCAGCAACGCGATTCACTTCGCGAACAAACACGTCGACGTCGTGCTGCCCGGCGGCGTCGCGTTCGTCACGAACGAAGGACTCTTCACACTCGATGAGAAACCGTTCGCGCCAGCCGCGTCGCAATGGTTGAAAACGAGGATCGTGATGGGCGGCAGCCGCCTGCTCGACGGACGCCTCGCGATCGCAACGCGGCAGGACGGCGTGCTGATTCTCGCGGACGACGGCACGATCGATCAGGTCATCAGCACGGAAGCCGGTCTGCCGGAATCGGTGCTGACGTCTGCGTACGCCGATCGCGAAGGATCGTTGTGGCTGACATTCGACGGCGGCATCGTGCGCGTCGACCTCGCGTCGCCGCTGTCGCTGCTCGACGCGCGTCGCGGTGTGCGCGGCAGCGTCACCGACATCGTTCGCCACAACGGCCGTCTCTACCTCAGCGGATCGCACGGCTTGTACACGCTCGACAGCGATGACACCGCCGCCGCAGGAATCGCTAATCCCGTTGCGGGATTGCCGGTGTCCGCGTGGGCGCTCGTTTCGCGCGCGCACGAGTTGCTCATCGCGACTGCGACGGGCGTGTATCGCTTGCCCGACGGCGGATCGCCGGCGGTGATCGCGGGAACGGAAAAGCAAGTCGTCTACTCGATGCTGCAATCGACGAGCGATCCCTCGCGCGTCTGGCTCGGCACACGCGCAGGCCTCGGCATCCTGCGCAATCGCGACGGCGCGTGGCACTTCGAAGGACTCGTCAACGGTGGACGTCCGTACATTCGGTCGTTGGTTGAGTTGGACGGCGTGCGCTGGTGCGGATCGACGTTTCACGGCATCGTGCGCATCGGGCCCGATGGCGCGAAGGAATTCGGCGACGGGGAGATGAACGTCGCGAACGTCGGTGGACGCGTCGTATTCGTAACGTCCGACGGTCGCGTGCAGCAGCTCGCCAAGAGCGGCAAAATCGAGCCCGACCCACTCCTCGGCCACATCAGCGCGCCCGGCGGATTCTTTCTGCTGCTCGAAGATCGCGACGGCAATGTCTGGATCAATTCGCTGCCGCCGCGCGTGTTCCGGCGCAACGCGGACGGCACGTATGACAAGAACGGCGAGCCGCTCGTTGCGATGACGGTCGGCGACATTCAGGTGATGCGTGCCGAGGATCAGGGCGTGGTGTGGTTCTGCGCGGATCGTGGATTGTTTCGCCACGAGCCCGCGCGCGCGAAGACGTCGTTCGCGCAGCCGCCTCCGCTGATCCGCCGCGTGATCGCAGGAGATCGTCAACTCCTTTACGGTGGCTCGGGCGAAGCAACGCAGCGCGTCGAGGTGCGGCACACGTTCGGACGCATCCGCATCGAGTTCGCGCCCGCGTCGTTCCGCCCCGGCATCGCGTATCAATTCCGGCTCGATCCCGCCGATGCCGCGTGGAGCGCGTGGAGTGAGCAGCCGTTCATCGACTACACGCATCTCGTCGAAAACCACTACACGTTCCGCGTGCGCGCGCGTGGGCCGGCGGGAAACACCAGCGTTCCGGCGACGTGGTCGTTCAGCGTGTTGCCGCCGTGGTATCGCACGCCGTGGGCGATCGCACTGTGGTTCGTCGCGTCGGCGGCGCTGCTGTTTCTCATCGTGCGATTCAGCACGACCGCGCTGCGGCGGCAAGCGGAGCGTTTGCGCACGCGCGTCGCGGAGCAGACGGTGGAGCTGCGCCATACCGTCGATCAATTGCGCGAAGCGCAGGACGCGCTCGTACGGCAGAACGTGCAGCTCGAGCAGGCGAACGCGCGGCTCGAGAGTCTCTCGCTCATCGATGACCTGACCGCGATCGCGAATCGCCGCTATTTCCAACGCTCGCTCGCGGCGGAGTGGGAGCGCGGATTGCGGCGGCAGCAACCGGTGTCGCTCGTGCTGCTCGATCTCGATTTCTTCAAAGAGCTCAACGACAGCCGCGGCCATCCCGCGGGCGATGATTGTCTGCGGCAAATCGGACGCTTCCTCAACGAAGCCGTGCGCGGCAGCGGCGACGTCGTCGCGCGCTACGGCGGCGAAGAATTCGCGATCCTTCTCCCCGGCGCGAATGCCGACGAAGCCGTACGCATCGCCGAACGCCTGCGCACCGGCATCGAGCACCTCGCGATTCCGTACGACGCAAACGACGAGCGCTCGATGACCGCAAGCTGCGGCGTCGCCGCGGTCATCCCGACGGGCAACGTCCCGTCCGACGTGCTCATCGATCGCGCCGACCGCGCGCTTTACGCCGCAAGGCACGTGGCTCGGCCAGGCGGGGTAATTTGGACTGCGGCGATCGCAATCGCCGCTTTTTGACATCTTCGCGACAGGTGTGCAAAAGCGGCGACTGCGGTCGCCGCAGTCCAAAGCCTGGCGACTCAGTTCCGCCGCTTGCGGGGTGCGGTTGGGAAATGCATCGCGAGGAGTTGGCCACCTTCGACGAATTCGCCCGGGATGACGAAGTGCGCCTGGCTGGTGAAGAGGAGCCAGCCGTCGCCGAGGATGGCGGAGGCGTCGATGATGCCGGAGGCTTCTTCTGCGTTGGTGATCGCACCGGGGAGGCCGAAGCGCACGGGATCGTGCTCCGCGACCGGCATGAGGTGATCGGACGGAATCGCGTAGCGCCAGATGCGCGCGAGACGCGGATCGCCGCCCGGATCTTCTTCGATGAAGATCTCGCCGCGGCGCGTGATCGTGAGGTTGTCCATGTTCTTCGGACCTTCGGTTCCATCGAGCAGCATGTCGACGTGACCGCCCGCTTCCGGATGCGCGAGATCGTCGAAGTGCAATCGCCAGAGTCGCGACTTCGTGGTGAGTGACGCTGTCGTCGCGAAGTAGAAATCGCGCACGTTCACCGGATCCCACGCACCGTCTTCCGGACGACGCCACTTCGTGACGCTCGCGCCATCGGCTGCGGCAGCCAGTACGGCGTCGCTCAGGTCTTCGACGTTGCCGAGCGCGTGCAGCGTGAACGACGCGCCGCTCGGAATCCCGCTTTCGGCGCTCTCGAACGGAAATGCGCTCACCTTCACGCCATACAACACGCCATTCGTCAGTCCCGCGCGCTCGATCGGCGAGCCGGTCGCTGTCTTCGTTCCGATGTAGACGAAGAGCTGGCCGCCGTCGACGTCGTTCAAGCCGGCGACGATCGTCTTCGCACCCGACTTCGGATTCGTCACTGCGTTCTCGAAGTGCATGCGCCCGAGGCGCGGCAGCTCGTAGCTCGTGCCGTCGAGCAGATGGGCAAACGCGCGTCCGTTCGCCACCTCTTCGCCGTTCATGAAAATGCGGCCGAAGAATCCGGCGCCGGATGCGGAGTCATAGAACGCATCGATCGGCGGAAGATCGGCAGAGCAGAAGCGCTGCATCACGACGCCGGCCGCGGGCGCATCGTACGCGTGCGTGGTGTGATTGAACCTCGCGACGCGGCGGATCAGATCCTCACCGCGAACGACGGCGAGATCGCTCTTGCGAATGATCCACTTCGAGATGAACGCGCCGCGCTCGCCGTGCGCGCGCACTTTGCCGGCGGAAGCCGCGAGCTCGTGGTTCACCAGCAGCGTGAACGTGCCGTCGAAGTTGTCGAATGCGCCGAGGCCGTCATCGACGCCGGCGAGGCGATAGTCGCCGACGCCGTCGCCGACGGTGAGGATCGACGTGATCCCGATCTCCGGAGCGACCGGGACCACGTACGGCGTCGAAGTACTGCTCGGGCCTTGAATCGTCGCCGCGAGCAGAAATGCGGACAGCATGGAGAATTACATCTGCACGACTTCGTCCGGCTCGACCGGCTCCGGTTCCTTCGGCGTCTTCGACTCACGCACGCGCTCGCGGGCGCGGCTGAATGCGCCTTCGATCTCGTCCCACGCGCGCTCGAAGCCGGTTTTCAGCTCGGAGGACGCGGGTCCCTTCTTCGAGAGGTCGACGAGGATGTCTTTCGCTTCGCCGAGGGTCTGGCGGAGGGCGCCGGTGATCTCGCTGAGATCGCCCTTCGCGGTTTGCGCGGACTGCTTCGCGCGCGTCTCGAACGTATCGAGGTCGAATCCCCACTCGCGGAGGTAGTCGGCGATCTTGTTTCGTTGCTCGGACATGGTCATTGGCTCCTTTTCGTAAATACGGTAACGCGGGGTAGGGAGTTTCGATTGCGCGACCCTCCTAATAGTGAATGTCCACGACGAATGTGACCGTGGCGCGGCCGGCGCTCGCCTCCGGTGCGGCCATTTTCAGCGCGCTGATGCCGAAATGCCCGCTGTGTGTGATGGCGATCATCGGCGCGCTCGGCCTCGAACTGCCGCGCGTTGCTGCATGGATGACGCCACTCACGATCGTCCTGCTCTCGCTGTGCCTCGCGCTGATCGCGTCCGTCGCGCGCGCGAAGCGGCGATGGATGCCGCTCGCGGTGGCGATCGTCGCCGCGGTCGTCGTCATCGCGGGACGCGTGGCGCTGCAGAGCAATGTGGTGGCTCGCAGCGGATGTGTCGTTTTGGTCGGGGCCTCGATCTGGTCTGGCCGCAGCACGAAAAAATGCACATCATGTGTCTGCGCAAAGGAGACGAAGTGTGAGTGACAGCGACATCGTCAAAGCCGCGATCTATCCCGCCATCGGCGTCGCCCGCGTCGGCAACAGTCCCGAAGAATTTTTCATCGGACCCGAAGTCACGACGCCCGAGAATCGTCCTTCGGGCTACTACAAAGACTCGCACGGCGCGCTGAAACGTCAGGCCGCGCGCTTTCGCGTGTATGGACTCGATGCGCACGGCCGTGTGATCAAAGAGCTCGACGCGAAGAACGCGAAGATCCAGTGGCGCGTGCACGTCGCGAACAAGAAAGCGGCGTGGTACGAGTTCGACGTCGCGATGGACATCGCGCAGGCGCAGGCCGTTCCGCTGCGCAACGCGAATTTCACCGGCAAGGATCGCGAGCAGCTCGTCATCGATCCCGGTCCGCGCGTGATCAGCGGCATGAACGAGAGCGGCAAGCAATACCGCTTCGACAGCGGGAAGTTCATCGGCGAGCCCGTCTACCTCGGCGAGCTTCGCACCGACGAACGCGGACGCCTGCTCTTCCTCGGCGGCCACGGTGTTTCGCGCAGCCCGTACCACGACAACCCGCCGATCACGTTCGCGAACAACGACGGCTGGCACGACGATGTGTCCGACGGACCGGTCGATGCCGAGGTGACGTTCGATGGGCGGAAACTCGCGTGCGAAGGTGCTTGGGTCGTTACCGCGCCGCCGAATTACGCGCCCGACATCATCTCTGTACAGACGATGCACGACGTCATCTTCGACGCGCTCTCCGGCCTGTACACCACGCCGGCGAAGAAGCCGTCGTTCACGAACGACATCTACCCGCTGCTGCAGCAGTTCAGCATGAACCAGTGGGTGAACCAGGGCTTCTACGTCGGCTTCGGCTACGCGCAGGCATACGACTTCGCCGATCCCGAATGGATCCGCCGCCTGTCGACCGTGACGAAGGGCGATGCGTTCGTGGAGTATCGCCGCCAGGTCTTCAACTACTTCCGCCCGCCGAATCCGACCGTCATCAACGAGCAGCTGTGGCCGTGGATGTACGGCGACAACATGAACGTGCCGGCCACGACGCCGAACGGATACTTCTCGATCACGAACACGCTCTACACGTACCTGCAGAGCTGGGTCGCCGGCAATTTCGAACAGGACTGGAATCCGTCGAGCAAGCCGCCGAAGTCGATCGACGAGATCAAGAATCCGCAAGCGCAGGCCGACGAGCTCACGAAAGCCGCACTCTGGTACTGCCTCGGCGGCCCGTTCCATCCCGGCTGCGAGATGACGTGGCCGATGCGGCTCTCGCCGATGTACACCGCGGCGTATCGGATTCGCCGCCGCACCGAGAACAATCCCGAGCCCGATTGGGGTCCGGTGCTCACGCCGGAGCTCTTTCAGAATCAGGAGTACTTCACCACGCCGTCGCAGACGTTCTGGAACACGCCGGGCGACCTCACGCGCTGGATGGCGTTGCCGTGGCAGACCGACACCGCGAGCTGCCGCGCGGGATACGAGCCGACGTACGATCCGCTCATTCCGACGTTCTGGCCCGCGCACGTGCCGAACACCGTGCTCACGTCGAACGACTACGCCATCGTGATCAATGAGAAGGCGAAGCGCGAAGAACGCCTCGACGCCTTCAATCGCCGCGCGAGCTGGTATCGCATTCTCGGCATCGGCTATCTCAATCAGATCGCGAACATGATTCATCTCTACGGCGATCTCGGCGTCGTCGAATATCGACCGGGCGTGAAAAACGATCCTGATTTCCCCGCGCAGATGTACGTCGAGTCGCGGCCGTTCGCGCCGGGCGGCACGGTCACCGCGAAGCTCGCGAAAGCGACGGCGGTGCAGGAGCGGCTGCAGAAAGCGGATGCGGCGGATGACATTCCGACCGATCGCGGCTTGATCGTCGGGCGCGTGGGGCGAGGCGCGCGCAGGCGCTGAGCGACTGGGACGCGATCATCGCCGGAGGCGGACCCGCGGGCGCAATCGCCGCGCGCGTGCTCGCCCACGGCGGCATGCGCGTGCTGCTGTTCGACGCGCCGGTCGCGCGCGTGGGAGAGAGCTTGCTTCCATCCGCACGCACGATCCTCGCGGAGCTCGGCTTGTGGTCGCGCTTCGTCGAACAAAACCACCTCCCCTGCTACGGAAACCTCTCCGCATGGGGAAGCGCGACGCTCGCGGAAACGGATTTCATGCGCTCGCCGTACGGACACGGATGGCACCTCGATCGCGTGCGCTTCGACACGATGCTGCGCGACGCCGCGAGCGAAGCGGGTACAGTCGTGCGCAACACGCGTTACGTGCACGGCGAAGAATCCGCCCGCTGGCTCGTCGACTGCGGCGGACGCAACGCCCCCATCGCGCGTGCGTTGGGCATCGCGCGCCATTACGAAGACAAACTCGTCGCGTACTACGCCCGCTTCACGTCGCGCGACGAAGACTCGCGCACACTCGTCGAATCGCATCCCGAAGGCTGGTTCCACACCGCGTTGTTGCCCGGCGGCGAGCGCATCGTGACATTCTTCACCGAAGGCCGCGATCGCTTGCTCTCATTGCTTCCAACCACTCTTCACATCTCGCTGCGCGTGCTCGATGTCCTCTCGCCTGTGCGTTCGACGGACGCCCGCACAAGCCGCCTCGAACGCTTCCACGGAGAAAACTGGATCGCCGCCGGCGACGCCGCCACGACCTTCGATCCGCTGTCGTCGCAAGGAATCCTCAACGCGCTCTACGGTGGATTAAAAGCGGCGAAGGCGGTTCTCAGCGGAGAGCTTGATGAATACGACGACGCGATCGCGCGTGTGTACGAGCAGTTCCTCGTGAATCGCGCGCGGTATTACGCGATGGAGCCGAGATGGAGCGATCAACCGTTTTGGGCTGGGCGGCGGGGGGCGGGATCGTAGTTTGGGGCTCGAACCCGCGATCCCGGCGTGACAGGCCGGAGGTCCAATACTTATAGGTTACTTGCTCTCGGAGCAGCCGGCCTACCGGGCAGATAGGACGCGCTCCACCGCCTTTTCCGTCGCCGCCAGCTGCGCATCCGGGTCCCCCGGCGCGCCGGTGGCGTGGCGTATCAAGAGGTCGGGCGGACATCAGGGAGTGAACGGGGGGCAGAGTATCCGGTCGTATGGTCCGCGGCCGACGTCCAGGCGCAGCTTGTTCAGCAGTTCGCTCCACTGCCCCTGGGGATGGATCGACGACCAGCTGACAGTCGGATACGACGGCGCGCCGGGAGCGGCACCGGCCAGAGGCACCAGACGTGCCTTCTTGGACGGCGGATCGTCGGTCAGCTCGTAGTACATCTCGAAGTACGTCCCGACCTGCGGCACGTCGTTGTTGGCCGACGCGGGCGGAACGAAGGCCGGCAAGTTGAGGACCGCGATCTCCACCTTGCCGCTGTCGTCGGGCTGGAGGAGCATCGAGCGGCCCACGCCGCCCGAGAACGTCGTCTCGGCGATCTCCACGCTGTCGGCCGACACCTCGATATCGGTGGCGACCCAGGTGGCGACGGCCTGCGAGTACGTCGACGTGTTGCCGGTGTCGTCCAGCCGCCGGAACTGTACCGGCGTCACGTTGCTGCCGATGCGGGCCACGGACCAGGTGAAGACCTTGCCGCTGCGCAGGTGGAAGCGCGCAGCGACCAGGCCGGACGGCGTTTGGCTGCCGAGGACGGCAGGATCGAGGGAGCAATCGGGGCAGATCTTGCTGAGCTCCGCGATCCAGCTGAAGTCCTCCCGCTCCTGAGCGGTGGTCGGGATGCTCAGCGGCTGCCCGTTGACCGTGCCGCGGACGTCCCGCTGCACGACGAGCGAGGGGAGGTCGGGATCGGAGGCGCTGCCTTTGTGGATGGCGATGTCCGAGCCGGCGAGCTGCCACGTGCCGCCGCCGGCGACCGCCATTTCCAGGGCGTCCTGCGAGACGTCGTCCGCCATGTCGCCGCCGAAGACGGCCGGTCACGCTGAAGACGAACGATCTGTCGGAATGGGACAGAGACCGCTCAGTGTCACTGCGGTCGGGCGGCAGGCCGGAGGTCTAAGAATCAGTGCGTTGACGATTCCAAGCGTTCAACACGTGTCTGCAGGTCGGAAACGACTTCTTCGAGCGTACGCAAGCGGCGGTCGAGCTCCTGGTGAGAAAACTTAATCATCGACCGAACCTCGGCAAATTCCTCTTTCATCGTCGTTTCGAGGCGTTCGATCCGCTCATTGCACCCGACAACCCCCTCTGCGACCGTGTCGATCTTCGACTCCAACTGTTCGGCCACGACATCGAAGTGCCGGCGCGTTTCCGCTGCCGTGCTTTCGATGAGCTTCTTCAGGTCTTCATCCATAGCACGTCAATGTTACCTCGGCCGGCGCGCCGATGTCGCGAGCTACCAATACGAGGTGACGCCGAGGTCTTTCGTGCGCTTCACGCGTACCCTATCTTCATGCTGACTCCCGCTCACACCTACGTCGCGCTGCTCGTCGTGCAAGCCGGTCATCTTCTGCATCACCGCCTCGCGAAGCGCCACATCAGCTTCGCCGAGTTCGTGAGCGCCGCAGTGCTCTGCTTTCCACCGTTCGTCATTGCGCTTCCCGGCCTGCTGTTCGTGAGCGTGCATCTTCTTTTGATCGCCGTTCAGGTTGCCGGCAGCATCTGGATACGACGGTTATCGCCCGCGTGGAGCTGATCGCAGACGCACGGCGAGGTACGCGGCGGTCACCACGTCATACGAAGGCAGAACGGCGGCCACCATGACGGCACGCGTCCGTGTAGAAGCGTTTGGACTGCGGTGATCGCAATCGCCGCTTTTTGACAGCCATCGCGGCAGGTGTGCAAAGCGGCGACTGCGGTCGCCGCAGTCCAAAAATGTGGCGCGGGACGACCTTCTTCGGCACCGCTTTTCGCCTGCATTGTCACTCTCCGGACAAGTTGTGACGGGAAATGAGATGTATATACACCTATATGCTGTGTACCTGCATCACAAGCAGCCCGAAAGGATCCCCCATGAAAGCAGTTTGCCTGCTGTTCGCTTTGATCGTTGCGCTCGTCTCCGTCCCGCTTTCCGCCAGCGTGTTCGTCAGCATCGCCGACGAGCTTCCGGCCACGCTGCCCCCGGGTACCGCCTACACGGCGAAGAGCACCGGCGGCCCCTGGCATCTTGGATCGACATGGGTCCAGGGAACGCCCCCCGGTCCGGGATCGGTGGTCACGATTCCCGCCGGAGTCACCGTGCGCATCGAGCACTTCGAGAACGATTCCCTGAACGCACCGAAGTGGGTCCGGGTGCAGGGACGGCTCGAGGTCAGCAACACCATGAGCACGCGCTTCTACGTCGAGACCATCCATGTCACGCCCACCGGCACGTTCGCCCTCGGCTCCCCCGCCGCGCCGCTGCCGGCCAATCTCCTGGCCGAGATCATCTTCACCAGCGACGGACCGATCAACAGGAGCTGGGACAAAGAACAGATCAGCCGCGGCCTGGTCGCGGAAGGCCCGGTCAAGGTCTACGGCGCCTCGCGCGGGGTCGGCTATCTCGGCGTGACCACGGACGTACCGAAGAACGCGAGCACGATGTCGCTGGCCGGCACGCCGTGGAACTGGCAGGCCGGCGACGAGGTCGTGCTCACGGGCACATACTTCCGCCGCAGCCGCCCCTCGCAGGAGGAGGTGCGCCACATCAGCTCGATCGCCCCGTCGATGCTGACCGTCGACGTGCCGTACACGTACGATCACCTCCGCGTGTCGACCGCCGGCGTGGCCACGCCGAACCTCCACATCGCCAATCTCACCCGCAACGTGCAGTTCAAGTCGAATTCCACCGCGATCGGCGACCGCGGCCACATCATCCTCAATCATCTCGACTCGGAGATTCAGTGGGCTGCGTTCATCAACCTCGGCCGCACGGACAAGAGCACGAAACTGGACGACTTCCTCGTCGGCGCGACGTCGACGTCCAAACAGCCGGACCCCCTGCAGGTCAACAACCGGCGCGGCCGCTACTCGCTGCACGTGCACAAGACCGGCTGGGGGCCCAGCCTGACCACCCCGCCGACGAACATCATCGGCTGCGTGGTCAACAACACGCCCGGCTGGGGCTTCGTCAATCACAGCAGCAACGTCAATTTTCAGCAGAACGTCGCCTACGATTTCTTCGGCGCGGGATTCGTGACCGAGGATGGCGATGAGCTGGGCACGTTCACCAGCGACATCGCCATCAAGGGACGCGGGACCGGTGAGTTCAGCACCCGGAAGTTCCGGATCAACTTCCAGCACCCGACCCGCAAGCAGGCCCTGGCCGATTTCGGCTTCATGGGCGACGGATTCTGGTTCAACGGACCCGCCATCCGCGTCAACGGCGCGGTCGCGAACGGTTGCAACGGACGGGGAATGATCTGGCACACCACGGGCGCGGTCAGTCCGTCAACGGCCACGACGACGGGAAACCCGCCCTATCCGTTCGGCCGCTACTCGTTCTTCCCGAAAAATCAGATCGCGAACGTGTTCGGCAGCACCTATCCCGCGGCGGCGAGTCTCGTGCCGCGGACCTGGCAGGGCGACCCCAACCGCGCGATCATCGCCGACCTGCCGATCCTGCAGTGCACGAACGTGCAGAGCTACGGAAACTTCATCGGGTTCCACCTGCGCTTCAACAACCACCAGGCCGTGGCCTGGTACACCGAGGATCCGTTCAATTACGACGACCAGATCATCCCGGTGCCGGGACAGCCGAATACGTCCGTGCCGACGCGCGTGCGGGAAAACATCAGCGACCTGAAGTTGTGGAACAACGAGGAGGCGCTGGCGATGCGTTACGCCAGCTTCGCGACCCTCACGACCGTGACGGCCATCAACCGCCTCGACTACGACGAAACCGCGGCGAACGATCCGAGCATCAACCCGATCTACGGCGCCGAGAACTTTTCCGTTCTGAACGACATGACGTTCAACGGCCTGACCATCGACGGCTGGGACGTGGCGCACTTTCTCGCGGAGATCACCGCCGACGCCAACGGGAACCCCGTCACGTCGAGCGGCGCGAACTTCGTGTTGAACACGCCGGTCTATCGGAACTACGCGCTGACCGGAACCTGGGACAAGCGGGCGAACGCCACACCGTGCGCGCTGCCAACGCTCAATAATGTCGCGGTGACGCTGAACAAGCAGTCGGCGACGCTGAGCTGGAACGGCTCGGCGGGCAAGTACCTGATCCGCTACCGCATCGACGGCAGCCAGCAATGGACCTATGCAGAGACCAATGCATCGACGAAGTCGCTGGTGATCACGACCACGCCGAGCCGGAACTACTCCTGGCAGGTGATGGGCGGCTGCACCAACACGCTTTCGAACTGGACTGGCAAAGGCACGTTCAACACGTTCTGAGCGGCAAAAGCGGCGACTGCGGTCGCCGCAGTCCAAAAAATGTGGCACAGACACTCTTGTCTGTGCGCGCCGCCAGAGGATTGGATTTAATCGATAGGTGTCAGACGGAACAGCGATAAGACCACGCTCGAGTCGCTTTCAAACTGGGCGATGCGCTCTCTATTGTTATCAAGGACCTCGTGAACGAGTCTGGTGATGCAGTTGCCAATCCGTAGCCACAGGACTTTGGGAGGTGCTCCCCTGAGAACGCACAAGTCGACCATGTCCGTGTTCTTTGTGACTAGCGTAAAGCGATGATAGCGAGCGTAATGCCAGATATCCGAATCGTCTGTCTTGGCCAGACCGAGTAGGAATACATGCGAAGAGCCCGGATATTGGTTCTCCAGGATTGGCACAAGCTTTCGCGAAAGATTCTGATCGAGAAGCAGTTTCACTCGCGCGCTACCGACGGTTGCCCCTCACGATCAGCGGCAAAACTCAAGCAGGCCAGGATGTCTTCGTGCGTGAGCTCGGGAAAATCAGACAGCACTTCTGCTTCAGTCATGCCCGCTGCAAGATACGACAGCACGTCATACACGGTGATTCGCATTCCACGAATGCACGGCTGTCCACCGCGCTTTCCCGGCTCGATCGTGATGATCTCATGGTAACTCATAGCACTTGCCCACAGATGCGGTCGCTGTGTTGCGACGGCTGTTGGAGTGTAACTCATAAGTGACTCATAAGTGTCTGCAACTGACACACGGCCAGGCCCGTAACTGCCATACAATGAATATCTTACGCACAGAATCGCCAGTTTACCGGCGCGCCGCAAACTCGCCATTCGACAATCGTCGCCAGCCCGCCTTCAAGATTGAATCGATGTCATCCCGTGTCGTCCTGAGTGGGAGGTGGGAGAGTGCGAAGGACCCTCCGATGACAGAGACGCGCTCTATCGGCAGGGACGCAGCGGCTCGTCGAATGGAAGGCTCGCGATGTTGTGCTGCTCTCGTCGGGATCTCAGATATTCATCAACCGGCGTAGGGGCGGCAATTTCCCGAGTTGATGCTTTGCAAGCGCTTCTCATACGGATACAACGCTTAGGAAGACCTCGTTCGCTTCGTCTTGAATAGCCTCGGCGGAGGCGGTGGGAAGCCGCGGATCGTCCGTTATGTACCAAGGAACGAGGCGAGATGCACTGACATCTATCGCAGGTGCGGGATCGTCACTCTTCCGCGCCACGCTGAAGAGCATCAATGACGCGACATGCGTTGAAAATAACGCGCGCGTGTGTAAGAAGATACGCGGGGAGGTGTGGATAAGTACCCGGCCTAATCACGTGCCAGCACTCCGTTATTTCACGTTCGTCGACGCCCACTTCTCAGAGTCGCCGAGCCCAACATCGATTGCCACGACCTGCCATTGCTTGTTGAAGTCGCTATACTTAAGGACACACCTGAGGCGCGCGGGCAGGAGGCTCATGAGGTCTGATGGAACAGCAGAACCACCTTCTGAATGCACGCGCTCGATCTTGGCCAGCACAAGCCGGAATGTCTCGCCTGGCGTGGCTAGTTCGCCCTTGTATTCCTCGTCACGTAGTAGTTCGCCGACCTTCAATTGGGCGAGACGCACATGCCAAATATAGTCGTCGTCTCTTCCTTTTGTAACAACTGCGTCCACCGTTGCCGGCACGCCGGCCGAGTCATAGTCCGCATTCCGCGGACCGTCGTCCTCAGCTGAGTAGCGACCATCTGGGGTAGACGCAGTCTCCCATCTCGGGTTACACGACGCGCATCCCTCAAGCCGTCGGTCTCTATACTGGTACACGACTCGGAATTTCCGCTCACGGTATGTGGACTTGCCAGTGGTTTGCCAGAGATCCGCAAAGTCGGGTTTCAGGTCGAAGACGTAGGTGCCTTCGATAAGCCGGTATACCCCCTCGCTCGAAGCGAGGAGTTCGTTCTTCGTGATCTGCTCGACTTTGTGCGTTGCGAAAACGAACGTCGCAATGTTGCTCTTGGTGTCTAGATCAGCGAGCTTTTGACCCTCGGGCGTAAGGCTGGCTCGCACAACGCGTTCGATTTCCGTAGAAGCCGCTGTAGGAGGCATATCAGTGCGGCTAACATCAGTAAGCGTGATGAGTCCTTTTGCTGCCAGCGCCGAATACACAGGATAGTCGGTCATCAACTCGAGCGCGCAGTAACCGTCGTTCGGATGCGCGAAACTTGTAGATCTTCCAAAGCAGTTTGGACCGAGGAACACGGCACGCTTTGCATAAAAGTCCCAGCTATATTGCAAATTGTCAACGAGCGTCTTCTGGTCTAGAGCGACAGTCTCTGATGGTAGCTTCCACCGGGGATTCAGCGCGAGGTCGTTCAGCTTTTGCGTGGCTACTACGTGAAACGGCCTCGCGCCCCCCATGAACGTGCCTGAGGCAAAATTATCCCAATAGCCCTGGGGAACGCCGGACAGCTTTATTAGACCAGCAGTCTCTAGGCGGCGAAACATTGGTGCCGCGTCGGGCCCAAGGTTTAGATGCGGCCCGGTTGGTACTGCAATCTCCTCGAACGGTTTCAAGGCGGCCTCGATAGCACTCCTTTTCGCAGCGGA
>Ga0307468_100000174_pt1 | contig 15318 bp, 12 predicted proteins | sample atmdna_FD_203085 | JGI IMG/M metagenome (GOLD analysis project Ga0307468, IMG submission 203085) | Hardwood forest soil microbial communities from Morgan-Monroe State Forest, Indiana, United States - atmos_gases AM2C_05 | ecosystem: Environmental > Terrestrial > Soil > Temperate forest > Bulk...
TCGGTAGAACGTCGGCATACAGGAGGCCCAGCGCGGCAATGGCGCCATCGTCGATGTGAACGACGCGCCGGGGGAAGGAGTAGAAGTGGTCGTCGGGCGACTCGTCCTCACGCGTGTAGGCGGCGGGCGAGAGCAGCCCGTCGCCCGCCCGATCCGGCGTGGATTCATGGCTCGCGGCATCACCGTGCGTCTCGGTCATGGCCTTCTGCCCGCGCAGTATAGATGCCGCGGGCCCGCGCCTGCGCTACGATTGCACGCCATGACGCTGAGCCCGTGGCCGACAGCACCGACGAAGGGGCCAGACGGTGTCGGGGTGGCGCGCGCCGGCGGCGTGCTTACCCTCACGCTCGATCGGCCGACAGACCAGAACCGGCTCACGCGGGACGTCCTCGTGAGCCTGCAGTCGATCGCCGATCGGCTGCGCGACGACGGCGAGATTCAGGCGGTCGTCATGACCGGGAGCGGCTCCGAGTTCTTCTCGATGGGGATTCTCAATCCCGCGGTCCGCGCCGGCTATACCAAGGATCAGATCCTCGAGCTGGTGCGCCTCGCCAATCGTCTCTACGACGCGATCGAGGGCCTGCCGCAAATCGTCATCGTGGCGATCAACGGCATCGCGCGCGCCGGCGCGGCCGAGCTGTCGCTCGCGTGTGATATCCGCCTGGCTGCGTCACACGCGACGTGGGCCCTGCCCGAAGCGCTGTGGGGCGGATTCCCCGGCGCGGGCGGTCCCGTGCGCTTGCCGGCGATCGTCGGCCGGGCGCGGGCGCTGGAGCTGATCTGCACCGGCCGCGAGATCGACGCCCCGGAGATGGAGCGGCTCGGGCTGGTGCTCTCGGTTTACCCCGGCGGGCGCTTGCTCGCCGAGGCGCAGGGGCTGGCGGCGCGGATCGCCGCCAGCGGGCCCATCGCGACCCGAGGCGCCAAGCGCATCATGAATGTCCGCACCGCCGGTGGTTTCGCCGCCGCCCGCGCGCTCTCGGATGCGCTCCGTCACGAGCTCGAGTTTAGCTCCGACGTCGACGAGGGCATGGCGGCGCACCGCGAGGGGCGCGCACCAAAGTTCACCGGCCGCTAGCCGCCTCAGCCCCGGAAGAACTTGACGAGCGTCGTGTACGTCTCGTCGGGCGCCTGCTCAGCGGGATAGTGCCCGCACGGCAGCGCGACGCTGCCGACCACGTGACTGGCGTAGCGCGTCCAGGCGTCCTCATAGCTGTAGAACTTCGAGGTGTGGCTCTGGCCGCCGACGATCACGAAGACGGGACAGGAGATCTTGCGTCCCGCGGCCACGTCCGCGGCGTCCATCTCGTAGTCGATGGTGGCGCCGGCGCGATAGTCCTCGCACACGCCGTGAATCTGCTCGGGCGTGCAGCAGCGGACGTATTCCTTGATCGCCTCTTCGGCGAGACCGCCCTTGCCCATCCCATGTGAGCCGAGCTTGAGCCGGATGTAGTACTCCTCCTTGCCGGCCAGGAGCTGCTCCGGAAAATCGTACGGCTGAGCCAGGAAGGCCCAGTGATAGCTGTTGAGCGCCCACTGGCGATTGACGCTGTTCCACACGTGGTGCGTGGGCAGGATGTCGATGGAGCAGAACTTGAGCACGGCGGCGGGATGATCGAGCGCCATCCGATAGCCCGTGCGCGCGCCGCGGTCGTGGCCGGCCACCATGAACCGCTCGAAGCCCAGATGGCGCATGACGTCGACCTGGTCCTGCGCCATGCGCCGGAACGAGTAGTTGCTGTGGTCGGGCAGGCCGCGGGGCTTGCCGCTGTCGCCGTAGCCGCGCAGGTCGGTCGCGACCACCGTGAACTCGCTCGCCAGCCGCGGCGCGACGTGACGCCAGTGAATGTGCGTCAGGGGGTTGCCGTGGAGCAGGAGCAGGGGCGGTCCGGCGCCGCCCACCACACCGTGAATCGAGACTTGCGGATCAGTGGTCTGGATGTCGAAACGGCGAAAGCCTTCGTACATCGCTCGCTCCTTCGGTCAGTCGACGGTGACGGGCTTGATCTCGCGCAGGCGCGGCAGCACTTCCTTCGAGAAGAGGCGGATGCTCTTCTCCGACTCGGCGTGGGTCATGAAGCCCGAGCGGCCGACCAGGCTCAGATGGCCGAAGCCGCCCACCTTGTCGTAGAAGTCCATCACCTGCTTGTAGACCGAGTCGGGATTGCCCACGAACAGGATGCCCTGCGCCATCGCCTGCTCGGCAGTGATCGACGTGAGCCGCGCGGCGTTCTGGCCGGCCGTGAGCACGGCGCCCGGCGCGGCGGGGGCCGCCACCGTGCGATAGAGCTGCGGCGCGGTCTGCGGCGGCGAGTTGCCCGGCAAGAAGCGGGAGTACTGGGGCGCCGACTTGAGGCTCGTGTGCAGGAACCAGAGGAGCTTGCTCCCGACGCGCACGCCCTCCTCGTCGGTGTCCCCGACGTAGACGAAGGCCGCGTAGGCGAAGTTGTCGGTGGTCACCTTGGGCAGGCCCGCCTCGGCGCGCGCCTTGCGATGCGCCGCGTAGGCGCGCTTCGTCCCCTCGGGGCCGCGCAGGACCAGCACGTGCACCATGCCGCGGCGTCCGACCTCGGCCGCGGTCTCCGGGTCGCCGGTGGCCGACCACATGCGGGGATGCGGCTGCTGCCAGGGGCGCGGCCAGATGTTCACGTGGCGGTGCGTGAAATGCTTGCCCTCCCAGCTGAAGGGCCCGTCCTGATGGCTCAAAGCCTTCTTGATGAGGTCGATCGCCTCCCAGTAGCGCTCGATGTTGTTCACCGGGTTGGCGTTGTTGGACGCCATCTCGGAGCCGCCCGACTTCACGAAGCCGATCTCGAGACGCCCGCGCGAGATGACATCGGCGGTGGCGTATTCCTCGGCGACGCGAACCGGATCTTTCCTGAGCGAGATCAGCGTGCCGAGGCTCAGGATGCGGACCTGGCGCGTCTGGCGCGCGAGGATGCCGACCAGCAGCGGATTGGCGCCGAGCAACGAATTGATCCCGGCATGATGCTCTACCGCCAGCACGTTCATCCCGAGGTCGTCACACAGGAGGAACTCGTCGATGACTTCCTCGAACAGGTCGGCGGCGACCTTCGGGTCACAGTAGCGGTTCGGCAGGCTCGCGCGTACGGAGTCGGTCGCGTTGAGAACGTCCTGCGAAACGAACGGGTACGGGACCTCGCACTGCCACCAGGCGTCCATTCGGCTCTCTCCCTCAGCGACCCAGGAAGCGGCCGACCACATCGGCGAACGCTTCGGCCTGCTCGATCTCGGGATGATGCCCGGCGCGCTCGATCAGCTCGAACCGCGCGCCGGGAATGAGCGCGCTATAAGCCCGTCCATACGACGGCTTCACGATGCCGTCGCTGGCGCCCCACACGACGAGCGCCGGCACGGTGATGCGGCGTAGCCACCGCTTGAGCTGCGGATTGTACATGTAAGGATGCCAGCCGTAGAGGCAGGCCGCGTCCCAGTTGCGGGCGCGGGCGACGAGCTCGTCGTCCGTCATTGTATTGGGATCGGGGGCCATTCTCGGGTCGTGCCAGCTTCGCCGCAGCACTTCCTCCGGCGAGGTGTTGAAGACGTCCAGGATGTCCGGCGTCTCGCGGTCGCCCACCTTGATGCCGAAGGCATCGACGAGCACGAGCTTGTCGATCCGATGGCGACACTTGACGGCGACTTCCGCGGCGAGCCAGCCGCCGAACGAGAATCCCATCAGCGCCACCTTCTCGTACGGGAGCGCCTCGAGCACCTCGAGGTAGAAGTGCACGAGATCGTACACGGTCTCGAAGTCGGCCGGCCGCGATGAGTGGCCGAAGCCGGGGTGCGAGGGCGCGATGATCTCCGCCGTTCGGCCGAGCAGCTCCAGGAAGCCCGCCCGCGGGTCGACCGGGTGCAGGCCGTGCAGGAGCAAGACCGGTCGCCCCGCACCCCGGCGCAGGACTTCCAGCTCGATTTCTCCGACCGACAGCCGCTCCGCGACGGCGGAGCCCGTTGCGTTCGTCACGACGCCTCCGACGGGACGGCGCGTCTCCGCGCCGTGAGCCCGGGTAGCGTAGCACAGCCGCGTTTGACACAGCCCCGGGTCCCGGCTACGGTCCTCAACTCATAGGCGCGCCTAGGCCGGCGGGGCCCCAGCCCCGCGACGGCCTGCGGGCGCGCACCGCGCACGTCTCGCAACACGAAGGGGAGGCCCGCATGAGCGACCACGACGAAGTGGAGCAAACCCCCGACGACGTAACCCTGAGCCTGTCACGACGGGACATGCTGCGTCTCGGCCTGCTGACCGTCGCGTCGACAGCGGCGGGACCCACCGTCTTTGCAGCCGGAGCCGCGGCGCAGCCGGCGACGCTGGGCGCCAACCTCATCGGCAAGCTCGAGGGCGCGGAGGTCATCACCGATCCCGCGAAGTTTCCCAAGCTCTTCAAGGAAGCGCCCGTGCTCGCCGAGCTCGTGAAAGCCGGCAAGCTTCCGCCCGTCCAGGAGCGCATCGGCCAGGATCCGCTCGTCGTGAAGCCGCTCCGCGAGATCGGCAGGTACGGCGGCACCTGGCGCCGGGGCTTCACCGGCCCCTTCGACACGTCCAATGGGCACCGGGCCGCCCAGAACGACAAGCTCCTCTACTGGGACTACACGGGCACGAAGATCGTCCCGAACATCGCCCGGGCCTGGAAAGTGAGCCCGGACGGCAAGGTGACGACGCTCTCGCTGCGCCGCGGAATGAAGTGGAGCGACGGGACGCCCTTCACCGCCGATGACTTCACGTTCTGGTACCAGGACCTGTACCTGAACCAGGAGCTGATCCCGGTGCCGCTCGCGGTGATGACGATCAACGGCGCGCCGATTGCTCTCGAGAAGGTCGACGACACGACCATCCGCTTCTTCTCGCCCGAGCCGTACCATGCCCTCCCCATCGTGCTCGCCTCCGTGTGGGGCATCGGTCACCACGCCCGGTACGGCCGCGACGGGTTCGGCGGTTTCGCGCCGGCGCACTATCTCAAGCAGTTCCATCCGAAGTACGCCTCGAAAGAAGACCTGGCGAAGAAGCTCGCCGACCTGAAGTTCGAGACGTGGGTGACGCTCTTCAAGAACCGGAACGACGCGTGCCGGAATCCGGACCTCCCGGTCGTGACGCCGTGGAAGACGGTCTCACCGATCACCACGCCGACGTGGTTCCTGGTGCGCAATCCCTACAGTGTGTGGGTCGACACCGACGGTAACCAGCTCCCGTACATCGACCGCATCCGCATGACGCTCGGCGAGAACCTGGAAGTCATCAACCTGCGCGCCGTCGCCGGCGAGTACGACTCTCAGGCCCGGCACATCGATATCAGCAAGCTCCCGGTGCTGCTCGAGAATCAGAAGAAGGGCAGCTACCGCGTGCACCTCGATCCGTCCGATCAGGGCGCCGACGTCGGCCTCTTCTGCAACCAGAGCTTCGACAAGGATCCCGAGATCGCCCGGTGGCTCGGCACGCGCGAATTTCGCATCGCCCTCTCCCACGGCATCGACCGCCGTCAGATCAACGAGACGTTCGTGCTGGGTCTCGGCCAGATCGGCTCGGCGGCGCCCGGCGAGCGCACGCTGTACTTCCCGGGCCCGGAGTACAGGACGCTCCACACGGCGTACGACGTCAAGCGCGCCAACGAGATGCTCGACAAGCTCGGGCTCACGAAGAAGGACGGCGCCGGCTACCGTCTGCGCACCGACGGCGGCGGCCGCCTGCGGCTCTCGCTCACCACGTACGTCGGGTTCCTGCCGTTCACGCAGATCGCCGAGATGATCGTCGAGCAGTGGAAGAAGATCGGCATCCGCGGCGAGGTGCAGGAGATGGAGCGCGGGCTGGCGACGGCACGAACGCAGGCCAACGAGCACCAGATCTACTTCGAGACCCAGTGGGGCGCCGACAACATGCACGGGCACTCCCCGCTGTTCTTTCCTGCCAACAGCCTCAGCCCGCTGGGCCCGCTCTTCGGCGTCTGGTACTCGAGCGCAGGCGCCAAGGGCAAGATGCCGCCGCCACGCATGCGCGAGCTGATGGACAAGTACCGCAAGTCGTTCGGCGTCAAGGACGCCGAGCGCGTCCGGCTCGCCAAGGAGGTCTGGAAGATCGCGCTCGACGAGCTGTGGCTGATCCCGGTGGTGTCGAACTCGCCCGCCTCGCAGGGCGTGCGCGTGATCAAGACCAGCATCGGCAACGTGCCGTCGCGGCTCTGGAACAGCGCGGTGAGCGACAATCCGCACATCGCCCACACGGAGACCTGGTTCTTCAGGTCCTGAGCGTCACCATGATCGGCGCGGGCTGGTCGGGCAGGCGAATGCTCACGAAGCCGCCGTCAGCCCACCAGCCCGCGCCCGTCTGATCTGCGGCGGCAAGCCTCGGCAGCTCGCCGCGACCGGACACGGTGACGGCTCGCGGCGACTGATCCAGCCGCAGCCTCAGGAGATAGCGCCGGCCCGATGGAATCGAGGAGCGATCTCCGTCGGCGGCACCGACGCTCACCGTCACGCCCTCGGGGCCGGTCGCGCATTCGAGCGGAGTGAGGGCGTGGTGCCCACGACGATAGGCGTTGGTTCGCCCGTCGTCCTCGTACAGCTCGAACCGCGACGCGCCGGCGGGATAGATCAGCAGCGTGACATCGTCGAGCGGGCGCTCCGACGTGTGCTGGACGACCGGCCCCATCGGTACGATGGCACCGGCGCGGACGAAGAGAGGGAGCCGGTCCAGCGGCGCCTCGACGGTGATGCCGCCAAGGCCCTCGTGACGCGCGCCCGTCCAGAAGTCGTACCAGGCGCCGGCCGGCAGGTAGACCGGCCACGCCGTCGCCCCGGTGCGCGTCACCGGCGCCACGAGCAGGTCGTCGCCCCACAGGAACTGATGACCGAGCCCCCACACGCGCGGATCGTCGGGATAGCTCATGACCAGCGGCCGCATCAGCGGCAGCCCCAGCGTGTGGGCCTGCCACGCGAGCGTGTACGTGTAGGGGAGTAGCCGATAGCGCAGCTCGGCGTAGCGGCGGCAAATTGCCTCGACCTCGCTGCCGTGCGCCCAGGGCACGTGCTCGCGCCAGACCCAGCCGTGCGATCGGAAGATCGGGCTGAAAGCACCGAGCTGGAACCAGCGAGCGTAGAGCTCGCCGGTCTCCGGAATCGGATGAAAGAAGCCGCCCACGTCGGTGCCCCAGTACGGAACGCCCGACATGCCGGTGCTCAGGCCGAGCGGGATCTGCGCCTCCAGCGTCGCGAAGTCGTTGTTGATGTCACCAGACCAAGTCGACGCGCCGAAGCGCTGCATGCCTGCCGCTCCGGAGCGGCAGAGCAAGAACACGCGCTGATCGGGCCGATCGCGCGCCTCGCCCTCGGCGAATGCCTCGTGGCGGTATCGATCGTAGATGTTGTGCAGGAGCGTTCCGCTGCCGCCGTGCAGCGCGGACTCCGCCGGCGGGCCCTCGCCGCCATCGAGCCACCACCCGGCGACGCCGAGCCGCACGAGGTCGCGGTGAGCCGACCACCACCACGCGCGCGTGCCCGGATCGGAGAAGTCGACGTAGCGCTGGCCCTGCCGGTAATTCGCCCCGGTCGGGCTCGCGCGCTCGTAGCCCGCGTCGAGCAGATAGCCGCGCGTCTCCGCCTCGGCGAAGAGCGGCGACTCCTCGTGGAGCACGGGGTACTCGTGGGTGATGATCTCGAAGTGCTGCGCGCGCATCTCGGCGAGGAGCGCTGACGGATCCGCCCACAGCGTGGGCTGGAACTCGAGATGGCCCACGCCGCGATTCCAGCCGAGGGCGTCGCCGTAGGTCGACAGATAGATGAGCGCGTCGCAAGGGATTCGCTTCTCGCGGAGCGTATGGCCGAGCCGGCGGAGCTCTGTGGTGTCTTCGAAGTGGCGTGTCGACTGGAGAAATCCGAGCGCCCAGCGCGGCGGCATCGGCGCGCGCCCGAGTAACTCGGCCACCTCGTGCATCACGCCGCGCACGTCGCCGCCGAGCAGGAAGTACCAGACGAGCCGGCCGGTCTCCGCGGTGTAGACGATCCGCAGGCCGCCGTCCGAGCGGCCCACCGAGACGACGGCGTCGCCGGGATTGTCGAAGAAGAGCGCGTAGCCGCGGCTCGACACGAGTAGCGGCACCCCCATGTCCGAGCCCGGGCCGTGCCCGATGTGCGTGTTCCAGAGCTGGCGGACGGCGCCGAGCCGGTCGAAGGCGGCGCCGCCCTGGCCGAGACCGTAAAAGTGCTGCTCGCCCGAGAACACGAAGCTCGCGCGAACGCGCCGACGGCCCGCGCCGTCGGCGACCGGCTCCGCCGACATACCCGCGTCGGCGGGCTCCCGGAGCAGCCAGTCATCGCGGGAATCGAGCACGGCGACGCGGAGCGGCGCGCGCGAGACCTCGACGCGAAGATCGGTCGTCACCAGCCGTACGGGATCGCCATCGACGACGTCGAACGGCGTCGGTGTCCATTCGCGATCGGCGAGGTACGACGGCGCGGCGTTCTGGCCGATCTGCCTGAGCTCGACCCGCACGATCTGCGGAGAGAGGACGGTCACGGTGATCTTGGGGTCCCCCGTCGGGAACCCCAGCGTCGACGCATCGAGCCGCTCGAAGCGAGGCATTAGCTTGCGCATGCATATCACAACTTCACGGGCGCTTGACCCTGCCAGTTCAGCCGACTACTCTCGCGGCACTCGCGACTTGGAGGCGATGATGGCCCACCGGATCGTTGGACAGCCCGTCGGAAAGCTCGAGGGCATCGGGAAGGTCAGCGGCCAGGCGCGCTACTCGGGCGACGTGACGCTCCCGGGCCTGGTTTGGGGCAAGGCGCTACGGAGCCCGCTGCCTCACGCGCGAATCGTCCGGATCGACACGTCCCGGGCCCGGGCGCTCCCGGGGGTCCTGGCGGTCCTCACGGCCCAGGATCTGCCGGACATCCTGGTCGGCCGCCGCATGTTCGACATGCCCATGCTGGCGCGCGATCGTGTGCGATTCGTCGGCGAGAAGGTCGCGGTGGTCGCCGCCGTCGATCCCGACACCGCGGAAGAGGCGCTCGCGCTCATCGACGTCGAGTACGAGGATCTGTCGGCCGTCTTCGATCCGGTCGCCGCCATCAAGGCCGGCGCACCGGTTCTTCACGAGAACCCCGCCGCCTACGAAGGAGCCCCGGCCGAGCGTCCTCATCCGAACGTCCAGTCAGTGCTTCGCTTCAAGCTCGGGGACGTCGAGGCCGGGTTCGGCCAGGCCGACCGGATCTTCGAGCACACCTTCCGCACCCAGCTCGACCACCAGGGCTATCTCGAGCCCCACGCCGGAGTCGTGGCGATCGACGACGACGGTCGGATCCAGGTGTGGGCGTCGAACAAGATGCCGTTCCGCCTCAAGGAGCTTCTGTCACACGCGCTGAGGCGGCCGCCCGAGCAGATCCGGGTAAACCTGACGCCGATCGGCGGCGATTTCGGGGGCAAGGGCTCCTTGATGGATCTGCCGCTCGCCTATCACCTGGCGCGGGTGACCGGGCGCCCGGTCAAGATGCTCATGCGCTACGCCGAAGAGCTGATGGCCGGCAATCCGCGCCATCCCTCGGTCATCACGATGCGCACCGGTGTGACCAGGGACGGGCGAATCATCGCCCGACGCGTGAAGGCGCTCTTCAACAGTGGCGCCTACGCCGCCTTCAAGCCGGCGCCGAGCGTGAATCTCGGCGGAACCGCCATGGGTGCCGGTGTCTACCGGATTCCCAATCTCCTGATCGAGGCGTTCTGCGTCTACAGCAACAACATCCCGTGCGGTCACGCGCGGTCGCCCGGCGAGCCCCAGATGGTCTTCGCCGGCGAGTCGCACATGGACATGATCGCCCGTGAGCTCGGGATGGATCCGGCGGACCTCCGCCGGAAGAATCTCCTGCGCGACGGCGATCACCTCGCCAACGGCCACCATCTCGAGCACGTGCGCGCCAGCGACACGCTCGAGGCCGCGCTCAAGGCGAGTCACTATGCCGAGCCGAAGCCGGGACCGTGGATCGGACGCGGCATGGCGATGACCCATCGGCACATCGGCGTGGGGTTCACGAACGCCCGGGTACGTCTGGAGACGAGCGGCGCGGTGACGCTGTCGATCGCCCTGCCCGACACCGGCACCGGCGCCCACCTCGTTCTCTGTCAGGTCGTCGCCGAGGTCCTCGGCGTGACGCTCGACGAGGTGGAGATCGAAGTCGCCAACACCGACGACTTTGAGACCGACTCCGGAGTCGGAGGGAGCCGGGTTACCCACACCGGGGGTCGTGCCGCGTATCACGCCGCCGAGAAGCTCAAGCAGCAGATCGAGTCGGAGGCGTCGAAGCACGGAATCCCGGCGGGCGCGCTAGCCGAGATTGCCCGGGCGGCGGCGAAGGACGGGCGCACGCTCGAGGCATCGCACTTCTACGATGCGAAGGCCCACGCGGACGTGACGTCGTTCACCGCGCAGGTCGCCGAGGTTGCGATCGATCCGGCGACGGGCCAGGTCACCATTCGCCACTTCACGACGGCGCACGACGTCGGCACCATCATCAATCCGATCGGCCATCAGGGTCAGATCGAGGGTGGGCTCATCCAGGGCCTCGGCTTTGCGCTGATGGAGGAGATGAAGACCGAGGACGGACGGATCAGCACGCTGAGCCTCGGTGACTTCAAGCTCCCGACCATCCAGGACATCCCGCCGCTCACCACCGTGATCCTGCAAGATCAGGTCGGGCCCGGCCCGTTCAACGCCAAGGCCATCGGTGAGGGGAGCATCAGCGCGGTCGCGCCGGCGATCGCCAACGCAGTCGCCGACGCGTGTGGCGTGCGCATCCTCGATTTGCCCATCACGGCCGAGAAGGTCTATTTCGCGCTCAGAGAGAAGGTGGCGCGATGATCCGCCTCACCGTCAACGGCACGGTTCACGAGCTGGAGGTTCCCGCCTACCGCACGCTCCTCGATTGCCTCCGCTACGATCTCGGGCTCACCGGCTCCAAGGAGGGCTGTGGCGTCGGCGTCTGCGGCGCGTGCACCGTCCTCCTGGACGGCAAGATGATCAGCTCCTGCATCGCGCTGGCGGGCTTCGCCGACGGCCGCTCGGTCACGACGGTCGAAGGGCTCGCTCAGGATGAGCGGCTGCATCCCGTTCAGCAGGCGTTCGTGGACGCCGGCGGCTTCCAGTGCGGGATATGCACGCCCGGTCAGGTCGTGTCGGCCAAGGCACTCCTCGACGCGAACCCGAACCCCACCGAGGCCGAGATCAAGGAGTGGATGGTCGGCAATCTCTGCCGGTGTACCGGGTACTACAAGATCGTCGAGTCGATCCGGTCCGCCGCCCAGCGGAGCCGCGCATGAACGACTTCGACTATCGCTCCCCGCGATCACTCGACGAAGCGCTCGCCATCCTCGGTGAGTACGGCGAGGATGCGCGAGTCGTCGCTGGCGGTACGGCCCTCGTGACCATGATGCGCCAGCGCCTGGTCCAGCCGCGCTGCCTCGTGAGTCTGCGCGACGTCCAGGGACTCGGCCGGATCGAAGCCAACGGCGGGCTTCGACTCGGTGCCCTGGTGACCCACCGCGACGCCGAGGTCTCGCCGCTGGTGCAGGAACGCATCCCCGTGCTGGCCGAAACCTTTCGGCGTGTCGCCACGGTCCGCATCCGCCACATGGCGACGATCGGCGGTGCCCTGGCTCACGGCGACCCGAATCAGGATCCTCCCGTCACGCTTCTGGCTCTCGGGGCCACGGTGAATATTCGGAGCGCCCGGGCAGCCCGCGAGGTTCCGCTGACCGAATTCTTCCGTGACTACTACGAGACCGCCCTCGAGCCCGGCGAGCTCGTGACTGCGGTCACGGTGCCGGCGCCGCCCGCGCGGAGCGGTGCGGCGTTCCTCAAGTTCCTGCCAAGGACTGCGGACGATTACGCGACCGTCGCCGCCGCCGCGATCGTCACGCTTGAACGGGACGGCGTCCGCTGCCGAGAGGCGCGCATCGCGCTCGGCTCGGTCGGGGTGACGCCGCTTCGCGCCACGTCGGCTGAAGCCCTCCTCGGAGGTCAGCCCCTCGGCGAGAGCCTGCTCCAGGCTGCCGGAGAGGCGGCGAAGACCGCGGTCGATCCTTTGACTGACCATCGGGGCTCGGCCGCGTACAAGCGCGAGATGACCGCGGTCATGGTGGGTCGAGTGCTCGGACAGGCCTGGGAGGCCGCACGGCGCTCGGCGCAAGCAAGGCCGTGACGTTCACCCAGGAGTGCGTGATCCCGGTCGATCGAGAGCGCTTGTGGGATTTCATGATGGAGGTGCCCAGGGTCGCGAGCTGCGTTCCCGGTGTCGAAGCCGTCGAGGCCGTGGATAGCGGCGCCTACCGGGGCAGCCTCAAGGTCCAGGTCGGGCCCATACGTCTCGCGCTCGAAGGCACCATCACGGTCGAGGAACGAGACCGCAACGCCTGGCGGGCGCGAATGCGAGCCGAGGCCAATGACCGCCGACTGGGCGGCGGAATCCGAGCGCGACTGGGCCTCACGCTGGCTCCGGGCGAGAGCGGGACCCGTCTCCGGATCGATACCGACCTCGCAATTCTCGGCAAGATCGGGGAGTTCGGTCAGCCCGTCATCAAGAAGAAGGCCGACGCAATCCTCGCCGAGTTCGCCCGAAACCTCCAAACAGCGCTCGCGGTCTGAGGTAGCATGCCATGGGGGTGACGCCATGGAACGGCTCCTGCGAATGCTCGTGCTGGGACTAGGTGTGATGGCGATCGGAGCGGTCGGAGAAGCGCGGGCTCAAACGCCGGCGCCGACCCCGACGGCGCCCGCGACGCCCCCCCCGATCGAGGGCAACGTCTACACGGTGATCTACGTCGAGGTCATGCCCACGTCGAAGTCGGACGCCACCCTGATTCTTCGGCGCTATCGCGAAGCGGCCCGCAAGGAGGGCGGCAATCTCCGCTGTGAGGTCGCACAGCGCATCGATCAGCCGCATCAGTACGTTATCCTCTCGATCTGGAAGGACCAGAAGGCGTGGGAGGCGCACGGCAAGGGCGCCGGCTCGACGGAGATGCGCGAGAAGGTCGCGGCGATCCGCAACGCCCCCACCGACGAGCGCATCCACAGCGGGCTCTCGGTCGGCCCGATCGACGCCGCCTCCGTGCGCGACGCGATCTACGTGGCCACGCACGTCGACGTCATCCCGCCGCAAAAGGACAACGGGGTCGCCGCGCTCCGGAAGCTCGGCGAGGAGAGCCGCAAGGGCGACGGCAATCTCCGCTTCGAGGTCGTGCAGCAATACAACCGGCTCAACCACTTCACGGTAGTGGAGATCTGGAAGGACGCCAAGGCCGTCGAGACGCACTCGATGGCGGCGGCGACGCGCGAGTTCCGCGACAAGCTGGCGTCGATGACGGGCGCGCTCTACGACGAGCGCATGTACAAGGCGATCGACTAGGCTCTCGGAGGCGGCATTGTCACTCAAGTTCGGAATCTTCGACCACATCGAGCCGGTGCCGGGGCTGCGCCTCGACCAGATCTACCGCGAGCGGCTGATCCAGATCGAGCGGCTCGACGCCGCCGGGTTCTACGCCTATCACCTGGCCGAGCACCACACGCCCGCGATCCACAGCCTGGCGCCGTCGCAGAACGTGTTCCTCGGCAGCGTGGCCCAGCGCACGCGACAGCTCAGGTTCGGCCCGTGCGTCTACGTGCTGCCGCTCCACCATCCGCTGCGGCTGATCGAGGAGATCAGCATGCTCGACAACCTGAGCGACGGGCGCCTCGAGATCGGCGTCGGTCGCGGCGGCGTGATGGAAGCCTACTTCTGGGGTCAGGAAGCCGACTCCGAGACCAACTACGAGCGCTATCGCGAGACGCTCGCGATCCTCCGCGAGGGGCTGAGTCACGACAAGCTCACCTACTCCGGGCGGTTCCACAGCTTCGAGGAGCTGCCGATGTACCTGCGGCCGCTGCAGAAGCCGTATCCGCCGCTCTGGTACATGCGCAATCCGGTCACCGCGGCGATGGAGGGCATGCACACCATCATCGTCGGCTCGCTCGACGGTCTGAAGGTTGCGGTGCCGCGCTATCGCGCCGCGTGGGAAGAGCATCAGGGCTCCGGGACGAAGACGGTGCAGGGTCAGGATCCGATGATCGGCCTGGTCGTCCACCTGGTGATTGCCGAGACCGACGAGGAAGCGCTCGAGGCCGCGAAGCCCGCGTGGGAGAAGTATCGCTGGAACCTCGCCGCGCCCCGGCGGCTGGAGGCGGAGAAGCGCAACCTCACGCAGTTCATGAAGACCAAGGACGGCTCGTTCGGCTTCGTCGGCGATCGCCCGTCCGGGCTGCCGACGCGCGAGACGCGGCGCGACATCGACGCCGAGCTCGAGCGCTTCGACCAGCAGAGATCGCGGCCGCATCCCAACCGGCTCGGGGGCGTGGCGCTAGCCGGCTCGCCGCGCGCGGTGGTGGAGTACATGGATGAGTACCTGACGACCGGCGCGAACTACTTCGTCTGCTCCTTCCAGTGGGGCGATCTGAGTCACGCGCAGGCGATGCGCTCGATCGAGTTGTTCGCGACCGAAGTGATGCCGAAGTACCGGACGCCCGCGGCACAGCCGGCGAATCGCTAGGCCAGGCGCGGTCAGAGCCGCCGGAGCGCCGCGTCGGTCGCGGCGTCGGCGGCGAAGAAGCACTCGATCCTGAGCTCGTGCAGCGTGATGTCGTACGGCGTGCCGAGGCTCGCGAGCAGCGTGAAGAAGCTGAAGCGCACGTCGCCCTTCTTCAGCTCGATCGCCAGAAACGGCGCCGTCGAGGCGTCCAGATCGAGCGCCTGCCACTGGTGCGGTACGTCGGGATAGGCCAGGAGCTCGTCGAGCAGCTGCTTGGTCTCGGCGTCGCCTGTGCGCAGGAAATCGCGGTGGAGCCACTGGATGAAGGCCGCCGCCGTCGCCTCCCAGTTGACGATGTAGGGCCGGAGACCCTGCGGGTGATAGGACAGGCGCATGGCGTTCGCCGGCCCGAGCGACGCGGCGGCCTTGGGATCCAGGAAGAGCCCCATCACCCGGCCCATCGCGTCGTTCGTCATCAGGATGTTCCAGTGCCGGTCGAGCACCATCGCCGGACACGGCTCCTGCTGGCGAAGCATGAAGCCGAGCGCCTGCTTCACCTGCGACATCTCGGGCGCGTCCAGCCCTGTCTCGCGATAGACCGGCGCGAAGCCGGCCGCGGTGAGCAGCTCGTTGCGGCCGCGCAGCGGCACCTCCAGCACACGCGAGAGCAGCAGGACCATCTCGCGGCTCGGCTGGGCGCGGCCCGATTCGAGGAAGCTCAGGTGACGCGTCGAGATCTCCGCTTCCAGGGC
>Ga0307468_100000175_pt1 | contig 15309 bp, 14 predicted proteins | sample atmdna_FD_203085 | JGI IMG/M metagenome (GOLD analysis project Ga0307468, IMG submission 203085) | Hardwood forest soil microbial communities from Morgan-Monroe State Forest, Indiana, United States - atmos_gases AM2C_05 | ecosystem: Environmental > Terrestrial > Soil > Temperate forest > Bulk...
TAAGCCACGAGGACGACCCAACCCTGCCACGCGGACGGTGGACCCCAGCCCCAGCCGTAGCGCTTAGCTGGAAACCAGTACTTTGGCTTGTCGCCAGAGCCCACAGATCGCCCCTTCCTGCATGCCGGCATTAGGCCGCAATCGACGGATGGCTACCTCCTCGGCTCATACCGCATCGCCACCGCCCCCGAGCCGAACTCCAGCCGGCTCACGAGCTTCAAGTCGATGCGCTTGGATAGCCCCGCGAACAACGTCGGCCCATGGCCCGCGAGCCTGGGCTGTACCACGAACTCGTACTCATCGATCAATCCCAGCTCCGCCAGCGCAAGAGGGAGCTTCACGCCTCCCACGAACAGTCCCTTACCCGACTCCCGCTTGAGCTGCTGAACGGCCTTCCCCAGATCCCCGCGCACGAGCTCCGCATTCCAATCGACCCGGTTCAAGGTGCTCGACACGACGTACTTCTTTGCCGCATCGATCGTCCGGGCGAAGGGTTCCATCCAATCGGGCCTTGTCCCCGTTTGCGCCGGCGACCGGAACGCTGCCTCCATCATTTCATAAGTCACCCGGCCAAAAAGAAGGGCGTCGGCCCGGTTGAGGTTCTCGACCGCGTGACGATGCAAGTCTTCGTCCGCGAACCCTTCACGGTGATCGCAGCACCCGTCCAACGTGACGTTGATGGAATAGCGAAGGGGCCGCATCACGTAAGAGTACCGATCGCCACAGGGCGGCCTAACGTCCGCGGTTCACCAAAACGGCGCCAGACATGGCTCACAGCCAACGGCGGACACGCGTCCGGTACTGGGCGAAGTCATTTCCGAATTTGTCTGCAAGCGCCGCCTCTTCATGAGGAATGATCAGCCGATCTATCATGAAGACGAAGGACGGAATTACTATCCACGGTGTCGTAGTTCCAAGAGAAATCGCAAGCCCAATGAGCAACAATGCCATGCCGAGGTACATCGGATTTCGACTGATCCGAAACGGACCCGCTACTACCAACGAGCGCGCTTCCTGAAACGGTCTGATTGTCGTTCCCGCCGACTTGAAGCGCCACACGGCCAAGAGCCCTAGAGTAAGACCGACGAGCGCCGGCACCGCGCCAGCGAACGTCCATGGACTTCGGAGCCAAGTCGGCCCAGGAATGGTCATGTGAAGAAGGACCATCACCATGATATGCAACACAAGGTAAACCGGCGGAACGATACGTCGCGGTCCTGAAGCCATTTTCTTCCCACTGATCCGAGCGTCTGATGCGAGCGTCGAACCCCGCTCTACCTAAGCCGCGCTCCGCGGCGCGGGGTGAGCAACGCGAGCCCGGGTCCGCTGCAGCGTGAAGTTCGACGCCCGGATTTTCGCGATCTCATGATCATGGCCTACTGTATGACCTCATCCGCTCGCAACAGCACCGACTGGGGGATCCTCAGGCCGAGCGCCTTCGCGGTCCTGTTGTTGATGACTAGCTCGAACCGCGTTGCCTGGCGCAGCGGCAGTTCGCTGGGCCGAGCGCCAGCCAGGATCTTGGCGACCTGCTCAGCCGCCACCGTGTAAACCTCGGATAGGCTCGCGCCGTACGACATGAGACCGCCAGCCTCTACGAAAAAGCGGAACGCATGAATCGTAGGCAAGCGAGCCTTGATGGCGAAGTCGGCGAGCTGCTGAGGCCGAGGATGAGAGCTGATAACCATGTCGGGATACACGAACAGTGCGTCAGGGCGCTCCTTCGCGATCATCGCGAGCTCTGGCTGCAGGTCTTCGGGAACTCCCACGTTAGCCACCTGCAATCTGATGCCCAGACGCGGTGCGGCGTCCTGGGTCAGCTTCAACGCGTTAGTGGCAGCTTCAGGGTCCTGAAGAAACATCACCCGCGAGACCTTGGGGACCGCCTCCTTGAGGAATTCGAGGCGCTTCGGGCTGAGCTCCGTCGTCATGCAGGTGACGCCCGTCAGGTTTCCACCGGGCCGAGCGAGTTGTGTGACGTGCTCGAATGGGTCGCACGAGTAGACGACGAGCGGCGTGGTCTTCACGGTCTTGGCGACAATGCGCGACGCCCTCGTGCCCATGGTGAACAGAACGTCGACCGGAGTCTGCACGAGCTCGGCGGCTAGCCCCGGCATCCGGTCGTATCGGCAATCTGCGAATCGCTGCTCGATGATGAGGTTCTTCCCCTCAACGTAGCCGTGTTCCGCTAGGCGAGCCCGGAAGATATCGAAATTGGCGCGCCGAGGACCGGGGCCACAGACCTCCAGCCAGCCGACGCGCGATATCCCGGCAGCCCGTTGCGCCTCGGGCGAGGTCTGCATGGCGATCATGCATACGCCGAGGGCAAGAACCGTCACCCCGATCCGCATAGCGATTTCATTCATCTTCATCGCATAGCCTCCACCCCGTTACCAAGCTGCGTCTCGAGCCCAAGCATGCGTCCCGCGGCGGTCGCTGCCTTCAGCATGTCGTTTCGGTCACTGGTTGATCGGTCGCGTCGGAAGTGCGGCGAACGTTCCACATGAGCGGCAGGCGTAGGCACGCGAAGCGTGCCGGAGCCTGTCCGCTCGATGAAGGGGTTAGGCGTCATGGAACCACCTGCCAAACCTCGCACCGAGCCGGCAAGCACATTCCCTAGCTGCGATACCACTGTCGCAGCTCGATCGGGTTGCCATCGGGATCGCGGATCTCGGCGCGCGCATAGTCTGGCCGCTTGACCGGCCCCCACGCTGTCACCACGCTCTTCTCCTTGAGCATGTTCAGCACGCCGTCCATGTCGTCCATCTCGAGGGCGAGGCACTGCCAGCCGAGCCGCTGCTCTGCGCTGCGGGGCGGGATGGACTTCGCATCCGGATAGCACATCACCTCGACTGTGGTGCCGCCAAGCTCGAGGTACACGAGATCCAGTGGCCCGGCAGGGGTTTCGGGAATACGCGTGCGCTCGCGCTCGCGGAAGCCGAGCACGCCGATATAGAAGGCGATCGTGCGCTCGGGCGCCGCGGTGAGCAGCTGTGCTTCCACAGCGGCCCAAGAGGCGAGGACAGTCAGGGCGAGGATTGCGGCGAAGATGGGCCGGCTACGCAAACTATTCTCCTCCCTTTGAGCCGGGTAAGTAGAACCGATGGTTCTGCCTGAAGTCAACGATGACCAGTCGCCTTACCCTCCCAGATACGCGCGCCGCACGTGGTCGTCGTGCAGCAGGTCGCGCGCCGCACCCTCGAGCACGATGCGGCCGGTTTCCATCACGTACGCGCGGTCGGCCATGCGGAGCGCGGCGTAGGCGTTCTGCTCCACCATGAGCACCGTCGTGCCCCGCCGGCGAATGTCCGCGATGATGCCGAACGTCGTCTCCACGATGGTCGGGGCCAGGCCGAGCGAGGGCTCGTCGAACAGGACGAGGCGCGGCCGGGCCATCAGGGCGCGGGCAATGGCGAGCATCTGCTGCTCACCGCCGGAAAGCGTGCCGGCCATCTGGTGGCGCCGGTTGGCGAGGATGGGAAAGTGCCGGCAAACCTCCCCGACGTCGTCGGCGATCGCCGCGCGATCGCGCCGCACGTAGGCGCCCATCGCCAGATTCTCCTCGACCGTCAGGTACGGGAACACGCGCCGGCCCTCAGGGCAGTGGGCGATACCCGCGCGCAAGATTGCTGCGGGCTCGCGCCCGTGAATCTCGCGGCCGTCGAACACGATGCGTCCCTGGCTCGGCGAGAGCAGGCCCGAGATCGCGCGCAGCGTCGATGTCTTCCCCGCGCCGTTGGCGCCGATCAGGCAGACGAGCTCGCCCGGTGCCACCACCAGGTGCAGCCCGCGCAGAGCGGTGATGGGACCGTACCCAGCGTACAGGTTCTCCAGGCGCAGCAGCGCGGGCCCGTCAGGCGGCGCCACCGGAAGCTCCGAGATAGGCGCGGATCACGTCGGGGTGCGACTGGATCGCGGCCGGCGGCCCCTCGGCGATCACCCGGCCGCCGTTGAGCGCGATCACGGTGTCGGAGATGCCCATGACCATCCGCATGTCGTGCTCGACCAGCAGGACGGTCACGCCCTGCTCGCGAATCTTCCGGATGAGACCGCTCACGGCCGTCTTTTCGGCGCCGGTCATGCCGGCGCCCGGCTCGTCCAGCAGCAGCACGCGCGGGCGCGCGGCGAGCGCCACGGCCAGCTCGACGAGCCGCTGCTCGCCATAGGGCAAGGCGCTCGCCACCTCGCGTCGCCGATGGGCGAGCCCGACAAACGCGAGGATCGCGGCGGCCTCCGTGCCGAGGCCCTTTTCCTCGACGGCGAGGCGCCGGCGGCCCGCGAGCACTTCGAGGAACCCGGCGGTGCCGCGCAGGTGCATGCCGGTGAGCACGTTGTCCTCGACGCTCAGCGCCGGGAACACGCTGGTTCGCTGAAACGTGCGAACGATGCCGCGCCGCGCGATCGCCGAGGGTCTCAGCCCGGTCAGCGAGACGCCGTCGTAGGTGATGCGGCCGCCGGCCGGACGGAGGTAGCCGGTGATCGCGTTGAACGCGGTCGTCTTGCCGGCGCCGTTGGGCCCGATCACGCTGGTGATCGAGCCCGGGCGCACGTCGAACGACACCGCCTCGAGCGCGGTCACGCCGCCGAAGCGCACGGCGAGATCTCGGACGGCGAGCGTCACGACGCGCCGCGGCCGCGGAGCGCTTGCAACGCGGGCACGATACCGCGCGGCAGGAAGAACACGAGCAGCACCAGTAGCACACCGTACGCCAGCATCTGCCACTGCCACGAAGCGGCCGCGCGCAGGGTCTCCGGCAGCACGGTGAACAGCACGGCGCCCACCAGCGGTCCGGCGAGCGTGCCCTTGCCGCCCGCGACGACCATGATGACCATCGTCACGGTGTAGCTGAAGAGGAAAACTTCCGGGCTGACGAACCTCGTGTAGTGCGCGTAGAGGCTGCCGCCGAGGCCCGCGATGGCCGCGCTGACAACCGTGGCCAGCACCAGATAGTGCGTCACGTCGACGCCGATCGACTCGGCGAGCGCCTCGTTCTCGCGCAGCGCCACGAAGGCGCGGCCGATCCGCGACCTGACGAGCCGCGCGCACACCAGGTACGACAGCGCGAGGGCGGCGAGAACCAGGTAGTAGTAGGCCGTCTTGCTTCGAAGCGACCACCCGAACAGCTCCGGTGCCGGCACTCCCGGAAGGCCGAGCGGCCCGTTGGTCAGCTCGATCCAGTTGACGCTCACCAGTGAGATCACACCCGCGAAGCTGATCGTCACCAGCACGAAGTAGGCACCGCGCAGCTTCAGCGCCAGCCGTCCGATGAGCCAGCCCGCTGCGCCGGCGAGGGCGACGGCCGCCGCCAGCGCCGGCCAGAACGGCCACTCGGTCTTCAGGGTGAGCAGCGCCGACGTGTACGCGCCGATGCCGAAGAATGCGGCGTGGCCGAGCGAGAGCTGGCCCGTGAAGCCGAGGAGCAGGTTCAACGAGAGCGCGAGCACGCCGAAGATGGCGGCCATGATCGCGACGTGCACGTGATACGCGCTCGCAAGCCACAGCGGCAGCGTGAGCGCGGCCGCCGCCACGATGAAGCCGCCGGCGCGCGTCATGCGATGCGTTCTTGGCGCGCGAAGAGCCCGGAGGGCCGGAACAGCAGGACGAGAATGATGATGACGAAGCCCACGGCGTCACGGTAGCCGGACGAGATGTACCCGGCGCCCAGCTCCTCGACGATGCCGAGCAAGAGCCCGCCGATCGTCGCCCCCGGCAGGTTACCGAGACCGCCCAGGATGACGACGGAGAAGGCCTTCAGCGAGGCCAGGTCGCCCATCGACGGGTAGGCGAGGAAGACTGGCCCGAGCAGGGCGCCGGCGGCCGCGGCCAACCCCGAGCCGAACGCGAAGGTGGCGGCGTGAATGCGCCCGATGCCCACGCCCATGAGCGCGGCGGTGTCGCGGTCCTGGAACGTCGCGCGCATCGCGCGGCCGAGCTTCGTCTTCTGGATGAGGAGCCACGAAGCCGCGATGAGCGCCGCGGCCAGCAGGAGCACGAAGAGCCGCAGCGGGGCGATGGCCACCGGACCCAGCACCAGCGGCGCCGTCGGGAAGGGATGCGGAATCGACTTGGCGACACCGCTCCAGATCAGGAGCTCGCCGTTCTGCATGGCGATCCAGAGGCCGATCATCACCAGCATGGTCGTGTCGATCGACTCGCCCCGGAGGGGCCGCAGCAGTGTCACCTCGCAGAGCCAGCCGAGGACGGCGCCGGCGGCGATCGCCATCAAGAGCGCCACGAAGAAATTCACGCCGGCCAGCGCGAGGCCGGCGAACGCCACGTACGCCCCCAGCGTGTAGAACTCGCCGTGGGCGAAGTTGACGACGTTCATGAGGCCGAAGATGAGGGTGAGCCCGATGCCCAGCAGGGCGTACGTCCCGCCGAGCACCAGGCCGTTCACCAGGTGCTGAAGGAGCTGCTCCACCGGTCGCGCGTGCTACTTCTTCGCGAGGAAGTCGGGCAGCGCTACCTTTCCGTCGCGGATCTGCACGATGAAGATGCTCGGCTGACTCTGGCCGCTTTCCTTGCCGGCGGGCCCGTCCTTCTCGAACTTGATCGGCCCGTTCACGCCCATCAGGCTCACCTTCCAGAGCGCGTCACGGATGGCCTTGGGGTCGTCCTTGCCGGCCACCTTGATCGCCTCGGCGATGGTGGCGATGCCGTCGTGGCCGCGGAAGCCTTCGGTCAGCCCCTCGAAGGGATGCCCGCGCTTGGCCCACTCGTCGACAAACGCCTTGGCGAGCTTGCCGTCGGGCATCGCCTCGGGGAACCACGGCATGAAGAACACGATGTGATAGCTGCCCTCGGCAGCGGCGCCGGCCTGCTTGATGAGCTGCGTGGGCGACGAGCTGCCGCCGGTCGTGACGATCTTGCGCGTCAGCCGCTGCTCCTGCGCCTGCTTCATCACCAGGGTGATCTGCTCGACGGCCGTCGTCAGGAACAGCGTGTCGCCGCCGGTCGCCTTGATCTTGGTGATCTGCGCGTTCATGTCGGTCGCCGCCTGGTCCATGTACTCCGCGACGCCGACCGAGGCGCCCTTCTTCTTCAGCATATCGCCGAACGCGGTGATCGAGCCGCGGCCCCAGTCCGTGTTGACCGCCAGGAAGTCGACGTTCTTGACGCCGAGTTTGTCCACGTAGCGCTCGAGCCCGAGCGCCTCCATCTCCGACGGCGGGCTGATGCGAAAGATCCACGGATTGCCGCGCTTGGTGACGGACGCGGCGCTCGAGGTCTCCACGACCATCGGCACGCCGTACTCCTCGAGCTTGGGCATCGCGGCCAGCGTCATCGAGCTGCCCCAGGCGCCCATGATGGCCGGCACCTTGTCGCGCACGATGAGCTTCTCGGCGGCGCTCGCCGCCTCCTTGGGATCCGACTTGTTGTCCTCGATGAGCAGGTCGATCTTCCGGCCGCCGACCCCGCCCTTCGCGTTGATCCAGTCGCGCGCGATCTCGGCGCCCATGCGCACGTAGTTGCCCGACGCCGCGACGGGGCCGGAGAGCGGCTCGATGACGCCGATCTTGATCGGCGCCTGCGATTCGCCGGGCACCGTGAGAGCGGCGAGCGCGACGAGAAGGAGCGCCACGAGCACGACTGACCGTTTGCCCATCGAGAGCCTCCTGCGAGATCGAGATGTGGCAGCGAGGATAGCGCACGACTCGACGTTCGCGCTAGTCGTCGAGCGCCTCGAGGCTAGCGGGGTGGAGCGAGATTTGCCGTGACGAGGCGCTGACGGAAGGTGAAGACGTTCGGATCTCCCGGGTCGACCGTGACGTGGACCCAGTGGTGATAGGGCGATCCGAAGGTCTCGACCCTCGTAAAGTGCTCGACCGGCGGCGCGTTCTGGGTAACGCGCGGGCTCAGCGGCCGATCGATGCGGAAGAAATGACTGTCGCCGTGGACCAGCACGATCGGCTTGCGGAAGGCGTCCCCTGCCAGTTGAAGCTGAATCCGGAGATCGCTGAAGCCGCTCGGATTCTGCGGTGTCCCCGGGAACGGCGGGAATTCGTGGAACAGGTTCGCCTGCTGCAGGATCATGATGGCGCGGCTGTTGCGCGCCTTGGCGTCGTCGAATCCCTGCCGCAGCCACGCCAGGTTCGCCTGGTTGCGCTCGGCGTATTCCGCGTCGCCGTCGCTCGAGCGCCCGCGCCCGTTGTTGCTGCCGGTCACGTGGAGAGTGAGGAATGTCACCTCCCCCAGCTCCCAGCGCACGTTCTCCCGGTACTTCGCGAATGCCCCACCGGACCCGCTCTGCCGGGTGAGCGCGAATGTACGCCGCCCGAGGGTGTGATTGCCCTCGAAGAACACGGTCCTCAGCTTGGCGAGGCGCTCGAGGGGATCGCCGCCTGGGACATCGGGCGCGTGACAGTCGGTCCACTCGTTATCGCCGGGCGTGTACACGAGCGGATGGACCAGCGCCCGGAACTGCGCAAGGCGTCGGGCCCACAACTCTTCGGTACAGCCGAACCGGGGCGACGAGAGATCGCCGACATGGACGACGAACGCCAGCGACGTATCCCGGTTCAGGTCGGCCAGCACATTGGCTAGCAGCGGCTCCTCCTGGGGGGAGTAGCCGAGATCGCCGATGACCCCGAACGTGAACCCGGTTGCAGTCTGGCCGGGTGCCGGCGGCGGCGCGGTGGCCAGGCATCCGGCAAGCGTGGCGATGACGACGGCAGCGATGAGGGGGACGATGTGCTTGCGCAACAGCAGAGCTTTCATGCCGGCCATTGAAGCACGTCTCGAGGCGGCACGGCGAGCTGAGCGGCTGGGAAGCGGTGTATAGTCGCGCGGGGCTCGCAAACTGATGGGCGCAAAATTCTTCGGCGCGGCGGTGAAGCGGCGGGAAGATCCCCGATTCCTTCGGGGCGAGGGGCGCTTCATCGACGACGTGGTGGTCCCCGGAATGTTGCACGCCGCGTTCGTCCGCTCGCCCCACGCTCACGCGCTCGTGCGGAAGATCCACACCGAGGCAGCCGTCGCCGCGCCGGGCGTCGCGCGTGTGTTCACGTTCGCCGACCTCGAGCGATGGATGAAGCCCTTGCCCCTCTTCGGCGCCGTACCGGCCGGGCTCGGCGCGGTGGTCAAGTTCGACGTTCGCCAGGCGCCCCAGTGGGCGCTCTGCCGCGACCGCGCGCGCTACGTCGGCGAGATCGTCGCGATGGTCGTGGCCGACAGCCCCGAGCGCGCCCAGGACGCCGCCGATTTGATCCAGATCGACTGGGAGCCGCAGCCGGTGGTCATCGACATGATTCAAGCCGGCGAGCCGGGCGGCCCGCTCGTGCATCCAGAGTGGGGCAGCAACATCGGCGTCGGCTTCTCGCACGCCATCGGCGACGCCGACGCGGCATTCGCCCGGGCCGACGTGACCGTGAGCGAGACGTTTCACATCCAGCGCTACGTCGGCATGCCGCTCGAGGCTCGCGGCGTCGTCGCGGTGTGGGACCGTCGCGACGGCGCTTTGACCACCTGGAATTCCACGCAGGTCTCCCACTTCGTGCAGCAGGGGCTGGCGCCCGCGCTCGGGCTGCCGCCTCACAAGATCCGCGTCATCGCGCCCGATCTCGGCGGCGGCTTCGGCACGAAAGCCTCGGGCTACCCGGAAGACGCGCTGGTGCCGATCGCGGCGGTGGCGCTCGGCCGGGCCGTGAAATGGATCGAGAGCCGACGGGAGCACATGTCCGGCGCCGCCCACGCGCGTCACCAGGTGCACGCGATCTCGCTCGCCGCCACGCGTGAGGGCACGATCCTCGCCGTGCGCGATCGCATCTGGCTCGATCTGGGCGCCTACAACGTCTGGGGCGTCGTGCTTCCGTACAACACGGTCGCGCACCTGATCGGACCGCACCGCATCAAGAACATGCGCGTCGACGTGCGGGCCGTCGTCACCCACAAGACGCCCAACGCGCCCTACCGGGGCGCCGGTCGTCCCGAGACCGTCTTCGCGATGGACCGCATCGTCGACTGCCTGGCGCGCGAGCTCAGGATGGACCCGGCCGAGCTCAGGCGCCGCAACTACATCCGTCCGGAAGAGCTGCCGTACGACTTCGGCATGCCGTATCGCGACGGCAACCCGCTGGTCTACGACACCGGCGATTTCCCCGACGCGCTCGAGAAAGCGCTCGAAGCCGCCGAGTACCGGCAGTTCCGCGCCGAGCAGCCCGGCCTGCGCGCGCGCGGTGTCTACCGGGGCATCGGCATCTCCGGCTACGTCGAGGGCACGGCCATTGGGCCGTTCGAGGGCGTGACGGTGAAGCTCGATCTGGCCGGCCGCGTGCTGGTCGCGACGGGCGCGATCAACTCGGGGCAGGGGCACGAGACGAGCTTCGCCCAGGTCGCCGCCGACGCGCTCGGCGTGCCGCTCGACTGGGTCACCGTGGTGGGCGGCGACACGGCGCAGGTGCCCTTCGGCGTGGGCACGTTCGCGAGCCGCAGCGCGGTCACGGCCGGCAGCTCCATCGTCGACGCGTGCCGCGAGGTGCGCGGCAAGCTCGTCCGCGCCGCGGCCGCCCTGCTGGAGGCCGCGCCGGACGACATCGAGATCGATGACGGGCGCGCGTTCGTCAAGGGCTCACCGGGCTCGGCCGTCGACCTGGCGCGGGTCGTCCAGGCTTCGCTCCCGACCTTCGCGAAGCCCGGCGTGGCCCCACCCGACTTCGAGGCGAGCGCCTATCACCACGTGCCCACCGTGACCTACGCGAGCGCCGTTCACGTCGCGGTGGTCGAGGTCGACGTGGCGAGCGGGAGCGTCAAGCTCTTGCGTTACGTCGTCGCCCACGACTGCGGCCGCGTCATCAATCCCATCATCGTCGAGGGCCAGGTGCACGGCGGCGTCGCGCAGGGCGTGGGCGGCGGCCTCTTCGAGGAGATGGTCTACGATGAGACGGGTCAGCTCCTGACGGGCTCGCTCATGGACTACGCCGTACCCAAGGCGGACGACCTGCCGCTGATCGAGACGGTGCACCTCGAATGCCCGTCGCCGCGCAACCCGCTGGGCGTGAAGGGGCTGGGCGAGGGAGGCGCGATCTCGCCGCCGGCGGCGATCGCGAACGCGGTCGAGGACGCGCTGGCGCCCTTTGGCGTGCGCGTCACCGAGACGCCCGTTTCCGCGGCCCGCGTTGCCGCCTTGCTCGAGGCGGCGCGGTCGCGCCCGAACGCCTGAGCTTCCCTGCCTTCCAGAGCGCGCGCGAGGCGAGGCGCGCGCCTTCCACCATCGCGCCGAGCTTAGCCCACGCAATCTTCGGATCGATCGTCGGCGTGTCGGCGAAGGTGGCGAAGCCGCAGTCGACTCCCGCGATGACCCGATCGCGGCCGACCACCCGCGCGTACTGCACGATCCGCTGCGCGACCAGCTCCGGGTGCTCGATGAAGTTCGTCGTCGTGTCGAGCACGCCGGGGATGATCGTCTTGCCCTCGGGCAGCTTGACGTCCTCGAACACGCTCCACTCGTGCGCGTGACGAGGGTTGGCGGCCTCGACCGAGAGCCCGGCGGGTCGCGCCTTGAGCAGGATGCCGATGAGGTCCCGCAGCGCCACGTCGCGATGGTGCGGCCCTTCGTAGTTTCCCCAGCAGATGTGCAGGCGCATGCGCTCGGGCGGAAGCCCGGCCACCGCGTGGTTGAGCGCCTCCACGTGCATGGCCGCCACCTTCTGGAACTCCTTCAGCGTGAGGTGCTGGAACTGGTTGTTCCGGCCGGAGGCCAGGTCGGGGCAGTCGAGCTGCAGCGTGAACCCGGCGCCGACGATGCCGGCATATTCGCGCTTGAGCACGTCAGCCAGGGCGCCGATGTACGCCTCGTCCGTCGGGTAGTGGCGGTTCAGCAGGAAGCGGGCGGCCTGGCCCGGCGACACGGAGGTCATGAAGACGTTGTCGGCACCCGCCGCGCGGGCCGCTTTCGCGAGGGCCTGGATGTCCCGCTCGACCGCACTGAAGTCCTTCCACTTGATCGGGCCCGAGCATGTCGGCCGCTTGAAGACCGAGCCGCGCCGGCGCGCCGCGAACTCGGGAAACTCCTTCATGTCAGCGCCGATCACCTGGTCGGCGTGCTCGCCCTCGAACCCGGTGAGCCGATCCTTGATGTAGGTCGAGTAGTCTGTCCGGCCCTGCTCACCGTCGTTGACGATGTCGATGCCGGCCGCGACCTGCGCCTTGACGATGTCGGTGACCGCCGACTGCGCGCGGCTGTGGAGCTCAGCGGCGCCGCCGCCCGCGTCGTGCTGCTTCAGCAGCGTGATCAGGTCGGCCGGTCGCGGCAAGCTTCCGATGTGCGTCGTCAGAATCCTCATGGGCGCCGCCTCACTTTCGTAGGGCGCGACGTTAGCACATTCCTGATATAGTCGCGGTCGACGATGGCCGCCGATCGACCCGGCTGGATCAGCGTACACGGCGTGACGCTGGAGCTTATCGAGCGTGGACAAGGCCGACCGTTTCTCTGGCTTCACGGCGAAGACGGTCTCGATCCCTCGGCGCCCTTCATCGATCTGCTCGCGGCCCACGGCCGGGTGGTCGCGCCGTCGCACCCGGGCTTCGGGCACTCGCCCGACGCGAACAACATCGACAGCGTCGACGACCTCGCCTATCTCTACCTCGACCTGCTCGCCGAGCGGAATCTCCGCGACGTGATCGTGATCGGCTCGTCACTCGGGGGCTGGATCGCCGCGGAGATGGCCGTCAAGAGCGGCGAGCGCTTCGGCGGGCTCGTCCTGGTGGCGCCGCTCGGCATCAAGGTGGGCGATCGCGAGACCCGCGACATCCCGGACATCTTCGCGCTGCCGCCCGACGAGGTGACACGCCTGCAGTACCGCGACCCGGCGCGCGCCGCCCTCGACCCCGCCAAGCTCTCCGACGATCAGCTGACGGTGATCGCGCGCAACCGTGAGGCGACGGCGCTCTACGCGTGGGAGCCCTACTTCCACAACCCGAAGCTCAGGCGGTGGCTGCACCGCGTCAGCATGCCGACGCTGCTCCTGTGGGGCGCCGACGACCGGTTCGTCACCGCGGCGTACTACGGCGCGGCCTTCCGGGCCGCCATTCCCGGCGCCAAATTCGAGACGATCGACGGCGCCGGGCACTTCCCGCACATCGAGGAGCCCCGCGCGTTCGCCGAGCGCGTGCGAGGCTTCCTCGCGGAGCGCAAGGCGTAGGAGTCCGGAAGCATGCGGGCCTGGTTCTTCAGTGAGAACGCGTATCACCTCTTGCCGGACCCGAAGGAATACGACTCGATCCGCGTGAAGCTGCCCAATCGGTACTACGACCCGAAGATCGGCGCCGACCTCTATCACCGCTTCATCGACGAGTGGAAGATCGCGGAAGACCTCGGGCTCGAGATCATGGTGAACGAGCACCACCAGACCGCGACCAACCTGAACCCGTCGGCGGCGGTGGTGATGGGCGCTCTCGCTCGCGACACGAAGAAGGCGCGTCTCTTGATCCTCGGCAATCCGATCGCGAACCGGCGCGAGCCCGTGCGCGTGGCCGAGGAGATGGCGATGGTCGACGTGTACTCGCGCGGGCGCCTGGAATGCGGCTTCGTGCGCGGCGTGCCGTACGAGATCTCGGCCGGCAACCACCGGCCCACGCGCATGCAGGAGCGGTTCTGGGAGGCGCACGACCTCATCGTGAAGGCGTGGACGAGCCACGACGGCCCGTTCAACTGGGAAGGGAAGTACTTCCACCACCGGCAGGTGAACATCTGGCCGCGGCCCTACCAGGAGCCGCATCCGCCGATCTGGATCACCGCGCTGAGCCCGTCGGGAGCGCGCGATGTCGGCGAGCGAGGCTACGTCGTTGCGTGCTTCCTGACCGGCTTCGAGGGCACCAAGACCGTATTCGGCGAGTACCGGGGCCGCCGGGACGAGCTCAAGCTACCGACGGCGGCGCTCGATCGCTTCGCTTACGCGGCGTTGGTCTACGTGGGCGAGACCGACGAGGAAGGCCACGCCGGCGCGCGCAAGCTCATGTGGTACCTCGAGTCGAACAAGGTGCCGTCGCAGTTCACCAGCCCGCCGGGCTATCACCCCACCGCCTCGACCGTGAACTCGATGAAGGGCGCCAACCCCGGCATCTTCAAGATGTTCCAGAACCCGGCGCTCGGGCCCTTGATGGACGCCGGGCTCGTCTTCGCCGGCAACCCCGATTCGGTCTACCGGCAGATCATGAAGATGTACGAGCACGTCGGCGGGTTCGGCCACCTGCTCATCATGGGCCAGGCCGGCTTCCTCGACCACGACGAGACCGTCAAGGGTATGCGGATGTTCGTCCGCGAGGTTTATCCCCGGCTCAAAGAGCTGGCGTGATCCGCCACTAGCTCGCGGTACAGGCTCTCGACGCACTCGACCTTTCGCCGCGTCGAGAAGAGTTGCTCGACCCGGCGGCGACCAACCTCGGCCATCCGTCTCGCCTCGGCGGGATTCGACATGAAGCGCGCGACGCCGGCGGCCAGCATTGGCACGTTCCGCGGTGGAAAGAGCAGGCCGGTCTCGCCGTCGATCACCAGCTCGGGATTGCCCTCGACCGCCGTGGCCACGACCGGCGTCGCGACGGCCAGACTCTCGCGCAGCGCGCCGGTGAGGCCGAGCCCGGCAAAGGATGCGTCGACGGAGCAGTCGCTTCCGGCCAGGATCTCCGCGATGTCCTCGCGATAGCCGAGCACGTGGAAATTCTGCTTGAGCCCGAGCGCGCGCGCCTGCTCGTGGAGCTTCTGGGGCTCGCGCGCGCCGACGATGAGCAGGTGCGCCGACGGCGAACGGGCCGTGACCGTCGCCATCGCCGCCATGACGTCGTCGTTGCCCTTCTCGGCGCGCACGCCGATCTGGGTCACCAGGAACTCGCCCGGCGTGAGGCCGAGCTCGGCGCGAATGCGCGTGCGATCGACTCCGGGGTGGAAGCGATCCGTGTCGGTCCCGGAGTAGATCACGTGGATCTTCGACGCCGGCACGCCCGACCGCACGAGCTGCGTCTTGATCGCCTCGCACACGGCGATCACTGCTGTGACTCGCCGGGTCACGTAGCCGAGACGATTGAACGTGTCGAGCGGGAAGGTGACGCCGCGATTGAGAATCAGGACCGGTAGGCGCGTCACGAGCCCCGCCAGGAGCGCGAGCGTGCGCGCGCGTCCCTTGTGAGCGTGCACGACCTGGATGCGGTGCTGGCGCAGCACGCGGATCAGCCGCGCGACGGAGCGCAGGTCGATCTCGGAGGTCATCGGCAGGCCGTAATGAGTGACGCCCGCTTCCGCCGACTTGGTCGACCAGAGGGGCGCTGGTCGCGTCGCCAGCAGGACGTCGTGGCCGCGCGCCTTCAGGCCGCGGACC
>Ga0307468_100000176_pt1 | contig 15216 bp, 10 predicted proteins | sample atmdna_FD_203085 | JGI IMG/M metagenome (GOLD analysis project Ga0307468, IMG submission 203085) | Hardwood forest soil microbial communities from Morgan-Monroe State Forest, Indiana, United States - atmos_gases AM2C_05 | ecosystem: Environmental > Terrestrial > Soil > Temperate forest > Bulk...
TCCGGAGTCATGGGCCGCTACCAGTTCGATAAGACCCACCACCCTCGCTTCGGTGCCGGGTATCGGGTGATCAACATGCTTCAGTATCAGTTCCCGGAAGCCGAAGGGTACAGGGTGATCTGGCCGGAGGGGAGAGCAGGAGCGAAGTTCACTCCTCCTGCTTGGTGGTGAGCGTTCGGCTTGCGCTTGCCACCGCCGCAGATCTCTTTCTCGTCAATACCGAGGTTGTCCTCGCCTGGATTTTGGCGGGACAATTGGAACATGGCGACTTCGACGGTGGATGAAAAGCAGCGAGTGGTTCTTCCTGCGGTAAGACCCGGGGATGTTTTCGACATCCAGAGCCAGGGTGACGGTCGTCTGCTCCTGGTACGCCTCGAACGTCCGAAGCCGGGACCCGGGATGAGCCTGGATAGCTGCCTGGAGGCCATCGCCGCTGCCCCTCTGCGGCCGAAGATGACTTGGGACTCCCTGAAGGCTATGACCCGGGAGCCATGATCCTCCTCGATACGAATGTCCTGATCTACGCCTCCACCGATCAGTCGCCCTTCCTCGAATGGGCTTGGCGAACGATCGCCGCAGGGGTGTCGGTCACCCTCCTTACTCCCACCCCCCGAGAGGGTTAAAAACGAAGAAAGTCCGGCCAGTCAGGCCACCGCCTCACCTCTGCCACCCCGCCAATCCATGTCCAGCACCCCCGCAAGGTCGTTGCTTCCGAGCGGCAACACCGTCTTGCGGTATCATTTACGTCCAGGGCATGCTCGGCGTGCCGAACAGGACATGCAATTCCGCGCCTGATGCCTCGATGGACTCCGTTAAACAAGAACTTCTCGTTGAGTTGGCACGGGAAGAGTCCTATCTGGCTGAGCTCGAGAGTCGACGAGAGGCGGTGCACTCCAGGATAGAGGTTCTGCGCACAAAGCTTGTGGCTCTCCCGGCTGAGGAGCCGACCCAATCTGCTTTGCCGGTCGCCCTGAGCGCGCAGGTGACGCCGGCAGACAAGGTCCGGCTCTTTCGGGCTCTGTTCAGGGGGCGCGAAGATATCTTTCCCACGAGGTTCACCAGTAAGAAGACTGGGAAGGCCGGCTATGCGCCCGCGTGCGCGAACAAGTTCGTGCGTGGCGTCTGCGACCTTCCCAAGGTCAAGTGCAGTGAGTGCCCGAACCAGGCCTGCACGCCGGTGGACGACCGGGTGGTCCTCGACCACTTGCGCGGCCGCCATGTAATGGGTGTTTACCCCTTGCTCGACGACGAGACCTGCTGGTTCCTGGCCATCGATTTCGACAAGTCTTCCTGGGAGGAGGATGTCGGAGCGTTTGCCGAAACCTGTCGAGCGGTGGACCTCCCGGTGGCTGTCGAACGTTCCCGGTCCGGCAATGGCGCTCATGCCTGGTTCTTCTTCGGGGCTCCGGTGGCGGCGAGCATCGCCCGGAAGATGGGGTGCTATCTGCTCACGGAGACCATGTCCCGGCGGCATCAGCTCAGCATGGGGTCTTACGACCGGCTTTTCCCCAATCAGGACACCATGCCACGCGGCGGTTTCGGGAACCTCATCGCACTTCCGCTCCAATACGAGCCGCGCCAGCAGGGGAACAGCGTGTTCGTGGACGCCTCATTCCAGGTGTACAGCGATCAGTGGAGCTATCTCGCTTCCCTCCCACGGATGGCTCCTTCCTTGGTGGAGAGCCTGGCGGCAGAGGCCACTCGACGGGGGCTCGTCATCGGTGTTCGTCTTGCCGAATCGCCCGATGAGGAGGAGTCAACTCCCTGGAGGCGCCGGCCTTCGGGCCGTCCTCGGCAGGTGCCCCTCACAGGGCCGCTGCCGCGCGAGGTTCGTGCCGTGCTCTCGCAGCGTCTTTTCATCGAGAAGGCGGGTCTCCCTTCCCCGCTTCTGAACGAGATCAAGCGCCTCGCGGCGTTCCAGAATCCAGAGTTCTACAAGAAGCAGAGCCTGCGGCTCTCTACGGCGTTGACACCGCGGGTGATCGCCTGTGCGGAGGATCTTTCGCAGCATGTCGCGTTGCCGAGAGGGTGCCTCTGCGACTTGGAAGAGCTCTTCCAGGCTCACGGAGTAGCGCTGGAAGCCGAGGACCAGCGGCAGCGGGGTGAGGCTCTCGACGTCGAGTTCGCTGGCGAGCTCACGGCGGTCCAGCAGACAGCGGCCGAGGCCCTCCTACGGCACGACATCGGCGTGTTTGTCGCGCCGCCCGGCGTTGGAAAGACGGTGTTGGGCACTTACCTCGTGGCGAAGCGTGGGCGGAGCACGCTCGTGCTCGTCCATCGTCAGCCTCTACTGGATCAATGGGTGGCTCAGCTCTCGATGTTTCTCGGCATCGAGGAGAAGGAGATCGGGCAGGTCGGCGGTGGAAAGCGCAAGCCGAACGGGCGCCTCGACGTGGCCATGATCCAGAGTCTGGCGCGGCAAGGCCGGGTCGATGACTTGGTCGAGACCTATGGCCATGTCATCGTGGACGAGTGCCACCATGTCCCGGCGGTCTCCTTCGAGCGCGTGCTCTCGGAGGTCAAGGCCCGTTATGTCTTGGGTCTGACCGCCACACCGCACCGCCGGGATGGACACCATCCCATCCTGGAGATGCAGCTCGGGCCTGTTCGTTTTGCCGTCGATCCCAGAAGCCAGGCAGCACGGCGGCCCTTCGACCACAGGCTCATCGTCCGCGAGACCCCCTTCCGGCTGGATGGTAGCCGCGCCGACGCCGGCATCCAGACTATCTACGCGGCGCTTGCCGAGGACGAAGCGCGGAACCGCCTCATTCTGGACGACGTTCTCCATGCGTTGGAGGAAGGTCGCTCTCCCATCCTTCTGACGGAGCGAAGGGATCACCTCGAGTACTTCGCGGAGCAGCTTCGCGGGTTCGCCCGCCATCTGGTCGTGCTGCAAGGAGGTATGACGGCCAAGGAGCGGCGCGACATCGGCGCCCGGCTTGTGGCGGTTCCCGATGGGGAGGAGCGGCTTGTCCTCGCAACGGGCCGCTACGTCGGCGAAGGGTTCGACGATCGACGACTGGATACGTTGGTGCTGGCGATGCCCGTGTCCTGGAAAGGGACGTTGGTGCAATACACGGGAAGGTTGCACCGGCTTCACCCGAGGAAGTCCGAAGTGCGGATCTTCGACTATGTCGACCGGGAGGTGCCTGTGTTGGCGCGGATGTTCGAGAGGCGGCTGCGAACCTATTGGGCGATCGGGTATGTCCGCGGTGAGGCGCCGGTCGGCGGGGCGGAAAGTATCCGAGAGCGGACGATGGAGTATGACGAGGAGGCGCTTCGGCATTTTGCGGAGGGGGAGTGACCGGGGCGGAAGGGGGCGACCGGGGGCCCTGGGTATCCTCGCGTCGGGCGGTACCGGATTTGTATCCTTCCAGTTCAACGGGGTGGCCTTAACGGTCTCCCTGACAGCCCGCAACGCCCTCCGGGGTGGGGCGGCCTCTTCAAAAGGGTGGGCCCGGAGCTCACGCGCAAGAACATTTTGGACGCCTCGCTCGATCCTCCCCGCCTGATCGCCGACGCCATGCTCGGCGCCTTGGCCCGTTGGCTGCGGGTGCTGGACTTCGATGTCGCCTACGATCCCGCTCTCGACGATCCCGAACTGGTGGCGCTTGCCGTGGCCGAGGGGCGCACCATCCTCACCCGTGACCGTCGGCTGGTCGAGCGGCGACTCGCCCGCGACCATCTCCTGATCCGCTCGGTCCAGGTGGAGGAGCAGGTGCGCCAGGTGCTGGAGGAGCTCGGGGTGCGGCCGGACCCCGACCGTCTGCTGCGGCGCTGTCTGCGCTGCAACCAGCCTCTTGAACCGATCGCCGCGGAGGAGGCGCGCGCCCAGGTTCCTCCCTATGTGGCCCGCCCCCAGGACGAGTTCCGCGTCTGCCCCGAATGCGGTCGCCTCTACTGGCGTGGTACCCATGTCTCCCGCATGTCTCGTTGGCTGGAGCGGGTCGGGCTAGAATTCGGCGGAAGCTGAAGGTCACCGATGTCCCGCCGCCGCTCCTCTCCCCTCGTTATCATCTCCCTGGTCGCGGCCTTGGTGCTGTCTGCTCTGGCGCTTTGGTACTTCGTCCAGCTCGATGAAGAGGATGTCGTGATCCTGGGCGACTTGATCCGCAAACCGTCCGCGGAGCGTCTGGTGCTGGAGCCGGCCGGCTTTGCGGACTTGCCCGGTTGGGGGCGGGACACCGTGGCCGATGCCCTGCCGGCGTTGCTCCGCTCCTGCCGGCGCATCCTCGCCCTGCCGCCGGAGGGCGAGATGGGCTTCGCAGGCACCGCCGCCCAGTGGCGCCCGGCCTGTACCGCCGCCGCCGCGGTGCCAGCCGGCAACCAGGCCGCGGCGCGGGCGTTCTTCGAGGCCCACTTCCGGCCGGTGGCCATCACCAACGACGGCTATCCCCTGGGGCTCTTCACCGGCTATTACGAGCCGCTCCTCCATGGCAGCCGCAAGCGCGGCGGACGGTTTCAGGTGCCGCTCTATGTGCGGCCTCCCGAGCTGGTGATGGTCGACCTCGGCGAGTTCCGGGAGGAGCTACGAGGGCAACGCATCGCCGGAACGGTCGAGGAGGGCCGGTTGGTCCCATTCCCGGACCGGACGAAGATCGAGAGCGGCGCGCTTGCCGGGCGCGACCTGGAACTGGTCTGGGTGGACGACCCGATCGACGCTTTCTTTCTCCAGATCCAGGGCTCGGGCCGCATCCGGCTCGCCGAGGGGGGCGAGATGCGCGTCGGCTATGCGGCCCAGAACGGCCATCCTTACTTCGCCATCGGCAAGGACTTGATCGAGCGCGAGGCTCTGGAGCCCGAGGAGGTGTCGATGCAGTCGATCCGGCAGTGGCTCGAAGCTCATCCAAAGGAGGCCTCGGAGGTGATGACGCGGAACGCCTCGTATGTCTTTTTCCAGGAGATCGAGGGGGAGGGTCCTTTAGGGGCCGAAGGCGTGGCGCTCACTCCCGGCCGCTCGCTTGCCGTCGACCGCAAGTACCTCCCTTTCGGCCTGCCGGTCTGGCTCTCCGCCGGCGTCCCATCGGCCAAGGAGGATCAGCCGGACGGCAAGCTGCGGCGCCTGCTGGTGGCCCAGGACACCGGCGGCGCCATCCAGGGGCCGGTACGCGGCGACGTCTTCTGGGGACACGGCGAGGAGGCCGCCGCGATCGCCGGCCGCATGAAGCACCGCGGCCGGCTCTGGGCGCTGCTGCCCAAGACGGTCAGTGCACCCACGGCCCAGGCTTCACGTTCGGGTCCCGCGGTCCCTTCTGCCCCTCGCCCGGAATGACCCGCAGCCCGCGCTTGCGGCGGGCCTGCTCCAGCTTCTTCTGGATCCACCAGCGCTCCAGCCGTAGCCGCATCTCGCGGAAGGTCTTCCGGCCGCCGCGCATCGAGCCGCTCGACCGGATGTAGAAGTAGGTCAGCCCCACCGCGGCGGTGATGCCCAGGAAACCCGCGAGGTCGCGCGTCCCCAGGAATCCCATGAAGACGAACAGGATTTCCAGCCCCAGGAACCAGCGCGCCCGGATCGGCAGGATGAAGAAGAGCAGGATGGTGGCGTCGCCGTTGGCCGTCGCGAAGGCGGCGATGAAGATGGCGAGCAACATCCGCTGGCCCTGCATCAGCTGGAAGTCGGCCGGCCCGCTGCCTCCGCCGCTGAGGACCGTCAGGGCGTTGACGGCCACCGCGACCAGCGCCGCCCCGACCGCGCTCCACAGGATCAGCCGCCAGAAGTGCCGGCGGCGCAGGCCCAGAAAGACGTCGCGGCCGAACCAGAAGAGGATCAGCAACTCCAGCAGGAACCAGAGGCTGGGACCGCCGAAGCCGATGAATGGATAGGTCGCGAGCTGCCAGACGAAGCCGCTCTGCCAGGCGAGCGGAGTGAGCCGCAACAGCGCCGGCAGGAGCGCCGTTGCGGCGAAGAACTGCAATGTGAAGGTGGCGAAGACGACGGCGAGCAGCGCCACCAGGTCGCGGGGCACGGGGCCGGAGAAGCCGCCGAAGCCCCCCGGGTTGAAGCCTCCTGGACCAACGTTTCGAGAGTACATCGCCCGCGGATCTTATCGCCCGCGCCCCCTCATGCGCACCGCAATCGGTCTCTCATGCGTATCGCATCCATTTCCACAGCTCCTGGAGGGTCGGCTTCTTGCCGTACATGAGGATGCCGATGCGGTAGATGCGGGCCGCCGCCCAGAGCATCGCCGAGAGGAACGCGAGCATCAGCACGTAGGAGAGCAGAAGCTGCCAGAGCGGCGGCATCTCCAGCGCCACGCGCAGGGTCATCAGCAGCGGCGTGAAGAGCGGGATCAGCGACAGCACCACGGCTAGGGTCGAGTTCGGGTCGTTCATCACCGGCCAGAGGAAGAAGACCGGGGCGATGAAGAAGAAGATGGCGCTGCCGGCCACCTGCTGCGCCTCCTGCAGGTTGTTGAACGCGGCGCCGATGGTGGCGTAGAGGGTGGCGAAAGCAAAGAAGCCGAGCACGTAGAGGATCGCGAGGTTCACCGCCATGGCGGGGGTGAGCGTCGGCAGGTTGACCCCGGCGGGCGCCATGGCTGTCGCGGCGAGCAGGCCGGGGGCGGTCAGGACCCCCGTGGTCGTGAGCCAGATCGCGAACTGGGTGAGCCCGAGCAGGCAGATGCCCACCAGCTTGCCGACCAGCAGCTCGATCGGCTTGACGGAGGAGATCACGACCTCGATGACGCGCGAGCTCTTCTCCTCCAGCACGCCGTTCATCACCTGCTGCCCCCAGACCATCAGCGTGACGTAGAGCGTCATGAAGAGGACGAAGGCGAAGATCATCCCGCCCTCTCCCTCCTCGGCGCGGCTCCCTTCCTCGGAGACGCGCAGGGTCTCCAGGCTGACGGAGCGCGTCATCTCGCCGATCCGGTCGGGGTCGAGCCCCGCCTGTTCGAGTCGCACCCGCCGCACCGCGTCGGACAGGCGATCACGGAGGATCTCCTGGGTGAACATGTTCGAGACGTTGCGGGCGTGGTACTCGATCGGCTCGCCCTTGAGGGCGTCTTGGTCGATCCAGACCCAGGAGTCGATCTCCTTGTCGAGGACGCGCCGGTCGAGCGCCGCGCGCTGGGCCTGCGGGTCGCGCTCGGGGGGCGCCGGCTGGATGTCGAGGCTGGCGATCCGGTCGAAGTCGCCGCCGCCCTGCTTCTTGCCCGGCCGTACCGGCGCGGGCCGCAACGTGGTCAGCTCCGGCGTCACCTGGCCGGTCTCGTCGACGACCACGACCCGGTGGGTGCTCCGGCTCTTGGCGAGGAACACGGCGGGCAGCAGGGTGACGGCCGCCGCGAACAGCGGTAGCACCAGGGTGCCGATCCAGAAGCCCTTGCTCTTGATCCGGAGAAGGTATTCGCGTTTGGCGACGACCGCGATGGTGTCAGGCCGCATCTCGCACCGCCTTCAGGAAGATCTGCTCCAGCTCCGGCTCTTCGGAGCGGAATTCGTGGACACGGAGGAAGTCGACCAGCTGCCGCAAGACCTCGGCCCCTTCGGCGTCGGGTCCGAGCAGCAGCTTGACGACGCCGTCCTGGTGCAGCGCCGTCTCGACGCCGGGCAGGCTCTGGATGCGGTCGAGGTCGCCCTCGGCCACCAGCCGGAAGCTGTTGCCGCCCAGCCGGCGCTTGATCTGCCGCAGCTCGCCGGCGAGCACGGCGCGGCCGCCCGAGATCAGGCAGATGTGGTCGCACATGCGCTCGGCGAGCTGCATGCCGTGGGTGGAGAGGACGACGCTCTTGCCCTGCTGGCGGTACTCGACGAGGAGGTCTTTGAACAGCTCCTGGTTGAGCGGGTCGAGACCGGAGAAGGGCTCGTCGAGGATCAGCAGCTCCGGCTCGTGGAGCACGGTGCCGATGAGCTGCACCTTCTGCTGCATGCCTTTGGACAGCTCCTCGACCTTCTTCTTCGACCACTCGCCGAGGTCGACCCGGTCGAGCCAGCGCTCGATCTTGGGCAGCAGCTCGCGGCGTTTGAGGCCGCGGATCTCGCCCAGGAAGACGAGCTGGTCGGTGACGGTCATTTTGCGGTAGAGGCCGCGCTCCTCGGGCAGGTAGCCGATGCGGCGCAGGTCCTCGGACCGGCGCTCGCGGCCGAACAGGAAGACTTGGCCGGCGTCGGGCGCGGTGATGTCCATGATCATGCGGATCGTCGAGGTCTTGCCGGCGCCGTTGGGACCGAGCAGCCCGAAGATGCTGCCCGGCGGCACTGCCAGCGAGACCCCGTCGACCGCCACGAAATCGCCGTACGTCTTACGGACGTCGCGCAGCTCCAGTGTGGGGGTCATGATCTCATCCTACAGAAGATTCGGTGGTTTCGGGGCCTGTCGGCCCCTCAGGGAATGGTACGCGGGAAGGGCGGGGAAGTTTTGGCGGCCTGACTCCAGCGTAAACTGACAACGCCTCAGATCTCCTTACGACGGCTCATTGTCTCCAGATCTGAGCCAGATCTGTCTACCCCGGGCCATTGTCTGAAGATCTGGGCCGTTGTCTCCTTATCTGGGCCAGATCTGTTGACGACGGGTCATTATCTCCTTATCTGGGTCGTTGTCTCTTGATCTGAGCCAGTTTTTGTTGACCACGGCTCAGATCTCCTTACGCTGGGTCATTGTCTGAAGATCTGAGCCGTCATCTCTTTATCTGAGGCGTTTTTTGTTGACGACGGCCCGTTGTCTGTTTTCGACGAGCCGTACCCCCACAAGCACCGCGGCCGGCGTTGCCGCCTACCGCTTCAAGAACTACAGGCTCGGCCCGGGGATCTCGAAGTCCCGCCTCGAAGTCAGAGTCGTCCGTTCCGTGCTCCGGTATGCCTCGCCTCGCCAGGCGAGTCCCTGCGGTGACTCGGAGTGGCCGCGACCGCGAGGCGAGCCCTTCAGATCGGAATCCGGGAGCCTCCGATTCCAGGCTGCCCTCTCCGCCTGAAGAGGCGAACGGGGAAAACCGGTTCTGAAAGGCGCCGGACCTGTGTGAACGGCGCAGGCCTCTTCCCGGATGACGCAGAGATCCAGGCGAGGCGTCGCGGCTCCCTGGGTGGCTGTTCCGATCGAGGTCGCGAGATCCCCGACCTGGGTCGCAGGGTTTCCGACCGAAGTCGCGCCTGCCCCGACCGCGGTCGCGGAGATCCCCACCGCGGTCGGAGCGGTCTGGGCCTGGGGCGCGGGTGTCGGGACCTCAGTAGGATAGGCCTCGACCCCGGTCGCGAGGTCATGGACCGCGGTTGGAGAGACCGCCATTCCGCTGGCGGGTCTCCAGACCTGGGTCCGGCGCTCCTCCGCCGCGGTCGGAGCGCTCCGTACCCGAGTCGCAGGCGCTGCGACCCGGGTGGGAACGGTCACGATCCCGGTCGTGAGGGCGCCGACCGCGAGGCGGATCACTCCGCACCGGACGTACCGGCACCCGCCCCTTGGAATTGCGGGCTTTCCCCCACGTTCGGCGGCTGGCGGGAAAAAAAATTTACGCTTGACTTTCTCCTGGTCTCTTCATAGGATCATCGCACGCATCGACGCGATCTATCGCGTCATCCCGCAAAAGCAGTACGGATGAGAGAGGGGGTGATTCGAACCGGAGGACCTGCTGTTCCAGCGGGCCGGAACGTCCGGCCTAGAACCAAAACGGCCCGAGGATGAGTAGCGAGCTCACCCCCGAGCCTGACTCCGCACGGAGGATAGATCCATGCGAAGCTCTGATGAGAATACCATTCTGCCTTTCCGTAACGTGTTCACCCCGTCCTTCCTTCAACATCTCGGCGAGCGCGACGAGCCGCCGACCGCCGGCGAGGCTGACGTCGCTGGCCCCTGGCGGGTCGAGGAGATCTCCGGAGGAGGTTTCGGAGTCTTCCGTTCCGGCGAAAGCGCTGCCCGGGGCTTTCGACCCTATGCCGTTTTCACCACTTGGCCGCTGGCGCTCCTGGCCGCCGCCCTTCTCCCCGGCACTGGACGGGAGGCTGTCTTCCTTCTTCAGAAGGAAGCAGGATCTTCCGGCTACGCTGTCACCGAGCGTGGCGGGGACGAGGTGGGCCACCTGCAACTCTTCGATGAGAAACTGGTTGACGCCTTGAACGTCCTCGACGCGCTGCTACGGACGCCGGAGGCGCTGGCGGGAGTGCTCGAAGCCGCCGGGGCCGTGGCGTTGGAGCGGGCGGGGACGATTCTGGAGGAGCGGTTCCCGGAGGAGGCGGACGGCTGAGATTTCTGTCGATGGGTTTTGCGGACGCTCCGTCGATCCTGGTGGAGCGTCCGCGAGGTTGAAATACGTCCGTTCAGATCGATAGGAGCCCATTCAAGACTCGTAGACGCTGGTAGAGGCTTGTAGATGCCATTCGAGGCGCATAGACGCCCGTCGAATCTGGAATAGCTCCGTTCAAGTCGGAATGCGCTCCGCCAAACATGGGCGCTGATCTTCCTGCTTGAAATGGGATCTTTCCGCGATGATGCGGCGTCTGTCCGACGCGACGGGCGTCTACGAGGTTCATACAGGCTCTGTCAGGTTCAAATGGCGTCTTTCCGGTGTGACGGACAGCGCGCCTACTTGAATTGCAGCAGAGATCTAGCGGAAGACCTCAGCCAAGATAGGTGATCTTGTGGGAAATCGATTCGCGGCTCTCTATTATGGACTCCTCTGACACCTTAACCGGCATCGTTCCAGTCCCTGGCAACGAGCCTGCCGCGACTTCGGTCGCGGGCGCATCGACGCGGTCGAAGAGACCTCCGCCCCGATGGCGACTCCCCAGGCCTGGGTCCGGTGCTCCTTTCCGGGGCCAGAGCGCTCCGCACCCGAATCGTGTACGCCACTTCTTCCCGCCGGGAAAACCCTGGCCTGCACGTGCGGTACAATTAGGCCGATGCACCTGCTGCGAGAAAGGAGGCAGCAGATCTTTGGGAGAGGCGCTCGGTGTGCCACGGTATTCTGCATTCTGAATCGGCGAATGTATGGATTCACGCGTTTTTGAGCTTCACTGCATCATGCCGATGGTCAACGTACCATCGGTGCTTCAGCACGGCATCCTTTCCTATGAACGTGCTGCTAAGCTGAAGCACCATTCAGTGGCGATGCAACCGGTACAGGACAAGCGGGACCAAAAGCAGGTACCGGGAGGCTTGAAGCTCCACCAATATGCGAACCTCTACTTTCATGCTCGCAACCCGATGCTGTTCAAGAGAAAGGACGAAGCTTCCGATCTTTGTATATTGAGTGTGTCAACGGATGTTCTAAGATTGCCGGGAACCGTAGTTTCAGACCAAAACGCTGCCAGTGATTACGTGCGCTTCCTGGATCCGTCACAGTGGAAGTTGCTGCCGCTCGATGACGTATATGCGATGAACTGGCGACATCCAGGCGATCTAATCGCCTACTGGCGACACAAAGCTCGCAAGTGCGCCGAAATCCTCGTCCAACAGCGAGTAGATCCGCGATTTCTGACGGGTGCTTACGTAGTAAGTGATGACGCCGCCTCCCGGCTGCGTAATATCGGTTTTACCTTAACTATAAAGGTGGACCCAGAGTTATTTTTCTGCTAACGGGCGAGTGACCTATGTTTAAGGCGCTGATTGGTAATTTGTTCGACAGCAGAGCGCAAACGCTCGTGAATACCGTCAATTGTGTCGGTGTTATGGGGAAGGGCGTAGCGCTGGAGTTTAAGAAGCGCTTCCCAGCAATGTTTGACGACTATCTGCTCCGCTGCGAGTGCAAGGAAGTGCACCTTGGTACGCCCTATATCTATGAGGATCTCTCTGGAGTCCGCATAGTCAACTTTCCTACGAAGGATCACTGGCGATCTCCGTCCCGCCTTGGGGATATCGAGCGCGGCTTGGAGTTCCTTGCGCAACACGTTGCGCAGTGGGGCATTTCAAGCTTAGCGATGCCGCCGCTCGGTTGCGGCAACGGTGGTCTGGAGTGGGCTGAGGTTGGTCCATTAATCTACCGCAAGCTGCACGACCTGCCGATAGATGTAGAGGTTTATGCGCCTTATGGTACGCCAACGCATCAGCTAAGCTTGGATTTTCTTGATGCGCCATCGCAAATGGGGCTGGAAGGTAAGGGGCGGAAGCACGAGAAGCTAAATCCCAACTGGATAGCTCTAACTGAGGTGCTGCGAGATCTCGAACAGCAGCCTTACGCGAATGCAGTCGGCCGAACGATCTTTCAGAAGATTTGTTACGTGATCACAGAGATGGGCGTACCGACTGGATTCGAATTTGGCAAAGGCAATTATGGTCCGTTCTCGGATGACGTTAAGCTTGCTTTGCATGACTTCGCCAACCGTAATTGGCTACAGGAAGCCCAACTCGGCCGGATGATAGCGCTGCGAGTGGGGCCGGAATATGAGAGAGATCGGGCCAAGTACGAAGAGCATATTAAACGGCACCAGAAGAAGATCGCCAAGGTGGTTGATTTATTCAGCCGGATCAAGAACACGGAGCAGGCTGAAGAGGTGGTAACGGTACTTTTTTCCAGTCGTCAACTCAAGTACATTAAACCCGACGAAGAGGTTACTGAGCAGCAGTTGTTTGACTACATTCTCGACTGGAAAAAATCTTGGAGGAGTGAGGAGAAGAAAAACGCTCTGGCTAGCGCCATTCGCAACTTGGTTCTTCTGGGCTGGATGCGCGTCCAGATCAGCGACTCGATCAATGAGGCGACCTGAGAGTCCCTAGAAGCTGACCGCTCGGACCTTGCGGGCGGAGAAGTTCTGAGGCACCAAGGAGGAGTATGTAGCTCTCGGGCAGTGATGTCATAAGGACGGCGGTCGAACGTCGCGAGGAGTTCCTGCCGTTGGCCGCCCGAGACCAAGCCTCCAAAGCACCGCGGCCGGCGTCACCGCCGGCCGCTTCGACAAACTACAAGAAAAATCTCCTCCCCCTCGCTCCACGCTCTTCTCTATCTGGTGCTCGCAGGCACCTCCAGCGCGCCCCACTCCGGCAGGAACTGGATGCCGGCTCCCTGGACCTTGCTCCGGAAGGCGGCCACGTCCTCGGCGAAGAAGCGGTTGACGTCGGCGAAGACTTCTTGGCCCAGCTCCTCGGCCTGCGTGAGATAGGCGAGAGCGGCCGGGGTCGGCAGGTCCCAGGAGGAGGAGAGCACGCGGGTGGCGTAGCTGACTTTGGACTCGAGGTCGTTGTCGGGCACGATCCCGCTGGCGGTCTCCGGGTTGTTCCAGAGGCGCTTCTCCAGGCGGTCGAGGCCTTGCTTCAAGGTGCGGGCGGCGGCCATCAGGTCCTTGCGCGAGGGGTCTTCCTTGCCCCCGGTCCGCTTCGCGTCCTCCTCTTCTTTGCGCAGCCTGGCGGTGATCGCGTCGACGTCGGAACGGGTCTTCTGGATGCGCTCGATGGCGGTGGTCAGGGTCTCCTGGACGGCACCGGCGCGCTGCAGCGCCTGGAAGAGGGCCTGACGGGCCTGCGGGTCGGTCTGCACCCGCGGGTCGGCGACCACCCGCACCGGCGTCTCGGCCTTGTGGTCGCCGTAGGTGACCCGCACGGTGTAGGTGCCGGGGAGCGCCTCGGGGCCGCGGGCGCGCCGGAACTCGTTGTCCTCTTCGCCCGGCCGCGGCATGCGCCGGAACGGGTCGTGGCGTAGGTCCCAGGTGGCGCGGTTGATCCCCTGGGTCGCCGCCTGGCGGAAGGTCCGGATCACCTTGCCCGTGGAGTCGAGGATTTCGATCTTGGCCTCGGGCCCCTTCTTGGGACCGCCCGCCTCTTCCGCGGGTTCTTCCCCTGCGCCGGGGGCCTTGGCCGGCGGCTGGCCGCCCTGCTCCGCGGCCGGCTGGGCCTCGTCGGACCTCTCGGGTTTCGCCTCTGCCTTGGCGGCGCGCTCGGCTTCCTTGCGCTGGCGCTCCTTGTCCTTGTCCGGCAGCGGCAGGCCTGGGACTTTCAACGAGTAGGTGATCATGGCGCCGGGCGGCTTGGTGGCGCCGCGGAATTCGCCGTTGCCCGGGAAGCGGGTCGAGGCGGCCTGCGCGGTCCGCGCCTGGAAGGTGTCGGCAACCTGGAAGAGGTGGAGCGGCTCTTTCTGCGTCGCCTCCGAGACCTCACGCAGCGGCCCGATGTCGTCCAGGATGTAGAGCGCCCGGCCGTGGGTCGCCACCACCAGGTCGTGGTCGCGCGGATGGATCACCAGGTCCATCACCGACGTTGTGGGCACGCCGTGCCGCCACGGCATCCAGGAGCCGCCGCCGTCGGTCGACATCCAGAGGCCGAATTCGGTGCCCAGGAAGAGCAGGTCGGGGTCGACCGGATCCTGGACGACCGCCAGCGCGTAGCCGCGCAGGTTGGACGTCGCCAGGCTCTTCCAGGTGCGGCCGTAGTCGGTGGTCTTGTAGACGTAGGGGGCGAAGTTCGACCGCCGGTGGTCGTCGAAGACCACGAAGGCGGTGGCGGCGTCGTGCGGCGATGGGGCGATGTGCGGGATCCAGGTGTTAACCGGTATGCCGCGCACGTTGGCCTCGACGCTCTGCCAGCTGGCGCCACTGTCGCGGGTGACGTGCAGCCGGCCGTCGTCGGTGCCGGCCCAGAGCACGCCGCGCTGCACCGGGCTCGGGGCTAGGGCGATAATCGTGGTGAAGTTCTCGGCCCCGGAGACGTCCAGGGTGAGGCCGCCCGTGTCCTCTTTCTGCCACTCCGCCTTGTTGGTGGTCAGGTCGGGGCTGGTCGTCGTCCAGGTGTCGCCGCGGTCGGTCGACTTGTGGACGAACTGGCTGCCGTAATAGATCGTGTCCGGCTCGAACGGATCGATGGCGATCGCCGCGTTCCAGTTGAACCGCAGCTTGGTCTTGCGGTCCGGCGGCGCCGGGCGGATGTCCTTGCGCTCGCCGGTCTTCAGGTCCCAGCGCAGCAGGAAGCCGCCCTGGCTCATGGCGTAGCCGCGCGTCGGGTCGCGCGGATCGGGCACGGTGTCGAAGCCGTCGCCGAAGCCGACCTCCTGCCAGTGGTGGTTGCGGATGCCGGACATCTCCCAGACGTTGCTCGGACCCTTCCACGAGCCGTTGTCCTGGAGGCCGCCATAGACGTTATACGGCACGGCGTCGTCGACCCGCACGTGGTAGAACTGGGAGAGCGGGAGGTTGGCCACGAAGCGCCAGGTCTCGCCGCGGTCGTCGGAGATATAGACGCCGCCGTCGTTGCCTTCGACGATGCGGCGCGGGTCGCCGGGGTGGATCCACATCGCGTGGTGGTCGGAGTGGACGCGGCCGGCGCCGCCCAGGGTGCGGAAGGTCCTGCCGGCGTCTTCG
>Ga0307468_100000177_pt1 | contig 14976 bp, 11 predicted proteins | sample atmdna_FD_203085 | JGI IMG/M metagenome (GOLD analysis project Ga0307468, IMG submission 203085) | Hardwood forest soil microbial communities from Morgan-Monroe State Forest, Indiana, United States - atmos_gases AM2C_05 | ecosystem: Environmental > Terrestrial > Soil > Temperate forest > Bulk...
AAAGAGGAGAATGCCGAAGCGATGTTGGGGTTGCGGACGCTGCGGGCAAGTGGGGAGTGGGAATCATATTGGGAAGATTTACGTCAAGCGGCGGCTTGATTCTGAGTCCCACTTTTAATTGCACCCGTGTGGAAGAGAATCACGCTTCGCTCTGGAAGAAGGTGTTCTAAAAACGATTTCTGACTGGACCGACGACGACGCGCGATTAGCCCTCAACCACTTGAAGGGATTCTTGCAGCGCGCGATGTTACCCGAAACGAAAAGCGAGTTAGCCACGACCACGAAGACCTGCGTGTACTGACTGGACGTGTAAGTGTGGTCAATGAGCTTGAGCAAATCCAAGAACAGGCCGCTGGTTTTACGAAACCAAACGCAGTGCAACAGCTTGCCGGTGGCCAGGTCGAGCGCGCCGGCCAGGTAGTTCTTTTCATTCGTGCCTGGTGTCATCACTTCTTGCTGAGAGCCTTTCTCCATCCACCCGTAGCCAACCTTGGCCAGCAAGTGGATGTCGAGTTCATCGGCAAACAGCAAGAGTTGCCAGGGGCCAAGCTGCTCAAAAAGCCGGCGAATCCGCGCCAGTTTCTCAATCCGTTGCGGGTCATCGTCTTTGGCCGCGAGTTTGGCACGCTTCCAGACCCAGCCGAGTTGATACAAGTAGCGGCGCATGGTCTCGGCAGAAACTTCAATGCCACGATTGACCTTGAGTTGGGCCGCAAGGCTGGCGCAAGTCCAGTGCGTGCGACACCAGCCGAAGGCCGCAGGGGCGGCCTTGAGCAAAGCCCGCAGCGAGCGCGTGAGCGACGGCGACAGTACCGAGGTGCGAAGCGGCGGCTGGAGTTGGCCATCCTCAGCGAAAGACAAAGCGAGCGAGTGGGTGCGGTAAGCCGAGACGATGCGATAAACCGACGAGCGCGAGCAGAACAGGAAAGCGGCAATCTCAGTCGGTGTACGGCCAGCGGCACAAAGCAGGAGGACGTGCAAGGCCAGCAAGTAACCGTAACGCGCTTGACGGAGTTGAGAAAGCATCTGATCTTGCTCCGGTTGCGGAATGTCAAGTATGGTCGAATTGGGCACAGCTTGTTCTCCGAGACGAATCGAGGGTGTCGCAACAATCGATTTATCAGAGAGAACCTGTCTGTGCCAATCTCATATGGTTCGATTTAGTATATTTCCGCACCGCTTCAAAGGCCATCCAGGTGAAAAGCGCTCTTGGTTAGGGTTACTAAATTGCTGGTTTTATAGGGTGTCTGCGACGATTGGATTATAGCATCAATCAGCGACGCCAAAATGATTTTTCAGCCGGGGCTATTTTCTGCCCCATTGCACCAAAGCGATGGTTTTTATGTCTCGACGCAGCAATCTGAAAATATTTTTTCTCGGCTCGCGATCCAAACCTTTCTCAAGCCCTTTAGCCCCAGAGGCGGTCGCGTCGCGATCATTCACCGGATTCAGCATTTTTTATTTACTGTTTCTTCTCATGTTTCTCACCCTGGCCTGTCGGCGCGCGATGCCGCCCGACATAGCGCATAGCGATCTTAACGCTTCGAGTCGCTCAATCGAAGAGTTGCGTCTGAAACGTGATTTCTCAGCCGGGGAAAGAAATTCGTTTCTGCTAAGGTTGAAGGCGGGAGAAGCGCTCCATTTAGTAATCAGGCAATGGGGCTTGCGGATGGCGTTGAAGATTCTGGATGGGCAGGGCAAGCTGGTTGAAGAGATGATACTGCGACCTCGGGGGGAATCGTCAGTGACTTTCATCGCGCTAACGACTGCTGCCTATTACCTGATCTTCACTGCGCTTGATCCAGCCAACACCGAGGGCAGTTATCAAGCCATCCTCATCGATAAACACGCCGCGACTGAAGAAGATGAAACACGCATCAAGGCAGAGCATCTGTTTGAAGAGGGCGAGCGATTAAAGGCAGAGTGGAACACAGCGGCTTTACGACTGGCGACAGACAAATTTGCCCAAGCCGCTAAAAGTTGGGAAGGCCTTAACGACTGGGCGCAGGTCGTCGCGACCTGGATCACCCTGGGGGATGTTTACCAGCTATTCAGTGAATATGAGACGGCCTTGACTTATTATCAAAATGCCTTAGCCGTCAGCTCCGACAATCTATTACTGGCCGGATTGGCCACTTGCCATAATCGCATCAGCCAGATCTGTACGTTGCAAGGCAAGGTCAAAGAGGGCCTAGCTTATGCGCAAAAGGCGCTCCAGCAAGCCGGTGAGATTGCCGACCTCCAGGTGGAAGCGGACGCTTATAATAATTCGGGCCTAGCCTATTATTACCAGAGTCAACTGAAGGCTGCTCTCAGCGACTTTACCAAAGCGCGCGATTTATGGCAGACCCTGCAAGATCGTAGCGGGCAAGCGACGGCGTTGAAGAATATCGGCCATGTTTATTTTGAATTGGGCTTCTGGTCGCGTGCGGTCAGCTATGAAGAAGCGTCCCTGAAACTTTCGCGCAGTCTCGATGATCGCTACAACGAGGCCAAGACGCTCAGTGTGCTGGGCCTCTTTCTCTCATTGATGGGAGAACGTCAACACGCCAAGGATTACAACTATCAGGCGCTAAAATTCTTTGAGCGAATTGGCAGTCTGAACGACCAAGCCATTACGCTGAACAGCCTGGGTTATTTACAACTCTCTTTAGGCGAGGTGAGCGATTCGATCAATACCTATCAACAGACCAGCAAAATCTACCGAAAGCTTGGCCGACCGATGGCCGAAAGCTTGGCCTTTCATTATATCGGGAAGGGCTATGAGATTCTGGGGAATTACCAACAGGCACTTCTCTACTACAACCGCGCCCTGAAGCTCCAGACTGAATATCCTGACGCGCGTCCTGCCGCCTACACTTGGCGCAGCATTGGTGACGTTTATCGGGCCTGGGGCCGAACTCGCAAAGCGCTGGTTTATTATCGTCAGGCCGCCCGCACTAGCCGCCGCTTGGGAGATCGCCAGAATTGGGCCGATTCCGTTAATGGCATCGGCTTGATTTATCTCAAAGCGGGAGCCTTGTCAAAAGCGCGCGCAGCCTTTGCTCAGGCACTGGCACTGAACCGCCATATTAAAGATCGTATCGGCCAGATTTCAACTTTGTACAATATCGCACTGGCCGCATATAACGAGAGGAATCTAAAAGCCGCCTTGATCGCCAATCAAGCGGCTTTAGCCATCATCGAAGATTTACGCACCAAAGTGATCAATCAAAAACTGCGGGCTTCTTACTTCGCTACCGTACAGCAGCATTACCAGTTGAATATTGATATCCTCATGCGCCTTCACCGGGTCTATCCCGGCGCTGGCTATGACCGGCAAGCCTTCGAGGTCAGCGAACGGTCGCGCGCCCGCAGCTTACTGGAAATGTTAGCCGAGAGCCACGTTGATATTACAGTGGGTGCTGACAAGGAGTTGCTGGAAGAAGACAAACAACTGCACGAACGCTATGCGCACAATGTTGAACTTCGCACCAGCCTCTTGAATAAGGCGAACGCCCCTAGCTTATTGTCCAAAGAAGACAAAGAAAGGTTAAACACGCTGGAGCGCGAGATCCAAGATTTAATCGAGCAACAAGACCGTATCAGCGACCAATTGAAGAAACAAAATGCTCATTATCTCAACCTCACCCAGGTGCAGCCGTTAACCATCAAGCAAATTCAGCAGCAGGTGTTAGACAAGGATACGTTATTGCTGGAGTATGCGATGGGCGAACGCCGCAGCTTTCTCTGGCTTGTCTCGGCCAATTCCTTTGCCGCTTACGAACTGCCCTCTCGCGCCACGCTGGAAGGGCTAGTCAATCAAACTTATGCTTTGCTTGCAAACCCAAAGGACTACTACCGTGATGGGCCTACCAAATGGTCGCGGCTCATGAAGGCGTTGGGACAGGCTTTATTAAAGCCGGCTTACCCTCAGTTGGGCAATAAGCGGCTGCTAGTCGTGGCGGACGGCTCGCTGCACAAGCTGCCATTTTCGATCCTGCCTGCCTCCCCTTCCCGACCTGTGGCCAGCAACCTGTCTGGCGTTGAGCCGCCCTTGATTGTGACTCACGAAATTGTCTATCTACCGTCCGCTTCCACTCTGGGTATGCAGCGGCGCATCTTATCCGGTCGCCCGCCGGCTCCCCACCTGGCAGCGGTCTTTGCGGAAGCGGTTTATAGTTTGACTGACCATCATTTTACCGACCCCACGGCACTCTGGTCCTTGCCCCCGAAAGCGCAGCGCCTGCAGCTGACGCTTTCATCCGGGGGGCAGGATGGAGAGAGAGGGGCCGCGCAGGTGGATTTATCCCCCTTGCCATTCAGCAAAGACGAGGCCGCCATCATCAGCGACCTGGTTCCGGCCACAGAAATCTGGCCGGTTCTCGGTTTTGCCGCAACCCGAGAAAATGCCTTGAGTCAACGACTGCGCTTATATCGCATGATTCATTTTGCCGTTCATGGCCAGTTGGATAGTCAACAACCAGACTTATCCGGCCTCTGGTTTTCCATGTTTAACAAAGCGGGGGAAAGGCAAAACGGGTTCTTTGGATTGGAGGATGTTTATAACCTGGAACTGGCAGCCGATTTAGTCGTCTTAAGCGCTTGCGAGACAGGTCTCGGTCGCGACGTTAAAGGAGAAGGGGTGATTGGCCTTCCGCGCGGCTTTATGTATGCAGGTGCTAAGCGCGTGATCGCCACCCTCTGGAAGGTCGAAGACTACCATACTGCTGAACTGCTGAAACTGTTTTATGTAAATCTTTTAAGCAAGAATGTATCTGCCGCTGCCGCTTTGCGCACGGCACAAATAGAGATGTGGAAAAGAGAGAGACCCACCGCTCCCTACTACTGGGCTGGTTTTGTTTTGCAAGGAGAGTACCAATAACCCGCTCGGCAACTGCGGCCTGATCGTCTAGCGGTCGAGCCGCGAGGTGGTGAAAGATTTTCAGCTTTCCGTCTACTTAGATAATGAGCCGTGTTCGCTACTTCGGACAGTGGGAAATAGCAGCGCAGATTAAATGAGCAACGACGGAGGGCGGTGCCGGTGGTGCCTCGTCAAGAGTCGGGCATCGCCCTCATGGAGATGACAGGCAACTTGTAACGGAAAGGAGAAGATAGAAATGGCCGAAAAAAAAGGGAAGCAGAAGACTGAGGTAAAGGAAGCCGTCAAAGCCCACTTAAGGGATAGAACGATGGAGGGAGTTCCGGAGCGGGGCCTTCCCCAAGAAGCTGCCAAGGCATCACCGGCAGCGAAGCCGGCGCCTGTCGGCAAACCGACGAAGAAGACCAGTGCCGGAAAACAGACAAGCCGCACCTGAAAGAGCGTTTCAGAGCAGTCCACTCCGCAGAAGTGAAGTGTCTATAGTCATCGTTGCCGATAAAATTTCAAGCTCCGTTCTTGAGCGCTATGTTCACATTCCGCTCTGACGGAGCTTGAGACGCTTTAGCAGGCGGCTGCCATAAACACGTCGTCCATAACGGCTCTTTTCCGGCAATGCGCTATGCCTCGGACGCTTTGACGAAGCTGCCTTGGCGGGCTTGCCATCTTTCAAGGTCGAATCATTCGACGGCAGATTCACCGCGAGTTGTGACAATGGCGATTTGTTTGGTGAGCCATTCGTCATAAACATCTTCTGGACTGCGGGTGAGGACAATCTCACGAGTTTGGATACGGGCCAGCAGCCGTTGCAGCGTGCTGCAACAATCCCCCAAAATTGCCCTTGAACGCACTGGCGCGGCGTGGATTTTTGCCTGCCTCAGATAGTGTGGATTAAACGCAGCGGTACAGGCAATCAGTTTTATCCAATCCCGCGTCTGCTGTCTATCGGCCAGTTCCTGAGGGATTCTCACGATGATGGGCCGCCCCTGGTTGACCTGGACTTCCTCATTGGGTGCGAGCCAGACGCCGCCGCCGCTTAATATCAGCGTGCTGACAGAGAACAATTCGGTCAGCCCTAAAAGGGCGCAGTAAAGCGGCTCGCTTCCGGTATTCCGCAATTTGATTCTGATTTGCGGCGGTTTCCACTCGCGATTGATTCTCCCATAGTGAAGCTGCATCATCCCGTCGCTATAGTCTTTGTCTTGATAACGAATGCTCAACTCCACCGAATCATCGGTTAGAATACTGCGTGGGTTTCTTGCCAGATCGAAGGTTTGTTGCCAGCGAGCGATATGCTCAAGACGGGCGATGGCGGTGGCGGCGGTGACTTCGCTATAACCGCTGATTTTTTCTACCAGCAGCTGATCGTCAATCGGGCGAACGATCAGGTATTCACCGTTCTCAGCGATCAAGCGATAATCCGGGCTGGCTTCATCGATAGCTAGGTAATGCGATGTGCCATTACTTGCCAGGCTTTTCTTGAATACCTGCTTGGCGAGTCGCCGACCTTTCAAATCGCCTTCAATACGCAATTTCGCGGGCGGCAGGGGAAGCCCGGCAATGATGCCTTTATAAGTCTTGTTTGTGTCCAAAGCCGATGGATTGCAGCCCGTGATTTCGATCTTGCTCAACTCGGGTGATACTTCAACGACGGAGGCGGTGGTCACCGCTTGCTTCAGGTTCTTGATCACATGGTTCGCGGTACTGAAAGGAAAGAGCGCGATAACGGTTTTCTCACCTCCCAGTTGTGGGGGTTGAACGCCGTGTACGGCACCCCCATCGATGACCCAGTGATCGAGCTGCGTATGATAGCTCACCGTAAAGTAGGGCGCTTCTTCGCCGGGAGCGGCTCCAGATAAAAAATAGGCTGAAGGATTGGTCTCGCCGTAGCTTTCCATCTGGGGATCCTGGTCTAAGATGTGCCCGGAAACCAGCGCTCGCGTTCGTTGAATGACTTCGTGATAAGTCAACGCGCGACTGGTCTCCATCAAGGTTTGGTGCAGGAAATAGCTGAAAATCCCATGGATTTTGCTGCTCAATGGAGGGCAATATTCAGCGGCGCCCTGGCGGCTCAGACAAGCCGCCAACAGAATATGAGGACCCATAGGCAGCCCGCCGTTGGCCAAGCTTTTATCACTTCCACCCAGTAAGTATTTGAGGTTAGTGGGCGCGTAGAGGTAAGTTTCCGGCGCTCGCTGGCGCTCATCAGGCGGGATCGTGCGAATGCCGCATTCGCGATAAACACGCGTGCCTGAGCCTGAATGACAGCAATCGAGGATCACCGTGATATGCGAGCTGCCTTTCGCCAGCTTCGCGATGAGAACCGCCAATTCTTTATCGACGATGTCTGTGCCGCCTGGTTCACGGCTATCCCAGCAGACAATAGTTTGGTCCTTCTTACTTGGTTCGAGCACATAATACTCCGGACGCGTATCGGTTTGGGAGCCATGTCCAGAGAAATAAAAAAGCGCCACGTCATTGCTCCCGGCCCGTGACAAATGTTTAGTGAAGCCGGTGATGACGGCTTTGCGTGTCGCTTGACGATTGGCAATGCGTTTGACTTTAAGAATGAATTTTTCGCTAAGGCGCTTCGACAAATAGTTTCCAATCAAATCAATGTCATTCACACAACCCCGTAGCCGATGCTGTGGATTGGGGTATTCATCGATGCCGACCAGGAGGGCGTAAAGGGTTCGCTTCATAAATTTATATCCCTGCTATTTCCCTGCCAGACCGGAGGCCGGTAACTGGCGATCATTGGTTGCCGGCGTCAAACCGTCGTTCCGTTCGGGGTGGCTCAGGTGCCGCTGCCGTCGTCGCCGCTGGTTCGGGCGGCGTGTCGGGTGGCGCCTCGTTGGCTGGCGTCCCATTGTTGCGTGCGGCCCTTCGCCTTTCGTTATGGATTTGCGACATCGCAATCTCTCGCCAATCGTCAATAAACGAGCGGAGAAGTTCCTGCTGGGCCTCTCTGATTTCGTCGAACGCAATCGTATGGATCGAATCGAGCGTCCGCCGATGTAACTCCAACTCGGTTCGCACCCGGTCGGCGTTGATCTGGCGGCTGATGGCGACCTCACAGTTGATTCTATCGATCAGGTCAGAAATTTTTTTTTGCTGAGTAGCGAACACCTCGTGCTCTTTGGCTTCATAAATATCATCATAAGGACCGCGATCAGAAAACAACTTCACTATAATCGGTGAAGTCTCCAGCATGATAAAGAGCAGGATTAAAAACAGATTGGCCCACCAGATCGTCTCTCTCTCCCTGCCCAGCATGCCGAGCGCGTCAAGCTGCGCCAACAAGCCTCTGCTGCGATCGAGATTATCTTGAAACCCTTTAACGCGATCCCCTTGTTTAATCCGCAGGTCAGCGATTTGCTTCTCCCGTGCGGCTATTTGCTCTTCGTTGCGTTGTTTGACTTCTTGCCATATTTTATAGGCCCTCTCGTAGTCGGCCATTCGCTCCTGGAAGACGATCCCTTTCCCGCGCCGGCCAGTGGTGTTTTTTCCCTTGGTGCCCACCGCTTCATCCATTGCCAGTTGATATAGCTGATTCGCTCGTTGTTCTTTCTCAGCGACCTCTGCTTTCATCGCCTTGATCTCGCTTTCCAGCCGCGAGACGTCTCCATACTCCCGCTTCACATCGTCAATGATGCCGACCATCTGGTCACTCTCTATGCGATCCAGCTTGGCATTGATTTCGCGCTCGAACAAATGCAACTCAATAGGCTTGGTGATAATCAGCGAGATAAACAGCGCCAGGAAGAACCGGGGCGCGGCACGTAACAATTCGTTGAGCTTTGCCCGCCATCGTGTTTTGAAGTCAGATTCAGGATCAACGTACTTCTTGCGCAAACTGGAGACGATGTAACGATCCAGATTGAAAATCAGACAGCCCCAGAACAGACCGAACAACAACGCTGCCGGGATGTTTCCGAAAACCGTAAAGAGCGCGTAGGTGCCGGAAAGCATCGCCAACATCGCCGTAAACAGCACGGTCAATCCAATGGCGATATACTTGCCGCGTTCGATCTGACAATCGTCCTGTGCCAGGATTGTTTGATTTGCACCGGAACACATCAGGAAAAAGCTTTTGAGGTGATTTGACATGGCTACCTTCTTTCTTCAACCAAGACAGGGACGGCTCCACAGCTTTTCGCCAAGGTCATTGGCTGAAGCGATTTCCCCGACGCCGTTACTGATCTTTTCAAGGTTCAGGGATGGGTCTTCTTTGCTTCTTCATTGCTAGATTTCGTATTCGCATCTTTCTTACCATCAGGCTTGTCAGGCCTGGGTGAATTGCCCGGCGTCGTCCCCTTCACCGTCTTCTTCAGGACGGGTTTCTTGATTGCGACATTCGACGGCGGCCTCACCGCCGGCTTACGGTTGTCCGCTGCCGTCGCCGAATCGGCCTGCGCCAGCAGCCTATTCATCTGGGCTTTGAGGTATCCAACCTCACTTTGATTGTCCTGTCTGGCGACGCTCAGTTGTTGTTCGATCAGGCAGAACTGTTTCTGGTTTTCTATCAACAGCTCGGCCAATCGCGTCTCGCTTCGCCAAAAAATGAACAACAGGGCCAGGCCCAGCACCACCGTCACAATGAGATTGAGATGACTTCCGACCACGTTCAGGCTGCGCTTGAATGGGGTTGTTTTTGCCGCAATCACTGTGGTCTGTCTTTGCGGCTGGGCCGTGGTCTCGGCGGGCGCGGCGACGACGAGCAGAGTTTCCTGAGGGCTGGTGACCACGGCAGCGCCCTGCGGCTGAATGACCGGATTGGTGAAGTCTTCCGCCACTATGCGGGTGGTAGACGGCTTGCGAACCAGACGCTCGCCCTGCGGACCGCGATACACCCCGAACCGTTCTTCCCCAGGCAGGCAGCTCACGACAATGCCGATATAGTTGGGGTCTGTCCAGGTTGCCTGCTCAGCTTCGTCGACCGAACTATAGTGAGCCAGATAAACCGGGTGAGAGTGATACCAGCCGATCACCTCCATTGCCCAATGGGTCGTTTCGATGCGCTGACGCACATCGTTGACGCCGGCACCAGAGATCTTCACCCGGCTCGGGGAAGCTTCGACATATTGATAGGAGGCGATTTCAGCCGCCAGGACAACCGTGAATGGCCCCGAGACATCTTGCCAGATGCGCCCGGCAAGCAAGCCGACGATCTCATCCGGTTTCGCGCTCTCGGCTTGCTCGTAGATCTTCTCCAGAGCCGCGCGTGCAATGTATACCTCAAAGGAACTGCGCTCGGACATATAGCAGACATGCTGATCCGAAGCCTTCGGTCGTTCTCGGAAAGGCAACGCCGGGTGGGCCGGGCGCTTGGGAATAAACAGGGGTCTATCCATCGTCTTCACCTCAATTTCGCCCTCTGGGTTTGAAGAGCGGTTGAGAGTCGGCCTTGGATTCCTGTAACGGGGCGACTGCCGGCGGCGCATTCGGCGATGCCGGTTTCGGTGAGAAGAGCGGGCTGGCGGTGCGCACAGGAGTGGATTCGCTCACCGCTTCCGGTAATTGCATATCAGCACGAGGGTCGCGCGGCTCAGCCGCTTGCGGCTGAGCGCGGGGTGCAAACATCGAGCGGAAGGATTGAGCAAATTGTTCCGGCGAGGGCGGGGCCAGAGCCGCCGACCGGAAAAGCCCCTTCGGAGGGTCGACAATTTGATTGATAATATCCTCCGGCAAGACGGGATAATCCAGTCTCGGGGTAATGGGCTGGCCGCCCAGTTTTTTCCGCCAGTAGTCGGCGGCTTCCGGGGTGTATCCGCCATAATCCGCTGTCCGGGGGATCTCATCGAAATTGAGCAGCTTGGCCACATGAACCACGAGTTGTCCAAGGAGAATCATGCCGTGGCCTTCATCCCAGACATCATGATCGATACAAACCGGCAGGCCGGAGCGGAAGTGCGGCGTCCACGGATGCGGCGTTTCCGACTCATCCACAAAAATACCGGGCACCGTAAAGGGGTAATTGCCATTGGCCTGGAGATCGAACTTAACGGCGGTTTTGTCGGAATACTCATCCGGGCCAATCAGCGTGCGGATGTAGTATTCGACCAAGTAGTGCGTCGCCAAGTGGCCTTGATCTTGCGACAAGATCGGATTGCGCCGGTTTGCCAGATCATCAGGATTGCGGAACGCGAAAACTTGCATAACCGGATTGATCTGCTGCAACTGCTTCATGTGCATCTGCATGATCACCCGATAATCGAACCGCAAACGATCTTGACGTTCTTCAGGAGTTAGTTTCGGCATAGAATTTTCCTTTGCATTGAGCTAGCCGATTGAGCTGCCGGACTTGCTTGCGGGCCGCGGCGTTGCCGCGAGCGGCTCAATCATCTGAGGCAGCCTGCCCGTCAGCCGGGCAAACCGCCGGTGACAGAGAACTTACCCGGGCAATCATCAGGCGCCCTGCAAGTCTTGCCGCACTTCAATTACATCGCCATTCGTCACGCCGGCGTCGGCGAACGTGGTATTGGGGGGAATCAATTGATGATTTCGTTTGAGGGCCAGTTGGTAGGGCCGACCGGGCGCCGGTTGCTCCAGAAAAGGCCCCCGCTCATCTCCGGCAATCAGGCCTTGCAGGGCCACCTGGCCCGTGCAATTTGGATCCAGTTCGGCGGTAAACGTCTGTGCATTGCGCGGGTGGGTAAAATGAACCTCAATGCGATTGTTATCCATAACTTTCCTCTAGTTGAAAAAGGTCATCTAAGGAGCCAGACAGTTCGAACAGTTTCACCGTGCCGCCCTCGTCAATGGCTTCGATCAACGACAACGGTGGCAGTCCGACGGTTTGACAGGAAGTTTGCAGCAGTTCTTCGTTACAGCCAGTTGTTAGTTGCGAATACATCGTTGGGGTGCTGATCGTAGAGGCCAATTCTGCATTGGCGCCGACGCCACGGCATTCCGCACAACGGGCATCCATCATCCACAGCCAGTCGGGCTGGCGTACAGCGACCAGCCGGTCACAGGCCGGGCAGGTCGCCGACCAGACAAAGCGATAAAACAGTTCCACCATCGGCGGCAGGGCAAAATATTGGCTGAGTTCTTCGAGCAACTGCCCGACCGTGCTGGTGGCGCTTACCGTTAATTTGACCGGCATGCGTTCAAAAGCGCGATGCACGCCGGGGCAGAGAGAATCGGTGGCCAGCTTCAGCACACGGGCATCGCCGTGGCGAATATTAAAATCCATCACTCGCGTTTGCAGCGGGGCCTCGCCTTCCAGGTGTAACACCTGGATTGCCGCTTCAGCCTGCAAGCCTCCCAGCACTGCCGCCGCATTTTGAATCGCCGGGACGATGCCGGCTCGCTCGGCTGCCGCCGCATAGAACTGGCAAGAAAACGCGCCGACCGCCTCCTGATGCGTACAGCGCCAACACGGCGTCACCCTGGCCTGTTCGCCGGTGACTGCCGGATAGACCGAGAGTGATATATCCGCCCCTTCAAAGCCGGCCTCAATTAAAGGCAGCCCCAGCAATCGCGTCTTGTCAGCCAGGTGCGCCCGGCCAGCCTGCGTATCGACACAGGACAACACCACAGAAACATCTTTGAAAGCGCCATCGCCCAACTCTTGAATCCATGCGTCTGCATAGCGCATACGGGCTTGCGGCGCGGTCATCAGGCGGCGCAACTTGTGCGCCACGGCCCGCGCTTTTTTCAACCCATACTGCGCCTGCTCTTCGCCTATGGGATAGGCGGGACTGCGAGTCTGGTTGTGGTCTTCAAAGGTGTCTTTATCGATGATGCGAATCTCGCCGACGCCGGACAGGGCGAGGTCTTGCGCGACATTCTGTCCCAAAGCCCCTGCGCCAACGATCAGCACAACGCTTCGCCCCATCAGGTCAGGATCATAGCCGGCCAATCGCTCACGGGAGAATCGTTCATTGCGAGTTGTCATTAACCAATCTCCTCTCACGTCGGCAGGTCGTACAGTTACAGACCGTCATCGGTCGCCCAGTTAAAAAACACGGTCGATTTAAATCGATCACCCGACGACCATGTTTGATTTTAGGGGCCGGACGAAATTCGTTTTCATCAGGCGGTGTGCCATCGAATACCTGCCATTTTTTCGGTCGGAATTTTGAATCATCCATTGCTGTAGTAGCGCCCGAACTGGTGGTCAGCGAATGCCCGATCATCAACTTTGCAGGTGGGGTCAACCCCCTGACCAACTTCAGATTCCCAGCTGACTGACGCCCCGCACGTGAGCTACTGCCACTAGCCAGGGCAATCACGACGAAAAGGATAATCAGGAGAATGAAAATACACATAATCCCTGCCACCCCATTTAACCACCCCGGTCGGGCTTGGTTTAGATCATCAATCAGATAAGCAATGCATTCAGCCTGTTCAGAGCGGTTGGTTCTGAACGCTTTCACAAGGTGACCCGTCACGGATTCCGGCCTTCTTGTCCGGCGGGTGGCTTAACACCCAGAGCGGTTTGATCGTCGCTTCACACTCTGTACATGCATATGTAGCCGGAGAGCAAAAAATCTTTCATCGGGACATGGATTTTTTGAAGAAACCCCCCTGTCTCGCTATAACCAATGGTTGATCTGGCTGAAAGCGGAAGCCGAAAATGGCGTGGTCGCGGGGCACGTCTATGGCGGCAGGATACCGCCGATGTGCAGGAAAGGACGTCGCCTCATCGCATAGCGCTTGACCTTCATTGCCAGTCGCCGATCAAGGTGAAGCCTCCCCAGTAATACAGATCAGCCCAATCGGGCTGCGCCTGTCGAGTAGCTTGCATCGCGTTATACAGGGCGGCGGGCTTATCCTGCTTCTGTAGCTTCCATCCCTCATAGAATTGCTGCATCAGGTAGGCCGTAGCTGGGTCGTCTACTTTCCACAGGCTGACCAATAACGATTTCGCGCCAGCGTAAAACAGGGCCATGTTCAGTCCGGCCAATTCTTCGCCGCCCAAACTGCTCATCACGCCGGTTTGACAAGCCGACAGGTCTACAAATTCCGGCAAGCGATAGCCGCGCTCCAGGATTTCGCGAGCCGTCAGCACCCCATCATATAACTCGATGCCGGAGTTCAAGGGGTCAGCCGGATCGAAGCTGGCGTGCGTCGCCAGGTGCGTCAGTTCAACACCGTCCAGTTGCGACAGGACGGCTTGTTTCGTTGCCGCCGTCCCGAGCAATGGCTCAACCTCCAGTAAGCGGGCAATCTGCCGCGCTTCGTTTTCCGCTTGAGGCAGACGGCGAAGCTCATCGCGGATTGGATTGCCGATGACCAACGCCCCGCGCCAGTGCGGCTGTGCGGGCCGCTGTCGCAGACGCGCCAGCAGGTCAAGCGATGGCGTAACCGCCACTTTTGCTGTCCAACCAGCCAGCAGTGCCAATGCAGGCCAGGGTAAGAGATGAAATACGCTTTGCGGTGATAAAACAACCCGCTCCGCATCCTGCAGTTCAGGCAATAGGCGATGTAATAAAGGGACAATTTCACTCTTACAGAATGCTTCGAAGCTCTCGTTACTCTGTTCCGAATCCTCTTGGAAAAATTCTCTCGTCAGGATATTCAGCGGTGCGCCAGCCGCTGTGCCGGAGCGCATCTGGGGCGGTAAATCCGCCAGGGCCGCCTCCGACCGCCAGACGCGCTTTTCTGCCGCTTGAATGATTCTATTGCCGATGCTCTGCCACTGATCTGATTCAAACGCATACTGACGAATCCGGGGCACCTCTTCTGTGCCCGCCAAACTAAACACCAGGACTTCATCGTCCAGAACGAATAATGAAAGCAAACGAGTCGCAGTTCCCAACTTTCCAGCCAACTCGCTCAACCGTTTCCAATCTGGCCGCTCACCGCGCCTGAGGCTAACATACTCCGTAGCCTCAGACCCGCATCGGGCCATTTCGTCCCAGATGGAGGACAACCTACGCTCGAATTTTCGTCGCTGCTCATTCTTCTTGGATTCATCAATGATTTGATACGGGTTATGGTGATTGGCCAGTAAGACCGCGTCCATTCTTCTTAACAGATTAACTAAATCGGGCCGCATGAGATTGGGACACTCAAGCGGCAGCCTTTAACCTTTCTGCAACCGCCATCTGCTCAAGAGCGGCTGTGACTTCTGGCGTGTAGTAGATTGCCGACAATTTGTATTGCCA
>Ga0307468_100000179_pt1 | contig 14932 bp, 11 predicted proteins | sample atmdna_FD_203085 | JGI IMG/M metagenome (GOLD analysis project Ga0307468, IMG submission 203085) | Hardwood forest soil microbial communities from Morgan-Monroe State Forest, Indiana, United States - atmos_gases AM2C_05 | ecosystem: Environmental > Terrestrial > Soil > Temperate forest > Bulk...
AGGCTGGCGCGGAAACGGCGGACCTCGTCCTCGGTGACCGCTCCCGCTGCGCGGGCCTGGGCCTCGAGGTCGTCCAGCTTGAGGAGGTAGCGGGCCTGCTGGAGGTCTCTCACCGGAGCCGCGGCGACGCCGAGCTCAGTCTCCTCCAGGGCGTGCCGCCGGAACAGCTGGAGCAGCCGCCGGCCGGAGCAGGGGTTCCTGTGCTTCCTGGCCCAGAAGGAGCTGATACGCCGCTCGACGTCCATCTCCGGCGTATCGATGGAGAGCGACGCGTGGTCCCAGTCGATCACCAGCAGCCAGCCGCCGGGCCGGGTCACGCGCACCATCTCGGCGAACGCCTGCTCCGGCTGGAGCAGGTGCATGAACACCAACTCGCTGTGGCAGGCGTCAAAGGAGCCGTCCGGAAACGGCATCTCGGTGGCGCTCCCGACCCCGTGCCGGACCCAGCCGGCGACGCCCGCGGCCGCGGCCCTCCGGTTCGCCTCGGAGATCAACGAGATGTCGAGGTCGAGGCCCACGACGCGCCCGGACGGCCCGACCCGGTGCCCGAGCGGGACGGTGTCGGCCCCGGCTCCGCACCCCACGTCCAGGACCCGGGTCCCCTCCCCCACCCGCAGACGGTTGTAGGCGCGCTGCTTGCCCTCGGCTCTCTCCCGCGCGAGGGTGTCGAGGTGGTCGATCTTCCGCTCGGTCTCCTGCCGGGGTCTCCTGGGCGGCTTGGCATACATACCGGGTCAGGCCTCACGCGTCGAAGTCGAAGATGGAGAGGAAGACGAATCCCAGGTTCTGGAACATGGCGCACGTGTAGTCGAGCTGAACCCGCGGCACGTGGCGCTGGAAGAGCTTCTTGAGAATGCCCTGCTCCGCCGCGGGGCGGACCTCGTCCGGCGGCGTCTCGCAGGCCTCGGCGAAGAACTCCCGGCAGAACTCCGTCCGGCCGATCCAGACGCCGCCGTTGAGATACCGGAACTCGCTGGCGGCGGCGCCCGGCAGCTTGTCCTCGAACTCCTTGTACGATTTGAGGTTCGGGAAGTTGATCCGGTCGGCGCCGAACACCAGGTCGCAACGGAACCGCGTCTCCAGCCATCCGACCAGGTGCGCCGGATCGTCGACCAGGATCGCGTCGCCGGAGTCGATCCCCAGCACGTAAGGGGTCTCGATCGTCCGCAGCGCGTCCCGCGTCAGCCGCGGCTTGTCGCGGGCGTTGACCCACTCCTCGACGCCGCGGCCGGTGACCACGTACGGGATCCCCAGATGGTCGAGGCTGCGCTCCAGGATCCCCATGCCGGGATGACCGTTGTTCCAGGTGAGGATCGTCAGGTCCGGGATGGGGCCGATGCGGCGCGGCGGAAGGGCGAAGAAACGGTCGCAGACCTCGGGCCACAGCGGATGGAGGACTTCCGGCCCCTGGGCGTGGAATACCACCGGCCGGGTGCCGAAGGTGCGGTTGGTGATGAAAGACATAGGGCTACTCCAGTGCGCGGGTCATCGCGCCCGCAGCTCGTCCGGCCGCGCCAGCCCGATCCCCCGCTCGCGGAGCCGCTCCGGCAGCTCGGGCGCGCACAGCACCGCCAGCTCCAACTCGCGCTCGCCGGCATAGCTCGAGCGCCGGCGCAATACGTCGTCGACCCGGCCGGGATGGCACATCAGCTCGACCAGCCCGCCGTCCGGCGCCTGCCCCGCGGCCTCGGCGGCGACCGCGACGAAACGGGCCACGTCGAGCGGCTCCTGGTAGAAGCCGCTGGTGAAGACGTCCGCGGTCACGACGCCGCGGGCGCGCAAGGCCTGCGTATGCCGCGGGTTGCCGCCGCGCGCCGGCAGGCCGTGGCGGCGCGCCAGCTCCATGTAGACCTCGAAGGCGGCGGGCAGCTGGTGGATGTGGTGGTGTGAATCGAGATGGCTCGGCTCCACGCCGAGCGCGCGCAGGGCGGCGAGCTGGGCCTCCCACTCGCGCTCCACCTCGCCGGGGTCGAGCCGGCCCACCCCCAGCCGTTTGCGCGGGAAGCGCCCGTCCGGTCCGACCAGCGACGGGACCTCCTCCGGCGCGCACCGCGGCACGCCGTCGGTGAGCTGCAGGTGGAGCCCGATGCGGCCGGGGAGCTCGGGCGCGAAGCGGGCGATCGAGACACCGCCGTCGTCGCCGCAGACCATCGCCGTGGTGGTGGTCACCGCGCCGCGCAGCACCGCCTCGCAGATGCCGGCGGTCACGGCGGGGGTGAGCCCGAAATCGTCGGCGTTGATCCAGAGCCGCTTCATACCCGGACCTCCGCTGCCACCTCCAGCAGCCAGTCGGCCGCGCGCCGGGCGCCGTCGACCGCGAAGGGGAGCCGGCGCGACACCGGCGTCTCGGCCAGCCCGCGGCGGATGGCGTCCCGCAGGGACGGCAGGAGGTCCTGGGCCGGGGCCGTCTCGTCGACGCTGTAGACGCCCTCCAACTCGGCCAGACGCGCCGCGCGCAGGGTCTGCTCGCGGTTCTCCGCCCGGATGGGGACGAAGACCACCGGCAGGTTCGTCTGCACCACCATGTAAGCGGTGTTATAGCCGACGCGGCTGACCACCAGCGAAGCGCCCTCGACCGCCTCCTCGACCGTCCCTTCCGGCCAGAGGTCGACCCCCGGACGGCCGCCGGCCCGCGCGCGCAGCGGCCCCTCCGGCGTGAAGGGGCCGATCACGAACCGCAGACGCAGCTCTCCCCGGTCCAGGGCGTCGCCGACCGCCTCCATCAGGAGGTCCAGGAGGTCGCCGGCCTGCGTGCCGCCGCCGGAGAGGGCGGTGATCAGCGGCGGCTCGCCGGGAGGGGACGCCGGAGGGACACGGCCGGTCACGAAGCCGACGCTGCGGCGGTGGGGCGGCAGGCCGATCCCCGGGTGCTCGCCGAAGGTGTCGAGCCAGCGGTCGTCGGTGTAGGCGATCACGCTGTGATAGCACTCCACGCGGCTCCCGAGGTCGCGGAAGGGGCGCATCAGGTCCAGGTAGCCGGCCGCGCCCCAGATATCGCGCACGCCCCACACGAAGCGGGTCGGCGCCGCCGCCTGGCGGCTGGCGTCGAGGGCCGTGATCATCTCGCCGAGAAGCCCGAGCGGGTTGTGATCCACCAGCACGACGTGGGGCCGCCAGCTCTCCACCTCTTCGGCGATCCGCCGGGTGCGCTCCTGCAGGACCGGGCCGAGCGGGCCGCCGTCGACCGGCTCCAGACGGCCGCCGCCGGCCGACCGCAGGGCGGGCAGGCGCACGACCTCGATGCGCGGGTCGATGTCGAGGTGGTCGAGAAAACTGCAGCCGGTGATCAGGCGGCAGGCGCACCGCTCGCCGGGAGCCAGCTCGGCGGCGATGCGCGACGAGCGCACGATGTGGCCCAGGCCGAAGACGTTATGGCAGTAGACCAGGACCCGCGGCTCGCCGGCCCCTGGTATGGAGCTCGACATCTCTTCGTATCCCGGGCGGATCAGGCCGGCAGGTCGAGCTGGCCGCTGATGAAGTCGTGAAGCTCGCCCATCGCGAGGTCCGCGACGTACTGCCCGTCCTTGAGCACCAGGGCTTCGACGTCCAGGGTTTTCCCGACACGGTCCTCGAGGTTGATCATCAGGTGGATGGTATCGACCGAGGCGAACCCGAGATCGCCCATCAGCAGGGAATCACGCTGGATGTCTTCGGGATCGATACCGTTGGCGCAGACCATCTCGGTCACGACGTCACGCAGGATCGTCCACAGCTCCTCACGGGTCGGCTTCATCAAGTCATCACCTCAAGGTAGGCGTGGAAGGACCAAAGTCTAGCACGTGCGCCACGATGCTCTCCCCCGCCGTCTCGATGCGCACGCGAGGCACAGGGCCGCGGGCGGCGAGCTCCGGACAGCGGACCTCCAGGAGGCCCTGTTCGCCGCCGGTCAGCGTGAGGTCGCAGGCGGCGAGCTCAAGCCGATGCGCCGCCGCGGCCCAGACGCGCACCGTCTCCTTGGCGGCGGCGCGGCCGAGCAGCCAGGGCACCGACCGGCGGCGCTCCTCATACCACTCGTCCAGCTCCTCCCGCGTCAGCGTCTGGTGGGCGAGGGCCCGGCTCCAGATACCCCAGCTCTCTTCCAGGAAGCCCTGCGGCAGGCCGTCGATCGCGCGCGCCGCCAGGCGGCCATCCTCTACGTCGACGGGATCGGAGAGGTACCGCGGCCGGACGCGCGATCCCAGGAGCGCCCGGGCGAAGCGCGGCGGAAAGGCGAGATAGCGCTGCTCGAAACCGGTGAACCGGTAGATCAGCCGGCCTTGCGCGTCGCAGAAGTCGACGTCCGCGTCGGTGGCGCCGTGGGCGTGCCAGCGGACCGCGGCGCGGGCGCCGATGGCCTCGCCGGGCGCCGGAGCCGGCTGGAAGACCCGGAAGTCGCGCAGCTGGAAGGGGAAGATGCCGAAGTCGCGGCGCGCGCCTTCGAGCAGCCAGAAGCCCACCAGCTGGCCCGCGCAGTCGAGCAGCGCCGGATCGAGCAGCAGGGCGGGCGGGCCGGCGGCGCCGCGCGGCACCGGCCGCTCCGGCACTACCAGCGCCGCCTCGACCGCTTCGCCGCCGACCCCGCGCACTTCGCGGAGGGCGCGGAAGGCCGGACCGTGAAAGGCATAGTCGTCGTAGAAGTCCGCCGCCGACCAGAGCCGGGGCGGCGCCAGACCGGGGGCCGCGGCGCGCGGGGGCGGCGGAGCTGGCTGCGACAACGGCGCGGCGGCGACCTCCACGTCCGCCTCGAACGCCAGGGCGACGCGCCCCTCCTCCACCTGGAAGAGCCGCACCCGGGCGAGCCGGGGCGACGCCTCGTGGACCTCGGCGGTGATGCGGACGGTGAGCGCGCCGCGGTCCAGCGCCAGCCAGCGGGTGCCGCGCAGACCCGACATCCCCACCACCGCCAGGCGGCCGCCGAAGAGACGCGACGCCGCCTCGGCCACCACCTCCATGGAAAAGGTGAAGGGGAGGACCGCCAGCGCCGGCGGCCCCGGCGGCCCTGGACAGCGGCCGGCGACCGCCGGGCCCAGGCTGTGGTCGCGCAGCAGCGGGTCCCGCTCCAGGTCGAACCGGCGCTCGGTCTCGAGCCGCCGGCCGTCGCACACTACGTCGTCGCCGAGCAGCGGCCACTCTGTCACCGCCGGTATGGAAGACGCCTCGGGAGCCGCCGACACCATCGCCAGGACACGGGCCTGGCTGGCCAGGAACTCCTGCATCAGGAGGAAGTGGGCCTGGACGATCTCCGCTGTCGGGGAGGGGTTTACGGAAACGTCCTGGCCGGGCACGCCGGGCCGGAGCGTTCCCCAGGTCCGCGATGTGAAGTCGAGCTCGACTCCGTGGACGAAGAGCTCTCCCACCAGGCGGTGCAGCTGCTCCACCGGGGCGCTGCGGGCGCTCGAGGTGGAAACGGCGAGGTGCTCCCGCCCGCGCAGGATGTCGCCGACGAACCCCTTGAGCTTGTTGTCCGGCCCGATCTCGACGAAGAGGCGCGCCCCGTCGTCATAGAGCCGGTGGACGGTCTTCTCGAAGTCCAGCGGTCTCGACCACTGCTCCGTGGCCAGCCGGCGGATCAGGTCGGCCTGGTCGGGGAAAGGCGCGGCCGAGGCACAGGAGTAGAGGGGAACCCGGCCTGGGCCCATGTCACGCTGCACATAGAGCGACAACAGCCAGCGCCCCCACCCTTCGAAGAGAGGGGTGTGGTAGGCGCGGTGCAGAGGCACCCGGACGACGAGACCGCCGGCTCTGCCAAGCCGCACGGCAGCGCGGTCGACCGCGTCGGCGAGTCCGGCCAGCACGAACTGGCTAGGGCAGTTGACCATCGAAAGGTAGAGCGCCCCCTTCTCCTCGGCGAGGACCTGGTCCAGAAGGGCGCGGTCCCTGAGACCGACGGTGAGGACCCCCTCCGGCTCCGGCGGCATCGGCATCGAGATCGCCTGCTCGGCCATCAGCCGCAAGGCGGTCACGAGGTCGCTGCGGGGGAAGCGGAAGGTCTGGGAAGCCCACAGGGCCGCGTGCTCGCCGTTGCTGTGCCCGACCATCATGTCGCAGGGCACGCCGAGGTCGACCACCAGGTCGTAGAGCGCCAGGTTGACGATGACGCCGAGCTGGGCGCCGCCGCGCAGGTCATAGAGCTCCCGGTCGAGCAGGGCGCGCTCTTCGTCCGTCAACCCGTCGGCCGGCGGGAAGGCGAGCAGGCTGGGCAGCAGGAGCGGCAGGCCGGCGAGGGCGCCGTCGAGCGTCTCGAACCAGGCGCGGACCTCGGGGAACAGCAGGCACAGCTCGTCGAGCATGCGGGGATGCTGCGAGCCCTGGCCAGGGAACAGGAACGCCGTCTTCCCCGGCGCCGGCGGCCCGGAGGCGTAGTAGATCGAGCCCTTGAGCGCCAGCCGGCGCGACCCGGCGTCCGCGAGCTTGGCCTCGGCGGTGGCGATCCTGGCGGCGAGGTCCGCGGCATCGCCGGCGAGGATGGCGAGCCGGTGCTCTCCGCCCTCAGGAGGCGGCGGCAGCTCCAGGGCCCCCGCCGTCCGCAGGGTGATCCGCTCGCGCACCGATGCCAGCTGTTCCAGCAGCCCGCGGCGGTCGTCCGCGGCGAGCAGGAGCAGCAGCGACGGCCGGCAGCGCGGCGGCAGATTGTCGAGCCCGCTGCGCCCCAGGAGCTTGGGGGGCCAGGCCTCGGCAGGTGGCTCGGAGGCGGTCTCCAGCTCTGTCAGCATGAGCCGCAGGATCTTACCAGGTGCGGTGGAACGGGAACAGCTTTTGAGCTAGGCTACGGCTCGTTTCGCGAGCAACTTCCCTGCTTCCAAGAGGCTGTCCAATGAAAAAGACACTGTTCTTCGCCGGCCTCGTCTCGGGCGTCGTACTGTCCAGGTGGTGGCGGTCCCTGGCCAAGCAGGGGATCAAGCTCGGCATCCAGGCCGGGCAGACGCTGAGCGAGATCGCCCGCGAGGAGTTGGGGGAGGCGGCCACCGAGGCCGACCAGGAGATGCCCCCCAAGGAGCAGCCTACAGGTGACGACTCCCGGTAGGCGGTCCCCCGAGGCCGACCTGGAGGCCATGCGTGTGCGCTCCGCCATCCCCGGGCGGGAGCGCTGGGAGGTCGCCGCCCTGCGGAAGCGTCCGCTGCTGGCCAAGGAGCTAGCGTCGGCGATGCGGCGGCACCCGGCCGTGCTCGACGCCACCGCCAACCCGCTCACCGGCCGCATCCTGGTCTTCTATATCCCGGACACCCCCGGCTTCGATTGCGGCGCCCTGCTCCAGGACCGCCTGCGGGAGCTCCTGACCGCGGGGCTCGAACACTTTCCCGAAGGCGGGACCAGGATCGGGAAGGGCTCGGCGCTCTCCCGCGTGCTCGAGATCGCCATCCCGGACCGCAGAGAGCTGGTCAAACCGGCCCTGCTTTCCGTCACCGCCCAGGCCGTGGGTTTCCTGCAGGGATACAGCTTCGTGTCGACGGTGAACACCGCCCGCGGCGATCTTCCCCCCTTCCTGAAGGCCTTCGGCTTCAAGCGGCCCGCCTCCGGTCTGGGATTCATGGGCGTCCTGTCCTTCGGCCTGATCCTCACCAGCGCCTGGCTGCAGTCGCACCGCCGCAAGGCCTGGAACCGGGTGGCCCAGACATCCGCGCAGCGGATCCGTACCCACGCCTACGCCCACCTCCAGACGCAGGACATCGAGATCTTCGACCGCTACGGGACCGCCCGGCTCCTCCACATCGTCACCGAAGACTCGGAACAGATCGGCGACCTCATCGAGGAAGCGGGAGACACGATCGTCGAAAACCTGCTGGTCGTCGCGTTCAGCGGTCTCACGCTGCTCACCACCTCGCCTCTGCTCACCCTGGTCGTCTGCCTGCCCATCCCCTTCTTCTTCCTGCCGGCCAAGCTGCTCGGACGGCGGGTCTCCGAGGCCTACGCCCACCAGCGCGAGACCCACGACCGCTTCGAGCAGATCCTGGAGAGCAGCCTGTCCGGCATCAAGGACGTCAAGAGCTTCACCGCCGAGCCGCAGGAGAGACGGCGGCTGGCCGCAACCGGCGAGCGCCTGGTCGAGCAGTCGCTGGAGGCTGCTGCGGTCTCCAACCTCCAGGTCCGGCTCACCGAAACCGTCGGGGTCATCGGCGCCTACACGGCGGCGGCCTATTCCGGCATCCTGGCGGTGCGAGGCGAGATGACCCAGGCGCGCTACAGCTGGATCCTCTACCTGGTGCCGAAGCTGCTGAGCGCCCCGGAGGACCTCGAGGAGACGCTGCGTGTCTACCACAAGGCGACGCGTTCGGCTAAGGAGATCGTCAAGATCCTCGATACCAAGCCGGTCATCCGGAGCGGCCCCGTCAGGCTGCCGGTGCCGTCCGTGCGCGGCGAGTTGATCTTCGAAAACGTCTCGTTCGGGTACCACCCGTCCCACCAGGTGCTGTACGACGTCTCGTTCCGCCTGCCGGCGGGCGGAACCCTGGCCATCGTCGGGCCGACCGGCTCCGGCAAGAGCACCCTCCTCCGCCTCCTGCTCCGTTTCTACGACGTGGACTCGGGGCGCATCCTGCTGGACGGCAAGGACATCCGCGAGCTTGACCTGCGGGATCTGCGGGGAGCCGTTTCGCTGGTCAGCCAGGAGGTCTACCTGTTCCGCGGCTCGCTGCGCGACAACGTGCGCTACGCCCGGCCCGACGCCCCGGACGAGCAGGTGCTCGCGGCCATGCTCAACGCCAGCGCGCTGGGGCTGGTCGACTCCCTCCCCGGTGGGCTCGACGGCGACGTCGGAGAGCGCGGCTCCCGGCTGTCCGGCGGCGAGAGGCAGCGCATCGCCATCGCCCGCGCGCTCCTCAAGGACGCGCCGATCCTCGCCCTCGACGAGGCCACCTCCCACCTCGACTTCGAGACCGAAGCGGCGATCCAGCGCTCCCTGCGCATCGCGGCGAAGGACAAGAGCCTGATCATGATCGCCCACCGGCTCGCCACCATCCGCAACGCCGACCAGATCGTGGTCCTCGAACGGGGCAGGATCCGCGAGCGGGGCCGCCACGACGACCTGGTCGCCGCGGGAGGCCTCTACGCCTCTCTCTGGGCCCTCCAGAGCGGCGAGGCCCCCGGCGGCATGCTGGAGGTCCGGGTCTCCTGGCCCGAAGAGAATTAGCCCGTGTTGATCAGGGAGCTGATCAGGGAAGTGAAGCGGTCTCGATCGCGACGGCATGGCGGGGCTCGTAGAGCATGACCTCGACCCCGCCGGGCAGCCCCAGCATGACCGTGATGCCGTAGCCTTGGTCCCGGGGCTCGCCCTTCACCTCGATCCCCTTGTCCCGCAGCTCCCGGATCGTGGCCTCGATGTCGTCGCACATGAAGGCCAGCTGGTGCCGGAAGCCAGACTCATAGGTCGGCCCCTCGGCAGGATGGACCCCGAGCTCGGCGGGAGGCAGCGCGAAGATCAGCCAACCTCCGCCGGCATCGACATGCTTCCAGCCGAACACGTCGCGCAGCGTCGCCCGGAGGGCTTCGGCTTCAGCGGAATAGAGCAAAACGTGAGCGCCGATGATTGCCATCGTCTACCTCTCCTCCCCACGGAGACGCCGCAGCTCCTCTTCGAGGGCCCGGACACGTTCTTCAGCCCGCGCAGCCCGGGCTTCAGCCTCAGCGTAGACCTCCGCCACCTCGTCCGGCCACAACAGGCGCTTTCCGGTCGCGGTGTCGATGATCCGCAGACGGTCCCCTTCTAGCAGGAGCTTTACCCCCAGGGTGCGGCTTTCGAGTGAGCCGTCCGGTCCTCTGGGAATAGGCTGATAGCGTCCGTCGGTCAGGAGATCTCCCTGGAGTCGTGGCTTCAGGTACTCTCCATAAGGATCGAAGAGGATGTACTCCTCCGCCTCGATCCGCTCGTAGATGGATTTCTTCTTCCCAAGGTCCTCGCGCCTCGTCGTCCGCGAGGTGACCTCGATGATCAAACTGGGCGGCACCTCTTCCCACAACAGGTAATTGGGACGCTCCCACTTCGTCACCCCGCGGGCCACCAGGACGTCCGGCGCGACGACTGCTGCCGGGTTGCCCTCTTCGTAGCAGAGGAAGAGGTTGCCCCCCACCCATACATCCGGCACTTTGGCATAGCGACTCTTAAGACCGTAGATCATGTCGAACATGACGGTCTGATGATGGGAGCTTTCGGCCATGGGCTGGCCGTCGGAGATGGGGTACTCGATCCCCTTCTCAAGCGGAATCGCGCCCATACATGCCTCCTTTCCCCGACGGGTTGCGGGATCAGAGCACGAACACCCGCCGGGATGCAACCTGGCTCATGGTATCACGGCGGCATCGGTCGATTGTTCTCCTCGCGCCGGCACCTCCACGAGCTCCGGCCTGGCGAAGCCGCTGCCCGCGGCTTCCACGATCCCGACGACCTGCAACAGGAGGTCCTCGCGCACGGCAAGGAATTCCGGGATGTCCGCGGTCAGTACGTAGGCGTAGAGCTCGACCTCGATGGCGCGTTCTCCCAGATCGACCAGCCGTACGCGAAATGTCCCGGATTCAATCTGCGGATTCCCGGCGAGCAGCAGGTGAATCCCGTCGAGAATGGCTCTGAGCTGCTCGGTGGATGTGCCATAACGCAGCCGCAAGGTGGTTCGCGCCAGGATCTTGCCCCGCGCCGAGAAGTTCTCGACGCTGTCCTGCGACAACACCCCGGCCGGTATCGACAGCAAGGTCTGCTCCAGAGTACGGAGCCGGACCGATCGCAACGTGATGTCTTCCACGGTACCCAGACGGTTGGAGATGCTGCACATGTCGCCCACGGCGAGCGCCTTGTCACCCAGCAGGAAGATGCCGCCAAGGACGTTCTCCACGGTCTTTTGCGCGCCCAGCGCAAGGGCCACGCCGAAAATGCCCAGGCCGGTCAGCGCCGTCCTGGTCTCGACTCCGACGAGCGTGAGGATCAGGAAGATCGCCACCAGGATGACCAGCACCCTGAACAGGCGTTCTCCCAGCAGCAGCAGCGATCTTGCGCCGGCATGCTCCCGTCCTCGCATGCGGCTGCGCGTGTAGTCGAAAAAGAGCTTCACCAGCCGCCGTATCCACCAGGCCAGCGCCACAACCAACAGGACAGCCACGAAACGCGCGTAGTAGATCCGGAACTTCAGCGAGAACCCGAGCCAGGACAAGGAGGCCAGATGAAGACCCAGCGTCAGGACGTAAATGCTCGGCCAACGGAGGTCGGCATACCAGGAGTCGACCCGCCGGCGGCGTACGGGATCGCCGGTCGTCTTTTTTCTGGCGAGAAAGACGGCAATCAGGGAAACGAGCGCCAGCAGCAGAAGGGGAATTCCGATCGACGCGGCCCAGGCGATGAGCTGGGCCAGGGAGATCCCCAGGACGGTGTGCTCCGACAGCACCTCCGGCATGACGCGCTCCACCCAGGTCTCCTCGATGGAGGTACGAAGAGCCGGCACCTGGGAGAGCGTCTCGGAGGAGATCAGCCAGATCCGCCCAGCCTCCCGGTCCTCGACGCGCGCCAGCTCGACGTAGATGTCTTCCCCCCCGATGGCGAGCGGGCCGATCCGTTCCCGCTCGAGCGGGAGCCCATCATTCAGCGAGCCCTCAGGTGAGTTGCTGATGGCCGAAACCGGCGCTTGATAATAGCGATCCATCAGCTCGCCCAGGCCGCGGGCCAAGGTTTCCGTGTTCGGACGTTGCCTGGCCGTGACCTGCATATACCTGGCGGCAGAGACGAAATCCTCGCGATCCGCAGCCAGTGTGAATGCGGTGATTGTGCCCCTGGGCGTGCTACGCCCCAGCGGATCCGTGGCTTGCTCTGGCTGAGCAGGAGGCGGGGTCTTCGATCTCCTGGGGACAGGGACCTGAGCGGCGACCGGGAGGGCAAGCGCAACCCATAGAAGGGCAGCCCAGGCGCTCATCCGCCGGCTCACCAACAGACGGCGGCTTTCCATGAAAGCACTGTGCGCGCAGCACGACTCCTCCGAAATTGGACCTTGGTCCAACATCGTCCGCGCGAAGAAGGGTGCTCAAGACAGAGGTTCCATCGGTCCGAAAAGAAGAGGCAACGGCCGTACCGGAGCCGGATGCGGATTTGTCTATTCGCACAGACTCTTGCTCTCGCATTCTCCTTGTATTACTGTAATGCACAGGTTCAGCACCCAGCCAAGGAGAACGCTCATGAGTGCGCTGCTTCGAGACCTTCGCTTCGCAGCCAGAATGCTGCTCAAGCGACCGGGTCTGACGACCGTCATCGTCCTCACCCTCGCCCTCGGGATCGCCGGTAACACGGTGATGTTCAGCCTCGTCGACGCCGTGCTGCTGCGGCCGCTGAGCTATCCCGATCCGGACCGTCTGGTCCAGGTGGTGGACGTCGACCAGCTCACGGGCGAGCGCGGGCTGGTGTCGCCTGCCGACTTCCACGACTGGCGAGAGCAGAGCCTGGCGTTCCAGGGGCTGGCGGCGTACTTCACCACGGGCGTCAACCTGATGGGTGCCGACGGCCCGGAGCGGGTGATCTCGGGCGTCGCCTCGGCCGACTATTTCCGGGTCCTGGGGACGCGGCCGGCGGTCGGGCGGTTCTTCGACACGGAGGACGAGAAGCCGGGCGGACAGGCCGTGGCGGTGATCAGCCAACGGCTCTGGAAGCGGCGTTTCGCCGAAGATCCCGGCGTCGTCGGCCAGTCGATGACAGTGAGCGGCATGCCCGTCACCATCATCGGGGTGCTGCCGGCCGACTTCCAATCCCCGGAGAGCAATGCCCTGGAAGAGGATCCCTCGCTGTGGCGCCCGCTGGTGTTCCAGGAGCCCTGGCTGAAGCGCGACGGCTCACGTTGGCTCCAGGTCGTGGCGCGGCTGAAGCACAGCGTGCCTCTGGACGAGGCGCGGCATGAGATGGCGGCGATCGGCCGCCGGCTGGAGAAGGACTATCAGGCGACCAACGTCCATCGCGGCGTCGCCGTCGTGCCGCTCCAGGAGTACCTGGTCGGCGACATGCGAGTGCCGCTCAGCCTGCTGTTCGGCGCCGTCGCCCTGGTGCTGTTGATCGGCTGCGCCAACGTCAGCAACCTGCTGCTGGCGCGGGCCGAGACGCGGCACATCGAGTTTTCGGCGCGTCTCGCGCTGGGGGCCAAGCGTTCGCACGTGCTGCGCCAGCTCCTCGCCGAGAGCCTGCTGATGGCGCTGCTCGCCGCCGTGGTCGGCCTGCTGTTCGCCCGCTGGGGGATCGACGCGGTCGTGGCGCTCTACGCCGGCGAGCTGCCGCGCCTCCAGGAGGCGGTCCTCGACGGGCGGGTCATGACCTTCACCCTGGCGATATCGATCGCCACGGTGGCGGTGTTCGGGCTGGCCCCAGCCACGGCGGCCCTGGGCGTCGACTTCTACAGGTCGCTCCAGCAGGGGGCGCGCGGCGTCATCTCGGCCAGCCCGCAGCGGCGGCGGATGCGCGGCCTCCTGGTGGTCTCGGAGGTGGCGGTCGCGCTGGCGCTGCTGGTCGGCGCCGGCCTGCTGCTCCGCAACTTCCAGAATCTGATCGGCATCGAGCCGGGGTTCGATGCGAAGAACGTGCTGACGGTGCAGATGGTCCTGCCGCGCGAAGACTACCCCGACGAGGGATCCAAGGCGCGTTTCGCCGAGCATCTCTGCGAGCGTGCCGGGAACATCTCCGGCGTCAGCTCCTGCGGCGTCACCAGCTTCCTGCCGCTCACCCCGGGCACGGCCGACCGCGACTACTGGGTGGAAGGCCAGGCCCTGCCGAAGCCCGGCGAGGTGCCGCAGGCCGGCCGCCGGCTGGTCAGCCCCGGCTATTTCACCGCCATGGGCATCCCGCTGGTCAAGGGCCGTCCCTTCTCCGCGATCGACCGCGCCGGCAAACCGGGTGTCGCCATCGTCAACGAGAGCCTGGCCCGCCGCGCCTGGCCGAACGAGGATCCGGTCGGCAAGCGCATCAGCGTCGACAAGCCCGAGGCCGGAAAGTGGCTGACGGTGGTCGGCGTCGCCAAGGACATCCGGCACACGGACCTCCAGTCGGAGCCCGCGCCGGAGCTCTACCAGCCGTTCTCGCAGCGCCCCTGGTTCGCTGTGGTGCTGATCCTGCGCACCGACCGCGATTCCGGCTCGCTGGTGCCCTGGGTGCGGCAGGAGGTGCTGCATCTCGACCCGCGCATGCCGCTCTACGACATCCAGACCATGGAGCAGCGCCTGGCCACCTCGCTGTCGCGCCAGCGCTTCTCGCTGTTCGTCCTCGGCGTCCTCTCCGCCATCGGCCTGTTCCTCGCCGCGGTCGGCATCTACAGCGTCATGGCCTACATCGTCAGCCAGCGCAAGCACGACCTGAGCGTCCGCATGGCGATCGGCGCCCAGCGGGGGGACATCCTGGGTCTGGTGATGCGGCAAGGGATGCGGCTGGTGATGACCGGGATCGCCGTGGGGGTGGGCCTGGCCCTGGTGCTGACCCGCATGATCGCGGCGCTGCTCTACCAGGTGACGCCGACCGATCCGCTGACGTTCGCGGGGGTCGCCCTGCTGATGGCCGGTGTCGCCGCGCTGGCCAACTACGTGCCGGCCTGGCGGGCCACGCGGCTGAACCCGATCATCGCGCTGCGGGCCTGAGGCCACCACCGCCCAACCCCACGGGCGCTACCGTGACCGGAGAGCGGGCGGCGGCGCCCTCTTATGAGTGGGGTTAGGAGCAGGGGAGGTCAGGTGAGCGCCCCTAGAGGCACGCCTGGCTCTGTGCTGATTCCGCTCGCAAAATCAAATCCTTGGTTGTCTTGAGGTCCAGGACATTGGACCCTGCCCTCCTCTCGCCACTCGGCAGAGGGCCTGGAAAGGCTTCAGCCTGGTTTCAATCATATTCTCCTGCGGTATATATGGAGACACGCTCTCCGCTGAAAGCTTTGGGAGTAAGCTTGCTAGAGACCGTCGTCAGGTCGGCAGGAAGGCCTTGTAATGAGCTACGAAGATTTAATTATTCAACTAGGCAAC
>Ga0307468_100000180_pt1 | contig 14820 bp, 15 predicted proteins | sample atmdna_FD_203085 | JGI IMG/M metagenome (GOLD analysis project Ga0307468, IMG submission 203085) | Hardwood forest soil microbial communities from Morgan-Monroe State Forest, Indiana, United States - atmos_gases AM2C_05 | ecosystem: Environmental > Terrestrial > Soil > Temperate forest > Bulk...
GCCAGATGCTCTGGCGGATCTCCTCCTCGCCGGTCACGTATGCGAGCCGTCCGGAGGCGTCCGGCTTGACCGGAAAACGCCATCCCGATCCGAGAAAAGCTGGAGTCGCGTCAGCCACCGATGTTCACCGTTCCCACGGCCAGGACCGTCCCCACGGGGAGGTCGACCGGGTCATTGCAGGTCCTGGCGATGTCGCCGTTGCGGGCGGCGGCCTTGTTGTTGATGAAGACGCTGGTGCTGCCTTTGATGATCGTGGCCTTGTTGGACGGCGGATTCACGAACGAGCCGCCGATGGGAATGTGCGGCGGCGTATTCGTGGCCGTGCTGTTCACGGTCGCCGCGGCGCGGGACATGATCTTCACGTCGCTGCTGAGCGAGCCGTCGATGATCCCGGTGAAGGGATGCGGAGTCGGCACCGGAGGCGCCGTTCCCGGGGGCTGGATCAGGTGCGTATCGGTGGCGATGATCTGGTCGCCTTGTTTGGCCGCTGGCTGTCCCATTTCGTCCTCAGTTGATGTTGACCATCTTTGCCTTGATCGTCAGCGAGTTGCCGCCGTCGACGCTCATCGTCGTTTTCGCCTTGATGTCGATCGTCATCGCGTCGATCTTCAGCGTCCCGTTCGGGGCGCTGATGGTCATGTCGCCGCTCTCGCCGATCACTTCGATCTTCTGGTCGGTGATCACGATCTTGTTCTTGCCGTTCTTGTGGGTGATCTCGATCTTCTCGGAGCCTTTCGTGTCGTCGAGCTTCACGATGTGTCCCGAGCGCGAGCGGATGAACCGCCAGTTGTTGTCGGCGTCGTTGCCGTCGCGCTGGGGCGGCTTGTCGACCTTGCTCCAGAGCGCGCCGAGGACGTAGGCGCGGCGCGGATCGCCGTTCTCGAACGCGACCAGCACCTCGTCGCCGACTTCGGGCTGAAAAAAGAAGCCGCGCTCCTTGCCGGCCATCGGCGAAACGACGCGTGCCCAGTCGGTCGGCTCGTCGGCGTACTGCGGGAGCTGGAGCTTGACCCGCCCGAGCTTCTCGGGATCCTTCAGGTCGATCACCGTCCCGATCACGATGCCGTTCTCGCGGTGACTCACACTTCCTCCCGGCGGCACTCGAACTGCGTGGTGTAGCCGCTGTCGCCGATCGTGTGCGTCGTGGCGGTGACGAAGTAGCGGCCGCTGAAGCGCTTGCCTGCGCCGTCGATCATCACGATGCCGCCGGCGCGAAGATCGGGCAGTCCGATCGTCGAGCCCGTGGCCTTGACCATCTCTTTCGCGTTGTCGGTGAGGATCTGCGTGGCGAGCGACTTCGCCTCGGCCCGCGTGTTGACCGGCGTCGAGGCCTTGACCTCGCGGCGCTGCTTGAACGCCTGGTCGATGGCGTCCTGGTTGCCGGCCGCACCCACGCCCTTGATGCCGATCTCGCTGCGCTTCGCGGTCTCCTCGATCTTCACCTTGTTGACCGGATCCCAGCTGCGCACGGTCACCTCGGCGACCTGGTCGGCCGTGGTCAACTCGGGCTTGAACTCGATCAGCGAGCGCCCGTACTCGAGCTCGTACGTCGGCAGCTTCGGCGCCTCGGAAACGCCGAACACGAGCTTCGGCGGATTCGAGCTCCCGTTCGCGCCGTCTTCCTGGACGTAGAGCTCGTAGCCCGCGCGGCGGGCCCGGTTCAGCAGGAAGATGATGTCGATCTCGTTCGACTGCAGGACGTAGCCGTAACGCTCTTCGTTCTGCGCCGGGTTGACCTTCAGCTCGATCTTCAGCCGGTCGGCGATGACCTTCGCCATCTCCGAATCGGTCTTGTCGACGTAGGCGTGCGAGACCTCTCCGTTCCGCAGTTTGTGCAGGAGATTCAGTCCGCTGATGGCCAGCGTGGAGCCGCCGCCGGAGGGAAACGACGGATGCAGCGCGGTGATCATCCCCTTGACCATCAGCCGCATGCTGTCCTTGCCGAAGTAGCCCATCCAGAGCTCGACTTCCTTGCCCGGATCGAACAGATCGTCGTCGCTGTACTTGAACGCGCGCGTCTCGGCGTCCCAGTTGTTGATGGTGATGTCGAAGCTGTCGAGCTCCGCGATGTTGTCCTTGTAGGAGACCTGCAGGATGTCGCCGATGACCTGCTGGCCCTGGGCCTTGCCGGCGACCTTGACCTCGAAGTGCGGGACGTAGAAGTCCTGTCCGGTGTAGATCGGGATCGGGTTGGCGGCCATCAGGACCTCCGCTCCGGCGCGCCGAAGATGCCGAGGGCCGGGACGAGGAGACGCGTGCCGGGCTGCAGGCGGCGGGGATTCGTGATGACGCCCGCGTTGGCCGGCTCCTCGGCGATGAAGCGCCACTTCGACGAGTCGCCGTACTCGTCGTACGCGATCCGGCTCAGCGTATCGCCGGCCTGCACGACGCGCTGCTTGGAGTGATCCGACGACTGCAGATTCATCTCCGCGAGCTGTTCCTCGAGGGTCTTGTACTCGCGAAACGTCACCGTCAGCGTCGCGCGCAGCGGGATGCCGAGCGGATTGAAGACCGTGAACTTCTGCTGGACGCTCTCGACGATCGCGCGGAAGGAGAGACCGAGGCCCCAGACGAAACGGACGCGCGGCGGCGCGTGGGTCGGCCCCTGGATCTTGACGAGCTTGTAGACCACTCCGGTCAGCACGCTCACGTCGAGGACCGGGGAGACGCCCATCCCGACCTCGGTCGTATCGAAGAAGAGATCGAGCGTCAGCTTCTCGTTCTGGCCGCGGACGAACTGGAGGATCGGCGAGTCGATGCCGGGGATCGCGATCTCCGCGATCTGCGCGCCTTTCGTGAGCGTGTACTCGGTCGGATTGAACTGCACGGTGATGCTCTCCGGCAGTCCTGGTCCGCGGTCCCGCGGGTCGACTTCGATGACGGCTTTCTCGAGCATGGCTCAGGACTCCATTCCGCCCCGCGTCGACCGGGAGCGGATCCTCGTCGCCGCGCGCGCGCGCTCCTCGTTGCGCTGCTGGTCGGCGATCCGCCGCATCACCAGCTTCACGAGCTTCTCGATCTGCGGCGGTGTGAGCGGCAGCTCACCCTCGACCACGGTGATCTCGCTGCTCAGCTCATCGACATGCACGGGCATCGCTCTCTCCTTACTTGATGCGCTTGAGTCCCTGGTGCGCGAACTCCACGGTCTCGACCGCGACCGCGTTCTGGATGGCGCTGAGGTCGGAGCCCGACCACTTCACCGGGAAGGCCTGGAGGATCTGGTACTCGATCAGGTCGGTGGACCCGCTGTGGTCGTGCACGAGGATGCTGCCGTTGCGGAAGCGCATCGTGCCGCGCGCAATCTCCTCGAACCAGTCCCACAGCGCCTTGTCGACGATGCCGCGCTTGAACGTGACGTTCGTCTGTTTCGTGGCCGTGGCGAACTTCCACTGGTGCGTGTTGACGCCGCCCTCGTGGTAGCTGAAGACCTCCGTCTCCATCGTCATCCCGCTGCAGTCGCTGAAGCCTCCCGGCGGGAAGTTGTCGAAGCGGACCGTGAAGCGGAAGGCCGGAGCCGGATCCTTCCTCGCGCCGGATTCAGGCATCGATCGCTCCCCCTTCCTTGAGAATTTCCATGGCGTTCTGGGTCTTGCCGATGACCACCACGACGAACTCCGCCGGCGGCGGCGGCAACACGCCGATCTGGCAGATCACGCGGCCGCGGTCCTCTTCCTCGGGCGGCGTCGTGGCCGCGTCGCACTTGACCGTGTAGGCCTCGTCGGAGTCGGCACCGTCGAGCATGCCGCGCCGGAAGAGCGACTCGAGGAACGAGCGCACGACGCGATCGATCTCGCTGCGCAGCAGCGCGGCGTTCGGCTCGAAGACGATCCACTGCGTTCCCTTGTCGATGGCCTTCTCGATCATCGAGATCAGGCGCCGGACGTTGACGAAGCGCCAGAGCGTGTCGCGCGAGGTCGTGCGGGCGCCGGCCACGCGAATGCCGCGTCCCGGGAACGAGCGGAGGACGTTGACGCCCGCGTCATTGAGCTCGCCATGCAGGACGTCGTCGACCGCGAAGCGGACGTTGAGCGCGCCCTGCACGACTTCATTCGCGGGCGGTTTGTGCACGCCATACTTCCGGTCGCTGCGCGCAAAGACGCCCGCGACAGCACCGCTCGACGGGATCGTCCGCACCAGCCCTGTGAGCCGGAGCGGATCGTCGACGACGATCCATGGGTAGTACAGCGCCGCGAAGCTCGACGTGCCGAACGGCAGCGCCGCGTGGATCGCCTCCTGCGGCGCCATGTTCTCGATCGGGTCGAGGATCGCGATGCGGTCGTGCATCTTCTCGCAGTGCCGCACCAGCGCTTCCTGCAGCGCGTCGGGCTTGAGCTCGGGCGGAAACTCCGGCGCGGGCTGGGTGGGCGGCGGCGGCTCGATCGGCTGCTCGAGATCGCGGCAGTCGGGCCGCTTCACGCGCCGCGCGCGCGGCGGGATGCGCAGCTTCGGCATGATGTCGGGGATCGCCACCATCGCGATCTCGTCGATCAGCTCCAGCGTCGCGAGCCCCCAGCGCACACCCGGCGGCGCGTCCTCGCCGGTGATGTGGCTTTCGGTCAGCGTGTCGAGTCCGTCGGCACCGCCGGCGAGCCAACCCATGCCTGCGGACACCGGCTGCGCATTGTGAAATGCGCCCGAGGGCAGGCCGAGACGGACGCGCGGCGCGATGAGATCCGTGGGAAGGACGTCGTCGCCGTTCGATGCACGCGGGCTCCGGATCAGCTCCTCGGTCCCGTCGGGATAGTGCAGCGTCAGCGAGACGATGCTCCCGGCGCGGGTCATCCATCGCGCGAGAATCCCGTTGCCCCAGCTGCCCGGACTCCCCGCCCGCACGGTCAGCACCGTGCCACCGGCATCGACGATGTCCAGCGAAGCCGCGGCGGCCGCGGCCGGATCGGCAGCGCGCACCACCCAGCACGTCGCGCCGCCGTTGGCGAAGAATCCCTGCACCGCGTACGCGAGAAACGCCTGCGGCATCGGTCCGCCGAAGACGTTCGCGAACTGGGTGAGGCTCTCGATCCGCACCGCCGTGTGCAACGGTCCCTGCATCGCCAGGCCGACGAATCCGGCAACGTCCGTACGCAGCGGCCCGATGAGGGCGGCCGCCGCGTCCTTCTGTTCGAAGTAAATCCCTGGCGTGCGATAGGTGCGCATCGAAGTCCTACTCGATCTCCACCTTTTCGTGCGAGATCTCCATCGACTCGATGGCGACCTTGTTGTCGGTCGCGTTGAGCCCCGGGCCTTCGAGCTTGCTCGGCCAGCCCTCGTAGAAGCGCCAGACGAGCTTCGCCTCGCGCGCCTCGTCGAGGAGCGTGATCGTCCCGGAGCGGCGCTCGGTCTTGCCGTCGATGACGGTCTTGCGCCACTTCCACACGTCCTTGCCGTTCGGCGTCATGCCGCGCTTGAAGTTGATGGACGAGTACTTGACCTGGCCGGGCAGCTTGCGCGGGGTGTTGGTCTCGGTGCCGTTGCGGTACTCGACCACATTCGACTCCGAAGTCAGGCCGGAGATCTCGCTGAAGCCAATCTCGATGCCCTGGATGTTCACGATGAAATTGAAGGAAAGAAGCGGGTCGTCTCTGTCGCCGGTCGGCATGGTTTCATCTCCTTAACTACTGCACGGCTTCCACGGTCTTCTGCGAGATGCGGAAGATCACGAATTCGGCGGGCTTGACCGGTGCGATGCCGATCAGGCAGATCAGCCGGCCGTTGTCCCAGTCGTCCTGTGTCATCGTCGTGCGGTCGCACTTGACGAAGAAGGCCTCATCCTCGGTCACGCCCGCGAGAGCGCCGTTGCGCCACACGGTCCGCAGGAACGCGGCGACCGAGAGACGGATCGCGCTCCAGGTCTGCTCGTAGTTCGGCTCGAACACGGCCCACTGCGTCCCCTGGTCGATCGACTCCTCGACGAAGATGAAGAGCCGGCGCACGTTGATGTACTTCCACATGCCGTCGGAGCTCTCCGTGCGCGCACCCCAGACGCGGATGCCGCGGCCATCGGCGCGGAAGTCGCGGATGACGTTCACGCCCTTCGGATTGAGGAAGTCCTGCTGCTGTTTATTGAGGATGTAGCGGAGCGGCTTCCGGTCGCCGCCGAGGTCGCGGTTGATGATGCCGCGCACGACCTCGTTGGCCGGCGCCTTGTGCACGCCGCGCTCGGTGTCGACGCGGGCGTAGATGCCGGCGACGTGACCGGTCGGCGGCACGAGGATGTTGCCGTCGGGCGTGTGCGGCGCGGGGACGCGAACGTCCGGCAGGTAGTAGGCGGCGTAGGTCGTGTCGATGGGCGGGCGGAGCGTTGTGACATCCGAATTCTGTTCGCCGGCGGTGGCGCTGAGAATCGCGAAACGATCCTTGAGCCGCTCGCACTGCTGGATCATCACGGGACGGATGTCGGGGATCACGATCTCGTCGGGCACTGCGAGCAGTGCGATGTCGTCGATGCCGGCGAGACCGAGGAGGCCGGTGCGGCGCTCGATCGGATCGGCGGGATCGCCTTCGTAGTCGCCGATCACCGGATCGGCCGCCCCGTTGGCGCCGTTCTGGAGAACGGCCTGGTCGAACACGACGTCATTCGGCCGGCCGTTCACGATCAGGCTCACCAGCTTCGAGGCCGGGTTGACGACGCTCTGCGCGAAGTTCGTATCCGTCGGAACGATCGAGAGGTTGTCGTAGTCCTCGATCACGTCCGGATCGCGGCGGTTGGGATTGCCGAAGTTCGCCGGATCGGTGGGATCGACGAAATTGGGCGAGACGCCGTCGCGGTAGTAGAGCAGCGTCAGGCGGAACCAGTTCGCGGTCGGCGAGCCCGGGTTGGCCGGATCGACGGCCGAGGCGGCCGTTACGCGCACCATGATCCCGTTCCCCCACGCGCCCGGACCGATCGCGCTGACCGTGACGGCCCCGTTCGCGCCGGCGAGCTGCGCGGTCGCTGCAATCGCGTCTGCCGCGGTGACGCGCGCGATGATCAGCCGCTGGCCCGCGTTGTCGAAAAACCCGCGGACGGCATACGGCAGGTAGATGAGCTGCGTCCCGCCCGGCACGCGGTCGACGTACGTGCCATACCACCGCACGTACTCCTCCCAGCTCGTGACCAGGCGCGGCAGAACGGGCCCCCGCTCGGTCTGTCCGACCATGCCGAGGGTGCTCGTTCCGACTCCCTCGATGGGACGCGGACCGGTACTGATTTCTTCCACGTAGACTCCGGGCGCAAGGTACTCAGGCATACGAATCTCCGTTCATCCGACTCGGAATGGCGGCACGACCACGGTCGCGCGGTTGCGGATTGGTGTGTCCTGAACCGCGGTCGCGCCGCCCGGCGAAGTCGCGTTGACACGCGCGTCGACGTTCGGCTCGAAGAGGCTCAGGTAAAAGATCCAGCGGCCGTCGCGGTCGGTGCGCACACTCCCCGGATGGCCGTCGATCGTGATTTCTGCTTCGTGAATGGGCGCGGCACCGGCCGCGGTCAGGACGATGCCCCGCAGGGCAGTGTTCGAGAGAGCGTTCTCGGCGCCGCGGACCACGTGCACGTCCGCCACGTCGACGACCGCTCCGCCGTCCGGCTTGCTGAAGCGCAGCATGGCCGTGAAATCGGCCGCCGGCGCGTCGAGCAGCGTCAGCACCCAGCTTCCACGCGCGTCCGTGAGGCCGCGTGCGAGCTCGCCCATGTCCGGCGGCGCGAGCATCTCCACCCGCACGCCGTCGACCGGCGTCCCGAACACTTCCTCCACGACCGTTCCGCGCACGAGCGTGAGGCGCGTGCTCGAGAGGCTGAGGTCGGGAAACGGATACGCGGAGCCCGGCAACAAAGGGACCGTGCGCGGGGGACGTTGTGGCAGCGGCCACTCCGTCTCCAGCTGGGCCGGCTGGTAGAAATCGGACTCGATGCGCAGCAGGTACCGGCCCGGTGTGATGCGATAGACGGCGCCGCCGATGCGCTGCTCGTCGGCGAACAGGAACGCGCCGGACGGCCCTGACTTCGGCCTCAGCGCGATCGGCGGATCGAGCGGCGTCATGATCCCGCCCTCGCGCCGTGCGATGAGCCGGAAGTGCACCGGCGGAATCGGCGGCGGCACGCTCTCCCGCGTTCGCCGCAGCTCGGCGAAGCGATCGACGAGCGTCATCGCCGAGACCGGCCGGGCGAGATACGTTTCCAGCGCGGTCATCGCAGGGCTCCGGTCTCGTTCTCTTCGAAGCCGAAGGTGCGGTCTTCGACGCGCTGCACGCGCTCGGTGCGCAGCGATGCGATCCGCGGGACGCGCACCTCGTAGCAGACCGACAGCCGATACGGCTGCTGCAGCGCTTCCCACACCTCGGCCAGCTCGCGCAGATCGCGCTGGCACATCGTGATCCGCAGCTCCTCCGCCTCGGCCGGCTCGTCCGGGTTCTCGAGCCGCAGGATGGCGTTGTCGTGAAAGATCTGCATCGAGCGCCCGAGGACCAGCTGATCGCCGACGACGTCGTTGGTCGACGGCGTGAGCAGATAGAACAGATTCAACGGTAGCGCCGGATAGCGGACGCGCGTGTCGTCGTTCGCCTCGCGCGACTTCGGCTTGTTGCGCAGGAACTCGTTCTCCTGCACCTGATACAACCAGAGCGAGATGCGGCGGACCTGGGACGGATTCTCGCCGGGATTGATCAGCACGATCGACTCGCGGTCGGGCACGTGCTGGGTCAGCGCGGCGTCGCCGTCGAAGCCGTTCCACAGCGTCTGCTTGAGCAGCTTGCTGACCTCGGAAATGATCCGGTAGCTGCTCAAGGCTGCTCCCTTGCCGCTCTCACCGCAGGCGTGATCTCTCCGTATTCGCTGCGGTACTTGCTGAGCGCTGCGTCCAGCAGCTCGAAGAGCCGCTCGGCGGTGTCGGGATTCGTGATCACGCGCATGTAGACCCCTGCCGGCGTGCCGTCGAACCAGACCTGGCCGAAGTCGAAGACGAATTCCGTCGCGTTGTGTCCGATTTCGGCATAGTTCGAATAGCGGCCTTCGCCGACCCTGGTGCGGTCGATGTCGTCGCGTTGCTCCATTGCTTTCCCCGCCGGTCACACACCTGCGGCTCCGGGCTGAATCGCATCGAGGACTTCCTTGCGCCACTTGCCGCGCTGGTCCTGCAGCTTCTTCTGCGCGTCCTTGAGCGCGGCCGTGGCCTGATCGAGTGCATCCTTCGCCTCGCGCTCCGCCTTCGACGCCGCGGTCAGTGCGGACCCGGCGTCGTTCAATCTCGTCATGTACTCGGCGGGCGTGAGGACCTGCAGATCGTCGAGGCGGGCCTCGATCAGCAGGAGGAGGAAGTACATGCGGCCGAAGTTGCCCGCGGTATCTTCCTTGTCGGCGTCGGCCTTGAGCGCGAGCAGGTCCTTGAGCACCTGATTGTTCGATTCCGGGATCGACGTCACTGCCGCGAATTGCCCCTGCTTCTCCGCGGTCGCGGCCTTTGCCGTATTGAGCGCGGACGCACGATCGGCGACGAGCCCTTCGGCATCGGTGACCGCCTGCGCCAGCGCATCGAGATTTCCCGTGGCCTGATCTTTCAGATCGACGATCGCGTCTGTCGCGACGGTCTGCTCGAGGCGCGGCTTACGCGTGCCGGCGAAGCAGTCGAGATCTTTCTTCTGCTGCTCGACGTTCGCCGCGGCTTTCTCGAACTCTTTTTCCTTCTTCTCCAGATCGCCGACGGTTTTCGTCAGCTCGGCGATGCGCGCCTTGAGAATCTCGACCTCTTTGGCCTTTTGATCCGCCTGTTCTTTGAGGTCGGACAATTCTTTCGCGGGGGAAATCGGAGTGTTCGGTTCAGGCATCAGGACCTCCTGTTCGCAGGTCCAACCGGCTGCATGCGCTACGCCGAGCCCGGCCAGGGAGCTATGTCATTGAAAACAATGGAACGAGCAGAAATCGCGAGCGGGAACTGTCACGTCGGAATGTGACAGTGGGGTTAACGGAATGACGGAAAGTCGGGCTTGCACAATGGGTTGCGGCAAACGGGGGCGCGAGCGCAACACGTGTTACACCGGCTCGGCCGCGGGCCAGACAACCACCCGCCGTCGGCCGCAGTGAGTTAGGCCGCACAGGGCCTGTACGGATTACATATCTCCGTGAATTTGCTCGGCCGTGAGTATTCGGGTCGTCAACCGCTCAACATCATGATAGGAGTAGATCGTGCCCTTAGCAACGCGAAGGTGTGCGACAAAGTCAGCGATTTCAGAATCATCTTTAATGATAATGTACCTTATATCGTTGGGCGTAAACTTTAGTCGCAACGGTTTCAGCTTAGCGTCTGCCGCAGCTTGGTTTGTGGCGTCGCTGTACCAGCTCGCATCCATCACCATCTCACAGTCGGTCCTATGAGGCGGCACGTAACGCCACTCTCTTTCATCTGAGAATCGGTAATTCTTGATCGTATTGCCCTTTCGGGTCAGATCGCCTTCATAGTTTTTAATATATCGGACGACATCTGCCAACGCACGCTGTTCTTCCGACCAGCTGTAAGTGCCTCCACCGCCAACACCTGTGAAACTATTAAACGCGAATCTATAGCTCTCCGACAGTTTCGAATTCGGCGCGATATATAGGACCGGGTTCAGGCCTTGCCCCATTCCCCATTCCTTCGTCATGCCAATGCCATAACTGCCGTATTTGGTGATGTGATCTTTGACCTCTGAGAGCGGGATGTCGCAGAAACTGACCATCGGGAGATACAGCGCCGAGCGATGACCTCCCAGCACGATTTCTTCTCTACAGTTGAACACCTGAAAGTTGTCTTCCAAAATTCCTTTCAAAGAAGCTTTATCCGACGTGAAATGGATTAGGGTGTTCGCGCTAAGTGCCAACTCTGCCTCCGATCGCGTATCGTAATGATTTCACATCCTACTAGATCATAGGTTCCTGCTAAATGGTCCGAAGCTACCTGACGCCGTGCAGGTTATGTTCGGCCCTTCGAGACGAACTCCTCCGCCGCTTCTACTCGAGTGGGTTCATCACGCGTGACGAGACGAACCAGGACATTCGTGTCAATCGCGCGCATGCCTGGCCCGGATGTGGCGACCGATTGCCTGCTTGAGCTCCTTGAGCTTGCGCGGCCTGGGCTTGCGAGGAAAGACAGCGTGATGAATGTCTTCGAACGTATACCTGCCTGCACGGCGAACGATCACTCGTTCTCCGTCTTCCTCCCATTCGAGCACTGCGCCCGGACCGATGCCCAGCTTCCGGCGGATCTCGGCCGGAACCGAGATCTGCCCCTGAGCCGTAACCTTGGATTGCGGCAGAGCCATCGCGGGCAAAGTACCACGGTAAGCGGCGCTCGGATTTCCTCCCCCCGCCCAAACGAGTGCCACAACCATCGTCACGCCAACGACCGCGTACAGCACACGGTAGCGCGTCTGCAGACGGCTTACGCTCGCGTAAGTCAGGCCCTGATGGAAAGTCTCGAATGACCAGTACAGTTGCAGGGCAAAGAGAACGGCGAGAATCGCGAGCGCGCGCGGAAGGAGCCCCTGGAATGCCAGCACGAGCAGGAGCATGTGGGCCAGCGTGAAAAGGATCAGGCTCGCCACGAAGGTACGGCGACGGCCGAAGGTGACTGCATTGGTCCGGATGCCATTGATTGCGTCGCCTTCATAGTCGCGGATTTCCTGGGTCAGGTGGCCGGCGGCGAAGATCAGGGCGAAGAATGTCGCGATCGCGATGCCGCGGGGGTCGATGGCGCTTCCGATTGAGTAGCCGAGGAGGAAGTGCAGGATGCCGCCGGCCAGGTGGGCTGTTGAGTTGAGGAGCGGCCGACCTTTCCAATTGAATCGCGGCAGAGAATAGAGCGCGCTCAATGTCGCAATCGCGAGCGACAGGCCGAGCGTGACGGGTCCCAGGACACTGAAGAGCAGGAGGCTCGCGATCAAGAGACCGGCCGCGAGGCGGCCCATCTCCGTGCGCCCGACACCTCTGGCCGTGAAGACGTGCGCGGCTTTGTTCGGGTCGGCGAGATCCGTGGCCATGCCCGACCAGTCATTGAGCAGGAAGATGTGGGTCACGAGAAAAACGTTGGCGATCAATAGAGTCGCCAGCGGAACGAGATCGTGAAGGCCGTGATTGCGGATCGCGAACGCGGCGCCGAGCAACGGCGAGCCCTGTAAGACGAGAATGTCCTGTGGGCGCAGACACGATAGATAGCGAAGGGCCGACGCTTTAGTGGCTTGGCCGGGGATCACGTGGACGCTCATATTGGTCATAGAGTCTTAGCCAGAGGGCATAACCCGCATCCTCGGACCAGTAATATCGCGAGACTGTCGCAGTGAGGTCATTGTGATAGAGGAGCGGCGGATTCGTTCGGATGAGGGCGAAGTCGTCTGTTGCAAGCTCACGCAACACCGCGCGTATCAACACAGGATCGGACGCTGGACCGCCAGCCACCAGCCGCGCGACCGACACCCAGATCTGCTGGTCGGGAACGTCGCTGCGCATGCGTGACTCGGGCAGTTCCAGCGAACAGCCGGCGCGCCGGAGCTCCGGCAGACGCAGGATCGGAATCAACGGCGCTTTGCGATAGTAGACCCAGACGCGATTTTCATCGACGACGGGTCGAAGCGCTTCACACAATGCTTTCCCAGCTGCCGGCCGTACTTCGGACAGCAATTGCAGCAGGTGCATCTGGATGACGATGTCCGTCGGATTCGGATCGCGACCCGGATCGAGGCATTGATAGGCGTCACGCGGCGCAAGCCACGAGCGATAAAGCCCCTCAGCTGTGCGATATCGCTCGATGGTCGCCAGTGCCGCCGGCAACCGGCTGCGATCCTGATCGGGAGCAAGCCGCCAGACGAGAGCCGTATCGTCGGTGTCTGGTGTGATGACGCATCCGAGGGTCCCAATGCCGGGACCATTGGGCAGGCCGTGATAGCGCACCAGTCCTCCGGCCTCGATCTGATGCGTGAGATGGCGCCGGGCGCGCTGCAGTGTTTCTTCGAGACCGCTGGAGGCCGCGACAGGATCGAGCAAGTCCACAAGACTCGCTGTCAGAAAGGTATTCATTTCCGGGCGCGGCTCATGAAAACGCGGTTGACTTGTAAAGGCAGTGAGCCAGGAACCCTCCGCTTGCTGGTGTTCGCGAAGACGCACCACCGCCGTTCTGAAGGCTTCCTCGAGATCGACGCCGTCGGCATGAGGCGCAGCACTCCGGACGGTCAGCTTGCGCTCCACCAGGTAATGTCCTTCGCCCTTCCCTGAAGACCACACAAGAACAGTCAGCTCATGTTCGCCCGGAGTGAGGCCGGTGGTGTCGAACTCGATGCGCCAGCCCGAGGGATTGGGCTCGCCCAGCGTGTCGCGAACGTCGGGGCGGTCGGTGAACGTTCCAGCAGCGCCGCCCGCCCGGCCGTCCACGGTCAGTGCGACCTGAAAGGGAGTCGCGCTCCCCGCTAACGCCCAGCCGGTCGCAGCGACTTTCTCGCCCGGGACCACCGTGGAAATTGCGCGACCGCCGGACTCGATGCCGTCGATGCTGCCGCGCATCTCGGAGGTCAGCTCCGCCGGCACGATGCCTTGTCGCAAGGACGTGAGGAACGGCGCGTTTCGCCAGCGAAATGCGGCCTGCATGTCGTTCACGTCCGTACCGCGGTCCGCGGCGTAGATCGGGATGTCGATCGAGCCGGAGTACGAAAAGGCGCCGATGGCTTCAATGACGACGGACACGCCGACCGCAAGAACGAAGAACGCTCGTCCGATGCCGCGCAATGCAACAACCACCGGCACCAGCATCCACATGAGGAACGGCAGGAGGTCGGTCAGATAGCGCGGCCCCCAGGAGAGCCCACTCCGCCAATCGACTTTGGCGTAGAGCAGGAGCTGCATGACGACACCGGCGCTCATGGCGATCGTAAGCAGCCGCTCGTCGCGACGATGCGGCCGGGATCGCCAGGCAAACACCAGGAAGATCAAAAACGGCGAGAAGATGAGCAGTCCCCGCGTCGGGCTGACCAGCAATCCCGCCACGCCGGTAAGCAGGTCGTGCTCGAAGAAGCGCGCACTCCCGATCACACCATAGCCGCCTGCAACGTTTCCGGTCGTGTAGAGGTTATAGAGCAGCACCGCCAGCGTCGGCAGTGTTGCTGCGACGATCAGAAGCGGCGCACGACGCCGGCCTGCCCAATAGAGTCCATAAGCTCCGAGTGCTGCAGCGAGGATGACGTCCGGCGGACGGTTCCCCGCAATGAGTCCGAGCAGCACCCCCGCCACGAACGCACGCGGCATGGTGTACGGCGCGGTGATGAGGAGCAAGACGCCGATCACCAGGACTTCGGCGATCCCGTGCTGCCACAAGGCCTGACTACTGACTACCCAGGTGGTCGTTCCGAAGGCATACGCAAGCGTGAGCAGCACCGCGATCGACGGCCTGGCTCGTCGTCGAAGCAGCAGGTACAGCAGCGATGCGGAAAGCGACGCCACGAACGAGGCGCTGAGCTTCTCCATCACTCGGGCGACATAGTCCAGACGTGCATTCGTCCAGCCCCGCAGATGCAGATACGCAATCGCCGGAACGTACAGAGGCGTGACGAGCACCGGTGCGACCACGGGATACAAGGAGAGGAGGTGTCCGTCCGGCCGAGGAAGTATCCAAAACGCGCCGGCGCCTCGCCCCTGGGCTGCGACGCTGGCGATCGGATCGAGAAAAATGGTGTGGTATTGCAGGATCGCGAACGGCAGATATCGCGCCGGATACGTGTCGCCCGCCGTGATCGACCGCAGGTTCGCGTTGTAGACCACCATGCAGCACAACCCGATCAGGAGGCTCGCCCGCCATCCGCCTCGGGAGCGAAGCTGGGTCCCGTCATCTACGC
>Ga0307468_100000181_pt1 | contig 14818 bp, 9 predicted proteins | sample atmdna_FD_203085 | JGI IMG/M metagenome (GOLD analysis project Ga0307468, IMG submission 203085) | Hardwood forest soil microbial communities from Morgan-Monroe State Forest, Indiana, United States - atmos_gases AM2C_05 | ecosystem: Environmental > Terrestrial > Soil > Temperate forest > Bulk...
CACCGCGTTCTCTCTCGCGAAGCGTTCCAGACGCGGCATGGTGTCCCGCCCGTACCCGTAGGAGCGCAGGTGGTCCGCCCGCAAGGTGTCGAGGACGATCAGCACGATCGGCGGGGCGGCGCCGGTCCGGCCGGGGGCGTCCGGCAGCGGCCGGGGCAGGCCGGGCCGGCTCGTCGCCGCGGCGGCTGCCAGGGCCAAGGCCGCGATCCCCAGGCTCACCGCCGGCCGGGGCCGGGCCGCCCGCTGTTTCGGACCGCAGAGCATCGCGACGGTGAGCAGGGCGAGCAGAGCGAGGAAGAGCTTCATCCCGGGCCCGGGGGTATGAGGCGGGCTCTCGAGCTGCAGACCCCGGCAGGCCGCCGCGACCGCCGCGCCGGACACCGCTCCGAGCAGCGCCGAGAGCAGCGGCCGGCCGGGGGCCCGTCCCCATCGGGAGGCCGCCAGGATCAGCAGCGCCCCGCCGCCTCCCGCCGCCAGCACCGCCGCCGTCCCCCCGGCGCGGTCGAGCGCCGGCAAGGCGGCGAACAGGGGCGGCAGGAGGAGCAGCGACCCGGACCAGGCGCGTCCCTCCCGGAAGCCGCCCAGCGCCAGGGCGGCGGCCAGGTGGACGGCGCCGGCGGCCAGGAGATGGCTCGCGAGCAGCGCCGGCGGCACGGGGTGCCCCGCCAGCCGCCAGGCCGCGACCTGCACGGCGGCGGCGATCGCGGTGGTGGCGACGGCGGTGACGGCGTAGCGGGAATTCGGCAACGCGCCGATCTTATCCCGGCTCGCCAGGGGTCGCCCCGCACCTTGAAAAGCGGCGGAGTGAGGCGCATCATCACGAACTGGACGGAGGTTCCGTCTTCTGCTACAAGACGTCCTTCCTGGAGATCCATCGTGTCCCGCCAGCTCGTCATCGCCGGTATGCATCGTTCCGGCACCTCGCTGCTCGCCAACATCGCGGCCCGGGCGGGCGTCGACATGGGCTCCTCCCTGATGGGGAAGAGCAAAGGCAACCGCCACGGCCACTTCGAAGACCTGGAGCTGGTCCATCTCCAGGAGACGTGGCTGGAGTCCCGGGGCTGGAGCGCCCTGGTGCCGCCGCCCGAGGGAGCAGTGCAGCTGACCTCTTCGGAAGAGGACGAGGCGCGGTCCCTCGTCGCCCGGCGCGCGGACAAGCCGCTCTGGGGTTTCAAAGACCCGCGGACCGCGCTGTTCCTGCCGGTCTGGGACCGCCTGCTGCCCGATCCGCTCTATCTGTTGGTCTACCGCCACCCGATCGAGGTGGCGTTGTCGCTGCTGCGCCGGGGGCTGGACGTCGAGGTCCAGCTCAACCCCTGGGTCGCGGTGCAGGCCTGGACCGTCTACAACGCGCACCTGCTGCGCTTCCGGCTCGACCACCCGGAGCGCTGTCTGCTCTGGCACGTCGAAGGGGCGACGCGTGCGCTGGGACCGGCCTTCGCGGCGCTCGCCGGGAAGCTGGGTGTGGCGTTCTCTCCGGACGCGGTCGGGGCATTCGCTCCCGAGGACCTGACCGGCGGGCTCTGGGCGCGCGGCATCGACTGGCGAGCGATCATGCCGGAGGCGATGGACCTCTACAGCCGTCTGCAGGCCGCTGCGGACATCCCCTCCGGGGACGAAACCGCGGCCACGGCCGGCCGGTCGCCGCTGGAGCGCGATCTCCTGGAGACGGCCGAGCACCTCCTGGCGGCGACGCTCTCTTCCGCGAGGCCGGCGTCCGAGGCCCAGATCCCTGCCGCGCGGCGGGTGGACTACTCGGACCTGCGGCTGCACATGGCGCGGCAGGAGGAGGAGGTCCGGCGTCTGTCCGGTCAGCTCGGTCTCCGCGACCTGGAGATCCGGCGGCTCCTTGAGGAGGCCCAGCGCAACGAGAGGAGGACCCGGAGCCTGACCGGAAGGGCCCGTGCCCTGGAGGAACAGCTGGGGTCCCGGGAAGAGGAGTGGGGCCGCGTCCAGGCGACGCGCGGCTGGAAGCTCCTCCAGGGATGGTGGTCGCTCGCGTCGCGTCGGCGGGCGTTGCGGCGGGCGGATGCCGACAACCATCCCCGCGTCGACGAGGTGCTGATCGGCTGCGTCGCCGAGAACAATCCCCGGTTCATCGGCGAGTCGCTGCGTCTGGTGCAGTCGATTCGCTGGTTCGGCGGCGCCATGGCGGATGTCCGGGTGATGGTCTGTTTCGTGGACGGAGTCGATCCGCAGGCGCGGCGGGAGCTGGAGCGGTACGGCGCGGAGGTGCGGGTCGTACCCCGCTTCGACCCGCGCAACGCCTCGGCCAACAAGTTGGAGCTTTTCGCCCCGGCGTTGGAGACCGGCGCCGGCTTCCTAGTGCTTCTGGACTGCGACATGGTGGTGACGCGGGATCTCCTGCCGCTGCTCGACCGCCGCTTCATGCAGTCCAAGGTCGTCGATGTGCCGAGCGTGACGCACGAGGCGTTCGTACCCCTCTTCCGGCACTTCGGCCTGCCGCTGCCGCCGCGCTCCATGCGCACCACGCTCCTGGACACGCCGACGATCCCGTACTGCAACACGGCAATGGTCGCGCTGCCGGCCGACCTCGCGCGGCGCTTCGTCCCGGTCTGGCGCGACTACAACCGGCGCATCCTGGACGTCCTCGACCTGATGGGCCCCTGCGCCCATCACTGCCATCAGGCGAGCTTCTCCCTGGCGCTCGCCGCCTGTCCGGTACCGCTCCGGGAGCTGACGGCCGATCTCAACTTCCCGCTCCACCTGACGCACCTGGAGCCGCCGCCGGAGTTTCTCGCCGCCGATCCGGCCATCCTGCACTACCACAAAGAGATCGATGCGGACGGCTACCTGGTGCCCTCTCCCTATCCGCTGGCGCAGGCGCGGATCGAAGCCTGGAACAAGCGTCTGCGGCGCGAGCGGGAAGCCTCTCCGCCCCCCGCTCCAGGCGCCGGAGTACGCGCAGAAGTATAGAGAGTGCTCTATGGACTGCGGCCGGCTCTTCTGGTACAAGTCGATCTTCATTTCCAGGAGAAGCCATTGTCTCGCCAGCTCGTCATCGCCGGCATGCACCGCTCCGGCACCTCTCTGCTCGCCAACATCGCGGCCCGGGCGGGCGTCGACATGGGCTCCTCCCTGAGAGGGAGGCGCAAGGGGAACCACCACGGCCACTTCGAGGACCTGGAGCTGGTCCTCCTCCAGGAGAAGTGGCTGGAGTCCCGGGGCTGGAGCGCTCTGGTGCCGCCGCCCGAGGGGTCCGTGCAGCTGACCTCAGTCGAAGAGGACGAGGCGCGGATCCTCGTCGCCCGCCGCGCGACCAAGCCGCTCTGGGGGTTCAAGGACCCCCAGACCTCGCTGTTCCTGCCGATCTGGGACCGCCTGCTCCCCGAGCCGTTTTCTCTGCTGGTCTACCGCCACCCGGTCGAGGTGGCGTTGTCGCTGCTGCGCCGGGGGCTGGACGTCGAGGTCCAGCTCAACCCCTGGGCCGCGGTCCAGGCCTGGACCGTCTACAACGCGCACCTGCTCCGCTTCCGGCTCGCCCACCCCGACCGCTGTCTGCTCTGGCACGTCAAGGGGGCGACGCGGTCGCTGGCGCCGGCCATCGCGGAGCTCGCCGCGAGGATGGGGGTGGCGCTCGCTCCGAGAGGGATCGACGCGTTCGCGCCCAAGGAACTGACCCCAGGGCTCTGGAAGCACGGTATCGACTGGCGGGCGGTGATGCCGGAGGCGATGGACCTCTACGGCCGTCTGCAGGCCGCCGCGGACACCCCTGCCGGAGGGGACGATGCCGAGGCCGTGGAGAGGGCCGGCCGGTCGCGGCTGGAACGCGATCTCCTGGAGACGGCCGAGCACCTCCTGGCGGCGACGCTCTCCGCCACGGCGCCGGCGGCCGAGGCCCCGGTCCCGGCCGCGCGACGGATCGACTACTCGGACCTGCGTCTGTGCATGGCACGGCAGGAGGAGGAGATCCAGCGCCTGACCCGGCAGCTCGAGCACCGGACGATGCTCCAGGACCTGGAGATCCGGCGGCTCCTGGAAGAGGCCCAGCACAACGAGGAGAAGACCCGGGGCCTGGCGGAACGGCTGCGGTCCCGGGAAGAGGAGTGGGGCCGCATCCAGGCGACGCGCGGCTGGAAGCTCCTCCAGGGCTGGTGGTCGCTCATGGCGCGCCGGCGGGCCTTGCGGCGGGCGGAGGTCGACAACCATCCCGCCGTCGACGAGGTGCTGGTCGGCTGCGTCGCCGAGAACAACCCCCGGCTCATCGCCGAGTCGCTGCGCCTGGTGCAGTCGATCCGCTGGTTCGGCGGCGCCATGGCGGATGTCCGGGTGATGGTCTGCTTTGTGGACGGAGTCGACCCGAAGGCGCGCCGCAAGCTGGAACGGTACGGCGCGGAGGTGCGGGTCGTACCCCGCTTCGACCGGCGCGACCCTGCGGCCAACAAGCTGCAGCTCTTCGCCCCGGCGCTGGAGAGCGGCGCCGGCTTCCTCGTGCTCCTGGACTGCGACATGCTGGTGACGCGGAACCTCCTGCCGCTGCTGAACCGCGGCTCCCTGCAGGCGAAGGCCGCCGATGTGCCCGGCGTGACGCACGTGGCGTTCGTCCCCCTCTTCCGGCATTTCGGCCTGCCGCTGCCGCCGCGCTCCATGCGCACCACGTTCCTGGACACCGCGACGATCCCGTACTGCGACACGGCGATGGTCGCGCTCCCTGCCGACCTGGCGCAGCGCTTCGTCCCGCTCTGGAGCGGCTACAACCGGCGCATTCTGGACGACCCGGACCTGCGGGGCCGCTGCGCCGATCACTGCAACCAGGCGAGCTTCTCCCTGGCGCTTGCCGCCTGCCCGGTGCCGTTCCGGGAGCTGCCGCCGGCGCTCAACCTCCCGCTCCACCTGACCCACCTGGTGGCACCGGCGGAGATGTTCGCCGCCGACCCGGCCATCCTGCACTACCGCCAGAAGATCGACGGCAGCGGCCATCTGCTGTCCTCTCCCTATCCGCTGGCACAGACGCGGATCGAAGCCTGGAACGAGCGGTTGCGGCGGGAGCGGGCGGTCAGGTTCGAGCTGGCGGGGGTCTGAGCTTCCTGCGGTCACTCGTCCGCAGGCGCCACAACCTCCCTCGGCCGCCGCCCAGGACAGAACACCGCAAGGGAAGACCAAACTCCGCAGGAGAAGACGGAATCCCGCGGGAGAGGACGAAACTCCGCAAATGAAGACGAAACTCCGCAGGAGAAGACGGCCCTCCGCAGATGAGGACGAAATCCCGCAGGAGAAGACGAAACTCCGCAAACGAGGATGAACCTCGGCAAACGAGGACGGTTATGCGGAATCCTGTCCCCGTCCTTCCAGGAAAGAGTCGATCAGCTTGCGGGCGATGCTCATCCGCGGCGGGATGAGCGGCAAATCGTCGACGCCGAACCATCCGGCGTCTTCGATCTCCCCCGGCTGCGGTGTGAGCTCGCCGCCGGCATAGTCGGCGGTAAAGCCGATCATCAGCGAATTGGGGAACGGCCAGGGCTGGCTGCCGAAATAGCGGACGTTGGTCACGGAGACGCCGACCTCTTCCCGGATCTCCCGCGCCACCGTCTGTTCCAGCGACTCGCCCGGCTCGACGAAGCCGGCGAGCGTGCTGTACATGCCGGGCACGAAGTGCGGCGAGCGGGCGAGCAGGATGCGGTCTCCCCGCCGCACCAGCACGATCACCGCTGGCGAGAGCCGCGGGAAGTGCATCATTCCGCAGGTGGGGCAGCGCCGGGCGAGCTCCGTCTCCTGGCGCTCGGTCGGCGAGCCGCAGCGGCCGCAGAACTGGTGGGTGCGGTCCCAGTCGACGATCTGGACCGCGCGGCCGGCGAAGTGCCAGGTCGGCTCGTCGATCAGCCCCCAGAGAGCCCGCAGACCGATGAACTTCCACCCCTCCGGCGGCTCGACGTCGGCGGCCAACTCGGCCGCATAGCAGAAACGCCCGGCCCATTCGCCGAGCTGATGCTGCGAGCGCTGGGGCTCCCAGCCCCATTCCGTCCATTCGCCGCCCTCCGGCAGCCGTGCCGCGTCGGATTCGAAGCGGACCAGCAATTCGTTGCCGCGGACGGCGAACCACCAGATCGGGTCCATACGGATCTCCTTCGGGAGTATCATGCCGCAACTCTCTGGAGACCGATGAAGATGTCGAAGACGCTCGCTTTCGCCCTGAGCTTCGCCGTCGCCGCCGGCATCGCCCCCGACATGGCCGCCGAGCCGCGCCTGTTCCGCGCCGACGACCTCTACGAGTTGCGCACGGTCGGCGACCCGCAGATCAGCCCCGACGGCCAGTGGGTCGCCTACACCGTCGAGCGGCTCGACCGTGAGGAGGACCGGCTGGACAAGGACCTCTACATGGCGCCTCTGGGAGCAGGCGGCGAGGCGGTGCGCCTGACCGCCACCCCGAAGTCCGAGAGCGGACCGCGCTGGAGCCCGGACGGCCGTTGGCTCGCCTTCCTCTCCTCGCGCGACAGCAAGAAGACGCAGGTCTGGCTGCTCGACCGGCGCGGCGGCGAAGCCGTGCGCCTCACCGACTTCAAGGCCGACGCCGCCGACCTGGCCTGGTCGCCCGATAGCACCCGCCTCGCGGTCGTGGTCTCCGACGTCGATCCCGACGAGCCCGAGGAGAAGGCGGAGGGGGAGGCTGGCGACAAGGAGAAGACGCCCAAGCCGATCGTCATCCGGCGCCGCCAGTTCAAGCGCGACGGCGAAGGCTATCTGCGGGAGATCCGCAGCCACATCTACGTCTTCGACGTCCAGGCGAAGACCTCCGTCCAGATCACTGGTGGCCCCTACGACGACAGCGAGCCCGCCTGGTCGCCGGACGGCGGGTGGATCGCCTTCACCAGCAACCGGACCGAGGACCCGGACGCCAACGAGAACACCGACGTGTTCGTGGTCGAAGCCCGGGCCGGGGCTACCCCGCGCGCCGTCACCACGACGCCGTCCACCGACGGCTCGCCCGCCTGGAGCCCGGACGGCAAGAGCATCGCCTATCTCGTCGGCGGCGATACGGCCGACTTCTGGTACGGCGTCAGCCACATCGCCGTGGTACCGGCCGAGGGCGGCCCCTCCCGGCCGCTCACCCGGTCTCTCGACCGCAACGTCTACGATCCGAGCTTCTCGCCGGACGGCCGTTTCGTCTACTTCCGGCTGGAGGACGGCGGGCGCGAGCACCTGGCGCGGGTGCCGGCGGCGGGCGGGGCGGTGGAGCGGGTGGTGGCCGGCGAGCGCGTGATCGAGGCGTTCGACATCGGGCCAAAGGGCGAGGTGGTGGTCCTGGAGACTTCGTTCCACCAGCCGTCGGAGGTCTCGGCGGCCGCTCCGGACGGGACTCTGCGCCGTCTCACCCGGGTCAACGACGCCTTCCTCGCCGGCCTCCAGTTGGCGCCGCTCCGGCGTTTCCAGGCGAAAAGCGCCGACGGCACGCCGATCGACGTGTTCCTGACCCTGCCGCCGGACGCTCCAGCCGGCCAGCGGCTGCCGGCGGTGCTGCGTATCCACGGCGGGCCGGTCTCGCAGTTCACCCCCGAGTTCCGGCCGGAGTGGCAGGTCCTGGCCGCGAACGGCTACGCGGTCATCGCGGCCAACCCGCGCGGCTCGAGCGGCTACGGCCTAGCCTTCAGCCGCGTCCTCTTTGCAGATTGGGGTAACAAGGACTTCGAAGACGTGATGGCGGCGGTTGACGCCGTGATCACCATGGGGATCGCCGACCCTGACCGTCTGGGCGTGGGCGGCTGGAGCTACGGCGGCATGCTGACCAACTACGTGTCCGTCAAGACGAACCGCTTCAAGGCGGCCATCTCGGGAGCGAGCGAGACCAACTACCTGGCGAACTACGGCACCGACCACTACCAGCTCGCCTGGGAGACCGAGCTGGGGCTGCCCTGGCGCAACGCCGACCTCTGGATCCGGCTCTCGCCCTTTTTCCAGGTAGAGAAGAACACGACGCCGACCCTCTACCTCTGCGGCGCCGACGACGTCAACGTCCCCTGTCTCAACTCCGAGCAACTCTACCAGGCCATGCGCCGCCTCGACCGTGAGACCGAGTTGGTCATCTACCCTGGCCAGACCCACAGCATCCGGACGCCCAGCTATCAGGTGGACCGGTTTGCGCGGTATGTGGCGTGGTATGACAAATATCTGAAGAGGTAGCTCACACCAACCCCCGGTCGAACCGCTCGATCCGCTGCTGGATCTGCGTGACCATCCGGCGCAGCTCGGCGAGCTCGGTCTCGCCGAGGTGGGGGGCCAGCTCGGCGAGGAGCGGCTCGACGTCGGGGCGGTACTCGTGGAGCAGGGTCGCGATGTCGTTCTCGTAGAGGCCGACCCGGGCGAAGTTGCCCTGGCGGTAGACCGACGGCAGGGCGTACATCTTCAAGAGGAGGAGCCCCTCCACGGTGGCGCAGGGGATGTCCCTTTCGACGAAGCTCCGGATGGTGGCGTAGCGTCGCCGGGTTCTTTCGAAGAGCGGGTTGCGGGTCGACAGGAGGTCGATCTGGAGGCCCTGGAACCGGCCGCGCGCGAAGTCGCCGTGCCGCTCGTCGATCTCGATCTCCGGCAGGTGCTGGAGGGAGGACATCGCCATGATCAGGTCGATGTCCTCGGTGTTGCGTCCTTCGACGTACTGCAGCATGGCGACGCCGCCGACGAGCAGGTACTCGATCCGCCGCTCTGCGAGCAGCCGGAACAGGCGGTCGACGGTCTGGACCAGCGACTCCGCGTTCAATCGCTCCCCCTGCAGGCGCTTGAAGTCGAACAGCACCGCGTTGCGGACGACGCTGCCGATGTGGACCTTCCTGAGCCCTGCCGCTCGCATGGCTCCATCCTACGAGAAAAAGTCCGCCAGCATCGCGTTGACCCGCTCCGGCTCTTCGTGCTGGAGCCAGTGGGTGGCCTCTTCGAAGAAGACTAGCCGGCCGTCGTCGCAGAGGTCGAGGCTCGGCTGGGCCATCTCGCGGCCCAGGAAGCGGTCGCGGGCCCCCCAGAGGAGCAGGGCCGGCGTGGCGACCCGGAAGCTCATCGGGCGCCGCGGCCGGACGCGGAGCGCCGCACGGTACCAGTGGAACATGGAGCGCACCGCGCCGGGCTGGGACCAGGCCTCGCGATAGCGGGCGATGTCCTCGTCGCTGAAGGTGCCGCGCCGGCTGGTCCGGAGGGCTTTGACGCCGAGAGCGAAATCGCTGGCGCTGAAGCTCCATTCGGGGAGCCAGGGGAGCTGGTAGTAGAAAAAATACCAGCTCCTGCGCCGCTGCTGCGGGTTTTTGAAGAGGTGGCGCCGCATCACGGCGGGATGCGGAACGTTGAGCACGGCCAGGCGCTCGACCCGGTGCGGATGGCACATCGCCGTCCACCAGGCGACGGCTCCGCCCCAGTCGTGGCCGGCGAGAAAGGCCTTGTCGCGCCCGGCCTCGTCGATCAGCCCGACGATGTCGCGCGCCAGGGGGTCGAGGGCATAGGACGCGACCCCCTCGGGTTTGTCGCTCAGGTTGTAGCCGCGCTGGTCCGGGGCGAGGACACGGAAGCCGGCTCCGGCCAGGGCAGAGATCTGCTCGCGCCAGCCGTACCAGAATTCGGGAAAGCCGTGCAGGAGGATGAGGAGAGGGCCATCCGGCGGTCCGGCTTCGACGGCATGCAGGCGCACGCCGTGGACCGGGATCGTCCGGTGCCTCAACCCGCTCTCGTCCAAAGCCGGGCTCCGCGAGGAAAAATATACCCACTCCGGGCCCGGAGCGGGCCCGGAGATCTCCCCGATGAGGTCCTGCGCCTCACCTGCCAGGATGGACGGACGAGATGTACGTCAGGGTCTCGTGCGCGTTCTGAACAGGAAGGATTTACCAACGGTCGTCGGAACGGCCTCCTCCATTGCCGCCACGACCCCGGCCGCCGCCACCCCCACCACCGCCGGGACCGCCGCCGCCGGTCCGCGGGCGCGCTTCGTTGACATTCAGCTTGCGCCCCTGGATCTCCCGCCCGTTCAGGCCATTAATCGCCGCTTCTGCCTCCGACCTGTCCGGCATCTCCAGGAAACCGAACCCCTTGGATTGGCCGGTCATCTTGTCCTTGATGATGGTGCAGGAGGTGACCTGACCGAACTCCTCGAACGTCTCGCGGAGCTGGTCCTCGGTCATGCGGTACGACAAGTTCCCTACGTACAGGTTCGTCATTCTACTGTCTCCTTGATCATGGGTCCGTATTGAGACGGCTTGCAAAACTCCTGCCCGGGCGGACCTCTCTCAGGCAGGCTGGCGGGCGATGATCTGCCGCAGACGGGGCACGTCGACAGGCTTGACCATGTGATGGTCGAAGCCCGCGAGTTGGGAGCGGTGGCGGTCGGAGTCCTGGCCGTAACCGGTGAGCGCGATGAGCAGGGCGCCGTCGAGGCTGCCAAGCGAGCGCAGAGCCCGCGCCACCTCGTAGCCGTCCATGCCGGGGAGACCGATGTCGAGCAGCACGACCTCGGGGCGGACGTTGCGCGCCGCCTCCAGGGCCATGAGTCCGTCGTGGACGACCGTCACCTCGTGCCCCCAGAGGCGGAGGAGCTCGGCCAGAGCGTCGGCGGTGTCGGCGTTGTCCTCGACGACGAGAATCCGGGACGGGGGCTCGCCGGCGGCCTCCACCTGCGGCGCGGCCGGAATGGTCTGCTGCGGCCCGGGGCAGAGCGGCAGGTGGACCGTGAGCTCGCTGCCCCGGCCTGGCCCTTCGCTGTATGCCTCGACGCGGCCGCCGTGCTTCTCCACCAGGCTGCGCACCAGCGTCAGGCCGATCCCCAGACCGCCGTGAGAGCGGGCGAGGGAGCGGTCCTCCTGCACGAACAGGTCGAAGATCCGCGGCAGGAGCGCCGGATCGATACCCGAGCCGTCGTCGCGGACCGCGACCGCGACCTCGCCGCCCTGCCGCCCGACCGTCAGCGCGATGTGACCGCCGGGCTCGGTGAACTTCGCCGCGTTGTGCAGGAGGTTGGCGAGCACCTGCGCGAGGCGTGTGGCGTCCGCCTCCAGCCAGAGGGGCTCGTCGGGGAGGGCGATCGTCAAGTCGTGGCGGCGCCGTTCGATCAGCGGCCGGGTGGTCTCGACCGCCCCCTGGACGACGTGCCGCAGCTCGATCAGTCCCTTGTGCAGCTCGATCTTGCCGCGGGTGAAGCGGGAGACGTCGAGCAGGTCGTCGACCAGGCGGGTCAGGTGGCGGGTCTGGCGGCCGATGACCGCGGCCAGCTCGGCTGCCTGCGGGTCCACCGCCGAGCGCGTCTGGCCGAGCACGTGGCCGGCGCTGGAGATGGCTGCCAGCGGGTTGCGCAGCTCGTGCGCGAGCATGGCCAGGAACTCGTCTTTGCGCTGGTCGGCCGTCGCGAGGTCGGCGACGTGCTGCCGCAGCTCCTGAGCCAGCCGCAGGGACCGTTGGTAGAGCCGCGAGTTGTCGATGGCGAGGGCGGCCCGGTGCCCCATCTCCTCGGCGGTGGCGAAGTCCTCGGGCCCGTAGCGTCGTTCGTCGCCGGTGACCGCCAGGGTGATGGCGCCGAAGACCCGGCCGCGCGACATCATCGGCACCAGGATCGAGGAGCGGGGAGCGAGGGCCAGCAGGAGGCGGAGGAGCTCCGGGTCCTGGTTGCTGGTGCGGACCTGCTCTTCGTCCACCTCGGAGGAGAAGAGCGGCTCGCCGGTGCGCATGACGCGGCCGATGCCCGTCTGCGAGCCGAGGGCCGGCGGAAAACGCCGCAGCTCGTTCATCAGCTCCTGGCCGGCCGGATCCTTGTGGCGGGCCACGGCGCGGCGGATCCCGCCGCTGTCCTCGAAGACGTCGATGATGCAGTAGTCGCCGAGCGCGGGCACCAGCAGGCGGGCCAGGCCGGCGAATGTCTCGTCCTCGTCGAGAGAGGAGGAGAGCACCCGGCTCACTTCGGCGAGGAAGGCGAAGCGCTGCCGCGAGGCTTCGGCCTCGGCGCGGGCCGCCTGCGCCTGGAGCAGCTGGCGGTTCCCCTCCTCGGCCTCTCTGCGCTCGGTGACGTCGCGGATGACGCCCAGCCCGCCGACGATCTCGCCCGCGGCGTTGCGCAGCGGCGAGTAATACCCCTCGAAGAATCCCCACTTTCCGGTCGCGGGGACTCTGTAGGGACGGTCCCGCGTGACGGTGCTGCGGCCGGCGAGCGCCGCGCGGAACGCGTGGTCCTCTCCGGACTCTACGAGGAAAGGGACGAGCTCGAAGGCGTTGCGGCCCAGGGCCTCGGCACGCGGCACGCCCGAGATGCGTTCCATCGCCGGATTCCAGAGGATGTAACGGAGTTGAGAGTCGAAGGCGAGGATTCCGTCTGCGCTGCTCTCGACCAATGCCTGGGATATATCCCAGGACAGGGCTTCGGCGGTGTGCGGCGGCCCATGGATAGGCTCGCTGGCCGGAAGGGACCGGCATCCCTGCATAGTGCTCATCGACAGACCAAATTGCAGACCTTGCGGAGATTATAACTCCTCCGCCCGGGAGATGCCCACGGGCGGAGGAAGAAAGGCGCAAGATGTCGGGGTCGAGGGGTGCAGGGGGGCGCGATGAATCGCGCCCTCTTCGCCTTTACCCCTCCATCGAGGGGTAGAGCTGGCGGTAGCTGTCGGCCAGGATCAGGATGCGCTTGACATAGTCGCGCGACTCTTCGATGTCCAGCGTCTCGAGGAAGTCGTCGAGCCCGGAGCCCTTGGCCTCGGCCTCCTGCCACATCCGGCGGATGCGGTTGGGGCCGCCGTTATAGCCGGCGAGGGCCAGCTCGACGTTGCCGTCGAAGCCGCGCAGGACCTCCTTGAAGTAGGCGCTCCCCATGCGGACGCTGACCGCCGGATCGTAGAGCCGGCTCGGGTCGTAGCGCATGTCGAGCTTGCCCGCCATCTCCTGGGCGGTGGCCGGCATGAGCTGCATCAGGCCGCGCGCGCCGACCGGGCTGGTCGCCTTGGGGTCGAAAGCGCTCTCCTGCCGGATGATGCCGGCGACCAGGTGCGGCGGCAGGCCGACCCGATTGGCGCTCTCCTTGATCTCCTTGTCATAGTAGAGCGGGTAGTAGGCCTTGAGCAGCTCCACCGGCACGTTAGCCTGGTAGGGGCCGCCGAGAGCCGGGTAGGCCTCGCGCAGCAGCACCAGGCTCTCGCTCAGGCGACCCTGGCGGCCGATCAGGACGGCCTTGAGGGCGAGCCGGTCGCGCGCTTCGGTCGTTCCGGCCACCAAGTCGAGCTCCTGCTCCGCCAGCCCATCCAGGCCGAGGTCGACCAGGAGCTTGGTCCGGCGTAGCGTCGGCTGGGCCGGCCAAGGCGACGTGTTGGCCTTGGTGGCGAGGGCGACGGTCAGGGTCTCGGAGCTCTGGCCGAGTTGGGCGAGCGCCCGCCGGCCGTAGAAGTCCGACGTGTCGGTCGCGGCGACCACGTCGCGGTAAAGGTCGTGGGCGCGCTTCGTCTGGCCGAGCCCTTCGAGGGCCCGCGCCTTCCAGTAGCGGCCGCGGTGGGCGTCGCGGTGGTCGGGATAGAGCTCTTCGAGCTCGGTCCAGTAACCGACGGCGCCGGAGAGGTTGCCGTTCCGGTACTCGGCCCAGCCAGTCTCCCAGAGACGAGCGGCGCCGGTGTCGTCCCACGGATCGATCCGCCGCAGGGCGCGCAACGTCCCCATCGCCTGCTCGAACAGGCCGTCCTCCAGGAAGTGCTCGTAGAGGTCGCGTAGCGCCTCGCGCGACAGATCGGCGTCGGCGTTCAGGCGGACGACCTCTTCGAGGTGGCGGTAGGAGCGCTCCAGCATGCGCCGGCGTTCAGCCGTGGGGAGGTTCGCCCGGCCGGAGCGGGCCGTCGCGACGTCGGCCGCCGCGAGCGCCCGCTCCCACTGCAGGGCGGCGCGCTCGGCGCGGGAGGAGGGCGGCGCCGCCAGGTCGAGCAGCTCGAGGGCCTCCTGGCCGCGCTCCGCCCGCGTCAGGGCGTTGGCCTTGAGCAGGTGCCAGTCGAAGTCGCGCTCGCTCTCGGGCAGGCTGTCGAGCGTCGAGAGAGCGGCGGGCAGGCTCTTGAGGTTGACGAACGACTGGGCGCGGCGCTTGACCTCGCCCGAAGAGAGCAGGCTGTCCCACTCGACCTCGCCCATGGCGCGGAAGGTGCGGGCCGCTTCCCGCGCGTCGGCGGAGAACGGCGCCTCGACCAGCAGACGGCGGCCGGCCTCGCGCTGCACGTCGGTGTCTTCGAGCTGGCGGCCGATCTTCCAGGCGAGGTGCTCCAGATCGCGGGCGGTCTCGCCCTGGATGCCGGCGCGGCGCGCCTTGTCGATCAGGTCGAGCGCGGCGGGGTCCTGCCCTGCGTCATGGGCGAGCTCGGCGGCTTCGAGGTAGGCGAGCGGCCGCAGCGGCGAGCCGGGGTGGCCGGCGATCAGGCGGCCATAGCCGGTCTGCGCCAGCGCGACGTCGCCGCGGTGGGCGGCGATCCGCGCCAGCAGGTAGAGGCGCCAGTCTTCGAGCGCTCCCTGCGGTGTGGCGATGGAGGAGAGGATCTCCTCGGCGAGCTTCTCGTCGCCCGCTTCGTAGGCGTAGAGGCCGGAGATCAGCTGCGCCTGATCCGCCTGGTCGCGGTGCTCCACGGCGACTCGGCCCAGGATCTGGCGTGCCTCTTGCAGATTATTTTCACGGAGAGCGCGCGCGGCCTCGGCGTAAAGGGCGACAGGAAACGCCGGATAGGCCGGAACCGCGGTCCGGCGCGGGACCACCAGGGAGGGAGAGGGGTTCGGGGCACTGACAAGAAGAGTGCCCGTGGAGAGGGAGAGGACGAGGAGAACCAGGGTAGTACGAGCCTTGGTGATCTTCATGGGCGTGCTGCTACTCCTCCGCACCGACTAA
>Ga0307468_100000182_pt1 | contig 14797 bp, 21 predicted proteins | sample atmdna_FD_203085 | JGI IMG/M metagenome (GOLD analysis project Ga0307468, IMG submission 203085) | Hardwood forest soil microbial communities from Morgan-Monroe State Forest, Indiana, United States - atmos_gases AM2C_05 | ecosystem: Environmental > Terrestrial > Soil > Temperate forest > Bulk...
GTTGCGCCCTGCGCGCCCGTGTCACCTTTGACACCCTGCGGACCCTGCACTCCAGGCGGGCCGGGTACAGTTGAGTCAGCACCCGCCGGCCCCGTTGCTCCTTGAGGCCCTTGTGAGCCTGTGGCACCAGGAGGCCCTTGCGAGCCTGTGGCACCAGTCGTGCCGGTATCGCCCTTAGGCCCTTGCGCGCCGGTAACACCTTGTGGCCCCTGTGGACCGGGCACAGTCGATGCCGCGCCCGTATCACCCTTTGGACCCTGTGGGCCAGTAGAGCCGGGAGGGCCTTGTGAGCCCGTAGCACCTGTGTTGCCGGTTGCTCCTGGTGGCCCCGTCGGGCCAGTTGCCCCCGGTGGCCCCGGCGTTCCAGCCGCCCAGTTCGCCGCGCCATCAGCGTTGCTAAACTTAGTCAGGACTTGGCCAGTTGTGCCACCCGGTGGGAGCGCACCGCCCGTCCCAGAGCCAACGTGCATGAAGACTCGCTCGAGTTCCTCGATGAGCTGGCGCGACCATTTGACAAGCTCGCCCTCGAACCTCAAGCGTGGCAGGGACTCTAAGTTCATTGGCACTGCTCTCCCCACCGTTGAGCATCGCCAAACCGACCTAGGTAATCTTCCTGTGCAAACCTAGCTGCGTCGATCGCTTCCTCGATCGAGTACCCACGACCGACGCAGCCCCTCAACTGCGGAAACCGCACTTCCCAGAGCTCCCCATTGTGCTCTATCTCTATGCGGTACCGTGTATCCATTACGCCACCACGATGCTAAGGGCTTTGGTTGCTGTCTCCGTACCCCGAGTGGCACGCGCGGTGAAGTTAGAGGTCCCCGCCCCGCTGGGCGTGCCCGTGATCGCTCCGGTTGCGGGGTTCAAGGTCAAGCCCGCTGGGAGAGTGCCGGCAGAGAGATCCCACGTGACGGGAAGCCCACTATTCGAGGTCAGGGTCTGGTTGTAAGGGGTAGCGATAGTGCCACCCGGGAGCGATCCCGTGGTAATCGTGAGGGCAATCTGCCCATACCGGAACGTTGTGAAGTCCGTGGTCCGTAGGGCATCAGTTGAGTCGATCCAAACGACCCACGGTGTGTCGTTGACAGACTGCATCACGAGTCCCGAAGGAGTACCTGGCGCAGAGTCGATGACTACCCGGCTCGGACTCTCGAGGGTTCCCCCCAAGATCGTGATACCAGGTATCCGTGGATCAGGTGCCGGAATGGTTGATACGCTAGAGATCACCCCAGCGTTGCTGACGCCGATAGCCCTGTAGATCCCGGCGTCCACCCACGCGACCGTCGAGCCCCCTACCCCACGTGCCCATATGGCAGCGTTGGGCATGCGGCCCCCATAGACACCGATCATCGGGTCCCGACCCGGTGTCCATAGGGGAGCAATGGAACGGACGCCTAGCGCCCCTGCGTTGTTGAAGAGTTCCCTGTAGCCCTCATCGGCCCTCTTGAGCACGATGCCCGAGTTGATCGGGGGCTCACCAATGTAGAGTCGGGTGAGCCCAACGTCTACCCTCGGGCTACCGAACGTAGACACGCCCGCCCACCGGGCAATGTCCATCTGAGCCTGAGTTTCCATGACTCACGCTCCCTGAGAGCCGTACACTCCCCGCCACTCGCCTGCGCCAGTGGAGAACCGCTGGAACGCCTTGAACTTGGCGTCGCCCGAGTCGAAGTCATCGCCGTTCTGGAACCGAACGGCCTGGCGCTCGAAGAAGTTCAGGTCGTGGTCGCCCTTGCCAGCCAGCAGGAACCAGCTGTCCGGGTCCACGATGTAGTGCCCGACCATGTAGTCCAGGCCCTCCTCGCGCAACGCATTGATCTCGTTGTTCGAGGTGTACGGTCGGAACTCCGAGCCCAGGATCTCCCGAGCAGTCATCTTGAGCTGAGGCCCGCACAGCAGGAGCTTTGGCTTGATGACGACCGGGATGTCCATCTCGTCGGTCAGGGACTCGAAGGAAATGATCGCAGCCTCGAGGGATGTCGGCGACAAGTCTGCGTCGGTTGCCGCTCGGTTCGATCCGCTCCCTCCACCGAGCTTGGTGTGCGTGTTGCTGAACAGCGGCTCGTTGACCCCGAACTTCGGGAATCCGAACTCCGTGGTGAAGCCGTTGTTGAGCATGTTGAAGAACGCCACCTCACGGGCATTCCCGCCAGCCTTGGACAGCTCACGGGTGTTCTTCTTCATCACGTTGTACAGGTCGTCTTCCATCATCTCCAAGGTCACGCGGAAGCCGAGCCCGTACGTGATGTGGGTGTAGCGCTTCTTCCCGCCCTGCCGGAAGTCCTGGTACACGATACCCCGGCCCTCTGGCTTGACAGGCATACTACCCAGACCACCGACTTCCAGGTCTTCCTCGTATGCCCTGGAAGACTTCTCCTGGTTGGCGATCCTTGAATACTCCGCAGGACGTGCCTCCATCTCCTGGAAGAAGACCTTGCGGAGTCCGGGGGCGAGAAGGTGACTGAATGCACCTGTTACGTTGACCATCTCATATCCCCCTTACGCCGTCTTCGCCAGCTGGGTCGCGGATTCGAGGAACTTCCCTCGCGCGATCACCTGGCCCGGTGGCAGGCTCTGGCCGATCTCCATGACCAGGAACTTGCCAGTGGTGATGGTCCGGTCGGCAGCCCACGTGGTGCCCGTCTTCTTGACGTCCACGGTCTTGCCGATGTCGCCCTGTACCCCACCTGCCATCACGACACCAAACAGCGTGTCGTCGTTTGCGATCCACACCGGGCAACCCTTACCGGTCACGCCCGATGCGTTTGCAGCCGCAATCCCCACGATCGAAGTAATGGGGCTCACGGCCACCTGAACAGTACCTGCCGCAGCAAGTACCACCGGCTCACCGACCTCGAAGGTCTGGCCAGCCGATTCCGGAAACGTGAGCGTGTGCGGGCTGTTGCCCGACACGGTCATCTGCTGCTCAAGCTGCCTCATCGGATGTCCTCCAGGTCCACATCGCTCCGCTCCACGCTGCCCGCGTAGCCCGGAACGTCCTTGTGCTCTTCGTACCCTCGGCCTCCGCCTACCGCGGCCTTGAAGCTCGCGGCCACGCCGGTTGCCAGAGCGTCGATCTTGGCCTTGTTTCTGGCCCTGTATTCCTCGTGCAGCTCCTTCGGAATCCGCGCGAGCACCAGGTCGCCGACCTCCACCTGCCCCACCACCGACTCACCTGCCTTCATGGGCGTGTTGTCTTTGCACACACCCGTCTCAGACCCGCCCTCGACGATCTCGTACTTGAGAAAGTCGCGCTTGCGGGCCAGGTTCAAGCGTTCTTTGCGGAGCCACCGATAGTGGAACCGCTGGTCCTTGTTTTCGACGTGCAGAGGGTCGTAGATGCCCGCTGCCATCTTCTTGTCCGCCTCGTCTTTGACGAATTCGATTCCCATTACGCCGCCTTGCTGCGCCCCTTCTCCTTGCGAGGACGGGTCCCGTCGGCAGTTCCCCACTTGGACCAGTCGTCCTCTGACATATCGAACGCCTTCATGATCTCGCGCTCTTCGCGAGTGACCGGCTTTGCACGGGCCTTTTCGGTCTCAGCCAGGCTGGCGCCTTCCGGCTGCGAAGCACGTTCGCGTTCCTGCTTCTTTGCTTCCTCGATCTCTTCTTCCATGTGCTGAGAACGCACATACTTGAGAGCTGCCGTGTACGATCCAGCTTTGGCCTTCACGTCCAATGGCATGTCCTTCATGAAGTCGTCAATCTCGTCGGCGTACTTCTCGAACACCTTACCATGCTTCTGCCGAGCCGCTTCGCGTTCGGTGTCTGCACTGCGTCCGAAGTACTCCTGCACGATTGGCCCCACCCGCATCGTCACCAGATCGTTCATGGCAGCGACAGGGTCCTCGTCGAAGCGATCCCGAAGCGTCTTGACCTGCTTCTGGGCGTCGACATTACCAGCGTTGGCCGCACGCTGGATCTGCTCCAGGATCACGCTGACTTGGCCACGCGCCGCCGCAGCCTCTTCGAGGCTACGCTGCGTGACCCCACGCATCTCCTGGTTTTCGGCCTCAAGACGGGAGAGCTTTTCAGAGATGTCGTCAGTCTTCTCTGGCTTCTCCGTTTGTTCGTCCTGGGTCTCTTCGGTCTCTTCTCCATCCTTGTCTATCATTGTTCGCCTCAACCTGGGCCTGTTCCAGGCGTTCCAGGAGCATGTCGCCGAACTCGATGAACAAGTTCAGCGCGTTGATTTCGCCTCGCTTCTCGATGAACTCTTCCCAGTTCTTACTGTCCAGGAGCTGGAGGAGGCATCCCTGGCGGGCCTCCAGGAGGTACTCCCACAGGACCTGCCACTCCGGCTCCGTTCGTATCCGGTCCACCGCCTCCTTGAGGTCCTCCACCTTGCTGGGGATTGGCATTCGAATCGGCCTCCAATTGATCTGCTAGGCTCGGTGGGAGCAACGTGTCCACCGCCCTGATCTCGTAAGTCTGAACGATCATGCTCATCAGGTACCTAGCCCCGTCGGCCATCTGCAAGGCAAGCTGCTGCACCGGAGGCGGCGTCTGAGGACTCATCGCAATGCCGCTGATCTGTATGAGCTGCTGATAGTATTGGGTAAGAGTCCCCATCATTGCCATCAGGCCCTGCTTCTCGATCTCGCGGTTGATAGTCGCTGTCGAAGCAGTTAGCTCCATCCCAATACCGTCGGCTATGAACTCATCGGGTAGATTCAGGACGTTCTCGATGAGCTCCCCATCCTGGCCCTTCACGAAGTAGGCCATCCCCGAGGGCCGGAACTGGGCATTCAGCAGCAGGAGCTGCTTGCCCACGCCCCCAAGGCAGTTACGGATGTCACGAACGTTCAGGTCGAATCTTCGGTTCCCTTCTTGGATGAGGGCCAAGGTTCCGGTCGCCGTCGCCCTGTTCCCCATAACGTTAGATTCTCGACCGAGCTGATAGTCAGCAATGCCCGATCTGCGCTCAGCATATGCAAGGCACGATGTTTCAAGTTGGCGCATCGAGGGGTACACATCGGCCATCTGGAGCGCAACAATGTCCCGTGCGGGGTCCGGCACGGTAAGAAATCTGCCCGGCCAAACACGAGTTCCATTTCTAACAACACCTCGCCTTCCAACGAAGCATCGGGTATTGGCGAGGGTGGCGTTGTCGACTTGCTGGTTATGGAGCGTGGAGATTTCCTCTTGGATGAGGCAAAGTTGACGTGAGATACCGAGCCCATCTCGCTTTCCCTCTCTGTCAATGAACTTGCCCTTCGCAAATGGACGCTTCCCTAGCATGTCTGGGTTGTAGACGCAACGAGCGATGATCCTCGTCTCGTGATGATACGTGATCATTACCGGTACGGGTAGGGGGCTACCACCAAGGGGTAGGTCAGCGTAGACCTCATACAGCGTGTTGAGCTTGTCACGGGGCCGGGTAGCTTCGCGCTCGAGCTCGTTCTCGAGCACCTTCTCTTCCATCGGGGTCATCTGCGCCTTGTGCGCGATGATCTTGTCGACGTCGTTGTAAACCCTATCGTGCTTGCGCCAGTTCAGCTGCCCATCCGTGAGCCGAATACGGTGGGCAATCCACTCGGCCTGGCCCAACTCGTCTTCGATGCCCGCCTGGCAGATGATATCGGCCAGGAGGATGTGTTGGACCTGCGGACGGCGAATGATGCGGTCCTTCGCTCGTGCTGCGCCTGCCTCGATCGCGAAGCCTCGTGTGGTAAAAGATTCCCAGTAGACCTTGAGGTAGCCCCAGCCATGCTTCACGACTTCAACGATCCACGACCGGACCTGGGTGTACATGTCCAGTTCGTTCGTCCTCGACCACTCCATGAAGTCCTGTAGCGGGTGGACGACGGGCTCCAGGTCCTTGATTAGCGCCTGCGCCGACCAGAACGGCTGCACGGCGAAAATGGTGTTGATGATGCGGGCAACGATCGAATCGACCGTGATGCCAACCAAAGGGATTACTAAGTTTGCTGCTCCGTCCCAAGGAAACGTCTTTCTTGAGGTAAGGGGGTCACCCAGGTAGAGGCGGTTGGATTCGTCGATCCATTCGAGCTTTAGCTCATGTACTTGTAATGCCTCTTCCAGTTCGCTAGCGAGGAAGGAGGGCAGCCATTGTCGGTCTTTCTCGGTCAATTGAACTGGCGCGCCCGGAATGACCCCTGATAGAGCTGACACTTTACTTTCCCTTCGGCTTCTTCCCGAGACGGACGTTCTTCTGTGCGCGACCCATTTGCTCCTCCTACTTGAAACCCAGGCGGCTCATGATCCCCTGGGCCATTGTCGGGTCGAAGGTCTTCGGGATCGCTGCGATGCCACCCGATGGACCTTCACCTCCCCCGATGCTGGTGATTCCCCTGGTGCTGTCCTTCAGCATGCGCTGCATTAGGGTCGAGTCGGACATCGTCTTCCCAAGGCTGCCAACGTCCTTGACCATAGCTGCGAAGGCTTTGGCGTTGGTCACACGCTCCTCAGGCGTGTCGCCCAGGAACTGCGAGAAGCCTTGCATCTTGTCGTAGCCGCTCGCAAGCATACCAAGCATGCCCGACTGACCTTCTCTGCCGCCTTCCAGAGTCGGGCTCTGGGCCATGAACTTCTCGTCCATAGCTTGCTGGCTGATACCCGTACTTCCTAATGACATATCATCCCTTTCTTGCGAGCATGAATGCCCGCTCTGGCGACGTGTAGGCACGTGCGAAGACTTTCTTCATGCCATCGTAGTCAGTGGCACCGATGTACTTGAACATGTCCATACGCTCTTTAGCCGTCGCGCCTTGTGCCATCTTTCGTTGTCGTTGACGCTCGAGCCCTATCTTGGGGTCCCAAGTCGGAGTTCCCAAGCCTACGCCTGGGCCCATATGAGCCTGTGAGAACATCTGCTGAAACAACGCCTGGGCCTCTGGATCTTTGTCTTGCATTAGAAGAACACCACGTCCATCTCGACTGCGTTATCAGAGTCGATAAAGATCACGCTGGTTCCGGGAGGCTGACGAAGCATGAAGAACACGCTCCCAATAGGCGGAATCAAGCATGCCCAGCCATCCGAGCCCGGATGCGAGACCTTGAAGTTGGAGTCGCCGACGTTGCTCTGCAGCTGCCAAGCCTGCATAAAGACGTTCTTTTCGCTGGTTATTGGCCAGTCGAACTGGAAGCTGACCGCATTGAACGGAACCGACCAGCGCTGCCGCCGGCCGTGCTGCCCCTGGATCAGGGCGTCCACGTTGTCGTTCGAACCCGTTTCCGGGGTTGTCAAAGCAATTGAGACACGCACAGTCGATGGCATCAGTAGACTCCTATCAGCCCGCCACCCCACCCCACCCCCTCGGAGGGGGCTGAGAGGGGTAAACGAGGGCGCAGCTTAATATCCCGTGGCAAGTGAAACTCCCTCGTAACGCGGCTGTTCTTCGTCGTCCTGCTGGTCCCGACGGTTGACGGCATCTGTCTCGGGTGTAACCCAGACTTGCGGGCCGTAGGAAAGCGCGTCGAGCACGTCAACAGTATCGCCCAACGGAAACGCCTCGAATTCTTCGACCATTACCTGAGAGGTTGATCGGCGGATCCAAAGGCGTCCCCGCTCGGCATACGGTTGAAGGCCCCGGATACGGGTCTCTTTCCCTTCCTTGCTGCCCGGACGAACTTCGCGCACGTTCAGCCACTTCCCCCTTCTCATACATTCGGCCTCGATGAAGCCTTTAAGAGCCCGTTGATACGCGACACCCTCCACCACAACACACATAGGGTCCCACCTCGCTGCCATCTCGAAGATCTTGTCGATCATTTTGAGTGGCTGGCACCTGTCTGCCCATGATTCCAATACCATGACCCGCTCGACTTCATCGAGGCCGGCACACACGACGGCACTACGCGCGGCGTAGTTCTTCTCGCTGATAGCTGGGTCCACGAGTATCACCGGGACAACCTTGCTCGGCTTCGGTTGTCCCACGATCCGCAGAGTTACGGTCCCTTCCCCGTCGGCCTCCCATCCCTCGAGCTCATAGTACCTGAGCCACCCGGGATCGAACGTCAGGCTCTCGGGGTCGAACGGTTCGTTCTGGTACTGGCAACTGAACTTGAAGTTACCAATCTTGTGCTTGATACGTAGCAGCTCGTTGAGCGGGAACCGCTCCGGCCACAGAGTCGTTCCGTCCTTGTACACGGCCTTGCGGTGGAAAATGTCGATGTCCCGCTCGTGCTCCATGATCCACGCGTACAGATCCTTATGGGTCCACCGGGTCCCGTACGTCTCGATCGGGTCGATGGGCTTCTCGAGCAAGCTCTCGCAGTACAGGTACCAGTCGATCGTTTTCTTCATCACATCGACCGACTCGCTCGCCTCCTTGCCCACCAGGTCGTCCAGCTTGATCATGTTGTAGTGCCGAGAAACGACGGCGCCCCCGACGCCCATGATCTCCACGGTCGCTTCGGGGTAGTCTTTCGTTCTCGGGACGAGCATCTCGCTCTCGGACCACTTGGTTTTCCCAATGTCCGGGATGAGCTCGGGGAACAGCCACCGGAATAGCGTAGCCCTCTCGAATACCGCCTGGATCCTGCGGAGGAAGTGGCTCGCGTTCGTGGCCGTCTCGTTCGCGATTAGGAGCCGGACGTTCGGGTTCGCGGCGATCAACCGGACGGTGTCCGCTATGGTCCACACGGACGTCTTCAAATGATCGCGCGGCACCAGGCCGAGCTTCCGCGTTGTCGGCGACTCGATCCAATTACACATCACACCGTGCAGAGTGGGCGTCAGGTCGTGGAACCCCACGATTCCCTTTGCCATAAAGAACGTCGAACGCTGGGCCTGCATCCGCAGGTTGAGGCGTACTTCCTCACTCCGTTGACTGTGATCCCCAGTCTCGGCAGCGTAATTGGCTTGCTCGAAGTCGCTGGCAAACATGGCGTTTCAATTATTGAAGCGGCAACATTTAGGGCTTGTTGGTTTCCTCGTCGACCTCGTCCTCGAGATCCTCCTTGAGCTGCTCGAGCTCTTCCTCGGTCAACTCGGGCGCATCTTCGTCCTCTGGCCTCTTGGCCATCAGGTTCACGTTGCTATCTCCCGGGTACTCGTTCATCAGACCTTCCTTATTCCCACGCGGCCGGCCCGATTCACCAGGTCGGCGAAGTCGTCATAGTTCGTTTGGCCCAGGTCCGGTGTCTGCCGGGCCACGGCCATGTTCTGGTCGATGATTCCCTTGGAGCCCTCGAGAGTCGCCTCCGGATCCTTCCGCCACTCGCTCCTGTCCATCCACAACCGCTTCCTCGAGATCCTCGGCGTGTCTCTTGGATACTTCAACGTGACATGTCTCGTGCTGTTGAGGGCCTTCACTTCTTTCCTCCTTTCTTCGGCGTCGGCAATGCGCGCACCATCTTGATGAACAGGTTCTGTCCCTTACTCGGGGGCTTCTTCCCCTGCCAATCGGTCGCCTTCTTTGTTGCCATTCCCATTCCCCGTTACGTCTATGATCTTGTGCGTAAGGGCCTCTTGAAGAACATCCGCCACATGCGAGAGAGCCTCCGCATCAACCGAGTGCAGAACCTCTCCGATGACCTTCGTCGGCGCGCGTTTTCCAGCGCGATCAAGTATATCCTGCGCCGTCGTCGCCGCGCCCAGTTGTGCTCGGACATCGTCTTCCTTCGCGAACAGGCGCTCCATGACCTCCTTCTCGACAATGAAGGCCCGGTTCGCCTCGTTCATGATAGCATTGTCCAGATGCTTTGCGCTCTCCTTAAGGTCCTGCACGAACGTCGACTCGAGCGCAATTATGAACCTCGCGACATGCGGCCTCTTCAAGATCGCGCTCACGGTCATGCAATCCGTGTCTAGGAACCTTCCGACCACCGCCTCGCTCATTCCCGCGACTCTCATAAGCGCCACGCGCCGCTCAATCGGCTCGAGCTCCCGGTACTCCAATCGCCTCGGCATTACCTCCGCCCTCGGCGTGCAAGCCACGCATCTATGTCTTCCTGCGAATTCGGTACTTCGGCCTCTCCGCGCCTGATCGCCTCGAGCATCTCCGTGCCACCCGGGTAGGCATCCGGGAACTCCCGGACCTCTTGTGCGAACGCGTCTATTCGCGCCTGGACCTCTGGCGTAATACGCCGTAGGCGTTCGCGCTCTTGGGGCGCCTGCGTCTGCTGCTCAAGGTACCGCCGGCGCATCTCTCGCTCGGCGTCGTTCCGTGGGGCTCCGCCCGCTAAGAGCCGCTGCTGCTGTTGCTCCCGAGTCTCTTCTTCCCACGAGCCCCTAAGTGCAGGATCTTCCTCCGAAACCATCGACCGCTGGGTCAAGTCCAAGGGAGTCCGTCGCTCTCTTTCTATTACCCACCGCCTTTGCCGTGCCTCGAAGTGCTCGTCCGGCTCATCTGGCCTTTGCCGTGGCCTGTCAGGGTCCCACTGTTCGTTGATTCGGTCCAGGATCGTTTGCTCATGCGGCGCGAGGGGCCGCTGTCTCGACGCCGTCTCCTCCAACGTTGGCCCGAACATTCCCCGCTCACGCTGCCTCGACATACCTTCCCCAACCGGGTCTTCCTCGCCGCGCAGCCAGCGCCGGAATCCCTCGGCACCGCCCTGTCGTTGGTAGGCTTGATCAAAGGACTCGCCTGGTAGGAGGCCAGACTCCGCCGCTTCCTCACGCTGCCGCTCAGTCGGCGCTGGGTTCTCGAACTGGCTGAAATCAATATCGCTCGTGATTCCCGCACGCCGTTCCCGTGCCGGTAACCCCTCCATCCAACGCCTATATGATTCAGGACCCTCCGCCTCCGCTGCCCGTCGTTCCTCCGTGAGCAACTGAGCCCTATCAAACCGATTAAGTGGCAATGGCTGCTCATCTCGAGCTTGCCACCGTAGCTCTTGGTCCTGTCGTTCACGATAGCCAGGCTCGGGTCTCGGACCCCGGCTGTACGCCTCTTCGCTCGACTGGCTGCTCTCCATAAAGTCGCCCAGTCGCTCGCGTTCGCCAGGAGTCAACCCAGGCTCAGGCATCTCCCGAGCCGCTGGCGTTCCACGCCCAAGGAAAGCCCGCCACTCCTCGTCGCTCATCCCGCCAGCCTCGCGTGGTACCGGCGTGGGTGGGAACGTCCGGCCCGTTAACGTCGTCCGTGTGCCTTGCTCGAACGCCGGCCGTGGCCACTCCTCTTGGGGTAGCTCCTCCTCGTTCCATCCCGTCCCAATGGGCTCCGGGACCCGCCGCATAGGCTGATCCTGCGGATCCTCGTAAACGATGTCGAGGGCCCTGCTGATCTGGCGATCGAGATTCGGTGGCCGGTCCTCGGGGTTAGGACTGAACATCTCGTAGTACGCCTGTGCGGCGTCAGCCGGATCGAGCGCATGTCCTGCCCCGATCTCTCGTATTGCTCTAACCCTCTCGTCTATCGTCTCCGCCTCGTTCAGGGCTCGGTGGTACCTTTCCTGCGCCACTGCGTGGGCGTCCTCGAATTGGTGCACGCGCTCTATTGGCACCCCGCGGGTCCGAACTAGCTCTTGAGCCCTCTGATCCATTACCTGCAAGTGGGTCCTGGCGTCGCCTATCTCTGGGTACCTCTCGTGCCTCTGCGCGTCGAAATTGTCAATGTCCGCCTGCGACTGGGGCACCGGAATCTCTCCGCGCTCGACCGCGGCACCTAGCGGGTGGGGGAACAAGTACTGGTCCGGGTTATTCCGAAGATCAGTGAGGAACTCGTCCATTGTCATCGGAGTCCCACGGAACGGCCGTGCCCGCGCAGCGTCTTCCTCCGCGAACGTCGGGCCTTCCTCGCCTCGGCTTTCCCAGTCGTCCTCCATCTGTTGACGTCCAGGGGGCTCCGGCCTACCTTCTAGGAACTCTCGTGTGATGGGCCGGACATCAGCCTCTCCGAAGTTTCTCGGCTCAATTGCCGCACGCCGCGCTTCCATCCGATCGAGCATCTCCTGCGCGACTTGATGACGGTTTGCGTCCCGAGCTTCTACATATCCTCTATTTGCTGCCTGCCATTCGGGATCGGCCCGTACTTGTTCCTCCACCAACCATCTCTCGTCTGGCGTAAGCGGATCGCTTCTGCGCGACGGCGCGTATGGCGACGGCTCAGTCTCCGGGATCGCCTCGAAGTCCCCGAGCTGGTTAATCACGTCGTCGAGCTCGCTGTTTTGGTGCTCGTGGTACGGTCGGCGTTCTTCGACTCTCTGCGATACCCGATACCGTCCGGGCTGACCTTGCTCGGGAAGTGGCTCCCACCTGCGCCCGCGGCTCGGTCGGCCTTCGCGTATGATTCTCGATCCCTTTTTCTTTTGCTGGCCCTCGACCATCTTGGCGAACATCTCGGGATTCCGAGGATACCCCTCGCCCTCGGCCGCTACTCGGTCTTGCGCCTCTACACCTTTTCGCCGCTCGGACCTCGGCAAGAAAAGGTCTACAGGCGCCGTCACCAATTCCGTCTCGCCCGTGTTATTCGGGCCCGCGCCGCTATTCCGATAGAACTTAACGGTCTCGATCTCCGGGTGCAGAGCTTTCATCTGCTGCGTAAGTTCCCGAAGTGTGTGCCGGTAGTGCCCTACTCCGTACGCCGGTACCGCGGGCCGACCACGTCTTGCTGGCACCGCGCCCGGCGTCCTTGCGTACTTAATATAAACCTGCCTGATGTTTGGATCGTATCGGAGCTCCCACACGGTAGCGGGCTGCCCAGTCCGCGTGTCGGTCGCAGTCGCTTCGTAGTTGTTATTCGAGACCTTTCTGACTCCACTCAACTTGAGGTGCGGGTCCGCGATCCTCTGGTACTTGCCTCCCGAGGCCCAGTCCCCGAGGCCGCCCTGGTCTCGGATCATCTCCCACACGTGCCCCGCGGTCCTGAAAGCCCCCGGCAGCCTCTTTAGCACTCCTGGCCCGAGCTGATCCAGCGCGTACTGGGCGGCCATCTCACCGCCCATTTGGAGGATTGGGTGCTTCTCTCCCCACTTCTCATACCGCTCGCTGATCGAAGGAGAGTGCTGGTACAGGAGTTTCATGATCTCCTGTTCCTGCTCCTTTTTCGGGTCCCGAGCTGGGCCCGTCTTACCTGGTATTGGTCCTGGCATTTTACGTCGAAATTAAGGTGGCGTCGTGAAGGTCAAGCCCGCTGACGACCTGGATTTGTTTTTCGCCGTGACAGTACACCATGTACAGCACGTCCTCCGTGATGAGATCCAACCGTCTCTCGACCTTCTCGACGCCACGTTTGCACTTGGCGCAGTATGGCCACTCTATGGATGGGGTAATGGCATCGCTCCATTTGGTATCAGGCCGACCGCCGCCATGAGCATCAAGAGCAACCAGATCACGATTGCGATGATCACCACCGCATTGATGATCTGCTTGATCCTCGCGTCCATCGGGATGTATGTGTTCACGGCCCACAGAAGAACCCCGATCACGATGAGGATCACCACGAGCTGTATGAGCCACATTACTTCTTCCCCTTCTTCACGTGCACTGGTAGGCCCTTGTGCTTGGTCGAAGCGAAGTCCTTGAGCTGCTTCTTTGTCATGTCCACGTCAGTCGGTTCCCCAGCTTTCTTCTTCCCGTACTCCATACCCATGAACCGCTGCTGGGCCTTCGACTTCGCGGGCATGTCAGTAGATGCCCTTCGATGGCTTCTTGGTCTTGCCCACCGGCTCGTCGCGACGTGGAATGCTTGGGGGCTTGGGACGCCCCTTCGGGGGCATCGTCATCTTCGTCTTGCCCTTCATAACGTCACCTCCGGCGGGATCTCGAAGATTCCCGCTTCACGAATGTTGCTCTCGAACTTGCAGCATTCCAGAATGTGGGCCATGTCCCTTATGATCCCACAGTTAAGGCACTGAATCTTCTTCCGAGTCGCTGGCACCGAGAACTCGAACCCACAGCAGCAGAGCATCATGGCCCGGCAGCCCCACGGGGTCACAAACCCGCTGATCGCACGTATTCGTTGGAAACTCCTTCGTCGTGCCAAGAGTTCACTACGACTCTGTAAGTGCATTCAGGAACTTCTCACCGTAACCTGCGATCGTCGACGCCTTGTCCGTCCCGTTTACGATCCGCCGAGCGTTGTACCAATCGGTGATGGTGTCCGTGAAGTAGTTGCCCAACCGTTTGCCCGTGAAGTCTCCGTCGTACATCCCGAAGATGATGATCTTCATGGCAATCGTGGGGTCGAGGGCGAGGTCTGGGTTCGCGAGCAGCGCGCCCCGTAGGCCGAGTTTCCGGTCCTGGGTCTTGTAGTTATCCTCCCACGTGAGCTGCACATATCCGCGTCCGTACCACGGGTAGTACGGTTTGGAGCGCAGATACGACTCGCCCCCGTACTCCTTGACCGGCTGCATCGTGAACGCGGTCTCGTGGTACGTGGTTGCGAGGATGTACGCGAGGCATCGGTCGTCGATATGGTACTTCTCGGGGATCGGGGGGTTCTCGAGATCGTACCAATCGAGGAACAAGTTGCACCCGTCTACCTGGTCCTGGTTCATCGTCCCGAACAGGTAGAACTTGATGTTCTCGAAGAAGTAGTCCCGTTGGATCATGGGTGCCTCTGTGTCGCCTCTAGGTGTTGGCGAATGATCTCCCGGTTAGCCTCGATGTTTTTGTCGATAGCCTTCTCGAATCGCGTGGTCTGGGCCTCGAGGGCCGCGAGAAACGACATCTGCGTATCGAGTAGGATCTTGGTCCTCGCGCTCTCCCCCGCCGCAATCACGTCGACGGCCCCACCGACTTTGGTAAGCACGAACCACAGTAGGACCCCCGCGAAGACGGTCGGGACTCCGACCTGCGTGACCACCGCCACCCACGGCGTGATCCACGATGGCAGCGGTTGTTGGGGGGAGCCGTTCACTTGCCTTTCTTCTTGGAACCCAACGCGAC
>Ga0307468_100000183_pt1 | contig 14783 bp, 12 predicted proteins | sample atmdna_FD_203085 | JGI IMG/M metagenome (GOLD analysis project Ga0307468, IMG submission 203085) | Hardwood forest soil microbial communities from Morgan-Monroe State Forest, Indiana, United States - atmos_gases AM2C_05 | ecosystem: Environmental > Terrestrial > Soil > Temperate forest > Bulk...
CAGGGCGAAAGAACAAGATGACAATGATAGTTTTCAGCATGCGCTCGCACGAATGCTCGAGTTGTTGGACTTAACAATTGAGGATCCTCGGTGGCGAAATCATCGCTTGAAGGAGTTGTGCCGCCTGAGAGAGATAGCTTGCGATCAACTTTGCAGTGAGCGGCCGGAACCCTGGTCGCGGGGCGACCTGAAAGATTATTTTCTCAGTTTTGGGATACTTGCGCGGAACGAGAGGGATAGAGCGCTGGAGGCGACAGCGCTATCAGCCAAGCAGTAATGGTAAAGAACTTAGTCATAGTGGAATCGCCCGCCAAGGCGAAAACGATCAATAAATATCTCGGCAAGGACTTCATTGTGAAGGCCTCGATCGGGCATATCAAGGATCTGCCTTCAAAAGGCCTTGGTGTCGACGTTCAGAACAACTTCGAACCTGAATACGAAATCATCCCGGATTCGAAAAAGCGAAACAACAAAAAGATCGTTGACGATCTGAGGAAGACTGCCAAGACCGCTTCGGCGATCTATCTTGCCGCCGACCCTGATCGTGAAGGCGAAGCCATCTGTCAGCACCTGGCCGAAGAGATCGTGCCCAGGAAACCAGCGGTGCCTTCCTATCGCGTGATGTTCAACGAGATTACCAAGCGCGCCGTCCAGCAGGCTTTCGAACATCCTAAACAGATCGACGGCAACCTGGTTGACGCGCAGCAGGCGCGACGTGTGCTGGATCGTCTGGTTGGTTACAAGGTTTCGCCGCTACTGTGCCGCACCATCGGCGGGCGCCTCAGCGCGGGCCGGGTGCAATCCGTGGCGCTGCGCATTGTGGTTGAGCGTGAACGCGAAATCGAAGCGTTTAAGAAGACTGAGTATTGGACGATCGCAGCGAATGTCGCCGGCAAGGAACCCCCTCCGTTCGACGCGCGCTTGTTGAAGGTCGGCGAGCAAACAGTAAAGACCGGCGGCTTTGACAATGATCTGAAGAAGACTGAAATCCTGATCGGCGACGAAGCGCTGGCCAAAGAGCTGGTGGCCGAAGCGGAAAAGCAGACGTTCATAGTCGATGAAGTCACGACCAAGGAGCGTAAACGCAATCCGGTCCCGCCGTTCATAACTTCCAAGTTGCAGCAGGAAGCCTCGCGCAAACTCGGGTTCCCCGTAAAGCGCACGATGATGATTGCCCAGCACCTTTACGAAGGAGTGGAAATTGGCCCCGAAGGATCGGTGGGGCTGATTACTTACATGCGCACGGACTCCACGCGCATCGGTGAAGCGGCGTTGGGCGAAGTACGTCAGTTTATTGAGGGTCAGTACGGCCCACCCTATTTGCCTGAGAAGGGCGTCCATTATCGCTCGAAGAAAGGCGCGCAAGACGCGCACGAAGCGATTCGGCCCACCGACGTTGCGCGCACGCCGGATTCTCTGGCGCAATATCTCAAGCCCGAAGAACTGAAACTGTATCGGCTGATCTGGCAGCGATTTGTCGCGTCACAAATGATGCCGGCGCTCTTCGATCAGACCACCATCGATATTCAGGCAGGCCGCTTCGTCTTTCGGACCACCGGTTCGGTGCAGAAGTTTGACGGTTTCCTCAAAGTCTATCAGGAGGGTCGCGATGAGGCGGCGGCCGAAGACGAAGAAGCCGAGCGCACACTGCCACTGGTGGCCAGGGGGGACACACTCTCTTTGAACAAGATCGATCCTGAACAGCACTTCACTGAACCGCCGCCGCGTTACACCGAAGCGACCCTGGTGAAAGCTCTGGAAGAACAAGGCATCGGCCGCCCGTCAACCTATGCTGCGATCATGACCACGATTCAGGATCGCGAATACGTGGAAAAGAAGGAAGGACGTTTCCATCCGACGGCCCTGGGAAAGACGGTAAACGATGTCTTGATCGAAGGTGGCTTTGACGATCTTTTCAACGTGACTTACACCGCGCGAATGGAAGAAGAGCTGGACGAGATTGAAGAAGGCAAGCTGAAGTGGACTGACGCGCTGGCCGAATTCTACGGCAAGTTCAAGATCGATCTATCCAAGTTTGAAAAGTACGCGAAAGATATCAAAGAGAAGGAAACTCCGACGGATGAAGTTTGTCTGAAATGTAACACGCCGGGCATGGTGCAGAAGCTCGGCCGTTTCGGCAAATATCTTAAATGCCTGGAGTGCGGCGCTACGCGCGACGCCGAACCGGTGGCTAATGCGGACGGGTCGAATGGGTCGCCGGCCTCTGCCGACGGCGAAGAAGAACCGGAAGCTTGCGAGTTGTGCGGCAAGCCGATGCAGCTCAAGCGCGGGCGCTTTGGGCCGTTCTATGGCTGCTCGGGTTATCCCGAGTGCCGCAACATCCGACGAATTTCCAAGAGCGGCAAGATCAACGCACCGCCCGAGGTGCTGGAAGAGAAGTGCCCGGTTGATAACGCCCAACTGGTGAAGCGTCAGGGTCGTTTTGGCGAGTTCATTTCCTGCTCGAACTATCCCAAGTGCAAGTACATCAAGCGCGAAACCACCGGCGCGGCCTGTCCGCGGCCGGGCTGCAAGGGCGAAATAATCGTCAAGCGGTCGAAGCGGGGTAAAACTTTCTATGGCTGTTCGGAGTATCCGAAGTGTGAAACGGTTTACTGGGACAAGCCGGTGATCGAAAAGTGCCCGCAGTGCGGCGCGCCCTTCCTGCTCGAGAAAACCACCAAGAAGGGCACCACTCGTCGTTGCGCTAATGATGAGTGTGGTTACAAGAGCGACCTGCTGCCGCTACCGGCAACGCCAGCTCCTGCCCCGGAAAAGCACGCCTGATCATTTTCCATTCGGCATTTCTCATTTGTCATTGGACGTTCTTATTAAGAAGGTCTGGGTTTATTGAGGCGACTGGTTGCTGGGAGCGCGGACGTCCCGTCCGCATTGAGCCGGTGATACCGCGAAGCGGTTACGTCCCAAAGCCCAGGGTTGCTTCAACCCTGGGTGAGGTAGTCAGCTGCGGCTCAACCGCAACGCGGTTGCGGCACAAAGCGCAACCCGTTCCGGGTTAGTTATCCTGGATTCGCTATCCCCAGGGTTGCAGCAACCCTGGGCTCTGGGACGTAACCGCTTCGCGGTAAAAATGAGAAATGGAAAATGGTTCTATTGCTTCTCGTTGAGATAGTAAGCCGAGTACTCGACATAGTTCTGCCAGAACCGCGCCAGTCCTGCAACTTCATCTTCCGTTAAAGGTCGCTTGACTCGCGCGGGCATGCCCATCACCAGCGAGCGCGGAGGAATGATTGTGCCCGGAGAAATTAGCGAGCCGGCAGCCACCAGCGATTGCGTCCCGACGCGCACGTCATCCAGCACAATCGAGCCTATGCCTATAAGCGATCCATGCTCGACATGGCAACCGTGCAGGGTCACGCTGTGGCCAACAGTCACTTCGTCTTCCAGAATCGTGGGTTTTTCACCAGTGCGCGTATGCAGGACGCAATTGTCCTGTACGTTGGTGCGATCGCCGATGCGAATGTAGAACATATCGCCGCGCGCGACGGTGCCGAACCAGATGGATGCCTGCTCTCCCACCTGCACATCGCCAATAACCTGCGCGCTGTCAGCGATGAAAGCCGTGGGGTGGATTTGCGGATGAACTCCGCGAAAAGGTCGGATCATAGTTGTCAGTTCTTCACGCTATGAGGATGAAGTGCATTCACCGGTCTCTGTCTTCCCTTATTATTGGCTGATGATTTCCTCAATTTCTAGCGCCACGGTAATCTCTAGCTGGTAACCTCCGTCAGCAACTCTGCTGCCGTCAGAATTCTTACCTCCTGAAACAGGCCCAATCCAGCAAGTGACTATCTCCTGAAACTATGATCTCCGCTTCAGCCGCAATTGCACAGGCTAGCACGGCGTCGTCGTCCGGGTCAGCGAGAATTACGGGCTCAAGATAGGCCGGTTGAGTGACCCCAGCAAGGGCCGCGTAGCCTAACACTAATTCGCGGGGAGAGACGCAAGCGGATGTAAGGCGTTGAGCGAACTTCTTGCGATTCAACACATCCTCTAATTCGGTCAGGAGAACAGCGCTTGTAAACAAATCTATCGTGTCATTTCGAGCAGCATCCAACACTCGACGAGGATTGCCCTTCCAGAGGAGACCCGAAACAACAATGTTCGTATCAGCTACGACTCGCATCGGAGGAGCGGCGGGCTTCACGAACAGCGGCAATCTCGGCTTCTACTTCTGTCTCGGTTAGCGGCGGGTCTGAGGCCGCCAAGCGATCGGCCGACTCAAATAAGCCATCCACGCGTCGACGCCGAATCTCTTCGCGAAGCAAAGATTCAATTGCCTCAGGTTTTAGCAGTCCATTTGTCTCAGCCTCACGAGCCAGTTTGTCTGGTAAGTCCAGCTTTATTTCAACTGATGACATTTTGTACCTCATCGGAAATGTTACCACAGGTCTCACTGTGATCCTTCACTTCGCTTTGGCGGCTACATACCCGCGCCGCGCGCGAACATGCAATCCAATCACTCCGGGGGCGACGTTAATTTGGCGATACTCCTCTTCGGTCGCCAGCGCAAGCGGCCGCTTCGGCCTGTAGCTCACCACGTATTGACTGTCGATCTCGCGCGCGATTTCCTTAGCTCGCGGAATCATCTCGGCGACGGATCTCGGTATGAAAACCAGGCCACCGGTCTCTTGAGCCAGAGACTGCAGCCATAACTCACTCTTCCTGGTGGCTTCTTTGTAATCATCGCGCTGCTTACGCATGGCGAAATCGGTATCGACTACCACATAAATCTTTTTCCATTTCTTGTAATCCTGCTGATTGGGATACATGAGTTCATCCGCGATGTCCTTGGCGCTTTTTCTCTTCTGGTTCGTTATTAATACCAGGGGATTCTGCTTATCGATTTTCTTCCGTCCGAGGGCGCCATAACCAATCACATGCACGGTTACGTTGGCGACCAGCAGTTGCCTGATTGCTTCGGTCAGCGCTTCGGAATCGCCTGACGAATCCACGCCATCCGTAATCAAAACTATATGACGCGTGCCCGCCGGCACTTCCTTCAATCGCAGAGCCGCGGCGAACAAGGCTTTTATCAACTGTGGGCGCTTGCCCGAAATCAACTTGGTATTGATGGCCCGGATCAAATGCTCTCGATCAGTTGTCCAACCTTCAAGTAGTTCCAGGTGGCTGCCGAATTGAATGGCGGCGACGCGATCGCCCGTCCGCAGGATTGAAATCAGGGCTGTGGCAATGTCCTTGGTAGAGCTCAGGCTCATTTCCGGGTTCAACTCTCCGCCAGTGTCCAGCAGCAGCAAAACATTCGCCGGAATGCGTCGGATGCTTCTGACTTCCTGTCGCACATCGTCCTCAAAGACAAGGATGTCGGGCGGGTTGAGGGCGAAGCTGAGATGTCCGCTGTCATCATAAGCAGTGACCGGAATTACAACTTCCTCCGTAAAGACTCTGATTTTTTCCTGCGAGTCGCCCGGCGGTGTGGCTTGAGGCGAGGGAACTGGAAGCACCTGCGCGCCGACGCGCGCTGCCGCCAACAGGATGACAAACAGCATCAAGAATCGCAGGGTTAAGGAATTCACTTTCACCATTATTCGCCAGACCGGACAAATCCGATAAACGACTGGCCGGTCAGTGGTGCCCTAATTTGAAATCCTCTGCGCGGCCTTTGCGTACTCTGCGTCTCCGCGGTGAGTGTATTTGAGCCCAATCAATTACCGCAGAGACGCTGAGAACGCCGAGATTGCGCAGAGAAAAACTCAAATTCGGACACCACAGGCCGGTCGGATGCCGATTTGGTGGAAGCTTGGATGCTCATTTTCAACGGGGGGTTCTTCGCATGCCGGCAGGATAAGCGGTGGCATAAGAGGCGGAACCGGTTTGCTTCTTCGAAGATTTCTCAATGGGCGCCCGTCGCAGCTCGGAATTACAGCATCTGGCTGCAGCACGAGGTCGTTTGGGTCGACTGCACGACAAACAATCCGTAGCGCCCTATTTGACGGATGAGGTCAGTACCGGGAGCGGGTAGCGACCGGGTCAGGTTCCCGTTTAACTCGATCTGGTTATCGCAACGACCCGGTCGCTACCGCTCCCGGTTCTGACTCTATGTCGTGCGTCGCAAATTAGCGCGCAACCAAGCAATCAAATCGGTTGCACCTTAAGAGACGGCGCATTAGAATCTCATCAGCCTTGGGGTCCCACGCGTCGATGCGAACTTCGGACATTCGCGCCGCATTCCATTTGTTTGAAACCGATCGAACCTCTCGCCGGCACCAACTGAGTGGGAAATGCCCGTCATAGTTGGCCCAACTCTGGTCGACTGGGGCATGATGACGCAGTGAAACCCGCACCGATCTGGGCTCTTTGACCTTCGGCTCAGCGTGAGGGCGGCGGACTTCAATACGGACTCAGCATATGCACGAAATTGTAGTTAGCGATCTGGAACCGCGAGAAAGCCTTGAGTTACTGAAATCATTTTTCGCGGACTCAGCGTTGGGACTTTCCATTACCGATCTTTCTGGACGGTTTGTGAGAGCCAACCCGGCGTACTGTTTGCTAATCGGCTATGCGGAAGGCGAACTGCAAGCGCGCGATTTTCAAAGCATTACGCATCCTGATGACTTGCCTGGATCCATGGCCAAAATCGAGGCGTTGCTTGCTGGAAACATCTCAGCCTGCCAGATCGAGGAACGAAACGTCCGCAAGGATGAGAATATTATCCGGGTTCTGCACAACATTTCCCTCGGCCGCGATCAAGGTGGTCAGCCCAGTCACTTGATCAGAGTGAGCCAGGATATTTCCACAACTGAAGAGGGGCACGCGCAGGCGGCCCTGCGAATCAGTGAAGAACGCTACCGCGAGCTATTCGAAAATGCCAAAGATGCTCTCTATGTTCACGATCTGAGCGGTCGCTATACGTCGTTCAACCGTGCGGCTGAAGAACTCTCGGGCTTTTCGCGCGAAGAGATTCTCGGCAAACACTTTTCCAACTTTGTGGCTCCGGGAAGCCTTAAGAACGCTCGTGAGAACCTTTGTAAGAAGCTGGACCTGCAAGGGGAAACCACCTACGAGATTGAATTAGTGAGAAAAGATCGAAGCCGCGTACCGGTAGAAATCATTAGCCGCCTGATTTATGAAAATGGCGAACCGGTGGGGATTCAGGGCGTGGCGCGCGATATCACTGATCGGAAGCGGGCCCAGGAATCGCTGCTTTACTCACGCCGTCTGATCGAAGCGCAGATGGCAGAGAGACAACTTATCGCGCGCGAGTTGCATGACGAGATGGCGCAAATACTGACGAAGGTGCGAATGAACCTGCAGTCTCTTCAGGGTCCCGCGCCACCCGGACTGCAGCCGGCCCAGATTGACCAGAGCCTCACCGTTGTCGATGAAGCACTCAAGCGGGTGCAGGAGCTTGCGCTCAACCTGCGGCCGTCGGTGGTAGATAACCTCGGTCTCAATTCCGCACTGCGCTGGTACGTCGACCGATACTGTCAGCGGAGCGGGGTAGTGGCCGACCTGCAGAGCGACCTCGAAGAGGGCCGGCGCCTGGGTGTCGAACTGGAAACGGCTTGCTTCCAAATCGTCCAGGAAGCTTTAACGAACATCGCCCGTCATGCGCGAGCAACCCACGTGCTGGTGCGCCTGAGGTGCGTTAATGGAAGTCTGGACCTGAGGGTCGTCGACAATGGCGTGGGGTTTAATGTCGACGCCGTAATCCGAGGTGCATCCCCGGACATGGCATTGGGATTACGGTTAATGCAAGAAGTCGCCATTGCCGCTCGTGGGCATTTCCAAATTGAATCTGCGTCGATGCGTGGGACCGAAGTGCGCGCTTCTTTTCCTCTCAAAGACTAGCGGCTAAGTAACTCTGCATCGAACCCAGTTTTCCATCGTCGACCTGCGGCGGCCAAAGAAGAAGCCTGACACGGCTTTGCCCTAAAAGTCGTTTCCACATCTGGATAAGCCAGTTAATGCTGGGAGCGCGGACGCCCTCGTCCGCAACAGCGCGCGGAGCACGCTAAGAAGTCGAAGAAACCCGAGACCATTGTTCGCGCTTCGCGCTCAGTTGCGGGCGAGGGCGCGTTCCCAGCGTTTGCCAACTCATTCCAGATCAGATCGACTTTTTCGGAAAGCCCGGTGGCGAAAAGATCTCGGTATAGAAAACGAAAGCGGCAGCGCCTCACTCGCTGCCGCTTTCAAGTGCTGCCAATGAAGGCGCACTGTGGGGAAGACATTCAGCCTTCTCCCGTGTTGCTGTGATTCTTATCCGAATCTGTCGCGTCGTCAAGTAGGCTAAATCCCTGACGTCCGGAAATCTAAGAGAAAAGGGCGTTACTCGCTCATAGCAACGAATATGTAAACACCCAGGTTGGATTGGTCATGATCGGAGGATGTTGGAGATATGGTGCAGCCGGCACGACTCGAACGTGCGACCCCCTGATTCGTAGTCTTAAAAGAGCATTTCCTCTGCGTTCTGCTCTGTTCTGATTCGTGCGTCTTTGTTAGGTGTGCCGGTTACTCTATAATGCCTGTGTGCCGGTCAGTATAGCTTGATTCGGCGGTGTTGGCACACTACCGGCACACCAGAATTGCCGCGAGTAGCGCGAGATAAAAGTGATCACTGGACACCCAGAAATCATGTAACGTCACTAAGGAAGCGCACGACAATGAAGACAATCACTGAGATACCAATTGAAGCTGATCGCAAGAATGAGGCAGCCAGGGCGCGCGCCGACTTGCTTCGCCGTGCTGAGGCGCAAGGCGTAAAGCCCTTCACGTCGCTTGAAGACTTTGCGGGCGATCCTGATCTGACTGCCGACTTCGAAGTTGCTGCATTCTTGCGCCAAGTCCGCGAAGACCGCGACCGCCCCTCTCGGAGCGTTGAATAATGGCAGTCCGCGTCATCGACACGGATGTCTGGTCATATCTCTACAAAGGCAACGACGAAGCCAAACTCTACGAATCTCACCTTTTCGGCAACGTTTTGGTCATCAGCTTTCAGACGCAAGCGGAATTGCTGCGAGGTGTGATCGCCGCGAGTTGGGGAGAACGACGCCGGCAGCATCTCGAATCCCGCCTGGGAAGGTACGTCATCGAGCACTCGTCTGACGCCTTATCCTTACATTGGGCCGAAGCAATGGACAGCGCCCGGCGCAACGGACGACCGATTGCAGCCGCTGACGCTTGGGTTGCTGCAACCGCTTTGCATCTTGGCGTCCCTCTAATCACTCACAACAAGAATCATTTCATCGGCGTTGACGGCTTAACCGTTATTTCGGAATCCGGCACGTAGGTAGAGCGCGCAGCTTGCTCGATACAACCTCGCTGTCTTCTCTTGACAGCGAGGCGGTGTAGCAATAATCGCTTTGCGTTGGTGTTTGCGCTGGCACTCTCGACAGGGATGCGATCGGAGGAATTTCTTGGTCTGCAATGGAAGGACATAGACTTAAAGAAGGGCATTGCGACCGTTCAACGGGCGCTGGTATGGCGTGACAAGAAACAGGGATGGTAATGAGATGGAATATCCTGCGCTCTCATTTTAGGCCCATTCTCGAAAGGGCTGGGTTGCCCGCATCGATTCGGCTCTGTGACCTGCGGCACACGTGCGCGACGCTCTTACTGGCGGCAAACGAGCATCCGAAGGCTGTCAGTGAGCGTTTAGGCCATTCCAACATCACTCTGACCCTCGATACTTATTCCCACGTCCTGCCCTCAATGCAGCACGGCGCTTCTGAGAAATTGGAGCGTATGTTGTTCGAGAAAACCGGCACGATTTAGCGCCCGTTTTTTGTCTTGGCACACCATAGTCACACAAACTAAAAAAGGGCGTCCAACCGTGACGCCCTAACTTATTGAAAATAAATGGTGCACCCGGCACGACTCGAACGTGCGACCCCCTGATTCGTAGTCAGGTACTCTATCCAGCTGAGCTACGGGTGCGTGAAAGGCGAATTGCGAAGAAGTTTAAGGTTTAAGGTTTCAACTTTCAAGTTGAGGGATCCCAAGCTGACGACCTACCTTGAAACCTTAAACTTGAAACTGATTTTCCGTTAACTGAAACGAGCAAGCGCGGCGTCGTTGTCAACGAGCAAGTTTGTCTGAGCGCCAGCCGCGCGGCCCTCGTGTCAGAACCCGGACCGGTCGCGATGGGATCATCCACACAAGTTGCGCATTGATCGGGTCGCTAACGCTCGCCGTTCTGACACAGCGATGGGGCGACCGTATGAGAAGTTGACGCGGCGGCGCGAATCAAAGCACCCTCGCCGCACCAATCAAGTTGCAAAACGTACTATGTTCGTTTTCAAAGGATCGGTAGAGTTCAAGACCTGAAACTGAGTTCATCGGGCGTAGTAACCCGGCTTGGTGCTGGCCACTAAATCGGCGCGGGCTATTTCAATGCGGATCGCGCGCCACTTGCCGTCGCGAGTGTCAGGATTCGGCCGTTGATAGGCGATGGTGTAGAGCGCGCGTAAGTCGGCGGCCACCTGAACGTAAAGTCGGGACAGATCGTCGAGCCGGCGAATCTCGTGCAAGCGTCCTCCAGTACGATCGGCCAGCAGCTGCAGACGCGCGCGCGCGGCTGCATACATCGCAGTAATCGACCGATCGGGCATGGGCAAATGTTTCGGATCGCCCGACGGCAGTCCCAGCGGAAAGATCGTCACTCCCTGGCGATCGGCATCACCAAGCACGGCGTTTAGCTGCGAGTTGGTTTCGGGTTTGATCGCCGAGCTGATTTGCGGGTCGGTAATGTCAAATTTCGCAACTGTGCTGCGATCTTCCTTACGCACTTCAGTGTCCAACCCGTCAGTCAGAACGACAATCGCCTTGCGCCGTTTACCTTCGCGCGCCAGTTCCTTGAGGGAGTATTTTAGCGCGTCATACAAGGGCGTCTCGCCGGCGCCGTTGGCCAGATCAGTAATCGCATAGGCGGTGCGGCGGCGGTCAGTGCTGAACCCAAACAACGATTTGACACCCTTGCCGTTGAACTGCACGACGGCAACTCGATCCTCGGGACCGAGGGCATCAAGGAATCGCAGTGCCGCTCCCCGAATTTGCTGTCGAAAGTTCACCGTCGAGCCGGACATGTCCAGCAGCAGCACCAGACTGAACGGAGTGTCTGCCGGTTCGAACAGAGTTATTGGGCGACGCACGCCGTCTTCATAAACGACAAAGTCGTTTGACTGCAACGTGGTGATGGATCGACCTTGCTGATCGACGACACCGACACTCAATTGCACCAGCGCGGTGTTGGTCGTAATCACATCGTCCGGTTGTTGCGCTGATGCGGCCGTCGCCAGCGACAGCAAAATGAAAGCAGAGAAGAGCCCGGCGGTAATGCGTCGCGCGAACTTCGACAAAGCAATGCTCATAGAGAATGGAATCATTCCGTCGTTCTTGTTCGGAATTTCGATTGCTGGGGTAGCGTGAGTATGCCTGTCCGTCGATGAAGTTTGCAACCTGCCGGGCAAGAACTTCACAGTTGCTATCGACTCTAACCAAAAGCCAGTCAATAGCTGTTCATGGTCGCGATTATTCAACGCCCAGCGGCCGCAGCAATCGAATATAATCAGCGCGTTTCGGATTACCAGTTCTCCCGCGATGCATCGACCTAACTTCTGCGTGGAATGTGGTGAGCGCCTGACATCGCAAGGCTGGCGCGCGCGGCTGGGAAGCAGCTTTTGCAGGGCCTGCGCGCATCGCTTAAGAAGATTTCGCCTTCCTCGGTCGCTGGCCGTGATCGCCATAATTGCATTTTCGGCTTTCGCGCTGGGACGTTGGCTGAGGCCGGGGCCGCCACCGTTGATCATTCAGCGCCTGGCGAATTCCCCGCTATCAGACTTGCCGGTGGATCTGAATAGCGGAACCAAGGTTCCTGGTGATGGAAAAGAAAATGCTACGGCGAAGCAAAGCATCGGCGCGGATTCAGCTGACGATGTGGTCTACCTGTGCGGGGCGCGCACACAGAAGGGCACCCCATGTCGCCGTCGCGTCCATTTAGCTGGCGAGCGCTGTTATCAGCATAAGGGGATGCCGGCAATGGTGCCTCTGGACAAGTTGACGGTCAAGAACAAATGAAGGCGGTGCTGGCGCTGAATTGCGGTTTGTCACCCGACCGCTTGGTGTTACGATGAAAACAATAACTGAGGTCAAAAGTCATGCAAGTTCTGGATACGACAAAAGCTCCTCCCATCTCTTTTTCGTCCCTGGCTCACCGCTACAGTTTGGAGGAATTTTGGAAGATCCCCGAGCCGGACGATCGCTCCCACTACGAACTGATCGGAGGTCAGTTGTTCATGGTCCCGCCGCCTGACGACCCACATGACGACATTGATGCTCGGCTTAATAAATGGCTGGCGCGATTTCTGATTGAGAAGCAGATCGAAGGCGACATTCTTCATCCGCGCGCGTCGATTTATCGCGATGTGAAGGCGGGAACTTACCTCGAGCCTGACATGATGTACGTTTCCAAAGAACTCAAAGAGCGGATGGGTAAGAAGCGCAGTTCGGCCGATATCGTTTTCGAATACGTTTCCAAAAGCAACGCCGTATACGACCGTACCACCAAAGCCGACACTTATCTCGTGCTCGGTGTCCGAGAGTTATGGTTGATCGATCCAGCGACCCTTACTATAGAAGTACGATATGCAATCGACTACAAAGGTAAACCAGCGTGGGAAGGCTGGCGCTACTCCCCGGGCGACACGGCCGAATCGCGGGTGCTCCCGGGTTGGCAGGTATCGGTGGACGAGTTGTTTGATGGTCTTGACGTTACCGACTGAAGTTTTGGTTTTTAGTTTAGAGTTCAACCTTCAGGTTGCCAGTGAAAGACAAGCTGAAGTCTGGCTCAGAACGGAATGCAAGGCTGTTTTTACGCCCGAGCAACCGGTGAGGTTCACAAATAAGGGTTGTTGAGGTCACCACTTGATCGAGCCTTCTTTAGAAGTATCGATCTGCGCCAGTTCGTTGGCGCCATAGAAGAAGCCTTTCATGTTGTCCATCAGAAAACCCTGCGCTTCAGGGTTAGTAAGATCCAGACCGTAGTGATTAATGATACGTGTTTGAGTTTGCAGCCATTCAGACCAGCAGGGCTGGCAGACTTCGGTCGCTACCTTTTGCCCCAGGTCAGTGGGCAGGGGAGCAAAGCCGAGCGGCGCGCGTTTCTGCCCACAGCGGGCGCATTTGATTTCATCAGACATCTTAATGATTTCTCCTTGCGGGGATTATAGCCGCGGTTCGGTTAAATCTGGAGTGCGGCGGCAAGCGAAGCGCGACACCGCTTTGGATTTGCTGATCAGGTGCTTCAAGTTTGAACCAAAGCGCCGTCGCCGTTTCACTCTGCCGGCGCACTCCAAATTACTTCTGCGCTTCTTCAATGACTCGAATAATGTCGCCGTCCCTGGGCCGAAACAGTCCCAGCGGCCGCACATCGCGGTATCTAATGACGCCGCTGGCATCGATCACAAAAACCGAACGCGCTACTTTGCCGGGTATCATGGATCGGGCGCCGTAGAGATCCGCGATTTTTCGGTCGACGTCTGCCAGTAGACGAAGCGGCAGGTTGTGGTGCTCGGCAAATTCCTTGTGCGATTTGACGGTGTTGGTCGAAATACCCACGACTTCGGCGCCGGTGTTGGCGTAGTGTTCCCAATGGTCGCGCACCGAACACATCTGTCGCGTGCAAATCGGGGTCTCGTCGCCCGGATAGAAGAGTAGCACGACGACTTTGCCCCGCTGGTCCGACAGACGCCACTCAACGCCGTCGCCATCTTGCAGAGCAAAGTCAGGGGCGATAGCGCCTTTGCGCGCCGATGATTGGGTTTTGGAACTCACTTAATTACTGAGGCCAGACTCGCCGCGGTGACTTGCGTCTTGATCTCAAGCTCGTTGCCGCGGGTCGTGATTGTCAAATTGTCGAGAGCGCCTTGCGCCAAAGCTTTGCGCGGAGGCGCCATGCGCATGACTAAAATCGCGCCCAGCTGTTTTAGACCCGTGACCGTCTCGCTAAGGCTCTTTGCGCTTTCGGCATTGTCGGTCCGGGCGACCAGAGACAATGACACATCTGTGTCCGTGGTGCCAATCGATCCGTAAGCCTGGCGAATCGAATTAGCGTCCTTGGCAATCGTGTCGCTGCCGACGTTCAGATTGGCCATCAGCTCGCGCGGTAGATTCGCCCCAAAACCAACCACTGCTTTTGGATCCCGGTTGGCCAGCGCAAGTAGTGCTCCGTTGGTTGCGCGCCCTCTTTTGCCCGCGTCGATGGCGGCGCGCACGGTCGTGAGGTTGCCAATCGCCAGCGTCTTTGGGTCCAGCACCGAAATAGCCAGCTCGTTCACTCTCATGTTCCACAGTCCGAGCATCTTCATCTCATCGTTAATGCCCACGATCATGATGGTCGCATTGCGGTACTTTTCTTCGCGATATTTTCCGTTGGCGGCCAGACGGGCGGCCGCCGCCAGGGCTTTGGCGTCAAAGGTTCCATGGCCGATAGCGATTGTCTCCAGCTTGGTGGTGGTCGCGTTAGGGTAGGTATAACGAACGCCCAGGACTACACGATCAAAGGCGCGCGGGTCGACGCCGGTGCGGGATTTGAACTTGTCAATTTCTGAATTGGCCTGGGCCGTTTTTACTTTGTCGCCGGCAAGGATTCGTGGCAGCGTTTCGTTCAGCATGCGCCGCACATCGATCAGCATGATTGCGTCGGAAGCAGGCAGATAACTCAGCGCGTCGGGCGGTGGCGGCGCGGCACGCGGCGAGCGGGTTTGCGACCGTCCATTCAAGGCCAGCGCCAGGGTCGCCAAAAC